>SXGU01066445.1_pt1 | contig 13117 bp, 11 predicted proteins | sample 3174531 | NCBI WGS metagenome assembly SXGU01 (sample SAMN11356863, study PRJNA531348) | freshwater metagenome | isolation source: freshwater sample F1-140 | place: China: Fuxian Lake, Yuxi | collected 2017-12-25 | reverse complement strand
TTTGGATGTCTTTGCTATCGATCGAGTGCTGCAACACAATCACCCCACCGTATCCAGAAACCCATCCGTGATACACAACCGTCCCATCCGCCACTGCGCGCACGAACACTGGATTCACATCCACACCACTCAAATTTTCAGCTGGACCCTCCAAGTCATCGCCCACGTGATATCCACTAAACCGATCCTTAAAATACTCACCAAAACGTTTATAGACTGCTTCGTATCCGATGGTCCCATTGTTATCAAGTGGAAGAACCACAACAGACTCAACAGAGACTGATGTGGTTTCGGCCGGCTCAGAAGATGACTCGAGCTGTTTCAGAACTGGTGAGCAGCCGGCACCAATAAGCACAAGACTGAGCACGAGCAACAGAGGGTATTTCATAAACGATTGCTCGTCATCCAGAGGAGACAAAGACGACGAAGGATCCCACGTCTCGTTTTCGCGAGATCCTTCGGCTTCGCCTCTGGATGACGGAAACAGTTACTTTTTTCGAAGAATGCGTTTCAAGTACGTTCCCGTGTGAGATTTCACATGGCGGGCAATATCCTCCGGTGTACCGTCCATGACCAATGATCCGCCGCCGTCACCACCCTCTGGTCCCATGTCGATAATCCAATCAGCAGTTTTAATCACATCTAAGTTATGCTCAATGACAATGACAGAGTTGCCTTTGTCTACGAGTTTATGAAGTACTTCAAGTAAGCGTTTTACGTCTTCAAAGTGCAAACCGGTTGTCGGCTCATCGAGTAAGTACAGCGTACGTCCGGTTTGACGTTTGGACAACTCGGCGGAGAGTTTTACTCTCTGTGCTTCACCGCCCGACAAGGTTGTCGCACTTTGACCAAGTTTGAGATATCCAAGTCCAACTTCGCACAGCGTAAAAAGTTTGTCATGAACCACGGGAATATCTTTAAAAAACTCCGCCGCATCTTCGACAGTCATCTCAAGCACCTGATAAACATTTTTATCTTTGAAGAGGATCTCCAGCGTTTCGCGGTCGAACCGCTTGCCTTTACAGGTATCACATGACACGTAAACCGTTGGTAGGAAATGCATTTCAATCGCAATCTTCCCGTGTCCCTCACAGGTTTCGCAGCGGCCTCCTGGGACGTTAAAACTGAACCGTCCAGGTTTGTAGGCACGGTAGCGTGCTTCCTCCGTCGCAGAAAATAAGTCGCGAATGGGCCCCCAGCATCCAGTGTACGTGGCTGGATTGGAACGTGGCGTTCGACCGATTGCCGACTGATCGATGAGAATGGCTTTATCGATATACTCAACCCCAAGAATTGCTTTATGTTTACCAGGACGATCTTTGCTTCCGTACAACCGACGCGCCAGCTCTTTATACATCGTGTCGTAGACGAGCGTGGATTTTCCGGAACCGGAAACACCCGTCACACACACGAATCGTCGTAGCGGAATATCCACGTCGACGTTCTTCAAGTTATTTTCCGAAGCACCACGAATTTTAATCACGTCTTTTGAAACTTTCCGCCGCTCTGAAGGAACAGGAACTTCCTTGTCACCGCACAGATACGCAGCTGTCAGTGACTTCTTATCCTTGAACACATCTGGTGTTCTTCCTGCAGCAACCAAATACCCACCATGAACACCGGCACCAGGACCAATCTCTACCATGTAGTCCGCTGTGCGAATTGTATCCTCATCGTGCTCAACAACAAGGACGGTGTTTCCGAGGTCTCGAAGTTGCAACAAGGTTTCAATCAACCGTTCGTTATCGCGTTGATGCAGTCCAATCGTTGGTTCGTCGAGAACATAGAGTGCTCCTACAAGTCGTGATCCAACCTGAGACGCAAGACGAATCCGTTGTGCCTCGCCGCCAGACAACGTTCCTGCCATGCGGTTGAGCGTGAGGTAATGCAAACCCACATCAAGCATGAACTGCAGACGATTCATTATCTCTTTCAGAACTGTCCCTGCGATTTCTTTTTCACGATCATCGAAGTCAATTGTTTTAATGTACGCCGCCGCCTTTGCGATCGACAAGTTTGTTACATCCACAATCGACATTCCACTACCACCTCTCATCCCGGCCGGAAGAAACACATGGAGAGCTTCGGGACGCAACCGTTTTCCTTCACAAATCTTACAGAGATCTTCACTAAATAATTCCATCGTTCCGAGTCCGTGACAGGTCTGACATGCACCGTACGGTGAGTTAAACGAAAATAAACGCGGCTCAATCTCTGGAAAAGCAAATCCATCATTCGGGCAGCTAAACTTTGCCGAGAGCATGCGTTCCTCGCTGTCTGGATAGACGACAAGGGCGATGTCATTTCCCTTTTGAACGGCCGTTTCCAACGCTTCCGCAAGACGCTGACGCCCATCTTTCACAGCCCCTTCCGCCGCAAAAAGCGCTGTCACTGGAATCGTGTCTACCACAACTTCGATGGTGTGCTGCTGATACTTCGAGAGCTTAATTTGCTGCGATAAATCATAGATTTCGCCATCAATCCGAACACGCGCAAAGCCTGAATTGTAGAGATCATACAGCAATTGGTAGTACTCGCCTTTTCGACCAAGCACAACCGGGGCAAGAATTTTGACTGACCCCTTCGTCATTCCCTTCGCTTGCTTCAACACCACATCCACCATCTCCTCATTCGATAACTTCTGAATCTCCCTACCACACTTCACACAATGCGGCTGACCAACGCGTGCAAACAACACACGCAGATAATCATAAATCTCTGTGATCGTCGCAACCGTCGAACGTGGATTTGCCGAGTGTGCTTTTTGGTCGATTGAAATCGCCGGTGAGAGCCCTTCGATCTCGTCGACATCCGGTTTTTCCATCTGTCCTAAAAACTGCCGAGCATATGCCGACAACGACTCCACATATCGCCGCTGCCCTTCTGCAAAAATCGTATCAAACGCCAAACTCGACTTCCCCGAACCAGAAAGTCCGGTGATGCAAATGAGCTGGTTACGAGGGAGATCAAGACTGATGTTTTTAAGGTTGTGCTCGCGTGCACCCTTGATGGTTATTTTATCGTGCATACGTGTGGTTTGAGGTGTGGGGTTACAGGTGACAGTGAACTCGAGAGATCCTTCGTCGCTTCGCTCCTCTGGACGACATTGGTCACGAGCGATGAACTCGCAAGATCATGGGGTGGCACGGAGCTGGGGCCCTGTGATCTGTGACTCATCGTGGCTTACTTCGTTCCTTCAGTTCTTTTTTAAGTTCAACAATCTCATCACGCAGAATCGCGGCGGTTTCAAAATCAAGTTCGCGCGCAGCTTTTTTCATGTCGAACTCGCGATCTTTAATGAGATCCTCGATATCTTTTGGATCCACCGACACTTCGAGCTTGAGCACTTTTTTTGCACGCTCTTCCTGCGAGTCTGTGTTTCCTCCGAGCATGCCACGAATGTCTCCGAGTTTTTTGACAATCGTCTGTGGCGTAATCCCATTCGCGTGGTTGTAGGCGATTTGGATTTCGCGACGACGTTTTGTTTCCTTCATCGCACGTTCGAGCGAACCGGTCATTTGGTCTGCATACAAAATCACTCGCCCATCCACGTTACGCGCCGCTCGACCAATCGTCTGAATAATCGACGTTTCTGATCGCAGGAACCCTTCTTTATCCGCATCGAGAATCGCAACAAGTGTCACTTCCGGCAAATCGAGTCCTTCACGCAGCAAGTTAACTCCGATCAAAACGTCATACTTCCCTTTTCGTAAGTCAGACAAAATGGTGATGCGATCCAACGTCTCGACATCCGAATGCAGATACTGCACGTTGATTCCTTTCTCTTTCAAAAATGTTGTGAGGTCTTCTGCCATCTTTTTTGTGAGGGTCGTGATAAGGACACGTTCTCCTTTAGGAACACGAACCAAAATTTCGTCGATCAAATCGTCAACTTGACCTTTCGAATTCGCAGGGACTTTTTCAACAGAGTCGGATCCAACACCGCTGGAAGTCCCGTCGTTGAAAACACCACTAAAGCGGCTTGGAATTCCAGGCGTAATCGGACGTACATCAACCTCCGGATCCACAAGGCCAGTCGGGCGAATGATCTGTTCCACAATGTTCGTGCTATGCAGTGCTTCGTATTTACTTGGTGTGGCGCTGACAAAAATGGTTTGACCAATTCGCTTTTCAAACTCTTCAAATTTGAGCGGACGATTATCTTTTGCGCTTGGCAAACGAAATCCGTGTTCTATCAATGTCTCTTTGCGCACTCGGTCACCCTCATACATACCGCCAATCTGCGGAATGGTGACGTGCGATTCATCAACAAACAGTAGGAAATCCTTTGGAAAATAGTCCAAAAGAGTATATGGGGCTTCTCCCGGAGCACGACCATCAAAATGTCGTGAATAGTTTTCAATCCCATTGCAGTATCCGACGTTTTCTACCATCTCCATGTCGTACCGTGTGCGACGCGAAAGTCGTTCGTGCTCGAGCACTTTCCCTTCCGTATCAAACTGCGCAAGGCGTACATCAAGCTCCGCACGAATCGCGCGAATCGCCCGTGATTGACCTTCACTTGATACGACATAATGCTTCGCTGGAAAAATCCAAATATCCGGTGGCGACTCCAATGTTTGCCGAGTAATCGCATCAAGCATGGCAATGTTCACAACAACGTCTTCCACAAACGTCAGGCGATACAACACTTCTTCGTTCATCGGCATTACTTCGAGCACATCTCCACGCACTCGAAAATGACCGCGCGTAATGTCTGCTGTGGTCCGTTCAAATTGCATCTCAATCAGACGACGTACGAGTTCATTGCGATTGAGAGAGACACTCGTCGAGTTTCGCACGCCACTCAAGTGGCTTTGAACGTGTAAGACTGTATTCTCGTATTCTTTTGGACTTCCAAGGGCGTAAATACACGATACCGAAGAAACCACAATTACATCCTTCCGTGTTAACAATGCTTGAGTGGCGGCATGGCGGAGACGGTCGATTTCTTCGTTAATTTGGGATTCTTTTTCGATGTAGGTGTCTGTACGAGGAAGATAGGCTTCTGGTTGATAATAATCGTAATAAGAAACAAAATAATGCACTTCGTTTTCCGGAAAAAATTCTCGAAACTCGTTGCAGAGCTGTGCTGCGAGCGTTTTATTGTGCGCCAAAATAAGCGCAGGCCGCTGCGTTTGCGCAATCACATTGGCCATGGTGTATGTCTTTCCGGAACCTGTCACACCTAGCAATGTCTGAAACTGACTTCCTGATCGAACATGATCTACCAAGTTTTTTATGGCCTTTGGCTGGTCTCCCGTGGGTTCGTAGGGTGCATGTAACTTGAACATAAATCATCAAAACGAGAACGCCCCAAGAACCGCGAGGCTCTAGGGGTGGGGATCGGTGAATTGTACATTCAGCCTATCACGTACGTTCTGCGCCGACAATCTTATGGAGTCATGCTCTCGTAAAGGATAACGATTTGATCTTCATCATTCAGTACAAGGTTCTCAAATTCGCTAGACTCTTTTCCGTTTACAAGCATCCGAATTTGATGTGTGTCGTCAACGATTGAGTCGAAAATTTGATCCTTCGTGAATGGTTTGTCCCAAACCAAGAAGAAATCACTGAGATGAAACTCCGCGGCCTCCGGAGACTCAACGTGAATTTTTCCCGTCGTATCGTGCGTATGAATCGGATGCATACAACCACTTTTTTCAATCCCAATGTCCGTTGGAATCTCCACCTTTTCTCCATCGATCATCACGGCAACAAATGGATGGATGTGATATTCCGTTGCCATGTCAGTTGTGCAGGAAAAAACTAGGTCTTGCGAAGCGCGAGTCGTTGAATCAGCTGAATTTTCTATTTCGCTCGGACGGTCAGGTGTCTGCACTGGAAGGACAGATTGTTTTGACTGGAGCACGAATCCTATCAAAAGTACCACAAACAAAATTCCCACGACACATGCAAGTCGATGAAGATTTTTCATAGATTTTTTGCCCGGTGTTTTCCTGTTACTGAACGATCAACGTGCCTTCCGTCATGCCCATAGAACAGGTAAACGGATAGACACCGGCTTCAATTGGTGCCAACGCAATCTGATTAAACCCAGGTCGTAATGCTTGTTTTATCCCTAATCCAGGAACAACGAGTGTGGAGGCACACCCCATTTGTTTCGCCCCGTAAATTTCCCAATTTGTCGGTACTCCTGCTTGAATCGTCAACACATCAGGAACATAGGTCGCTCGATTTGTCACTTCCATTTGCACCACCTGGGTACCATTTTCAATAAACGTATCTGAACGTACGACTGACTCATCGCCACGCGACGGAGTCCAGCCCAGAAGCCTTGTGCCGTTCTGAATATTGGAAATTCCAAGGACAACTACGAGAGCTCCCGCTGCTCGAGTCATGCGCCCAAGCCACGGCCCTTTTGCATAAGCGGTAAGAGCACCAAGTCCAAACAACGCCGGGGCCGTCCCTAGGGCAAACACACTCATCACAAGTGCCGCTTGTAGGGGACTTCCTGTTGAAAGTGCATAGAGCTGCATGGATTGCGTAAAACCGCATGGCAAAAAATACGTGGCGACCCCAAGAATCATTGGGACACCTGGATGTGACGAAGCGCTCAGAGCATGAATGCGATGTGACAACCACTTGGGTGGTTGCACTGTGCCCCAAAGCCGACGTGGAAAGACATCAAGAAGATTCATCCCGAGAATCAGCATGAGAACAGCAATCAGGATAACCAAAATAGCATTCCCTGTTGTCGATAAGACAAGAATGCTCCCAAGCCAACCTGTGAGCGCACCCAACCCGGCAAAACCAAGGAATCGGCCGATGTGAAAAAGAACGTGCGGACGTAATTTTTGTGAGGTTGTTGCAGATGGATTATTTTTTGCCGCTGCAGAGGAGACCGCAACGACAAGTCCACCCACAACGGCCGTACAAGAAGAGAACGCAGCGACAAGTCCAACAAGGAAAATAGCACCGAGGCCAGACCCCGTCTCAAACGTTGGAGAAAACGTAAGCAAACCAAATTGCTTCATGAGAAGATACAAGGCAAGCACGAAAACCCCCATGGCTCCAACATGTTTCCAAGATCTCCGTTCCTCAGCAGCAGAAGAGTCATTGGTTGAAAACCGATATTTGTTGTGTTCCCCGACTGCCTTCTCAAGATCGAACGGGGTGAGCGGAGAATGACGGTTTGAGGTGAGCGTGATGGTTCCAGTTGTGTGAGAAGCGACAACAGATTCGACGCCGGGAATTTTTTTCAATTCGCGTTCCAGAACAATTTCGCAACTTGCACAGGTGGTGCCTGTTACACGAAACGTTTGTTTGATAGACATACCAAGATAAATCAATAACCAAAACAAAAGTGTAAACGAAACACTGGTGTGGACGGCATTGATCTAGTCCCGCTTGATAATGGTGAGCAACATCCTCGGATCAGGAGGTTGTCCGCGCAAAAATGCAAAAGCATGTGAGTTCCCCGAATGATGTCGGACCAAACGAGTAAAACCAACCGAGAGGATACCCAGGAAAGCAGTTGTGCTTACCAAACTGGTCGGTGTTGTCTCTTGTGTGTCTACAATACAGTGTGCAACACACACAGTATCCATTGAGTGAATCATTCCGTGCTCACTTGTAGAGACTAGCAACAACAAGGAGACGAATGAAGTCCCAAGCAAGGCGAGTCCAATCAGCATTGAGGCGAGAAAATGACGCATGTCTTAAACACGTTCAGATGCATGAATTTCGGAAAGATACGCCGCGACTTCTTCGGGAACTTGGCTGCGCCAATCACCCCCCGTTTTTAGGCGAACGCGAATTTCTGCTCCACTGATACCCGGAACTTCTTTAATCGTTTTAATCTCAACACCAGAACCTTCAAAACACTCTTTCGTCTTTTCGTTACCCGTCCAAACCATGTGAACTTCTCCCGCCGCCTCCAACACAGACGTCGTCCAGTGTGCATCAGAGGATTGGTCGGGAACTTCGATAAACGAAATATCAAAAACAGGAATAATGTCTTCACCTTGTAAGGCACGCTGAATCATTTCTTTCCGCTCTTCGACGGTAAATGGATTTTCAGGAGAAACAGGAAGGTTTGCACTTCCGATCGCAACAATGATTCGACCACATACTTTCGTCATTCCCTTAATGACAAGCAAATGTCCATTATGAAATGGCTGAAATCGTCCGATAAACAAACAGGTTAGTGCTGACATACAGAATTACTTTTTTGGACGTCCATCTTCATCAGATTCATAATACCGAACCACGGCTCCGTCTCGGATTTCAATGGTTGTGTATACTCCAGAAACACTTTCAGCGATGGCAATCATGCCTGTTGGAGAGCCGTCGCGCGCAAGTGGAGCTGTTGGGTCTGCGTGGAAATCGACATCTTTGATGTCTGTCCCGAATTGAAGAACCGGTGCTTTGTCAGAATTCCATACGCCACCCAACCCCTCAATCAGTCCGTATTTTTTAAAATATTCATGACTGAAATCATTGCCTGTTTCGTATATGTCAACATAATTTTTTTCTGGATGCCGCGGATGGCCTTTTGAACTTGCTTCTACAGCTCGTTGACCAAGCCTCTCTGCATGCTTCACAGCCTTCTCCCAAGCTCGCTTTTTCATTGCAAGTTCTGCCTCTTCTGTTGCAAGGGATTGTTTTGCAGCAATAACGTCACCTAAATCTGCTCCGGATTTACCAGCATCCAAACGCTCCTGTACATACTCGACCTTTCGTTTGGCACGTTCGACAGAAGCAAGTTGCTCGTTATATTCACGTTCTCTGTCTGCGGCTACTTCTAATGCATCTTGTACATCCCAAGCCGAATCACGCTCTTCTTGGGGTGTTGGCGTTGCTGCCTGAGCATCAGGAGTTTCAACCGCAGCCCCTGCAATGGCCGCCGCACCCACAACCCCCATCATTTCACGCTTAAATTTGTCAATAAAACCCATACAGTACGTTTAATATGATCAACTACAGTATACCCGCGATTCAAGGGTGTTGCGAGCCTTGCCGTACCGCTACGCGAAATTGCTCCCCACGATCCTCAAAATTCTTATAGAACCCGTAGCTTGGCGACGCGGGTGAGAGCAAACAGACTTTCCCCTTTGTCACACGCCCAGCACAGTCTCGAACCGCTTCCTCAAGACTTGCCACAGACGTATAAACAACCCCAACACTCGCAAGAGCGGCCATGAGTCGATCACCGCCCGGCAAAACGAAAATCATGACGTCCGGTTGCCGTCGTAACGCTTCTGCGAGTTCTCCAAAATCGTAACCACGATCTTTTCCACCAAGAATTACCGCACCAAGCCGGCCTTCGAATGCTGTCATCGCTGCCAGCGTTGCTTGTGGGACCGTTGAAATGGAGTCGTTTACAAACAATACGCCTTCCACTTCACCAACAGGTTCAAGGCGGTGCGCGAGTGGCTTGAACGAGGCGAATGCTCGCGCCATCACCTCCTCAGTGACACCAAATCGACGAGCAACCACAACGACCGCTCGTGCATTCTCTCGATTGTGAGATCCAAACAGCTGCAATAGTTCTATAGCAGGAGACGTTATTTCGTTGCAGTCAATCGTTTCCGCACTTGTTTCCGCTGCCGTTTTGGCCAACAACGAAAACCGACCGTCATACGCAAACAGATCTCCTGCTTTCTGCATTCGAGCGAGACGCACCTTTGCCTCCCAGTAGGCGTCAACCGTTCCGTGGTAATCCATGTGCTCCGCAAACAAGTTGAGGATAATGCAAATATCAGATCCGGTCGTGACGTCCATCGCCTGATAGCTCGATGTTTCACAAACAAACACCGTGTCGCCCGCTGCATCAATACGTGCCAACGCGGGCACACCAATATTTCCAACAAGCTCGACGTTGATTCCTCCAGTTTTCAACGTGTGTGCGAGCAACGAAGCCGTTGTACTTTTGCCTTTTGTTCCAGTAATGGCGACAACGCATCGCTTTCCTTTTCGTTCGTTGAACAACAGATCTGTAGATGTTGTCACCAAGAATCCACGCTTTGCGAGCGAAGCCATGCATACGTGAGTGGGTGGAATTCCAGGACTTTTAATGATGACCGTTCCATCAGGAGCTCCCTCAACTCCTTGTACGAGGGTCTTCGACGCTCGCGCGGCATCATCGTCCGCACACGTTAACCGAACACCTGCCACCAGTCGTGGTAAACACTCCATCGCAGCCTGCCCCTCCCGACCCATGCCGAGAATCAGCACATCACGACCAACAAGGTCAGAAAGTTTCATAGAGAAGACGATAATCATCGGGGGTTGCGTGCACATCAGATACTGTGAACACACGAACCATCAACTCATCGATGTCTACAATTGTTGGACGAACCTCGCGTACAAACCAGGCTAGAACCGGTGCATTCGCGTCATGCCCCTGCTCGATTGCCAAGTCTAGAGCCACAATCACTTCCTCTGCCTCTCCAACGCATTCAAATGGCTTATTTTCGCCCCACCCACACAAGTCGCGATAGAGCGAAAGCATCGAACGTTTTGCAAATAAATCCTGCCCAAACATCGCTGCAAGCTCCATAGGTTTTAAAAAGGCTGCAAACGCCGCGTAGGCAAATGCACACTTCGGACACTCGCCGCACCATCGCCCACCTGCACCAGTTGCCCCCTGCCGAAACTGCCGATTACAACTCGAAATCGTTGCTCGCACGATCGGCGGAGCAAGATGAACAAACTCACGAACGATGAGAAGTTCAGACACCGGACGCATGAAACTAAAAAAACGAATATCTGATGCAACCGTTGTTCGCACTAACTCTGCAAACGCCTGCTCAAACGCAAAACCTTTGGAGTATTGATGGTTAACTTCCACTCCATCCACAACAAGATTACCCGAGTCCGAACTGCGTTCATTAGACAGCACAACATCTTTTTTACCATGCAGAGCAGCAAGAGCAACACAGGCAGAAGCAATCATGGCCGACACAGGAACATGCCCGTTGTAGACACCCTGCTTGTTCAATTCGAATAGCTTTGGATCGATCTGTCGTTTGATCGTCCAAAGTGGCGTCCCAAGAGCCGTCGCTGTCTCTTCAATCCGCGGCTGATCACCAAACGAAACACACTCCACTTTCACTTTATCTTTCTGCAACATTAAAACCGTCAGAGCAGAATCCTTCCCTCCCCCAAGCGGAACAAACACCCCTTCTCCACCTAATAATCCAACAACCCTTTCAGCCTCCACAGCCCTTTCAGCCTCCTTTATCTCCACCCACCCGCGCCCATCCAACCCATTCCGATAATAAAATTCAGCGAGTCCTTGCTCGTAGACATCCGACAAAAACTCCACCTCTGCCGAAGCCAGAGGCTCACTCACTTTCACCGTGGACGGACAATACATCTTAAAATAACTCGTCCCCGCGACAAAGTGATACAACCGAAGCGCCTGCTCCGCCGCCGCAATCGCTTCCACATTTGGAGCCGTCACCGGCATCGGAAACACAAGCCGCTCCTCAAACGTTTCCCCACCCTCAAACTTATATCGCAAAATCGCCTCACCCGTTGCAGGGTCAAAAAAACGATCGGCAATAACAAATGAAGAGAAAGGTGGTGTTGGGCGTGGAAACATACCAGCGCCATCCTAGCCAAAAAATGCTTATTTGGCTAGCGGATGAAAACTTGTCTTCCTTACGCTCTTAATCGGCAAAAACAAAGGTTCTGGAAACTCCTCCCAGGCGAACCATTCCCAACCATCACATTTATCCGGTTCACAATTTTGAACTTCACCCGACCTGTAGTTCGCCACAAACAGCAGCGTCACATAATGCGTCCCCCACTCCTCACTCACATCATTCACAGCCGTCACAAACCGAATATCCGAAATCTCAATCCCAGCTTCCTCCATCGTTTCACGACGACAACACTCCTCCCAGCTTTCCCCAAACTCCAAATGCCCTCCCGGAGGACACCACATCCCTACTCCATGCGCCCCCTTACGTTTTCCCATCAAAATTTTGCCGTCCTGTATGATGAACACGCCCAATCCTACTTTTGGTCGGTTTTTCTCTTCTGGCATACCTATAACATGTTACGGGGTGCGATCTCGACCATACTTTCACGATGCTCTAGATCAAATTCACTGAGGGCAGCCTCACGCGATTGCAACCGCGCTTCGTGCAAACCACTTTCCCAATACGCGTCTACAAAATTTTCCTCCGACAGCCCATAGGTCTCGTAATGCTCCCGTCTGGCATCGAACCAATCCTTGACTGCTTCTTGCGTTTCCTCCTCATTCAACTCCAATTCTTGTACCAACGTTCTACGAGCAACAAGTCCAAGTCCTCTTGCATTTTCGTCCGCTTCCTCCATTGCTTTTGTAATTTTTTCCCGATCCATCGCTTCCAAAACAGACGGATACATGCACAGAGCTGAAAGCAAGTATGCGTAATCGTGATAAGCAATGATGTCCTGCGCAAACGACCGATCAGAAATATCCGCACCCTCTGCATTAAGTTTTGCCTGAAACGCTGAGTCATGAGAAGAAAAACGTTTGTGTCCGGCTTCGTGCATCAATGTTTCTAGTTCCCAGGAGTCTGGATTGTCCGAAACAACAATGGAATCATCGCGATATGTTCCCGTGGCGTTGGCATCATACTCCGCAATGGCGGAGCTCACATCTGTCGTTTGACCAACCATGACACGCTCGTCATCCACAACCGTTTGCAACCATCTCGATGACGAACCAAGCGCTTCTGCTAATGTTTCCGGAGTTGCCGGATTCCCTTCCGCATCAAGTGTTCCTGTTTTCATCTGCAGAGCGAGAGACTGGGCAAAGGATGTCGCCGCTTCCCTCAAGACAAGGGTCTGCTGCAGTCGGGCCAATTCCTCCGTTGTAGCTGGCCGTTGTGCTTCCAGCCCGCATCCAGTGTGCAATAAAACTAGTGTCGCAAGTGTATTTTTGTTAGCCATAAGATGTCTTGATCTTATCTGGTTTGTTGTCTATACTCAACCGGCAAACGTTCGAAACCGAGTTCGACGCGTTTCATGATTCGGGATCTGTCCTGCGGTCAGATCCCGCTCACTCCATTCGGCAGACAAAAGAAAGCTGCACGTGCACGACGCGTTTCATGATTCGGGATCTGTCCTGCGGTCAGATCCCGCTCACTCCATTCGG
>SXGU01510584.1_pt1 | contig 13121 bp, 10 predicted proteins | sample 3174531 | NCBI WGS metagenome assembly SXGU01 (sample SAMN11356863, study PRJNA531348) | freshwater metagenome | isolation source: freshwater sample F1-140 | place: China: Fuxian Lake, Yuxi | collected 2017-12-25 | reverse complement strand
GACTATTGGCGCCAGCACCATCTGGAAATCAAGGTCGTGCGGATCTACAATACCTATGGTCCGCGCATGCATCCAGACGACGGCCGCGTAGTCAGCAATTTCATCTGTCAGGCGCTCGCCGGCAATGACCTGACAATCTACGGAAACGGGTCGCAAACCCGCAGCTTCTGCTACGTCGACGACCTGCTCGACGGAATGCTGCGCATGATGGATTCGCCGGCTGACTTCACTGGGCCGGTTAATCTCGGCAACCCTTCTGAGTTCACCATGCTCGAACTCGCCGAAAAGATTCTGGCAATCACCGGCGGGCCGTCCAAGCTCTGCTTCAGGCCGCTACCGGAGGATGACCCCCGTCAGCGGCAACCCGACATCACCTTGGCAGGAAAGGTTCTCGACTGGAAGCCCAAGGTGGCCCTTGACGATGGCCTGAAGGAAACAGTGGCCTATTTCCGACGCATCCTGGCGCAGTGAGCGGAGACCGTCCGCAGCCAGCATCGGGACGGAAGGATTACCAACTCCTTTTCGTCTTTGACAACCTCGAGCTTTCGGGTGCGGACAAGGTTGCACTAGACGTCATTCGGCTCACGGCCGGCGACCGGCGGCATCGCATCAACGCACGGGGATTCGTCTGCATGGCTGATAGAACCGCACAAGCAAGCGCTCACGACGACATCGTATTCGCTAACCCGGGGCTGGATCCGGCTACGTCGATATGGAAGAAGCCTTTGCTCGGAGTGCGGGCGGTCCTGCGCTGTGTGCGGGCAGCACGCACGGCCGACTTGATTGTCGGAGTAACTCCACCGGCAGCCTTTGTCGCCGCTTGCGCCGGCGCAATTTCGGCCAAACCCGCCGCAGCCTGGGTGCACTATGACATCAAGGGCTGGGCGCGGGAGCTGGAAGCCTATCCGCGAGGACACATCGCACGACTTTTCGAGGTGCTGTTCTACCGGTACATCGTCCCCCAGTTTCGCAACATCATTTTTGTCAGCAAGGCCGCGCTCGCATCAATGGCCGGGGTGCGCGGTACCGCGCCTCCGCGCTGGGCAAGCATCCCCAACCCCTTCTTGACGCGCTCGTTCGGCGAGCATGTGCCCGACCTCTCGCTGCTCGGCAAGATAAAGTCCGACGGCTCTCCGCTTTTGGTTCTGCTCGGGCGACTGACGCGCCAAAAGCGCTGGCGCGATGCGATTCGTGCGTTTGAATTGACTTCGCCTTCTGGCCCAGCGCCCCACCTGGTCGTGATCGGCGACGGCAACGAACGCAGCGAATTCCTGGATCGCGTAGCGACGTCGCCGTCCGCAAACCGCATCCACTGGATGGGGCCTCTGGCCAATCCCGGGCCGGCACTGGCAATGGGCGATGCGCTATTGCTCACCTCGCTCTATGAGGCCTGGCCCGTCGTGATCCTTGAGGCCTTTCATGCCAGGGTGCCGGTCATCGCCTATGACTGCCCTTCAGGTCCCGCCGAATTACTAGCCGACGGCCGTGGTTTGTGTTGTCCGGAGTCCCCGGCGGCAGCCGCGAAGGCGATCGAAACACTGTTGGCCATGCCCAGCGCCGAGCGCACTAAAATGCTGGATCTGGCCGCAGGCTTTCTCTCCAGGCACAACAACGACGATGTTCTGGCGCAGTGGAGAGAGTATGCCGAGATGCTTGTGGCCCGCCCCTGAACATCCGGCCACGACATGCAACAGCACACCGTAGCAAGCTATCTGGCACAGCGACTGGCTTTGGCCGGGTCGCGACACGTGTTCATGGTCACCGGCGGTGGCGCCATGTTTCTCAACGACGCCTTTGCCCACCAGCCCGGCCTGACCCCGGTCTGTTTCCATCACGAACAGGCGGCTGCAATGGCGGCGGAAGCCTATGCGCGGATCGCCGACCATCCGCCGGTGCTGAACGTGACAACCGGCCCTGGCGGCATCAACGCTCTCAATGGCGTGTTCGGCGCCTGGACCGACTCGGTGCCGATGATCATCGTCTCAGGCCAAGTCAAACGCGCCACCTGCCTTGCTACAACGCCGGTGCCGGGCCTGCGCCAATTGGGCGACCAGGAAAGCGAAATCGTGCCGATGGTGCGCGGCATCACCAAGTATGCCGCGGTCGTTGAGCGCGCCGAAGACATCGCCTGGCACCTCGACCAGGCCTTGCACCACGCCTTTGCCGGGCGACCCGGGCCGGTATGGCTGGACATCCCGATCGACGTGCAAAGCGCCGCAATCGACCCGGAGGCGCTTCACCGCTGGACGCCGCCCGCCGCCGCGCCCCCATCGTGCGCGGCCGCTGTCGCGGAGGTGATTCGGCGTCTGCGCGAAGCCAGGCGCCCCGTCATCATGGCCGGCACCGGGGTGCGCGCGGCCCGTGCCGTCGCCGAGTTCGAGCTCGTAATCCGCCGTCTGGGCATCCCGATCACCACGGCCTGGACGCACGACCTGATCGCCAGCGATGACCCGCTGTATTGCGGCCGCCCCGGCAGCATTGGCACCCGCGCCGGCAACTTCACGGTACAAAGCGCCGACCTGCTGCTGGTGCTCGGCAGCCGGCTCAACATTCGCCAGGTCAGCTACAACTGGCAGGCCTTCGCACCGCGCGCCTTCAAGGTCCAGGTCGATATCGACGCGGCCGAACTGGCCAAGCCCACGGTGAAACCGGATCTGGCCGTGCAGGCCGACCTCAAGGAGTTTCTCCTCACCCTCGACCGCGAACTCGCCTCTTGGAGCCCGCCACCGCCCCACGCCGGGTGGCTGGCCTGGTGCCGCCAGCGCGTCATCGACTATCCCGTGGTGCAAGCCCATCATCGACAATTCAGGGAAAAGATAAACCCCTACCACTTCATCGAAGAACTGTTCGCCCGCCTCGATGGTGATGACATCATCGCCTGCGGCAACGCCACGGCAACCATCGTTCCCTTCCAGGCCGGCAGCATCAAGCCCGGGATGCGCCTGTTTTCCAACTCGGGCTGCGCCTCGATGGGCTACGACGTCCCGGCGGCCATCGGTGCCTGGTTCGGGGCTCTCGCGGCGCGCGGCGAACAGAAGCAGATTATCTGCCTGGCCGGGGATGGCAGCATCATGATGAACCTTCAAGAACTACAGACCATCGTCTATCACCGCCTGCCGGTCAAGATCTTCGTCCTCAACAATCGCGGCTATCTGTCGATCCGCTCTTCACAGGCCAATTTCTTCGGCCGGCTGGTGGGCGAAAGTCCGGACAATGGGGTCGGCTTTCCCGATTTCGTCGCCGTCGCCACCGCCTTCGGCATCCCGGCGCGCCGTGTCGCCAGCGCCGACTTTGCTACCTCCGTCGCCGAAATGTTGGCCGCCGAGGGGCCGCAGTTGTGCGATGTAATCCTGGACGGCAATCAGGGCTTCGAGCCCCGCATGAGCTCACGCAAGCTGCCCGACGGCAGCATCGTTACGCCGCCGCTGGAGGACATGTTCCCCTTCCTTGACCGCGCCGAACTGGAACGCAACCGCTGGCCGGCCGACGATGGCGCCAGCGACACCTGAGCCCTTCGACCACCGCAGGCGCTCGGCGGCCGGATGCCTGTGTTGCGGCAGCGGACGACTGACGCGGGAAGTGCAACTCGTTTCCGGCTTCCTTGCAGAGCGGGCATGGCAAGGCCGCCCGGATCTCACGGAACTCGTACGTTGCGAAGACTGCGGTCTGCGCTTTTTCGAGCGCGGCCTCGACGAGGAAGAGGTCACTCGCTATTACCTTGGCTACCGGAACGCCTCCTACCAGCGTAACCGGCAGGCCTGGGAGCCCTTCTACACGCCGCAGAGACATGCGGCACTGGTCGCATGGTCTGATGCGCTTGTCCGGCGTGAGAATATTCGACACTCCTTGGAAAGCGCGGCGGCACCCACGCACTTCCTGTCTGTTCTTGACCATGGCGGCAGCCACGGGCACATGCTGTCGTCGATAGATGCAAAACGCAAAGCGGTGTTCGATCCTGCGGCGAACATTCCGGTGGCGGGCGTGGAAGCCTTCAGCAACGCCCCGGGCCTACCGATCGGCTGGTCGCTGATCCTGTCCTGCCAGGTTCTCGAACACATTTCCCAACCGGCCGCCTATCTCCGACATCTACATAGCCTACTCGCAGACGACGGTTGGCTGTATGTCGAAGTTCCTAACGAACATTGGCGTTCCGCCCCGGGCGGAGATGGACTACGCAAGCTCCTGCTCAAGGCCCTGATGTATTGGCGCCCGCTGTTGATCGCCGCCGACGTCTTCTGCACGGCCTGCCGGATCAAGTTCGGACGTCTGCCACCCCTCGGCTTCATCGCAATGCGCGAACACCTCAACTACTACACTGCCGAATCGCTGACAGCCGTCCTTGTCGGAAACGGCTTCAGGGTCAAGGCCTGCGGCATCGACAACGGCGGCCAGCTTTTCGCCGTGGCGCGGAAATTTGCCACAGCCGACGCCTGAAGCAGCAACAGCCGCCATCGCTGCATGATAAATTCACTCTTCCACCCGCACGCCCCGCCGGCATGAAACATTCCCGCATCTTCGAAGACCTGTTTGTCCTGGAAATCGCCAACAACCACTGGGGCCGGGTCGAGCGCGGCCTGCGCATCGTCACCGACTTCTCCCGCATCGTGCGCTTCAACAACGTGCGCGCCGCGATCAAGCTGCAGTTCCGCGACTCCGACGCCTTCATCCACAAGGATTTCCGCGAACGCGACGACATCCGCTACATCAAGAAGACGCTGGATACCCGCCTTACGCGCGACGAGTACGCCGCGCTGGTGGCGGCGATCCGCAAGGGCGGCTGCATTCCGATGGCCACACCCTTCGACGAATCCGCGGTCGACCTGTGCAGCGATCTCGGCATCGAGATCATCAAGCTCGCCAGTTCCGACCTCAACGACTGGATCCTGATCGAAAAGATCGCCACCACGCGCAAGCCGGTGATCGTGTCCACGGGCGGGTCGTCGCTCAAGGACATCGACGACCTGGTCAAGTTCTTCGACAACCGCAATGTGCCACTTGCCATCAACCACTGCGTATCGCTGTACCCCTCCGAAGACCACGAACTGGAACTCAACCAGATCGATTTCCTGCGCGACCGCTATCCCGGCAACGTGATCGGCTATTCCACGCATGAGTACCACGACTGGACCAGTTCCGTGATGCTGGCCTACGCCAAGGGCGCACGAACCTTCGAACGCCATGTCGACATCGAGGCCGACGGCATCCCGGTATCCCCATACTGCAGCCTGCCGGCGCAAGTCGATGCCTGGTTCAAGGCCTGGAAGAATGCCGTTGCGATGTGCGGTGCACCCGGAACGCGCAAGCGAATTCCGCCCCAGCGCGAGATTGCCTATCTCGACGCCCTGGTGCGCGGCGTCTACGCGCGCCACGACCTGCCTGCCGGGCATGTGCTCTCGGATGATGACGTCTATCTCGCCGTGCCACTGCAGAAAGGACAGATCTCCTGCCGCGAGCTGATGCACGGCGAGGTCTTGCAGCGCGCGGTGCCGGCGGATGCGCCGATACGCATCGACGACATCGATAGCCCGTATGCCGGAGACAACTCCCTGAAGGCGCTGATTTACTCGCGCGGACTTTGAGTTAGCGAACCGACCGATACCATGAAGACCAACCAGGAAAACATGCCGGGCTGGCGTGCCGGCATCGCCAACATAATCCCGAAGGAATCGCCGCTCACGATCATCGACATCGGAGCCTCGCTGGTCGGGGACGAACTGCCAAAGTATCAGGGCCTGATTGAAGCGGGCTGTGCAAAGCTTGTTGCGTTCGAACCGGACGAAACCGCACTAAAAACCCTGAAGGAAAAATATCCCCTGCCGCACCTGTGCCTCCCCCATTTCATCGGCGACGGAAAGGCTGCAACCTTCTTTGAGACAAACTGGAGCCCGACCGGATCACTGTTCGAGCCAAATACGGCCTTGCTAGAGAAATTCCACAACCTTGCGAATCTCACGACGTTGGTCAAGACATATCAAGTCGAGACGACCCGCCTCGACGACATCAAGGAAATAGTTGATGCCGACTTCATCAAGATTGATGCCCAAGGCTCGGAAAGAATGATCTTCGAGAACGCGGCAAACTTGCTGAAGCAGGTCACCCTGATTCAAACTGAAGTCTCATGGGTCGAGATGTACAAAGGAATGCCGCTATTCGCCGATATCGACCGGGTTCTCAGGGGAATGGGTTTCCAGTGGCATACCAGGCTGGGGTGCGGGTATCGATCCTTTCTTCCGTTCCTGAATCCCGACAATCCTCACGCTGCCTTCCGCCAGGAACTGTGGAGCAATGTCGTCTATGTCCGTGACTGGATGCATTTCGACCGGATTTCGCATGACAAACTGGTGAAACTGGCTGTGCTCCTGCATGATCTTTATGAATCCTACGATTTGGCGCACCTTGCCTTTGCCGCCGCTGACGCCAAATCAGGAACAAACTACGCCGCAAATTACGCAGAATGGTTGAGCGGGGAATCGCAGGATACTGCATGAACAATACCGACGCCTTCATTGCCATCCGCAACGACCGGGACATCCAATTTTCAGTTCCGGCCGACCTCTACTGCATTACCACATTTTCCCTGCTTGAGCAGAATCGATGGTTCGAGAAGGAAGTTGACTTTGTCTACCACTACGCCAAGCCCGGCATGGTCGCATTGGATATTGGCTCCAATGTCGGCGTTTACACGCTACCTTTGGCAATGCTACTTGGGCCAAGCGGGCGGGTTTTCGCATATGAGCCGGGCACGGTCAATCGACGGCATCTCGATCGGTCTCTGTCACTCAATAATCTTGCAAACACCGAGATATCTGCCGCTGCCCTGTCAAATTTTGTGGGTCCGGGAATATTGAAGCTGGGGAATTCTGGCGAACTGAATCAGCTCGTTGCCTCGCACGAGTCAGAAGACTTGGTTGAGTCCGTCAAAGTGAGCACGCTGGATGCTGAAATGGAGCGCTGGCGTTGGTCGCAGGTTGATTTCATCAAGCTCGATGCCGAGGGTCAGGAGGAGTCCATCCTGGAAGGTGGTGCAGGGTTCTTCGAACGTTACTCACCGCTGGTGATGTTCGAGGTGAAGCACGGCTGGAACATCAACCTCGACCTGCTGGCAAGCTTTGAAGCAAGGGGGTTTGGTATCTATCGCCTGCTCGGGGACGCCTCCATGCTGGTCCCGTTCAATACAGCCGAGGTAATCGACCCCTACGAGCTGAACCTGTTTGCCGTGCGTCCGGAGCAGGCCACCGAACTGGAAGCGCGCGGCCTGTTGGCGAAGGGTCCGGAAAAGGTCGCACTCACCAGCGCCGAACGGGCAGCAGCCATCGAGGCCTACTGCGCCCTGCCCTTTGCCAGGGAAATGGAAATATCTGCGCAGGATGTCGCGGAATGCCCCTTTGGCGATGCCCTGACTGGTCATTCGGCTCACAGATTTCTGCCGCAGCTGTTGCCGGGACGTCGCTTTGCGCTGCTGCAAGGCGCATTGCAGGAAATGCTGACGTATTGTTCGACCAGCAACTCTCCGGCTGCATTGTCCAGCCTGGCACGCATCGCCGTGGATCTCGGGTCGCGAGCAGTCGGAAATTCGGTGATGCAGCATCTGCTGGACATCAATTTGGAGTTTATCGACCAGCCCTTCCTGCCGGTTGCGGTGCGCTTCGAGGCCATCAACGATGCACCTGTCGAGGCGTGGTTTCTGCATTCCGCCGCAGAGACGTTCGAACAAAACCGCGCCTATTCCTCCTACTACGGTCACGATCTTGAACAACTGGAGTCGCTTGCCGCCCACCCCCATGCGGCACCCGCCATGCTGCGGCGTCTGATCATGTCCGGGCTGCATGACAAGCTCGGCCCGGACCATTTCCGCACGGCTCTGGCGCGCCTGCAGGTGGCGGAGCCTGAAGGCCACTTGGCATGGCTCGATGCGCTGCACCACCTCGACATAGCCTGAGATGCAAGCGCGCCGCCTGATTTCGATCGTCACCCCCTGCTACAACGAAGAAGGGAACGTCAACGAACTGCACCAACGCATCGCCGCGCAGATGGCCGCGTTCCCGCAGTATGACTACGAGCACATCTACGTCGACAACGCGTCGACCGACGGAACCGTAGCCGCGATTCGCCGTCTCGCCAGCGCCGACTCCCGGGTCAAGGCGATTGTCAACAACCGCAATTTCGGCATCATCCGCTCGTCCAACCACGGCCTGCTGCAGGCCCGCGGCGATGCCATCATCAACATGGCCTCGGACATGCAGGAGCCGCCGGAACTCATCGGTGACTTCATCCGCAAATGGGAACAGGGCTGGAAGGTGGTTGTCGGCGTCAAGCCGGAAAGCCACGAGACGGCGCCGATGTTCGCCCTGCGCCGCCTGTACTACGCCACGGTAGGCCGCATTGCAGACGTGAGCCTGATTCCGCATTACACCGGGTTCGGCCTCTACGACCGGGAAGTAATCGAGAGCTTCCGCCGCATCGATGATCCTTACCCTTATTTCCGTGGCCTGATCGCCGACATGGGCTATAGCCACGCCGAGGTTCCCTACACCCAGCCGATGCGCAAGCGTGGCATCACCAAGAACAACTTCTACTCGCTCTACGACATGGCGATGCTGGGCATCACCAGCCATTCCAAGGTGCCGCTGCGGCTGGCCACCATGGCCGGCTTTGCGCTGTCCGCCGTTTCACTGTTGATTGCCGTAGCCTATCTGGTTCTGAAGCTCATTCAGTGGGATCAGATGTCCTTCGGCCTGGCGCCGATCCTGATCGGATTTTTCTTCTTCGCCTCGGTGCAACTTTTCTTCATCGGCCTGCTTGGCGAATACATCCTGCAAATCCATACGCAGGTACAGAAACGTCCGCTGGTGATCGAGCGCGAGCGCATCAACCTCAGCCCACCGATTGATGACTGGGCGGCCTGACCGGGTTGCCGCGGCTGCACTAGCCTACCTGAGCCTACCGGCGCTGGTGTTCTGCATCGGCTGGCTGGAAACGGTACCAGGGGTGATGCTCTCCCTGCTCATCTTCGCGGCCGTGGCACCGCTATTTCTCCACCTGTCGATAGCTGACATTTCGCCACCGCAGCCAGCCGCCCTTGCCTGGCTGTTCGCCCTCGCCGCGCTATGGGCGGGGCTCGGCGGCGCCGGACACTTCGTCTTCGCCAACCCCGACTGGCATACACGCGATGCGGTGTATTCGGACCTGATTTACGGAACATGGCCGCCCGCCTACCGCCTGGACGGGGAAATCCATCTCGTCCTGCGCTCGGCGACAGGTTTCTTCCTCGCTCCGGCCGCGCTGGCCAAGATCGCCGGGGTCGGCGCTGCGCGCTGGCTGCTGTATGCCTGGAGCGCCCTGGGCACGCTCCTGTTCCTGTTGCTGTTGCCGCTACCTGCACGCCTGGGCCCGAGACTGGTGCTGCTTTCGCTGGCCGTCGTCGGCTTCAGCGGCCTGGACTATCCGGCCATACTCACGGTGCATGGACACACGCCGATGTTTCCGCTTCCCCTGGAATGGTGGCGCCCATGGACCTATACCTCGTTGAGCGGACAACTGTTCTGGGCACCGAACCATGCCCTGCCGCTCTGGCTGGGCACGGCGCTGATACTTCGCCATCGAGATAGCGATGCCCTGCCGGCTGTGGTCCTGGTTCTGCTGCCCGTGGCACTGCTATGGACCCCGTTTGCGATCGGGCTGTTGCCCTGGGCCGCCTGGGCGCTGTGGCAGCGCCGGCAGCCGGTGGCGACCTTGCTGCGCGCGACCGAACCGTTCCAGTGGGCAGCGGCACTGGCACTGACCGCCGTGCTGCTCGCCTATCTGAGCCGTCCCGGCATGGAAGCCACCCCGCTGGCTTTCGACTCCTTTGCAAACTCAGCCGGTGGCGCGGCGGCCGGCTGGTCAACTGTGGAGACGGCGATCGCCTATCTGCAATTCGCGGCCTTCGAGTTCGGCATCCTTGCCTTGCTGTTGCGCCCGGCGACCGTTGCCAGCCGCCAGATGCTGGCGCTGGCCTTGACGCTGTTGCTGGCGCTGCCACTGCTGCGCCTTGGGCCCTCCAACGACTGGATGTTGCGCATCTCCACTCCCTGCCTGGTGGCCCTGCTGGTGCTGGTTCTGGCCGAGTTCAGTGGGCCGGCGATCGAACTGCGGCGCTCCTGGCGTGCCGCCGGACTGGTGGTGGTGCTTGCCACCGGAGCCATCACACCGGGCTTCGAAATCGCCCGCGCCCTGCTCTGGAAACCAACACCGCCGAACTACGGGCAGAGCCTGGTCGAAGCCCAGCGCGGCTATCTGGCACCGCACTACTTGGGCAAACTCGACCTGCCGCTGCTGCAGTGGCTGTTCAAGGTGCCGACGCTGGTGCCGCCCGGCAAGGATCGATCGACCGTTGCGAACTAATCGTTTCATCGGCCATCGTGAAATAAAGGTCCTCCAGATCCCGGGCAAAACCTTGCATGTCAAACAAAGGTGCCGACGCTCTTGCATCCACCAGCCGCTTTCGCATCCGCGCCAGAAGCGCGCGATCGTGGTACAGCGCCATGACCTTGACCGCGTAGTCATCATCCGTGGCGGCAATCAGTTCTGGCAGGCCGGCTGCCTTGAGCAGGCTGGCGCCGACACGGGCTGGAAACGTCGAGCCAATCTTGGCCACCATGGGCACGCCGGACAATAGCGCGTCGACGCCCGTCGAATGGGAGTTGTAAGGAAAGGGATCGAGCGCCAGGTCGGCCAGACCAATGCGGGCCAGATAGTCGGCCCGATCCGGCGCATGCTTGGCGAACACCAGGCGTTCGCCGGCGACCCCGCGTTGTTCGACTTCACGCCGCAAGTTTGCCTTCAAGGTATCGTTGCCTTGTGACAGCCAGAGCACGGCGTCGGGCATTTGCCGCAACATGCCGCACCAGAGGTCGAACAGCGGCGGATTGAGCTTGTAGCCGTTGTTGAACGAGCAGAGTACGAAACTCTCCGGCGGCAGGCCCTGGCTTTCACGCGTCGGCACGGCACCTACCGGATGCCGGGTATCCACCGGCATGTAGCTGTTTGGCATCCGCATCAGGGTTTCGGTGTACCAGGCCTGATCCTCCGGTGGAGTCACCACCGCATCACCGATCAGATAATCGGCAAGCCCGCGCCAGCCCATGGTCCCCGCATAGCCCAGCCAATTGACCTGGATGGGCGCACACCGCAAGGCCAGCGCCTCGGCGCGCGAGCCGCCGGTCCAACCGTTCAGATCGACCGCGATATCGACGCCGTCGGCGCGCATGCGGTTGGCAATTTCACGCACCGAGCTACGATCCACCGCGACGAAGGAATCGAAAGCTCCTTCCAGCCGGCGGCGCATCAGGGTGCCGTCATCGGAGTTCAGCGCGTACGCGGATACACGCACCCGGCTCCGGTCGTGCCGTTCGATCAATTCGGCGACCACGTTCGAGACCGGGTGATTGCCGAAGTCGGACGACAGGTAGGCCACATGCAGGGGTCTGCCCCCGCGCCGCCAGGAAAGCGGAAGAACATCGGGCGACTGCCTGACCGACTCCGGAATCATCGCGGCAGCGAAGCGCTCGGCCATGCGCCGATACTCGGGCAGGCCCAGGTTCCAATACTTGAAAAGCACCCATGGACTCGTCGACCAGGTCGGCAGGTCGACGATCTGCCCGATCTTCGCGACATTCCGCTCCAGATCACCCCAACTGCAGCGATGCAGTTCCACGTCCGTAAGCCGACACAGTGGATAGGGATTGTCCGGATACTCCTCGTGCAAGGCGCGGCACACGGCATACGCCTCATCCATGCGCCTGGCGTAGTACAGGCTCTTGGCGAGGATTTCCACGGCCTCGAGATAGTCTCCGGGATGAAGCTCGATGGCCTTCATAAGCGGTGGCACCGACTCGTTCCAGCGATTGATCCGGAACAGGGCCAGGCCCATGTTCTTGTGGATTTCGGGATCTTTCGGCACAAACTTCAAGGCACTTTCGAAGGATGCGACCGCCTCTTCCCAGCGCATGAGCTCCGCTAGTGCAATTGCGCGATTGTTGTGCAATTCTCCGTCGTTCGGGGAGTGCTGCAGCGCCTGCTCCGTCAGCGGCAATACCTCATCGAAGCGCCGCAGGCCGACCAGAGCGAAGGAAAGCGCCTTGAGCGCCAGCGGGTGCCGCGCATTGCGCTGCAGGATCTCGCGCGCCGCACGCTCGACATCACCAAAGCGCAGCGCCTCGACCAGCGGCATCAGGCGTCGAGTGTCGGCATCCGCGTAGGTTGGCAACCCGGCTGGCGCACCGTGTGACGACAGATTCACCCGGCGCTTCATTTGCTGACGATCAGGTTCAGGGAAACCCGCTGGCCTAGGAACACCAATTCGCTCGTATCCTCGAACAGACCCAGTGACTCGACATGTTCCACGCTCTGAAAGCCGGCGTCGCGCAGCATGTCGACCATAAAGTCGAAGGTGTAGCCGATATGGTGAAAATCATGGGCATCCGTCTGTCCGCCATAGATCACCTTCATCAAAGAGAACTTGTCCGCGACATTGTAGGTCGGGCTGGTGAACATCCAGCACATCGTCTCCAGGTCCGGCACCGACACATACAGCTTGCCGCCGGGCACCAGCATTCGGTAAAGCTCGTGGAACACCGGCAACGCCTCGGCAATGGACAAATGTTCGAGCACGTGCGAGGCATAGATCTCGCTGCAACTACCGTCAGCGAAGGCAGAAAGTTTGCGAATGTCGCCAAGGAAATCGACCCCCTCGGCGTCCTCGATGTTCAGGATCTTCCATCCTTCCTTGACGTTCACGCCACCGATATGCAGCTTGATCAGTTCGACTGCTTCGCTTGACCGCGCCCCTGCATCCGACACGGTCCCGGTACCGTGCTCATCGCAATAGCGTCGCCACATTCCGCGCAGGGCATCGCCCATCGCGCGAGCCATGTCGCTGCGATCGCCCAGCGGGCTCGACGCCATCCGCTGCCGCATGCCTGCCCGCAGGGTCCGCCGCCTTGTTTAATCGGCCGCCAGGGCTGCAGCCAAATCGATGTAGTGGTCGACCGAATCTGCGACCAGCTCCGGCAGGCCGATCGCATGCAGGATGCTTGCGCCGACACGCGCGGCGTGGCGGTCACCCGTCAGGGCAATCACGG
>SXGU01038843.1_pt1 | contig 13121 bp, 10 predicted proteins | sample 3174531 | NCBI WGS metagenome assembly SXGU01 (sample SAMN11356863, study PRJNA531348) | freshwater metagenome | isolation source: freshwater sample F1-140 | place: China: Fuxian Lake, Yuxi | collected 2017-12-25 | reverse complement strand
GAGTTCTGGATCGTTCGCGAAAACGTCGAGGGTGAGTATTCCGAGATCGGCGGCCGGATCTTTGCCGGCACCGACCGCGAGACCGTGGTGCAGCAGTCGGTCTTTACCAGGATCGGTGTCGACCGAATCGTCGAGTACGCCTTTCGGCTGGCGGAAAAGAAGGGCCTGGCCAAAGTGACATCAGCCACCAAGTCGAACGGGATTTCGATCAGCATGCCCTACTGGGACGAACGGTTTGCCGAGGTGGCGAAGCGATTCCCCAAGATCAAGACCGACAAGTTCCATATCGACATTCTAACCGCCCATTTCGTAGCCCACCCCGAGTGGTTCGACGTGGTCGTGGGCTCGAACCTCTTCGGCGATATCCTGTCGGACTTGGGCCCCGCCGTCTGCGGCAGCATCGGCATCGCACCCTCGGCCAACATCAACCCGGACCGGAGCGTTCCATCGATGTTCGAGCCGGTCCACGGCTCAGCCCCCGACATTGCCGGCCGCGGGATCGCCAATCCGATCGGGCAGATTTGGGCCGGGGCGATGATGCTCGAACACCTCGGTCACACCGACGGGCACGACCGGATCGTCAAGGCGATCGAGGACGTGCTCGGAGGTGGCGGCCCCCGGACGCCGGATCTGGGCGGCAAAGCCACCACCAAAGACCTCGGCCACGCCATCGAGTCGGCGATCTAGGTTCTCGGCACTCGGGGCTCGGCACTCGGCGCTCGGCGCTCGGCGCTCGGCGTCTTGTCGAGGATGGCGCGGATGGCTTGCTGGGCGTCGGGGCTGGCCAGGCGGGCGGCGAGGATCCGGGATTCGGTTTCGGCGGTTTCCCGGACCCTGGCGGCGAGGGGGGCTCGCATCAGGCGCTTGGTTTCCTGAACTGATTCGGATGCGAGGTGGTTGAACCGCTCGGCGGCCCGGCGGGCGTGGGCCAACACTTCGGCCGCTGGGATCACGGCGGTCGCCAGACCGCACCCGACGGCCTCGGCCGGGGTGAGGGGCTCGCCTAACAGCAGCTTCTCGGCGGCTCGGGCGTGGCCCATCAATCTCGGCAGCAGGAAGCTCGAGCCGAACTCGGGCACCAGGCCGAGCGCCACGAACGGCATGATGAGCCGAGCCTCGTCCGACACGTAGACCAAGTCGCAATGCAGCAGCATGGTGACGCCCACTCCGACCGCAAGGCCGGTGACGGCCGCCACCACCGGCTTCGGGCACTCGAGCATCTCCACCATGAAACTCGACAGGGGCGCGTCCCGGCCGGCCAAGGGCCGTTCCAGAAAGTCAGCCAGGTCGTTTCCGGCGGTGAAGATCCCGGGTTGCCCCGTCAGGAGAATGGCCCGGACGCTCGGGTCGCGCCCGGCGGTCCGGAACCCGTCGGCGATGGCGTGGTACATCGCGATCGTGAGGGCGTTCTTCTTCTCGGGCCGCGCCAGCTCGATCGTCGCGACACCGTTCGCAATACTGAACCGGACGTACGGCGTCGCCGACATCCCGAGATCAGGAATGAATGACGGACACGCCGCCGTCAACGGCCAGGATTTGGCCGGTAATGTGCTTCCCGGCGTCCGAAGCAAACAGCAGCGCCGCGCCTTTCAAGTCTTCGTCGTCACCCAGCCGACGAAGGGGTGCGCGGGCAGCGAGGTTCTCAGGCCCCAACTTCTCGAGGGTGCCCTTGGTCATCTTGCTCGGAAAGAAGCCCGGCGCGAGGGCATTGACCGTGATCCCGAACTCGCCCCATTCACCGGCCAGGGTCCGGGTCAGGTTAACGACCGCGCCCTTGCTGGTGTTGTAGGCCACCGTGTCGTGCCCGGGGGGATTCCCTCCCAACCCAGCGATCGAGGCGGTCATGATGATCCGGCCTTTTCGGCGCGGAATCATGCTCTGCTTGGCGATGGCCTGACTGAAGAGAAACACGCTCCGGAGATTCAGGTTCATCACCTTGTCCCAGGCTTCGAGCGGATGGTCCTCCGCCGGGGCGCCCCACGCAGCGCCGGCGTTGTTGACCAAGATATCGACGTGCCCGAGTCGAGCCATCGTTTCGGTCACCACTCGGGTCACTTCGGCGGGAATGCTGGCGTCGGCGGCGATCCAGGTCGCATCGATGCCCAGTTTTCCGAGGTGGGCCGCGGCGGTTTCGAGCTCGGCGGCCTTGCGCGAGGTCAGGACCAGCCGGGCACCCGCCTCACCCAGCGCCTCGGCGATCTGCAGGCCGAGCCCGCGGGACCCGCCGGTAACTAGGGCGGTGCGGCCGGTGAGGTCGAACAACTTGAACACAGGGGTACTCATCGGGATGCTCCGGAGGCGGTTAGGCCCAGAATATCGCGTGCTTCGGCCGGAGTTGCGAGGCTTCCGCCCAAAGCCTCGACGACCTTGACCGCCCGTTCCACCAACGCGGCGTTGGACGGCGCCAGGACGCCCCGGTCCAGGTCCAGATTGTCTTCGAGGCCGACGCGGACGTGGCCGCCCGCCGCGGCCGCCATCGCCACCATCGGAAACTGCCTGGGACCAATCCCGAACGCGGCCCACTCGGCATCGGCCGGGGCCAGGCTCCGCAGAAACCCACGCGCTTCGGGTGTGTCGGGGGCACCCCATTCGATCCCGAGGCAGAATTGGAAGAAGGCCGGGCCTTTGATGAATCCGGTCTTGATCAGATGACTGGCCAGCCGGACATGGCCGGAGTCGAACACCTCGAGTTCCGGTTTGACGCCAGCATCCCGAACGGCGGCCGACATGATCTGGAGGTGCTTCACCGTGTTCATCATGACCGTGCTACCGAAGGCGTCGCCGGAGGCCATCGTGGCCACGTCGAGGCTGCAGATCTCCGGCTTGAGCGCCACCACATGCTGTACTCGGACCAGAGGCGCGGCCAGGTTCGTCCCGGGCCCGGGCGTCCGGGGATCGTCATCCCCGGGGGCGAAACGCTGGCCGGGACCGGTAGTGAGGTTGATGATCACGTCCACCGACGAACTCCGGATCCGGTCCACGACCTCGCGGTAGAGATCGAGCCGCATGCTGGCGAGCCCGGTCTCGGGATCCCGGACGTGGATATGGGCAATGGCCGCGCCCGCCTTGGCCGCCTCGATACAAGCGGTGGCGATCTGGGCCGGCGTCACCGGCACGGCGGGGTTCTTCTTGACCGTCGGAGGCGACCCGGTCACGGCGCAGGTCAGAATCGTCGTCTTGGCCATGGTCTCTACTTGGTTCGGGGCATACCGGCCAGCGCGGTCTTGAGCGCCGCCACGAAGGAATCCACCTCGGCATCGGTCATCGGCGTCGACAGGCAGCCGAGACCGGTCTTCCCGATGATAATCCCGGACCCCATCAGCCGGCGATGCAGCTCGGCCATTCGAGCTGCCGGCGCCGCGTTCCGGACCGCGCTCCGGTAATTGGTGATCCGATCCGACGTCAGCACGATCCGGAACAAAGAGCCGTCGCCGGTGAGCTGCCCCGGTTCGCCGGCCTCCTGGAACGCCTGATTGCCCTCCCGGCGGAGCCGCTCGCCCATGGCATTGAGGCGATCGACCGCGGCGGAGGTCCAGTCCTCGAGGGCGGCGATCCCGGCCACCATCGTCAGCGGGTTGCCGCTGAAGGTCCCACCCGACAGCACCTTCGGCGTGCCCTTGGTCGGATCGAGCATCGCCATCAATTCGATCCGGCCACCGACAGCGCCGACCGGGAGGCCACCACCCATGATCTTGCCGAACGTCGTGAGGTCCGGCTTGCCACCATACCGGCCTTGGGCCCCATGGTACCCGACTCGAAAGCTGATCACTTCATCGTAGATCAACACCACCCCGTAGCGCCGGGTGATCTCGGTCAAAAAGTCGAGGAAGCCCGGCTCCGGCATCGGCGCGCCGGCGCGGACCGACATCGGGTCGACCAGCAGACATGCCAGCTGGCTCCCGTGCTGTTGCATCAACCACTCGACCGCTGCCCGGTCGTTGTATTGAATGACCACTACCTCATCGAGCAGCGACGGAGGCAGGCCTCCGGTGGTCGGAACGCTGGCCGGTTGGTCCTCCGGCCCCCAATTGGCCGGCGTGCCGCCGAAGCTCACCTGGACGTAGTCGTAGTACCCGTGATAGGCTCCCTCGAACTTGGCGATCTTGGCGCGACCGGTGAATGCCCGGGCCATCTTGACCGCCAACATCACCGCTTCGGTGCCCGAGTTGGCAAACCGAATCTGGTCGAGGCTGGCTATTCGTTCGACCATCGCTTTGGCGAGCAGGACTTCCCCTTCGCCCGGTTCGGACCAGACCGTTCCCCGCCCCAATTGGGCGACGATCGCGGCCACGATCGCCGGATGGGCATGGCCGTGGATCAACGAGGTCATGTTGTTGAGGAAATCGATCCGTTCGACCCCGTCGACGTCGGTCAACCGGCACCCGCCCGCCGAGCTGGCATAGATCGGGAATGGCGTATAATGGTAGTGGAGCCGGGAGGTACCGCCCGGGATGAACTTCAGGGCTTCCCGGTAGAGTTGTTCGGTGGGGCTCGAAACCGAGGTCATGATGCTCCTTCAGAGTGATTTCGACGGGATTCTCCCCGGAATACGACGTCGTCGCCGGTTGGTACCAACCCTCGCGCCCGGCGTCTTCCTCTCGTGACCCTGGTCGCCCCCGGAACCCATCTCATCGACGTTCATTACCTCGGCCGGCCCGAGGTGATTGCCGTCGGCCTGCTCGACACCGGGGTGGGAACAGTGCTGATCGACCCAGGCCCTTCGTGCGCCCTTCCGGCGCTCCGACAGGGCCTCGCCGACCTCGGCGTTGCCGTCCACGACATTTCCGCCATTCTGCTGACTCATATCCATCTCGACCATGCCGGAGCCGCCGGCTCGTTGCTCCGGGACAACCCTGCCATTCGGGTGTACGTCCACGAGCGAGGCGCCCGGCATCTCATCGATCCGTCCCGCCTCCTCGAGAGCGCCCGCCGGATCTACCGAGAAGACATGGATCGGCTCTGGGGCGAGTTTCTCCCAGTACCAGCACCGAATGTGATTGCGCTGACCGGAGGCGAGACGCTTCGGTTCGCCGACCGGCGGTTCACCGTGGCCTTCACGCCCGGCCATGCCGTTCACCATGTGAGCTTCCTCGACCACGCCACCGGCACCGCATTCGTCGGCGACACCGGCGGGAATCGGTACTCCAACCGAAACTATGTCTCACCGGTCTGTCCCCCCCCGGACGTGGACCTCGCCGGCTGGCAAGCCAGCATCGACCAGTTTCGGCGCTGGGACCCCGCCCGTCTGTTCTCGACGCACTTCGGGTGTTCGAGCCCGGTCGGTGCCCACCTCGACGAACTCGAATCGCGGTTGGCGGCGTGGTCTGACTGGGTCCGGGAGTCGCTGGTCGACCCCAGCCGGTCCGACGAGCAACACGCCACCGAATTCGTCGGGTGGGTGGCGGCGCAAATCCGAGAACGGCTTGCGCCGGCCGACGCCGTCGTGTACGAATGGGGGACCACTGCGATCAACAGTTGGCACGGACTGGCCCGCTATTGGCGGACCACTACGGGAGACTCCCCTCGATGACCGGCCCCGACGCAGCGCCCGCTCCCTCGCCGATCCGGTGGCGGATGCCGATCGCCCTGTTGATCGTCACGACGATCAACTGGTTCGATCGCTCCGCTTTGTCGCTCGCGCTGCCGAAGATCGCCGAGGAGCACGGCTGGTCCACTACCGAGATCGGGGCCAATGGCGGCCGGTTGATCTCGTTGTTCTTCTTAGGCTACGGACTCGCCAACCTGATTTTGAGCCCGATCGCCGAACGGTTCGGGCCGAGGAAGGCGCTGGCGTGGTCGGTCGTCGCCTTTTCCGTGGCGACGGCCTTGAACGCCCCGTTTGGCGCCAGCGTCATCGCGCTCGCCGCACTCCGGTTCCTGCTTGGCGTGGCCGAGGGGGTCCATTTTCCGATGTCGAGCGCGATCGTGAGCCGGTGGTTTCCGCTCAATGAACGGTCCCGCGCCAATGGCCTGTTCATCATGGGCGTCCAGGTGGCGGTGGTCACCGGCCCGTTCATCATGGTCCCCGTGATCGAACATTTCGGATGGCGGGGCCTGTTCCTGGTGCTCGGGGCGCTCGGGTTCATCGTCGCCCTGCCGGCTGTGATCGGACTCCTGCGTGACGATGGCCCGTACCGTCAGGGTGACGGGACCGACGGCGCCCCGCTCTTGGCCGTGTTTCGGAACGGTAGTTATTGGTTGGTGTTGGTGGCCGGGATTCTCAGCAACATCATCATCTACGGCATCCTGACCTGGCTCCCCACCTACCTCGCCAAAGGGCGTCAGGTGCCCTTTGCCGACTTGGCCGCGAGTGCGTCGGCACCTTTTTGGCTTGGGGCGTTGGCCATTCCAGTCTGGGCCGTCCTCGGGGATCGGACCGACCGCCGGGCCCAGTTTGCCAGTGTGGGATGCGGACTCGCCGGTATCGGGGTGTACCTCGCGGCCCATTCCACCGGGTTGGCTCTGACAGTGGCGTTCCTGGCCGGTTCGCTATTCTTCCAGAATGCCTATCAGACCGCTGAGTTCGCCCTGGTGCAGCGGATCCTGCCCCCGGAACGCGTCGGCGCGGCCACTGGTCTCTATAACGGGATGTCGATCATTCTCGGCGGGGCCGGCGGCACCGCGCTGATCGGCAAGGTGGTCGAAGTGACCGGTAGCTACGATAGCGGCCTGATGGTGGTGGTCGTGGCTGGCCTGCTCAATGCGATCGTGCTCGGACTCCTCTATCGTCGCATCAAGTACTGAGGTCGGAATGAAATTCGAAACCGATACCCCGTGCATCATCAGCGCGGCCCTCGTCGGAGGCTTTGCCCGCAAAGACCAGCTACCCTGGCTTCCCTGCACGCCGAAGGAAATCGCCACCTCGGCCTTGGAATCCTGGCGGGCCGGCGCGGCGATCTGCCACATCCATGTCCGCAATGCCGACGGCACCCCGACCCACAGCAAGGCGATGTACGAGGAAATCCGCGATCTGGTCCGGGCCGAGTCGGATCTCAACCTGAATTTCACCACCAGCAAACTCGAGATGATGACCCACGACGACCGGTTCGAGCCGGTCCAGTGCGGACCCGAGATCGCCACCTTCAACAGCGGGAGCCTCAACTTCGGCGATGTCTTCGTCTTCGAGAACTCACCGACCTTCATGCGGCGGATCGCAATGGAGTTCTGGCGCTACCAGGTCCGGCCCGAGTTCGAATGCTTCGACACCGGCCACATCGGCAACATCAAACGGATGATCGACGAGGGCTACTTCGAACCACCGTATTTCTTCCAACTCGTCATGCTGCCGAGGGGGACGACGCCGCCGCGTCCCGGGCTGTTGCTCGAGGTGCTCAAGGAAATGCCCGAGCAGAGCCAGTGGATGGCGGTGGGTATCGGCAAGGACCAACTTCCGATGAATACCATGGGTATCATCCTCGGCGGCCACGTCCGGACCGGGTTCGAGGACAACTTTTACTATCGCCGGGGCGAAAAGGCCAAGTCCAACGCCCAGATGGTGGAACGGGTGGTCCGGCTCTGCAACGACCTCAACCGTCCGGTAGCCACGGCGGCGGAGGCCCGGAAGATCCTCGGCCTTCGTGACGCGAAAGATCCCGCCTCGCCCGCCTACCGGCGCCCTTTCCCAGCTCAGTCGACGACCGGCCCGGTGGCGGCGTTCTTCGCGGCGGTGCCCGCGCTGCTGCACGGCACCACTCAGCCGGGGTTGGCACCGAGCTATCAGTTCCTGCTCCGCGGCGAAGGCGGAGGGGCCTGGTGGGTCCGGAGCGACAACGGTTTGGTCACGGCCGGCCCGGGGGAGATGAAGAACCCGGCGGTCTATCTCACGACCACCGCCGCCGACCTCATGGGAGTCCTCAACGGCTCTCTTCATCCGTCCGGAGCAGTTCAAACCGGCAAACTCGTGGTCAGCGACCTCCGGTGGAGCGCTTACGGTGCACTGTTGCAGGCCCTCGCGGCCGGAAAGAAGGCAATGACGTGACCCCCCGAGCCCCAACGGCGTTCCTCGCGGTCCTGCTCTGGCTCGCCCGCCCGTCCTACGCGCAACAACCGGGGTGGGACCGCGGATTCGACGCCTTGATGGACTCGATCCGGGTCCAGTGGAACGTTCCCGGCATGGCGGTGGCGGTCGTCTCCAAGGGTAAGGTCATTCACATGGCGGGCTATGGTCTTCGCGACGTGGCCGCCAAGCTCCCGGTCACCCCCGACACCAAATTCGCCATTGCCTCGATCAGTAAGTCGTTCGCCGTTACCACGCTCGCGGCTCTCGCGAAGCAAGGCAAGCTCGAATGGGACCGCCAGGTCCGCGACTATCTGCCGGATTTCCGGATGTATGATCCGGTGGTCACCGAACGAATGACGATTCGTGATCTGGTCACCCATCGTTCAGGGCTAGCGCGGCACGATCTGATGTGGGGCATCGGGGTCTACGGCCGGGAAGACCTCTACCAGCGGCTCCGGTATCTCCAGCCGAACAAAGACTTCCGGACCACGTGGCAGTACCAGAACCTGATGTTCACGACCGCCGGCTACCTGGCCGGCAAGGTGAACGGCACCAGTTGGGAGGACCTGGTACAGGCGGCGGTATTCACGCCCCTTCGGATGACCAACTCGGGTACCTCGATCGAGACTTACACCCGGTCGCCGAACATCGCACTCCCCTACGCCCTTCACGATGCGGACACCCTGATGTTGGTGCCGTGGCGGAGCACCGACGCGATCGCCCCGACCGGCGGCGTCCACGCCAGCCTCGACGACATGACCCGTTACCTCGCGATGCATATGCAGGCGGGGATGTTCGAGGGCAAAGAGATCATCGCCCGGACCGACGCCCGCGCCATGCAGACTCCCCAGATGGCGATGCAGCAACCGATGACGATTCTGGCCGGCGAATTCCCCGAATTGGGCGATGAGGCCTATGGGATGGGTCTCCTGGTCACCCACTACCGGGGCCGCAAGCTGGTCCATCACCCCGGCAACTGGGATGGATACTCGCTCGAGCTGAGCTTCCTGCCTAACGACTCGCTCGGCGTGGTGGTACTCACCAACATGTACAGCACGATCGTACGGGATTTCCTGCCGTGGCTGATTTACGACCGGCTCCTCGGCCTCGCACCTTCGAATTGGAATGCCCGGTTCCTCGACCGCCGGGGCCGGATGCGCGCCCTGACCCAAAGCCAGCGATCCGCCGAGGCCGCGAGCCGGGTGCCGAGTACCTCGCCGTCCCACCCGCTCGACGCGTACGTCGGCCGCTACAGCCACCCGGCCTACGGCGACATGGTGGTGAGCCGGGACGGCGACGGACTCCGCCTCAAATTCGGCGTCTACGAATTCCCGCTGCCCCACTTCCACTACGACGTGTTCCGGTTCGCGCCCCCGGCCGGGAACCCGGTTCACAACCGGTTCCGGTGGCGGGTCACGTTCAACACCGACATGGATGGGTCGATCGGATCAATCTCGGCGCCGGTCGAGCCGGCAGTCGGGCCGATTGTGTTTACCCGTGCCAAGCAATGATTAGCCCCGGTGGTCCGTCGCCGCTGAAGCGATTCGAGGGCCCGGAATCGTGGGACGTCATCGTCATCGGCTCAGGCATCGGCGGACTTACCGCCGCCTCGCTCCTGGCCCAAGACGGCCGCAAGCGCGTCTTGGTTCTAGAACGCCACTATACCCCCGGCGGATTCACCCACGCCTTCCATCGCCCCGGCTACGAATGGGACGTCGGCGTCCACTACATCGGCAACGTCGAACCCGGGTCGATGGTCCGGCATCTCTTCGACCGGATTTCCAAGGGCCACCTCGAGTGGGCCGACATGGGCGAGGTGTACGACCGGGTCGTGATTGCCGGGAAGCAGTACGAGTACCCGAAGGGCCGGGCCAACCTCGAGCGGATGCTCAAGGCCGAGTTCCCCGCCGAGCACGCCGCCATCGATCGTTACTTCGAGCTGATTAAGCGCACCGCCCGGGCGGCCGCTGGGTACTACGGCGAGAAGGCCGTGCCCGACTGGATCAGCACGGTGGCGGGAGGGCTGATGCGGCGGCCGTACCTCAGCCACGCCGGCCGCACCACCCGCTCGGTCCTCGAAGAACTGACCAGCAATCAACGACTGATCGCGGTGCTCACGGCCCAGTACGGCGACTACGGCCTCCCCCCAGCGGAAAGCAGCTTCGCAATTCACGCGATGGTCACCGGCCACTACTTCGGCGGCGGATTCTATCCGGTGGGCGGGGCCGGACGAATCGCCGAGACCGTGATTCCGACCATTACCGCGGCGGGCGGCGCGGTGGTGGTGAGCGCCTCGGTCGGGAAGATCCTGATTGAGGGCGGACGGGCCATTGGCGTGGAGCTGGAGGAGGGCCGCCGGTTCCTGGCCCCGGTCGTGGTGAGTGACGCCGGAGTCCGCAACACCGTCGAACGCCTGCTCCCGTCGGACCTCGACGCCGTGCGCCCGTTTCGGGACCGGCTCCGGGCCTTGCCGCCCTCATCCGGCCATTTTTCGCTGTATCTCGGTGCCGAGGGAACGCCCGAGGCCCTCGGTCTCCCGAAAGCCAACTACTGGATCTATCCCCACGAACGGTATGAACAGGCCCTCGCCGATTTCAGCCACGACCCGACCGCCCCGCTGCCGTTGGTCTACATCTCCTTCCCGGCGGCCAAAGACCCTGACTTCCAGCGTCGCCACCCCGGCCATTCCACCATCGAGGCGATAACCCTCGCGCCCTGGAACTGGGTCGAGCGGTGGTCGGACACCCGCTGGAAGAAGCGAGGCGCCGACTATGAGCAGTTCAAGTCGGGGTTTGCCGCGCGGCTCCAGCAGGTGGTCGAGGAGTTCGTGCCCGGACTCCGGGGCCGGATCCGCCACGCCGAACTCTCGACGCCGCTCTCGACCGCGCACTTTGCCGGCTACCCCTCGGGCGAGATCTATGGGTTGAATCACACCCCGGCCCGGTTCCGGGAGCGGTGGCTCAAGCCGCGAACTCCGGTCAAGGGACTGTACCTGACCGGGCAGGACATCTCGAGTTGTGGCGTGGCGGGTGCTATGGTCGGCGGGGTTCTGACGGCCTCCGTGGTGTTAGGCCGAAACCTGATGCGGCCGAACCGCGCCTGACCACGGCGGTCATCGAACGATGAGCCGCTGCCGCCAGGATGGCTGCCGACGGCCGAAGGCCGCCGTGAGCACGAACTCCCCAGGCTCGGGCGTCAATTCGAAATCCCAGGTCTCGCCGACGGCCACGGCTTGGATCGCCGGGCGAGGGGTCCGGACGGCGGCCGGCAAGTCGGCGCCGTCTTTAGCGCGAGCTACCCACTGAACCACCGAGGTGTCCTTCCGAATGGCATAGCGGATGACGTTGGCCGGACTCAGGTTGATGAAGCGGAACCGGTGCCGAACCCCCGCCGCCAACTCGAGCGGGGCGGCCCCGGTACTATCCCCGTTGACCATCAGCTTCGGTCCGCACTCCGGCGATGACCGACCATCGGTACACGGGGCTGACGTTTCGTCCTCGGGGCCGTTCCACCCGCCGAGGTAGACATGATCGCGGGTCGGATCAAATATCTCGCCGGGTTCCAGTACCACCATCGGGCCGATCGCGCCGGCCGTCACCTGATCAATATCGTTGATGTGGGTATGGTAAATGAACGTGCCGGCCCGGGGCACCGAAAGCCGCGCGGTGAAGCTGTCATCCGGAGCCACCGGCGGCGCGACAACCGCCCCCTGTCCACTCCAGCCGGCAACGCCGTCCGACCAACTCTCGAGTTCCAATCCGTGCCAGTGGATCCCGACCGGCTCGCCGGCGCGGTTGTGGATCGTAATGTCCGCGGGTTGGTCTCGGTTCAACACGATCAGCGAACCGGGGATCTGGACCGAGTCGGGAGCGGGCGCCACCGGACCCCGCTGGAGGATGTAACTGAAAGTCCGGGGCATCCGACCCCGGCGGGCGCCCTCGTTGACGTAGAGATCGAGCAGCTTGGCGGTCCCGGTCCGCTGGTACGACTCGCCCGGCCGCGGCGCGACGACGAGTCCCATCACCAGGCCGGCCATGTGCTTCATCGGATCGATCGAGGTCGTTTCCCGGATGTCGACATCGGACCCATGTCGGTGGCCGAGCCGGACGTCCGGCACGACGTGAAAGGTGAGGTGGCAGTGGAAGAGCCAATTGCCGGGACGATCAGGTGACCAGGTCAAGGTCCTGACGGCCCAGGGAACCATGTTCTCGGTGACCGCGAGCGCCCGCTCGGCGGGGGCAATATCCTGACTCGTGATCCCATTGCCCTTGGCATCGACTCGGAAGTAGAACCCGTGGAGATGCATCGGGTGGGAACGGACCGACCCGTTGATCACCCGCCACCGCGCCGTATCGCCAACCACCGCGCTGATCCGCTCGGTGTGGGGCCAGGACTTCCCGTTGATCGCCAGCACGTCCCCCGAACCGGTGGAATCGGCATCCTGCGAGAAGATGTTCATCACGAGGACCCGGTCCGGCAGTGAGCCCTCCGCCGGATCGACCACGAAGGCCCCCCCGGCCGTCTCCCGCTCCGGGAGATCGCTGATGTCGGGGTGGTTCCCGAGGATCGCCCGGTAGTAATAAGTGCCCGGCGCCCCCGCGCGGAAGGCCACGTCCACGCTGGCACCAGGCGCCACGTGTAAGGTTTCGCTCGCCGCGATCGGCTGGGTCGCGAATCCGATCAGGTGGATCGTCGAGTCGGGCAGCGCGTTGTGGACCCGGGCCCGGACGGCCGTGCCCGTCCGAACCCGAATCAACGGTGCCGGGATCATCGGGGCCTTGCCCTCCTCGCCGAAGGCCTCGACGGTCACATGCGGACCGTCCGCGGCCTCCGGGTACCAATCCGCCCGCTGGAGCACCAGCCGGATTGCCACCGTATCACCCGCCGCCGTACCGGCGGAAGCGCGATTGTCGTTGGCGATGACTCTGGGATAGGCGGAGGGCGGAACTCGGGGGGTGCCAAACGCCGCCAGGGTGACGAGGCCGGCGAGCAGGGCAACCAGATGGTGAGGGGATTTCATTGGGGTGGAAACTGTCCCCTGACGGGAATTCCCGCCAGGGGTGCAGAACCCGCGCCTTACAGCACCTCGAACACCCCGGCCGCCCCCATGCCACCCCCGATG
>SXGU01294115.1_pt1 | contig 13123 bp, 10 predicted proteins | sample 3174531 | NCBI WGS metagenome assembly SXGU01 (sample SAMN11356863, study PRJNA531348) | freshwater metagenome | isolation source: freshwater sample F1-140 | place: China: Fuxian Lake, Yuxi | collected 2017-12-25 | reverse complement strand
GAGCACGGAAATGAACGCGATAAATAAGACAGACTGAGTGGCCTTCATCAAATTCCAATAATGCAAGCCGTAGGCCCCCATCAACGCAAAGGCAGGGCTTTCTCTTGGGTGTCGGAGCCGCAAAGGGGCGCCCGGTGTCGAGTTGATTGACAGGTATTTTGTATCAAATCCCCTGTGGCGCACGCCGTGAGAGGTACGAAACTTGATCAGAAGGGTGCCTTGAGGTGTTGTATGAAGCACGTTTTGAGGCTGGCGACTTTAGCTCTGTCATTTGGTTCGTCCGTGGCGCAGGCGCAGGGACTGACGGCAACGCGGCCGTATTCTTTTTCCGGTACTTGTAGCAGCCAGGGTCTATGGACCCAAGAGGCTCTGCAAACCACGCAGGCGATTCGCAACTTTACGCTCCAGTTAAAGAACGATGAAAACTGCCGTGCCCTCGGCACCCAAATGCAGGCGGCCCTCACGAGTCTAGAAACTCTCGTTCAGCCTCAGATGAGTGAGAAGTACTCGCATAGGCTCTCTCAGCTTCCCCAAGAGATTGCGGCGTTCCGTCAGTTCCTCTCGGAGGGAAACTCCTCATTTGGGGAGGCGGGTAAACGTACGATGATGACAAAGATCATCGAACTCGCAACGCTGTCATCGAGCGTTCAAAATCAAACGCCGGTTACGGCCGCCGTAGGCTCTGCGGTGGGCGGAGCTGTTGGCGGCGCAGTCGGCGGGCCCGTAGGTTCGGCCGTGGGAACGGCCGTCGGTGGTCAATTGAGCAGTCTCGGCGGGCGCTTCGCTAAGACTTCGCAAGAGGGACTTGTCGTCTTCAATCAAGTCGTAGATTCGCTCCCGCAAATGGAGCAGTGTTTGACGGGTGGACCGCAGGCCGCGGGTCAAGTTCTCGCGGCGTCAGTGAAACTCTTGACGTCTTTTGCGGCTTCTTCTCAGGATTCGACGGGAACCGGTCTTGCGACCGCAATCTCGAAATTGACGAACGTCATGCGTGAAAAGAAATTCGCGGGCGTACTGCGTACGCTCAACCAAGCGGACTTCCTCGCGTCGATGTCGTGCTTGGTGGAAATGACTTCGGAAAATTATTGCACGACTCGCGACTCGAAGCTCCTCTTCGACGAGATGATGAAGCAGCTCCAGTCTCGTCCGCGCGATCTTGAATTGAAGCGAATCGGCGTCGGTCACGATCTCGCCGGTTATTACATTCTCACGCAAAACATTCCGATGATCACGAACTGGATTCAGCGCGTTCAAATCGGGGTGGATCCGAGACTCCCGACGGACGCGACTTTCCAGAATAAGGTCTTCGATGAAGTAAATAACTTCTTTAAGAAGGTGAAGGAGATCCAAGGTAGCTTCGCGATGGATGTCGAGGCAATGAAGGTCATTCCCGACGAAAAGGGCCGTAAAAACGCGGCCCGCAAAATCGTCATGAAGCTCGCCGGTATCGTCGGTGACGACGCCTTCTCGATGATGGGCGGCGGAGATGGTCTCCGTAACTTCTTTACTCTGAAAGGTTCCTCGCGCGAAATTCCGTTTTACCTGATGGGTATCGATATTCCGAACGAAGTTCGCGGTATCGGAACGGCGATGCAGGACCCGAATTCGTGGCTCGAAGCCAACTACATGAATCATCCTTCTTTCTCAAATCCGGAGATGCTCGTCTCGATCGTCGAGAAAAACTTGGGCGAGATGATCGATGCCGCGAAATTGAACGCGATCGAGTATTATAACAAGTGGTTCATCGTCGATAAACTTTCGCTCGTGAACGAGTCGTTCCTCGGGACGAACTACACGGTCAAAGAAAGTTTGATGCTCGTGAACGATTATCTGGCGCAAGTCGAAGGACGCCTCATCTCCAACGGAGGTGAGCGCAGCATGATCGGATCGATTCAGGATACGCGCACAAAAGTAAAGAACGTCATGAACGCGTACGCGGAGCTCGAAGTCGTTTCGCGTGAACTCGCGACGGGCGGGAACACGCTCTCTGATGATGAACGAAAGAAGATCGCCGCGGCAAACCTCGGTATCATCACGGCGGTCTACAACGAATTCGAGGTTCTCCTCGGAAAGTCGGGCTGGTTCGCAAACCGAATCGTGAAGTTCGTTTATGCTGACTATCTGGCGATGTTGAAGAAGAAAACGCAGTTCGGCGAGTCCGTGAACGATCTCTTCTACGCGACGGGCCTCGCGATCTTCGATCAGATCGTCATGCTCGCCGGCGGAAACCCCGCTAAGGTGCAGAACGATCTTTCGCTCGCGCTTCGGCTCAACAAAATGAATCTCGAGGGCGTTGAGCTCCTCCTCCGCGACCATTTCGCGGCGACGACGGCCGAGTTGAAAGCCGTCTCAAAGATCTCGAACGATAAGGACGCGACAACCAAAGGCATTAACACGAAGCTCAGCACTTGGGATCGTGCGTACAAAGATAATATGACAGCCCTTCCTGGCGAAGAGACGTCAAAAACCGTTCGCGTGGGCCGCGGAGTGCTCGCGGCGATTTGGGAGACTCTCAAAGATGCGCCGGCGAAGATCCCGTTGATCGGCGGCTCGTTCGCGAACGAGAAATACCAGGCGAGAAACGAACGCTTTGCCGTGGACGACGAATTCGGTTCGGCGCGCAGACTCTACGAGCAGTTCTGTATTCAGAGCTTGGCGTTCGGTGACGTTCGCTCGTTCTACCATCTCTGCCGTGGCTCGACGTTAAAGAGTCCTTTCGCCGAGCAATTCATGTCGAACTTGGACGAAAAACAAAAGGCTGAGCTCATGGCTTCGTACGATCAAAAACTCCTGGAGTCGAGAGACAAAGCTCAACTCAATTTGTCTAAGCGTATTTGCGCATTCCGCGATTACAACCGTAAGAACCTCGTCATGTACCTGACGAACTCGCAGACGAAAAATTAAGGGAGAAGCGAATCATGTCGAAGTTGAAAACAGATATCGGAATGCGCTTCCTCCCCCTCGCGGTGATGTTAACAGCGACGGCCTTCGTCGTCGCGTGTGGAAAGGGCGGCGGTTCATCGACAAAGATGAATCCGTCAGCCCGCGGAACCGGCGTCGACAAGGCAAAGCTGCAGTTTAAGGGATACCGTCAGGCGGATCAGGGTCTCGCGTCCCGCATTGTCGGCGTCTCCGCGGAAGCCCGTCCCTTGATGAATGTTCAAGTGCCCGGCCAGGCCTTGGGTCAACCTCAAGCGCAGCTTCCCGCAGGCTCAACTGTCGCTCAACCCTCGGCACCCATCGCGGCCGGCGCGAACGCGTTCGAAGTCCTCGTCCGCGTGATGGTTAGAAACCCCGCGACGGGTGCGCAAGACAACTTCGCCTTCTCGGCACATTCCGCGAATGTCCCGCTCGGTAAAATGGTTCGGCTCGATAACGACCCGAACTGCGGAACGCAAGAAGTGAATCAAGTCATGGAACTCCAGGCCGTCTGCGAGACCGCCAACTGCGGTCGCCTGACGATCCGGGTCGTGGAAAAATCGGCAGCGAATCTTCCGAGCATCTTGGATGTTGAAGCTTCGGCGCCGACCGACGCCCAAAAGCTGAGCGCCTATAAACAAACCTTGGTGAAGCTTGAGCGTCGCTCCGTTCGTCAGGCCGTGAACATGCGAGCGAACCGCGCGCGAATCATGCGCGCGTCAGCTCAGGCCCGCCAGGCTCAGCTGAACTCCGAGGCGACTCCCGAGGATTTAGCTGCTCGAAATCTTGGACAAGCGGCGGGGAACCCAGATCAGTTCGTCGTGACATCGATCGACGGATACCTTCAAGAATCGACGGCGATCGCGGATCTCACATTCGAAAAGGCCGTTCAGTTCTCAAAAACTCAGACGTCATCACCAGGAGCAAACTGCCAGACCTTGGGAACCATGATCGATCCAGTCACCGTCGCCGTTCCTGGTCAGCCGGGAGAAGCTACTCAGCAAGTTCAAGAGCCCGGCGAGGCGGGTCAAGGCGGTGAAGGACCCGGGGTGACTCCTGGCGAAGTTCCCTCTGAAGGACCACAAGGGAGCGGTGAGCAGCCGCCCGCAGAAGTGCAGCCAGGCGAGCAGCCGGAAGGCGTTTCAGTCATTCAATCGGCGAAGTGATTAACAGGCGCGCCGGGGACGGCGGGTTTTTGACGAAGTGTCGTTTCCGGAATGGGCTCTTCTGAACTCAGCCAAGTTGTAGTGCCCGTAAGTCTTCTTCCTGAGCATCTCGCGGACTTCGTCGCGCAAATCGGTTTCAATGACCGATTGGTGTTCGAGCGGAATCGTCCCGCGCGACGAGAGAAGTTTCATGTATTCGCCGACCACGCGACCTAAAAATTCGTCTGACGTTTCATTCTCAACGAGTGCGTTGAACAAGTGTTGCTCAAAGAGGGTGTAGAGTAAGTCATGACCTGATCTCATGCGTGGTCCCCTGAAATGCCGAGTTGACGCATTTCTTATCGGCATCGGGCGCCGAGAATTGAGATAACTCCATAACTTCACCTTTATTTTTGGACTCTCGACCCGTACAGTTTCTGGGCCATGAGTGATGAAACGAATGTCTCAAAACCGAATCCCTCACCAAAGCTCTCGCCTTTAACCGCGAGCGAGGTCGTGCAAATCGCGACGGACCTCCAAACGTTGGTCGGGGCTCAGCTTCAGGATTGCCTGCAGACGCAGAGCGAGTTGGGTCTCGCGTTTTATCACCGCGGCGAAACTCTGTGGCTCTGGATCGACCTGAACCCGCAATGTCCCCTTATCGTTCGGGTCCACGGAAAAGCCCCGCCCCGAAAAAAAATCACGCGACCTCTAAGTCTCTTTTTGAAATCCCGTCTTACCGGTCGACGTCTCTCTTTCGTTCGAGCCGTCCTGGATCGAGGGCGTGTTCTCCTCTTTGGTTTTCACCGTTCAAAGGAAGAAGAAACCGATGAGCCCTGCGAGATTGAAATTCTCCTCTTCCCGCACGGTCAAAACATCATCGCTCGGGACGGACAAAAATCCGTTGCCGAGTCGAAGCCGAAAGAGATTCCGCTTACATCCAACTTTACGGTGGACACCTCCACCGCGCGACCTTGGAACGAAATCGAAAACCTTTGGCGCTCCCGGCAAGAAAAAAGGGGCGTAGCCGCCGCCCCTCGAGACGCCGCCCAACTCGAAAGAGACTGGAAACGTTCGATAGAGAAAAAGGAAAAAGCTCTCGAGAAAATGAAAGAAGATCTCGAGAAAAAATCCACCTCTGTCTACCGCAACGCGGGAGAATGGCTCAAAGCTCACGGAACACTTGAGTTCCCTCCGGAAATGCCCGTGGAGTTTCGCGAGGTCATCGATCCATCCCGGTCTTTTTCCGAAAATGTCGAGACGCTCTTTACGAGAGCCAAGGACAACGCTCGGAAACTCGAGGGCACCCGCGGGCGAATCGAAACGATGGAACACGAAATTGCCGCCTTGAGAGCGCGGGGACCCGGCGGCTTCGCGAAGTCGCGAGAAAAATCCGAAAAGTCCGCAAAAGAAAATCTCCTTTCGCGCGCGGACGCGAAGGGACGCCGGCACGCCCTTCGAGAAGATCTCGAAGTTTACGTCGGAAAGTCAGCCGGCGACAACTTGGCTCTTCTCCGCCGCGCTCAACCGTTTGACTACTGGCTTCACTTACGCGATCAACCGGGCTCCCACGCGATCATGAGGCGAACCCGCGGTCGCACCGTCACCGACAGCGAATTCTTCGAAGCCGGAAAGTGGGTCATCGAACAATCCCTCGGAAAAAGGCTCCACGAACTCTCCGGCGAAAGATTCGATCTCCTCATCGTCGAGTGCCGATTCGTCAGACCCATCAAGGGAGATAAACTAGGCCGAGTCCACTACACCAACGACCGAGTGCTCAGCATCCGACTGTGACGAGCGCAAACTGGCCCCTTTAATTGTTGTTGGAAAGGAAGACGTTCACGGTGCTTTGGATGGATCTTCGGGGTCGTCCGAGCTGTCCGCCTTCGTTTTAAACGAAAGTTCGAGGCAAGTTGGGGAGTCCGACGGGCGGCGAGGCGTTCAGGTGCTCTCATCCTGATGAAGCCAACGTTCCGCACCTATTCAACAACAATCAAGTGGGCCAGTTACCTAACCCTTCGAAATGAAAATAGAAATGCAATGAGTCATCGAGCTGGACCCTTGACAGTTTCGAGGCAAAGCATAGCATTTTTAAACTATCAGACCACTCCAAGTTTTGAGGAGACTCCAGGCTTATGATCGAAGTGCGAGAGTTGACCAAGAACTACGGGCCGCATAAGGCGGTCGATCGGCTGAGCTTTTCCGTGAAGAAGGGCGAGGTCGTTGGATTCCTCGGTCCGAACGGCGCCGGTAAAACGACCACGATGAAAATCATCACGGGTTTCATGCCGCCGTCCGCGGGTTCGGTGACGGTCGCGGGGTTTGATGTCTTCGAAGACCCGATCGAGGTGAAGAAGCGAATCGGTTACCTGCCGGAGACGCCGCCGGTTTATGGCGAGATGACGGTTGAGTCATATCTCAAGTTCGTTGCGCGATTAAAGGGCGTTGAGAAGTCGAAGCTCTCTGCGCAAGTGGAACGGGCGATCGAGAAGACTGATCTCGGATCCGTTCGCAAGAGGATGATCCAGAATCTTTCAAAAGGTTATCGGCAACGGGTTGGAATTTCGCAGGCGCTCGTTTCGGAGCCTGAAGTTCTCATTCTCGATGAACCGACGGTGGGACTTGATCCGAGACAAGTCGCCGAAGTGCGAAAGCTCATAAAGGATCTCGCGGGCCATCATACAATCATTCTCTCGACTCATATCCTCCCCGAGGTTCAGGCCACGTGCGAGCGAATCATCATCATCAATCGCGGCCGCATCGCCGCGGAAGATTCGTTGGACGGACTTTCCCGGCGCATGAGCGGATCCGCCAGGGTCCACGTACGCGTCGTTGACATGAAAGACTCGGTGGTCGGTGACTTGCGTTCAACTCCCGGCGTTCAAGGGGTCGTCGCTCGAGGCGGTGGCGTAATCGAAATCGATACCGACGGCTCCAAGGGCATCACACCAAAACTTGCGGAGCGGGTGGTGACTGCGGGTTGCGGACTCCTCGAACTTCGTGAAGAGCGCATCAATCTTGAAGACGTCTTCCTCAAGCTCACGACGAGTGAGGAAAATCAGAACAAAGGAGCGACGCTATGAGGGGCGCGTTGGTCATCGCGGGTAAGGATCTTCGGAATATCTTTGCGAGTCCGCTCTTCTACGTGATCGCGGGCGTCTGTTGCATCGCTTGGACGATTCTCTTCATTGTTTCGGTTGCGGCGTTCTTGCAGCCCCAGATGCAGATGATGAGCGGGGCCGACGGAATGAACCTTCATTTCACGGTGTTCGCGAAACATATTTCGCTCGTCAACCTCGTCATGATCTTCGCGGTTGCCGCGATCTCGATGAGGCTCTTTCCCGATGAGAAGAGACAGCGAACTTTTGATCTCCTCCTCACGGCTCCCGTGACGGCGACGGATATTACCCTCGGGAAACTCATCGCCGGAACCGTAACGGCTTGGGCGCTCGTTCTCGTGAGTCTTCTTTATCCGTTGAGCCTCGTCTTTTGGGGACACCTCGACTGGGGCCCGCTCGCGTGCAGTTATATTGGGCTGCTTCTTTTGGTCGCTTGTTACGTTGCGATCGATATGTTCACCTCGAGTCTTACGCAAAGTACTGTGGTCGCGGTGATCCTGGCGTTGATCTTTAACGTTCTTCTCTGGTTTTTGGGAGCGGCGGCCGACGCGTCGGAGAGTCCTCTTCAGCGCCAGGTTTTTGAACATCTCAATGTGAGCACGCATTACGTCAACTTCCTCAAAGGAAATTTTAGCGTCTCCGGTTTGATCTTCTTTGCGACCGTCGTTTTCTTTTTCTCGTTTCTCACTCAACGCGTGGTTGAATCCACGCGCTGGAGGTAAGCTTCATGAGCAAGGCCGGAAAGTTTCTTTTTCTCTTTTCCTTCTTGTTCTTCCTCGTTCTCTGCATGACCCGCATTATCTACGGCGGCTGGCATGACGGGATGTGGGGTCCCCTCGGACTTTCGATCGTGTTCTTTGCATTGGGTATTGCGAAGGATCACCGGGCCATTCGCGAGATTTTCGGCATGCGCACGACGAAGCATGGAATGAACATGGGGGCTCTCATCGTATTGGTCATCGCCGGGCTCACGTGCCTCAATATTCTCGGCGTTCGGTACGAGAAAAAATTCGATTGGACGAGCGAGAATCTTAATTCGCTCTCGGATCAATCTCGGAAGGCCGCGCAGTCGTTGAAGCAGGAGACGACACTCGTTCTCCTGTACCGCAAGGGGGCGACGGGAGAAGAAAATGTCGCGAGAAGTGTCGCGGATCTTGCTTCCATGTACCAGAACGTAAACAAGAGCATCAAATACGAGGCCCATAACGCTCTCCAAAGGCCCGACCTTGCACAGAAGTACGAATTCTCTTCGGGACCTTTCGTCGTTTATGCGGTACAGGGCGAGAAGAAGACGAAGATCGAGACGCCGAACGAGGAGGGCGTTACGCGCGCCTTTTTAAAGCTCGGTCGCGAGAAGAAAAAAGTCTTCTACTTCACGATGGGCCATGGGGAACGCGTTCTGGATGACAAGACCGAGACGGGACTCTCCACGCTCAAAGACGAACTCTCGGTGACCTACGACGTAAAACCGCTGATCCTCTTTCAAACGAACAACAAAGTTCCCGAAGACGCCGGCGTCGTTGCTGTCATTCGGCCCGTCCAGCAATTCCTGCAGCCCGAAATTCAGGCGCTCCGTGATTACGCGAAACGCGGGGGGCATCTCCTCCTCGCTCTCGATCCCGGGATGAAACATAACTTGGCGAATCTCACGAAACTTTTTGGTGTCGAGTTCGCGAACAACTTCGTGCTCGATCTGCGTTCGCAAATCGTGCAGGGCGGGCCAGCGATGGTGCTCGGAACCGAATTCTCACGAACCAACGAGGTCACTCGCGCGTTCACTCAGCCGAAAACGTTCTCGGTCTTCTTCATGGCTTCCGAATTGAAAGTTGATCCGAGCAAGTCTGACGATCTGCGCGTGGAGCCCCTCGTCTCGTCGGAACAAACGATGTCGATCCCGGAGCCCACGGAGCGCGTGAGCTTCGCCCCCAACGGTCCCCACATGCTTGGCGCCGTGGTCGAGGGAAAAATCCCTGAAGGAAAGGAATTCTCCGCCGTGATTTTCGGCGACAGCGACTTTTTGGCGAACAATTTCATTTCCGCGAATTTGAATCGCGATCTCGTCATGAACGCGGCCGCCTTTCTCTCCGCGGACCGAGATTTGATTTCGATTCGGCCGAAAGAGCCGAAGGCGACTAAGCTTAATATGTTTACGCAAGACTTTTACATCCTCGTGGTTTGTTTCCTGATTCCGCTTCCGCTCTTGATGTTCTTCTTTGGCGGATTCGTTTGGTGGAGAAGGAAGGCGGCATGAGGTCGTTTCACTGGACGCTTCTGTTTGCGCTGATCATCGCGGCACTCGTGGCATTTACGGTCTTTGATACGAAACGCACCGAAAAGATCGAGACCAAAAAGGAGCAAGATCTCAACGTCTTGAGAATCGAGCCAGATCTCGTCACCAAATTCGAGATTATCCCGAGAGGGGGGCAATCACTCGTCGTCGAAAAAAAGGGCGAGGATTGGTTTCTCCTCTCTCCCATTCAAGAGCCCGCGGATAATCAAGAGGCCAAGAATTTCTTGATCTCGATCAAAGCTGAACGCACGATCGAAACCGTCGCCGAAGGGTCCGAAGCGAATCCGAAAACCTACGGCCTCGATGCACCTCCCTATGAAGTGCGCCTTACGGCAACCGATGGGCGAACGCAGACGTTCAAGATCGGTTCGGTCAAAGCCTATGACGGCAATATCTACGCCCGCATCGACGACGAAAATAAAATCCGACTTGTGAGCTCGAGTTGGGATGTGATTCTCGCCAAAAAACTTGGCGACTTCCGAAATAAAAACCTCTATCGCGATCCCGAGAGTAAGCCCTCCGTGGTGCATCGAATCGAAATCACGCAAGCCGGACCAGAACTCCCGAAGAAGTTCGTTTTCCAACGAGAAAAAGAAGAGTGGAAGATGCTCGAGGGGCCCACCGATCTTCCCGTATCTTCCTCAAAGGTTGATGGATACCTGTCGCTGATCAAAGCGTTGCGCGCCCAGGATTTCCACGCGGAGGACAAGTCAGATCTTAAAAAATTCCACCTTTCACCTCCCGGCGTGCAAGTGAAGCTTGTTGCGAAGGGCGAAACGTTCTTCACGCTCGAGATGTCAAATCCCCAGGAGCGTGGAGATGCCTACGCCACGAGCACCGATATCAAGCCGATCGTTTCGATCGTTAAAGTGGCAGCCGAGCCGATCTACCGCAAAGCTGACAGCTTCTTTGACAAGAAAATCCCCTTCGCTTTCGACGTAAAAGAGGCGGCCAAGCTCCATATCCAAACGGCAGCGCTCAACGGAACCTTCGAGAAAAAAGATGGTGCCTGGGTCATGACAGGCAAGAGTTTACAGAAAGAGCCAGACGGCGCTAAGATTGAGTCGTTGATCGAGCGCATTGGTCAGCTCGAGGCCCTCCGTGTTTTCGAGGCGATCGGAAAGGCTCCGCCCAAGTTCACGTCGACAATCACCATCTCTCGCGCCGACGGAACCACGCTCCTCAGCCTCTCTTGGGGGCCTGAACGCATCGAGAGCCGAAACAGCGATCAGAAGCCCGAAGCGAAGTACATCGTGACCCGTACAAACAAAATCGAGCGAGTCCTAGGCCTTTCGGAAAAGAGCCTCCAGACTCTCGATGCCGCCAACGTGTTCAAGGAAGGATCCGCGGATGTTCGAAGCAAAGATTAAGTCGCCGACGCGAGTCGATCTCGCGGGCGGAACCCTCGACTGTTGGCCGCTCTATCTCTTTCTCGGCGATCCCGTCACGATCAACGTGGCCGTCGACATTTTCACTTACGCGGAACTGAAGGAACTCCCAGGACGTGAAGTCGAACTTCACTCGGCGGACCTGGGCGCAAAAAAGAAATATCGTGACCTCGATGAGGCTCTCGCCGATTCGGAGCCTGCTTTTGATCTCGTGCGGGTCCACCTGAAATACTGGAAGCCCACAAAAGGTTTTTCTCTCTCCACAAGATCGGAAAGCCCGGTCGGCGGGGGCCTAGGCGGAAGCTCAAGCCTTTGCATCAGTCTACTGAAGGCGTTCTCAAAATGGATGGGTCGAAACCTTGAGCCCTACGAGATGGTGCGAATCGCTTCGCACTTGGAAGCACAGATCCTGCTGAAGCCCACGGGCACGCAAGACTACTTTCCTCCCATCTTTGGGGGTCTCAACTTCATCACCTACGGAGTTGAGGGCCCCAAAGTCGAAGTGCGCCCGATCGAAAAGTCGCTTTTCGAGGATCGCTTTTTGCTCGTCTACACGGGGCGCTCACATCACTCCGGCATCAACAATTGGCAGGTGATCAAAAATTGGCTCGATGGTGATTTGCATACGCGAAAGACCATGATGCAACTCGCTTCCGTCGCTCGGGAAATGAAGCAAGCCCTGGCCGATAAAAACTTAAAGGCCCTTCCCGCGATCTTCGAAAAAGAATACGAGGCTCGCACGCACATCTCCGACGGTTTCTCTAGCCCCGAAATACGAAGACTCGCGGAGCTCGCGAGGAGTGTTGGCGCCAACGCGAAAATCTGCGGCGCGGGCGGGGGAGGCTGTGTCCTCATCTGGTGTCCAGATCAACAAATCGCGAAGGCACGTGAACTCTGCACCTCAAACGGGTTTCAGGTTCTGCCCGCCAAGCCTTGGGCCGAAGGAATGGGATGAAAAAGAAAACGGCCCGCCCTCAAACCGCGAAGCGCGGAACGCAACGTCGCAAATCAGCGGCGACAGCGGGAGCGAGCCCGTCGGCCGTGGATCGTCTCTTCGCGACTGGCGGAACGGTGACCGAAAGTTTACGTGTTCACCGCTTTGCCGGCGTCGCACTCGGCGGCGGAAAAACCGACAAAACCGCGGTGGCGGTCATCGATTTCTTTCCGGACCAGAAGCGCGTTTTCTTGCGCTCGCTTCGCGACAAAATCAGCGTCAAAGGCGATGCCACCGCCGACGATGCCCTCTACCAAATTCTCCACGACGAGGAACGAGATCTCGGCGTCATCGCTTTCGATGCGCCCCTCCAGCTCCCAAAATGTTTTCGATGCGATTTGAAATGTCCCGGCGTCGCCAAGTGCCCCCAGCCGGAGGTGAAATGGATGCGGGACGTTCACGCCAAACGCGCGAAGTCCAAACGTCCAAACAAAATGTTTACACCCTACACGGAACGCGCGGCCGAGATCTATCTCGCCCACGAACTCGAGGAACCTTTTCACCCGCCGCACGCGATGGGCTCAAATGCCGCTCCACTCGCGGCACGAGCTCGGTTTTTCGAACGGCGAATGCTGCAGATTCCGTTCCTCGAGGTGTATCCAAAGGTCAGCCTCTGGCGGATCGGCATGTCACTCGGGATCAACAAGAGCTACCTCCGCTTTCACCGCCACGCCGTCGACAGCGACGAAGCCAGACTCTACATCCTCAAAACCCTGATCGAAAAAGAGATCGCCTTCATCTACCAACAAGATTTAAGGATCATGGTCGAAGACAGCATCGCATTCGATGCCTTCCTCTGCGCACTGACGGCGTTCCTCCGCCACAGGGGCCAAACCGAAAAACGCCCCGCAAGCTTCCCGAAAGATGCGATTTGGATTGAGTTTCCTCGGCAAAAAATATCCTGGTTTTGACAAACGCAAACTGGCCCCTTTGATTGTTGTTGGCGGAAGTCTTGCTCTTCCGCCAACCCATGATACGAAACTGCTTTCATTGCGAACCCACATCCGACGATCCGTCCGAGAATCCGAAAGTCATCCGCTTCGGATCTTTCTACAGGCGATCTGACTCCCGACTCATCCAACGCTTTAAGTGCCTCGAGTGCGCACGTACGTTCTCGCACGCAACCTTCGCGGCCGCCTATCGCCAGAAAAAGCGACAGCTGAACCAAACCGTGCGTGATCTTCTTTGCGCCAAGGTCACGCAGAACAGAATCGCGAAGGTCTTGCGCATCGATCGTAAGACGGTGGCGAGGAAACTCCTTTACCTCG
>SXGU01538025.1_pt1 | contig 13126 bp, 11 predicted proteins | sample 3174531 | NCBI WGS metagenome assembly SXGU01 (sample SAMN11356863, study PRJNA531348) | freshwater metagenome | isolation source: freshwater sample F1-140 | place: China: Fuxian Lake, Yuxi | collected 2017-12-25 | reverse complement strand
GTACGCAATCACGTCACCAAGCACAATGGCGCCGGCGTTGGCAAGTGCCACTGCATGGGTGAAGCCGGCTGCGTTTGCGAGGCCAAGCAGCAGCAGGGGAATGTAGCGCGCCTCGATGCGCCCCTGACGCACAAAATTGTCCCGGTAGGCACGCGCCAGCAGCTGGAAGCGACCGACTTCGGCCGGTTCCTGCGCAGCAGCCTTCACCGTCTCAATGCCTTCAATAGCTTCAGCCAGGCGCGAGTTCAGCGCGCCAAAACTTGCGCGCACATCTGCGCTGACCGGGCGCAGTTCCGCGAGATACTGCCAGAGCGCAACGATGTAAGCGATGAGAAAGGCTGCCGGAACGGCAGCGAGCTGCCAGTGGATGGAAGGTGCCACCAGCAGCGGCAACAACAGGAAATTTGCCGAGCCCACCACAAGATTGATGCCCGGGTTGAGCATCAGGTTTACCTCGCGCACATCATTGGTGGCGCGCGCCATTGTGTCCCCAACCGGCCGCAGGTTGTGAAAGGTCATGCTCTTGCCTAGCAAGCTGCCGTAAAGTTCGTCGCGCCCATCGCGCTCCAAGCGTTGCCCAATTGTTTCTGCAGAGGCATTGCGCACCAACTGCAGGCCGCCGCGTAAAATCTGGCTGGCTGCCACCAACACGGCTGCCCACGCCACGGCAGTGTAGTTTGGGGTAGTGGTGGCGGTGACCGCTTGAAACGCTAGGCCGCTCAAGGTGGGCACAACCGCAGCCAGCGCAGCATTGCTAAACGCGCCAAAGAATACGCCACCGATTAGCAGCTTTTGGCGGCGCACATGGGAGAACACCCAGCGCAGCGTAGTTCGGCGGTCCGTGGCATACGGCCGCCGGATTGAAAATTCGGTTGTGGTCATGGGAGGCGCCGCGCGACCGGGGGCTATGGCCGCTGAGCCCGGAAAAGTATACTGCCGGGGGTGGGTAGATTGCGGATAATTGCTGTTGGGGATTAGCTCGGGGTGGCGCCGGGTGCGTAAGCCTAGGAGGTTGTGGGTTGCGCTCCGCCAAGTACATCGGATCCCTGTCAGCGGATGCCGTGTACGAGCTTCTGCAGGTCGGCGTGGCGGGGTTCGGTAGGCGGCCCAGGTCTGCCGCCAGACGGCAAACCTGGTGGCGGAAGCGGGGCATGATCTGTGGACGCACCCCGCAGGTGCGGATGCAGAGCCGATTCCAGAACTGGAGTTTGATCAGACCTTGGGGTTGTAAATCTGCGCTGTGAAAATGGCACATGCGGCGGAGCATGGTTAGGTGGGCGTGGTTTATGCGTTTGGAAGGTGCGGTGAGAGTTGTGTACTGCCAATGCTGGCGTACCGAAGTTGGGCAATTTCTGCTTCTCAGGCCAGTCAATCTTTTTCTAATATTGATTAAATGTAGTCTCTGAATCCAAGAAAATGGATGGATGGTGGTCAGCGCAAAGTGGTACTTGGCAGGCGCGGGGTCAGGATTTTGCAGTCTACGGATGCATGGGGGGCTGAATTTCCTATCCGTACGATTACAATCATAGTCTGGAGGATCAAAAGATCATGCGAGTAAATAATTGGAAAGACATGCATGGAATCATCAATGGCTAAAAATAGGAAAATATTAGTGATGGGCTTGCCAGGATCAGGCAAGAGCTATCTTGCTGATAAGCTGGCCACTATACTTGGAGCGGTCTGGTTAAATGCAGACCGGGTGCGAGCAGAAGCCAATGATTGGGATTTTTCCCCTGCGGGCAGGACTAGGCAGGGAGAACGGATGAAACAACTGGCACAAGAGGAGTTAAAAAGGGGTCGACATGTTATTGCAGACTTTGTTTGCCCCACAGAAAAAATCAGGCAAGACTTTGCTGCTGACTATACTGTGTGGGTGGATACCATTAAAGAAGGGCGTTTTGAAGACACCAACCAAATGTTTGTGCCACCAGAAGAATATGATTTCCGAGTGCCCACACAGAATGCCGAATTATGGTCCCTCAGAATAGCCGATGAGATACAAGAATATGTATGGAATAATCGTAGGCCCACCGCACAGATGTTGGGCAGGTGGCAGCCATGGCACGAAGGACATCAAGCTTTATTCGAAGAGATAGTTAAAAAGACCGGACAGGTAAACATACAGGTTCGAGATGTCCAAGGTGTGGGCGATAATCCATTTGATTTCGAAACTGTTAGAAAGAATATAGAGCAGGCATTACAACCTTATCAGAATAGAATTAAAATCACTCTAGTGCCGAATATAACAAATATTTGTTATGGCAGAGGTGTTGGTTACAAGATAGACGAGATTGTTTTGCCAGAAAATATACAGAGAATCTCTGCCACAGACATTAGAAGGAAAATGAGAGAGGAAGGAAAACTATGACAATCAGAGCGCTAGCGAGTTTCTGGTTCTGATAGCGGCATTGATACCGCCGGTAGGCAAGCCTCCGTACCATTACTTTGGTGTGCTGACGCCGGACTTGCCGCGGCGGGGATGGTGACGGCGCAGGCCGCCCGGAAGCTGCCGGCGGTGAGCAGGCTTCCCTTGCCAAATACGGCACGCAGTTGTGGTCGCGTATCGCCGGGGCTTTTACGCTCAAGTGCAGCAGGTGCGGTGGGCGGGTGCGCCTGGTTAGGTCCATCACAGAGCCGCCGCCGGTGTGGCAGATGCTGCTGGAACATGTGGGCGAGCCAGCAACTGCCCCGCTAGTGGTGCCAGCTCTGGAGATTGATTGCACCGGCGGGCTGCTCTGGAATCAGTGTCTGAGGCAATCTCTAAGCTAGTGTCTGGGCAGACGGCAAACCGGACGGCGGATGTCGGGCACGATAAGTCGTTTCCCGATGCGGGCGCGGGTGAAGAGTTGGCTCCGGATCTGGAGTTTGATTGGATATCGGGGTTCTAAATCTTCGCTGCAGAAATGGCATATGCGGCGGCCCGTGGGTGGGAGTGGTGCAGACGCCGGCCGGGTGCGGTGAGAGTTGTGGACTGCCAATGCTGGCGCATCGAAGTTCTGAAATTTCTGCTTGTTTGGCTGGTCAATCCTTTTCTAAAATTGGGTAACTGAGTAAATGTAGCCTCTCACTCCGGGACACTGGCAGTGTGGAGGTTAGCGCAAAGTGGTAAGTGACAAGGGCAGGGTCAGGTGTAAGATGTGGCGGTTCATCGGAGGCGGAATTTCCTATGAGTGCCGGTCGGAAGCTGCGCCCAGCCTTGGAGCGTCGTAGAGGTGCTGCGCGCTGGAATGCTGCTAGCAATTAAGTCTGACAGCGGTGCGCTAATCGCCAAGTCAAACGGCTTCACACGCGTACAACAGTGCCAGTCTGCACCGACTCGACGGCGGCGGCGAGTACCTTCTGGGCGGCAAGCCCATCGGCGCCACTGCCGTCGATCTCATCGGGAGCGGTTCCGGCGGCCACTTGCTCGACAAAGCGCTTGATGCGGTTGAGAAATGTATCCTCAAAATCGCGCATGCCATCGAAAACGGGGTTGGCGTACGAGATGCGTTCCAAATTCCCCGCCGGGTATAGCGTGACCTCGCGCCACATGTCCTCAAGGACGAAGCGCCCGCCCGTGCCGGCCAGTTCGCAACGCTCCATCGGATGGCCGCGCTCAATGTCGTAGCTGCCGGTCAGCGTGCCAACGACGCCATTGCGGAAGCGCATGTTGAAGGTCGCCGTGCTCCAGATGGATCGTCCCGGCGCTTTGGTCGCAAAGCAATGAACGGCTTCGATGTCACCGCAGAAATATCGCATTATATCGACGGTGTGCGGATGCAGGCTCTTGATATGAAACCAGGGCGAGCTCTCATTCGGGTTCATGATCCACAGGCTCATGTTGATGAAGAGTAGGTGCCCGAGCCGACCCTCATTTTGCCAGCGTTTGGCGAGCAGCGCCGCCGGCGTGAAGCGGTGGTTCATATCCACGCCGAGGCACAGTCCTTTGGCCCTGGCCTTGTCGACCATGGCCTGAGCTTTGTCGATCTCATTGCACATTGGCTTTTCACAGAGCACATGGCAGCCGGCATCAAGCGCCTGGATCGTCGGAAGGTAATGATCACTGCCATTTTCGAATCCGGCCGTGGCGACACTGACAATGTCTGGCTTGAGTTCGGCCAGCATGGTCGGTGCATCGTAATAGGGGCGTATGCGGAGGCTCGCGGCCGCTGCATCCGCCCGCTCGTGAACGATGTCGCAGACCCCTATAAGGTTGGCGCCAGCGATTTGTTGATACAGCCGGGCATGGCGATTTCCGATTGCGCCCATTCCAATGACGCAGACATTAAGCATGGTAACTCTCCTTCAGGCAGTGGCGCACTTCGGCGCGGGGATCTCATAGCCATACTCGCGCATGGTCGGCTCTAGAAAGTCGAAGTAGTTGGTATGGCTGTCCGTCTTCCAGCGGCCGATGCTATCGGTGCGGACCGGAATCTTTACCAGGTTCATACCGAGGAACTTCTTGATCCTGCGAAGTGTCTTACGCTGCTCCAGCACGAAATCCTCGAAGCGCACTTCAATCGATTGCGAGGGGCGCGGCGTCGACCTTACCAGGTCGTACTGGTACTTCCATGAGATCGCCCGACGCTGACGGATGTCGTCGGTGGGCGGATACTCGACCCCGAAATCCTTCAGATCATCCGTGATGTGACCACCGAGGATGCAGTCGCGCGGATCGCGCACCCATAAGATGTAACGGATATCAGGAAACATCCTCAGGATCCAAGGGTAGACCAGCGTGGTCTCCGGGATCTTCCAGCCGCGCCGCTTGGCCGGGCTGTCAAGTATGCTCTTCAGATAGCCGTTAATCAGCATCGTGAACTCCTGTGGAATGGGCATCCGATGGAGCTCAGAAAAATCCCATTCTAGGTTGCCCTTGTAGCGTACGTGCAGCGCGAGCACCCGGCAGGCATCGTACATCTGCTCCGGCGGCAGGAGATCACCCGAGGAGTTGATTTGACTGCCCATGTAGACGCCACTCTCCGAAAGCGTGTGCGATATCGCCCGTGTGCCGGAATGGCCCCGACCAATAACCGTTGTCATCATGGTTGCACCAGACACTTACGCCTGGCCTCAGAGTTTCTTGGCGCCACGCTGCGTTCGCAGTTCCTTGGCCTGAAGGCCCTTAGCGGCCTTGGGCGAACCGATATGCATCGACTCGTATGCTTGCTTCGAGGTCTTGAAAGGGCCGACGCCTTTGCCATGCCAGTCAAGGTTCGTATCCATGGGGTTTGGCCGGCCGGTCTGCTTTATACGCCGGGCGATATGCACCTGCATGCGTTCCTCAAGCATGGCCACGATCGCCGGTTCCTGCTTGGCTCGATTTTTTGTCTCGCCTGGATCAGTGATTAGGTTATAGAGTTCGACTTCGGGGCCGAAGTGTAAATCTGGCTCCAGTGCATGGATCAGCTTCCACTGCGGTGTGCGCCAGCCATGCTTGCGCTGCCAAGTGCATTCGGTGATGTAAAACTCCGGCTCAGCTTCCCACGGCTTGCCCTGCATCAGCGGCTGTAGGCTCTGACCATCGTACTTGATGCGGGTCTTGATCCCCATGATATCCAGAATAGTCGGCGTCGTATCCTTCGTCAGTGTGATGTTGGAGATGCGCTTGCCGGCGGGCACTTTTCCTGGCCAGACAAACGCCAGCGGCACAGACAATGTGCACTCATACAGGCCGTGATGATCGTAGTAATAGTCGTGGTCATCGAGCGTCTCACCATGATCCGAAGTGATGACGACCAATGTATCTTCTATCCGATCCATGGTTTGGATGGCGGCGAAAATGTTGGCAATACAGGCATCCATGTAGGCCAGCGCCCCGTCGTACTGAGCGATGATGTATTCGCTATCGGTGCAGCCGGGCGGAAACCAACTCTGGAAATAGTCGCTGAACGGCTTGAACTGGTAGGTCTTTTGCAGAGAGCGGTTTTTGGGAGCAAGTTCGTTGCCGTGGTAGAAGATCCGTTCGAACGGTTGCGGCGGAAGATAGGGCGAGTGCGGATCCATGTGCCGCATGAATAGGAAGTACGGCTTCTTTAGATCGGAGAGTCGCTTAAGTTCGGGGATGGTGACCTTGTTCAGGTTCTCCGCTTTTTGACTGCGACCGGCTGCCCATGAGCCCCAGCCTTCAAAATCAAGATAGTTCTGGAAGCCACGCGAGGCGCAGTTGCCACTAAAGCCGACGCAACTGGTGTTGTATCCGTTGTCCCCGAGGATCTCGGCCAGCGTGGTGATATCGCTACGCAGGGCGCCCTTGTGCCGTAGTGCGACGACATCCATCCCGAAGCAGTCCAGCCCAGTGAACATTGAGGAATATCCCGGCGTTGTTGGGATGTGCGGGCTGAAATGGTTCTCGAAGACAGTGCCGCCGGCGACGAACTTGTCGATATGCGGCGTTGTGAGCCGTGGATAGCCGTACAGGCTCATATGGTTGGCTCGCAGGCTATCGATTCCAACGAGAATCAGATTGGGTTTGCGCTTCACAAATGTGTCCTTGTGGCTACTTGTTCACCAGAGTTGAATGCGATTGCCGCTCGCGGCCGAGTCATAGCACGCCTGGATCATCCGCAGCACGTCCCGGCCCTCGCTGGCAGTTGCCAGGGGCGGCCGGCGGCCGAGCAGGAAATCGGCCAAGGGTGCTGCAAGGCCCGCGATCCGCTGCCCTTGCGAGGTGATCTCAGGAAGGTCGCTAACCTTCCAGCCAGCGCCTTTGAGCCACCACTTGAGCTGAGGGGCACCCGCAGGTCGAGCGCTGGTACTCGGTGAATCGCCGTAGTTGCCGATGATCACACCTTTCTCGGCGACGATCTCCAATGTGTTCTCCCCGGTCGCCGGAGAGACGAAGGTGGAGGAGACCTCGGCGAAGGATCCATCGGCATACCGATAGATGGCGATCGCGTTGTCGTTCACGACTTGGGGATTGAGGAGTGTTCCCATTTCCGCAACGACGCTCGCCGGGCGGCCGCACAGCCAGTAAATGAAGTCAACTGCGTGGGCCGCATCGTCGGCGAAAATATCGCGGTTCAGTTCAGGCTTGACGTGCCAAGTCTCCTCGAACTTGCCCCAGTCCTGCGTGTTCAGGCAGTGACGCCGCCGCACCATGTAGAGTTGGCCGAAGTCTCCCGAGCGCAGCAGGTCGCGCGCCAAGAGGTTGTGCGGATCGACCCGCATCTGCCAGGCAAGCGTGAACGGTACGCGATGCTGCTCTACGACGGCCACTATGCGATCGGCCTCGGCCAGCGTGAGGGCCATGGGTTTCTGCAGGATGATCGCCTTGCCTGCTGCTGCCGCGAGCTCAACCAGCTCGGCGTGATGCGACGTCTCTGCTGTAATCGCCACCGCCTGTACATCTGCGCGGGCAAGCAGACTTGCGGCTGAGTCGCACATGACCAGTGCGTGCTTGCCGGCGGCGGCGGCCAAGCGAGCCGAGTCGTGGTCCCAGCCGGCGACCACCCGAACGTCACCGCCCTCGCGCCACCTGATGCAGTACGCATCCACGTGGCCGTGAGCAAATCCCAGAATACCAATGTTCACAGTTGCCGTGGTCGTTCCTTGGCCGCAGCCTGCTCAACGCGCACTCAGGCTCTTCAGGCACGCATTCATGTAGCCATAGCTCTCGGCCGCCACCGCCAGCTTCTGTTCGAGGCTGTAGTTGGCAGCGCCGATCACCTCCAAACAAACCGGGCCGTCATAGCGAGCCTCAACAAGCATGCGGAAGTACCGCATCAGGTCGATCTCGCCGCGTCCGCAGGCCTGATCACGGGCATCGCCGGGCGATGGGCCTTTGCCCTTACAGTCGCGAATATGAATATGCTTAACGCGCGACACGACCTGCTTCAGCGCGTCGGCCGGCTCTTCGCCCGCGCGCCAGATGTGACTTGGGTCCATGTCCACGCCGAAGTTCGGGTGCGATATCGCTTTCATGGCCGCCAGCGTCGTAGGCGTATTGAAGATCGAACTGCCCACGTGCGCCTTGCAGCATACTGTGACCCCGTACCTGGCGGCCATTTCCGCGCGGGCTTGCAATGTCGCGACCGTATGCTCGAGGGCGCCCGGCGCGTTGGACTTTCCGCCCGGGCCGACATTCACCAGCGGGATACCGGTCGCCTTGGCGGCTGCGAACGCTTTCTCCAGGCGAGCCTCATCGAGTGACGCCACTTCCATCGACAGAAGTGAAAGCCTGTTATCGGCCGCGATGCGACGGGTCTCATCCGCCTGTTCCTGCCAGCGGTCTAGCACGAGGTGCTCGCACATTCCGGCGATGGCCGAGACCTCGACGCCATCGTAGCCGCACAGCTTGGTCAGGCGTGCTGCGGTCTCGAAGTCGAGCTCGGCGAACAGCACTGAATTGACTCCCAGCTTGATCATTTTGGTTTCCTTTAGATGTTCTCAACGCGCGGATCACCATGAAGTGTCGGCAGGGCTTGCGGACGAACCAATACCCCGCCCGATTCATAAGATTCGATTGCGGCGAAGATGTATTCCAGAGTCGCCAGCGCATCGCGACCAGATGAACGCAGATGCTCAAGCGGTACGCCGCTGGTCACATCCTCAAGAAACGCGTCGATGCGCCGTGGGAAGGTTTCGTTGAAATCCTTGATGCCGGTGTCCAGAACCTCCGGCTTGGGCGCTGCGCCCAAGCCGTACGATTCACCCTTCTTGGGCGCGGGCCAGTAGGTCAGCTTCTCGATGCAGTTCTCAATGCAGAATGTGCCGCGACTGCCCGCCACCTCGCAGCTCCACCAGCCACCAAGGCCAAACACCGCGTCACCGCGATGGCTCAGCAGGTAGCCCACGGTGTCGTTGGCAAAGCGGACGTGCACGCTGTTGACCGACAGCAGTAGGTCGCCCTTGTTCTTGCGATAGCCGGTTTTGGTTGCGAAGGTCTGCACATGTGTGATGTCGCCGCAGAAGTACCGCATCACGCTGAACGGATGTGTGAGGAACGCCTTCATGTGGGCATACGGCTGGTTGAAACGGGGGGATTTGCTCAGGCTATACGTTTCTTCACCGCCATGGAAGCCAATCTTGAAGAGCAGGTTGACGGTCTCGCCGATATTGCCCTCATCCATGTACTGCTTGGCACGGGCCGCCGTCGGCGTGAAGTAGTGATTCAGATTGCAGCCGAGATAGAGCTTCCGCTCGGCCGCAAAACGGGTCATCTCTCGCGCTTCGCCAATGTCATTGGAGAGCGGTTTCTCGCACAGGACGTGCTTCCCGGCTGACAGCGCCTCCATGGTGGGCTCGAAATGCCAGCTTCCATTTTCGTAGCCGCCGGTGCAGACATCCACGATGTCCAGATTCGGATGAGCATCGAGCATATCCTTTAGGCGGTAGTACGCCTTTACCTGATGCTTGGCGGCCACTTCATCGGCCCGCGCCTTGATGACATCGCAAACCGCAACAAGCTTCGCCCGGGGGTTGGTACTGTGGCACTGGCAGTGTGTCTGCCCGATTCCTCGCAGTCCGACGACTCCGACATTAAGTGGCATCTGATTCTCCTGCCATATTTCAATGGCTTGACTTACCCGCCGCACCGTGAACAACTTACGCACATCATAATTTATAGTGTACCAGCGTTATTGGACACAACCTTAATCATCCACCCAAATACAAGCACGATCCTCCCAGCTCGATGACCGCCGGTCCAAAGCTCATACCGCCCCAGTACTTCACCGTTTCCCAGCTCCAGCTGTGTTTGAGCTCTCGGCCTGCCCGGACTGGATGCGTAGTGAGGGGTTGGATGGCTTTGTCCTCCAGATCGAAGACCAAAGTTGGTTGCGTTCCGCCAAGTACGTTGGATCCCTGGACGCGGAAGGCGTGCACGAGCGTCTGCAGGCCGCCGTGGCGGGGTTCGGTAGGCGGCCCCAGATCTGCTACCAGACGGCAAACCTGGTGGCGGAAGCGGGTCATGATCAGTGGAGGACCCCCGCGGGTGCGGATGCAGAGCCGATCCCGGAACTGGAGTTTGATCAGACCTTGGGGTTGTGAATTTGCGCTGCAGAAATGGCAGGTGCAGCGGAGCATGGGTGGGTGTGGTTCGGGCGCTGGCAAGGTGCGGTGAGAGTTGTGGACTGCCAATGCCGGCTTATAGAAGTTGTGCAGTTTCTGCTCGCTAGGCCCGTCAATCCTTTTCTAAATTCAGTAAATGTAGTCTCTCACTCCAAGGCATTGGTGGGGCGGGGTAAGCGCAGGGTGGTGTTTGGTGATTGACAAGCACGGGAGATAGCGTGTACGATATGTGGGTCGGACTGCTGATACCGCCTACCCATCAAAGGAAGCTGAATGCCCCAACTACGCCAGAAGATTCTGATTCTTTATTTAGCCAACTCGGCCCTAGACAGCGAGGTGAAGGGCTGGACCCACTACGACGGCACGGGCCGCGCGGCCCACACCACCGGTGACAGCGACAGATCGCCCTACGCCAGCGGTCTGAACGCGCTGCTAGACGGTTGGCGCGTGATCCAATTCCCCCAACTCAACCCGCCGTATCCGGGGTTGGAGTACACTACTTCGTTTCAGATTTACGAATACATCTTTGAGAAATTGGAGGCGATTGATGGTTGACAAAAAGTATTTGCTCACGACTGCAAAGATGGCCGAGTTCGTGGCCCGCGGCTTTCTGCGCTTCGACGAACTGGTGCCGGACGAAATCAACCAGGCCGTGATGGCCGCCTTTGACAAGGGGGGTATCGAAGCTGCGCCGGCGGGGACGCCTCTCTCCCGCTGCTACCCAGAGCCGTCGCCTATCGGTGCGATATTGCGTATGCCTGAAATCCAGGGCATCATCCACAGCCTGGTGGGGCCAGACCCGCTCTTCGACCATCACGCCATTCATGTACGCCAGCCCCATGAAGGCAACGCCCAGGGTATGCATGGGGATTCGATAATCGACACCCGTATGCACTTCGACATCCAACTGATGTACTTTCCCCACGACGTGCCTCTGGAAATGGGCGGCACGTTGCTGGTGCCGGGCAGCCAATACCGGCGCATCAACGAGATGGACATCGCCCGCTACCAGAACTTTGCCGGACAGATTCCGATGGTCTGCAAGGCTGGCTCTCTGCTGGCGCTGCACCACGGTGTCTGGCATTGTGGGCGGCAGAATAACACCGACCACAAGCGCTATATGTACAAGATTCGGCTGAACCCGGTGGTGCGCCAATACCGGCTATGGAACACCGACGACCTGGCGGCAATGACCGGTGGCCCGAAGCGCATCTTTACCCGCGAACAGAACGCGGTGGCGGATGTGCAGACGATCCTGAGCCGGGGCGAGGCGTGGTACGAGGATGCTGGCGGCCGGCTGGAGATTATTAACCGGGTCAAGATGTGGCGTTTCCTAACCGGTGATGAGAGCTTCGACGTCCACTACTGGCTAACCCGGCTGGAGAACATGCCTGAGACGCGTCTGGCTGCGTAAGTGCATCAGAAATTTGAGTTTTCGAAAAAGGTAATATTGAGTAACTCTAGACGCTGACTCAAAGCCAATGATTGGGTGGGGGTCAGCGCTGAGTGTTTCTCGCCAAGCACGAGGTCAAGATGTATACTTCCGCAGATTTTACAGATTAAATTTCCCATCTTTTTAAAAAAATATCATGAAGATTAAGGATCAAGTATCCTTAGAAATGTTGGTTGCTAAATTTATTGACGAAGGATTTGCGATTGCTCGCGGTTTATTCAGCACTGAAGAGTGTGATCGGTACTCGAACTACTTCACGTCGATGGTAGAGCGTGGTGGTGATGGATGGGCCGAGACCGTGGTCGACCCGGATCACGCTGATCCATTACGTCGGTATCCTCGGTTGCTTCAACCGCACCGTGGAGACGACGTGGCCATGGAGTACATGCTCGAGCCCCGAATCAATGCTCACCTTACGGCGTTTTGTGGTGCCGAGCCGTACGCGGTTCAGACAATGGTGTACTTTAAGCCTGCCGGGGCACGCGGGCAGCCTCTTCACCAGGACAACATGTACCTAAAGGCCCAGCCCGGGACGTGCGTTGCAGCGTGGTTGGCACTGGACGACTGCACGGAAGAGAGCGGATGCATGACGGTCGTGCCGGGATCCAAGAGCCTTCCTATGATGTGCCAGAAGGAGACCCCGGGCTTAGACGCGATTTGCTGGCATACCACTGAGACCCCGATTCCTCCCGGACTAACGCCCGAATTGGTTCTAATGAGTCGTGGTGACGTGCTCTTCTTTGGCGGCGGCCTAATTCATGGCTCCCACCAAAATCGCACGAAGGATCAGTTTCGACGAACTCTTATCGGGCATTACATCATGGCGGAATCAACTCAGGTCGCCAAGTATTACTTCCCGGTGTTTCGAATGGATGGCAGCCGGCTTGATGACGGCATTAGCGTGGCCGCCCAAGATGGAGGGCCGTGTGGTGTTTACGTCGAGAAGGACGGGCGCACCGAGATCGTTATGGCGGGATCCTACCAAGAGGCCAGGGTGGCCCACTAAATACGGGTAAAGGGGAGCTGCGATCGAGTTCATCCCCTCCCAAAGTCTGAGGATGCGCTATTGTAAATTAACTAAAGATGGTGGAACCACAAACATGGTGCAATGGCAGGAAAGGTGCAAAAAGAAGCGGAGTGAATTTAACGCTGCGAGTCACCTCCAGAGGTAATAGGGCAATCTTGGCGGCGGAAGCGGGTCATGATCTGTGGACGCACCTCGCGGGTGCAGATGTAGAGCCGATCCAGGAAATGGAGTTTGATCAGCTCTTGGGGTTGTAAATCTGCGCTGCGTTAATACTATTACGCGCGGCACAGTGTAAGCGTGTTCTGTGGACTTGCGGGGGGCGGTAAATTGTCTGGGCTGCGGATACAGGTATTGGGCGGCGCACATGGGAGAACACCCAGCGCAGCGTAGTTCGGCGGTCCGTGGCATACGCCCGCCGGATTGAAAATTCGGTTGTGGTCAAGGGAGGCGTCGCGCGGCCCGGGGCTTCGGCTATCAAGCCCTCAAAAGTATACAGCGGGCGCGAGTAGGTTGCGGATAACTGTTTTTTGTAGGAAAGACGGGTTGGGAAGGGGTCCGGAAGCCTTTGCTTTAAAGGGCAGCAATGCGCCAATTTTCTGACAAAGGGCTAGAATTACAGAGTTTGGCGGCTTCTGAGGCACGGTCAAAATGACTTC
>SXGU01278365.1_pt1 | contig 13126 bp, 10 predicted proteins | sample 3174531 | NCBI WGS metagenome assembly SXGU01 (sample SAMN11356863, study PRJNA531348) | freshwater metagenome | isolation source: freshwater sample F1-140 | place: China: Fuxian Lake, Yuxi | collected 2017-12-25 | reverse complement strand
CGGCGGGGGGTCCGTTCGCATTCCCGCGCATTTCTGCGGTATTGCAGGTCTCAAGCCCACTCCCGGGCGCGTTTCCGCGGCGGGCCATTTTCCGGAGATCTCGCACCCGGGCGGCCTTCTCGGCGTCGCCGGCCCCATGGCGCGCACCGTTGACGACCTGAAGATTCTGTTCGGCGCGCTTTCCGGCTACGACCCGGACGACCCGTTCTCGGCGCCCGTACCCCTTCGCGCTCCGTCTTTGGAAGGATTGCGAATCGGCCTCATGGAGCAGTTCTATAAAGTTCCGGTTCATCCTGAAATCCGCGAAACGGTGAGAAAAGCGGCGAGCGCGCTCGAACAACTTGGTTTCGCTATTGAGCCTTTCGAGCCCAAAGGTCTCGAACGCGCCCCCAACCTCTGGTGGTTTTTCTTCGGCCAACTGCCCGCCCGCTTCACCAGGCGCCTGATCGAAGGGCGGGAGCAGGACGCCCACTGGACGGGTACGGAGTTCATGGAGGGTGCGCTGAAAGAGGCCGAACCCACGGTCGAACAGTTGTTGACGAATCTCGCCGTGCGCGACAAGATGCGAGCCGCGTTCCTTAGGCAACTCGAGCGGTTCCCCGTCCTGCTTCTACCCCCTTGCGGCGTGACAGCGTTCCGTCATCGTGAGCGCCGCTGGCCCGTGGGTGAAAAATCCATCGGACTCTTCGAAGCTATGATGCCCGCCACGCCGTTCAACCTGCTGGGACTTCCCGGGCTTGCCATCCCCTACGGATTCTCAAGCGAAGGGTTGCCCATCGGCATCCAGCTCGCCGGAGCGCCCTATTCCGAGGAGTTGCTTCTTGAAGTTGGATCGCGCCTTGAAGCCGCGCGCGGACCGCTTGCTTGTCCGCCGGACCGCGCCGCATAACAGGGAGGACAGCCGGCGGATGGTCTTGCCGGCGGCCATGCCTGTGATAGCCTCCCAAGCGGCGAGTCCGTTTGCGCGGCTGACGGGCGATTGGGTGAGACCGGCGTCATTGCGTCTGCGCGGAGCAAGGTATCACCGAAATCGCCGGTTTCGAACTCTTTGGTCTGATCCGAGTTCTGATTGCCGCTTCGACAAAATTCCGGATCGACGCCAAAAAAGGCCGCGCTCTCCTGAGCAGGGCGCACTGGAAACGGATGGCGCAGTGGCTGGACTGACGGACCGGGAGTGCACCCGGCAGTTTCCTCATCGCCATCGCTCGAACCACTTCTTCCGGGCTCCGGGTTGAGCCTTCACATTCCTCTCGATTGCACCGCCGTCCAGTACAGCCCTGGGGTTGTTCAAAAACAGTGTCTGGGCTGTGTCAATGCCCCATTTCGTGCGTACGAATTCGAAAGCCTCGCGCAAGGATGTAGTGCGGTACTTCTGGTCGTGCGCGTCGCTCGCCACGAAGTGGGCGAATCCCTCTTCGATCAGCGACGCCGCGAACTTGCCGGCGTTCTTTCCCCAGGCGCCCAGCAACGAACCTGCCGTCACCTGAATCAGGCATCCCATCCCGACCCATGCGTGCAACTTCTCCGCGCGTCCGCGCAACAGCGCGTTACGCTCGGGATGCGTGATGATCGGAATCATTCCTGCGCCGAGCATCAACGCGAACGTGTCCGCGGTGGTGTTCGGGATCAGCAGGTCGCTGAATTCCACAAGAACGTACCGCCCCTGATTGATAGCGTATTTTGAGGGGTTCTCAAGCGCGTCGCGGATATTTTCGGTATGCAAATGAAAGTCGCAGCCGCGGTGGATTCGAGGCACGTCTCCCACGGCCGCCTGCACTTCGCGAATTCGCGCGCCGATCGCTTCTGGATCAAAGACGTATTCCTGATTTGAATGCGGCGTAGCGACGATATCGGTAGTGCCGTTCTCCGCCGCCATCCTCGCCATCGCGACGGATTGCTCAAGCGTGCGCGCTCCATCGTCCAGGCCGTACAAAATATGGCTGTGAATGTCTACCAAACTAGATGAACATCTCTTCGTCCTGCGTTACGTGTTGAACCGAAGGACGCTTTCCCTTGCCGTACACGGCCATGGCGGCGCGCAGCCCGGTCACGATTCCGTTTACCTCGCGTACCGGCTTCATCACCGTCTTCTCGATGGCCGCCGTCGTGTTCTGTACGCGCGCGGCCGTATCACCCACCACTCCATCGATGCGCGCAACCTGCACGGTCGCACGGTCCACGATATCGGTCAACAATTCGTCGATGCGCGCCGCCTGCTGTTTCGCCGTCTCGGCGATCTCGCGGGCCGTGCCGGCAATCTCAACGGCGGCGCTCGCCACTTCCACCGCCCGGTCGCCGATCTGTTCCATCTTGGGGCGATTCTCGGCAAGCAGCTGTTTAGCGGAGCCGACCAGCGGTTCGGCGTTCTCGGCGAATGCGGCGAGCTTAACCTGCGATTCTTTCACAGCCCGGAAGATCCCGAAAACCAGAAACGTCTGAACCAGGATCGAAATACCGGCGATCACAACGGCCGCCGTGATGACGTACATGAACGATAGGTCCATAATTTGCGAAAACCGTCCTGATTCTTAGGTTGTGGAGGCCTGTCCCTCCGACACGACATCCTTGTACGCCTGCCGTCCGGCCGCAACCGCTTCGGACAGCTTATCCTTCTGCTGGCCTAAAGCTTCTTTTCCGCGCTCCACGATGCCCGCCGCGGATTCGCGCAGCGTCTCGCTGCGGCGCATTACGAAATCCTTCCCTTCGTCGGCCTTTGAGAGCAGTAATTCACGCGTCTCCTCACCGGATTTCGGGGCGAAAAGCATGCCGAGTGCGACGCCGAGGCCCAAGCCGAGACAGAAGAAAGAGAGTTTGTTGTCGTCCATGGTTGTTATCTCCTAAACAGGAAAGCGGATTCCATTTCAGTATAACCTCGGTTCCGCCGCCGATGCTCACGGCACCGCGGGTGGCGCGTATACTCGTATTCATGACACAACGCCCAGTTCGCCGGTTGAATGCCGCGGGGCTGTTCGAGTACGCCGTAAGGTTGCTTGGCGGGCGAGCGCATTCGAGCGGGGAACTCAGGCGGAAAATGACCTTAAAGGCGGAGACAGCGGCCGACATCGATCCGGTAATCGCCCGGCTCAAGGACCTCGGCTATCTCGACGATAAGCGTTTCGCCGAAAGCTTCGCCTCGGCTCGAAAAGAGAACCAGGGGTTTGGCCAAACGCGGGTGATCCGCGACCTGCGGCAGCGGCTCGTCGCGCCCACCGTTGCCGGACGCGCCGTCCAGCGCGTCTACAGCGAAGCGGACGAGGTGGCAATGATTGACGCCTACATCCGGAGGAAGTATCGCAAGGCAGCATCCGATGTGCTTTTTCAGGCCCCGAAGGATCTGGCGTCGGCGTATCGCAGACTGATCAACGCCGGCTTTGACTCAACCAAGGCGATCCGTGCGCTGAAGAAGTTCGCGGCCGACCCCGATCTGCTCGACCGGTTTGAACCTCCCACCGAAGAACCCGCGGACGAATAAGCGCGTGCCGGACACCGGGAGGCGCTAGAGGACCTTCAAATCCGCCAACGACCCCGCGCCGGCGGTGGCGGCCTCCGCCACTGCGTCCGCCCAACCTTCAGGCAGGTCGCCCGCGTCCTCACGCAGATAGCGCCAGTGCGGCTTCCTGATCGTCGTAAGCAACTCCTGCCGGCTCTTGATGCGCATGGGCTGTCCGCGGTAAAGCTTTCCCATCTGTGCCATCAGCCACTCGGGCATGGCGCTCGCGAACATCAGCAGAGGCCAGGTGAAGTTCGGGCCATTCATCTTCCGCAGCTTCCAAATCCAGGCGCCCAGAGCGCCCACCCTCCAGGCCGACGGTCCCCACCAACTGCGCAGTGCCGGCTTCAAGCTCATTTTCCAGCACTTCATCATGATTTGCCATTGCAGCGGCGTCATCTCACGGCTCTCGCTTACGCCCTGTTTCTTGCCCATGCGCGTGTCTTCGAGCGGCGTGAAGATGGAGGGTACGAAGAAGGCGAACAACCCGCGCCGCTCCACTTCATATAGAAAATCAAGAGTTGCGCGGCAGTCGTCGCCGGTCTCACCGGGGTTGCCTATCATCAGCGTCATAACCGGGAACCAGTTATTGCGGTTCAGGATCGTGAGTCCCTGCATCAACACGCTCGGCCACTCTTCGATCGGGAAGGGAACTCCCTTGCCGGGCATAATCTTCCGTGCCATGTTTACGGATCCCGTCTCCATTCCGATCAATGGCGACAAAATCCGGCCCTCACGATGGGAGCTCACCGAAGGCAATTTCACGGGACTCTTGTCCAGCAGTACCGCCGAGAGATCCTCGATCAACTTTGGATCGACCACGGCTGGGGCCATCGTCGAGTGGCTCAGGAGGTGATTCTCAACGCCAGGAGTCTCGACGACGGAGCGGTACAAATCCACCAGCGCCTCCCGATTTGGGAAGTAGAACGGCGTCTCCGTTTGAACCTGCCCCCAGATGAACATGTCCTCAGTGGCAAGAGAAATTTGCCTGTTGCCTTCGCGCACGTTCGCGCGAACGGCGTCCATGATCCTATCTTTCGGGAAATCGATCTGTGGATTCAGGTCCGGCAGGCAGAACTGACAGCGGCGTCCGCAGCCTGTTGTCATCTCGACGACGCCAAACGTCGTGCGTTTCGCCGGAGTCAGAAGAGCGGCCCGTTCCTTCGGATGCGCAACCTCGACGAAGCGAGGCAAACGCTCTCCGCGAAGGGCTTTCGCCACCAACGCCAGCACATCCTCGCTCTCGCTACGCCCATCTACCACGCAATCCACGCCCAATTCGTCGTAGCTATCGGTCCGCGAGATCTGCCAGCCGCCCGAGCCCCCCACCATTACCTGAAACGCCCGGCGGTGAACGTTTTCCTTGAGCAGGGCAAACAGCTTCTTCGCGTAGAAAGAATTGATCGGCTCACGCGAAGATCCGAAGATCGATGCGTACACTCCGGCGGCAAAGGTCACGCCCAGCGGGTTGTGCGTGGACACGCCCACGAGTCGCGTGCGTGGCCCAATGAACCGCGGCAAGTCGTCCGGGTAGCAGCACACGATATCGTCAGGCGCGAAGCGCCGCAGAAGTGAGGACTCCACCAATCTAACCCCCGCGGGCATGTATCGCGCCGAACCGTCGCCGTTGCGCTCCACTTCGCGCCACTTCGGATACTTCTGGTCGATTACCTTTGTCATCCTCACCGGCATCGATGCCAGCGCCATCTGGATGAAATATCCCGCATGATCAATCGTCTCCGTCAACGGAGCCGTCAAGACTATCGGTCTTCCGCCGTCCGCCATGTCTGCCTCCTTGTACTGAGGAGCATTTTACCGCCTCACGGAAGGCGCCTGTCCCGGCCCCATTCAACCTCCTGTAACAATGCGCTACTATCCTTCATAGATGGAGGGTCGCGATGCATAAAACGGCATTGAGAACGTGGGTTGCTTTTCTGGTCTTGGCATGGGTGTGCCCCGCGCAGTTCGAAACAGCGGTCGTGCTCGGCACGGTACGCGACTCGAGCGACAGTCCCGCGCCTGGCGCGGCCGTCACCCTCACCAGCATCGAGACGGGGATCAAGTCCGCCACCAAAAGCGACCAGACAGGCAGCTATCAGTTCCTGAACGTGAGGATCGGAACGTATCGCGTGAGCGCGGAACTGGCGGGTTTTGCGACCGCGGCTGTGGACAGCTTCGCGGTGCGCGTGAACGCACGGCAGCGCGTCGACCTGGTTCTGAAAGTCGGCGCCGTGAGTGAGACCGTGCAGGTGACTGATGCCGTCAAAGCGCTCGAAACCGATTCGAGCGACCGCGGCCAGGTGATCGGCAGCAAACAAATTGTCGAGCTACCATTGAACGGGCGCAACTATTCGGAACTTGCCCTGCTCACAGCGGGCGTGCGCCGGTCCGCCTACGCCTTCGCCAATCCTCCCCGCGAGGGGTCGTTCAACGCTAACGGGCAGCGCAGCACGTTCAACAACTTCCTCCTGGATGGCGTTGACAACAACGCCTACGGCACGAGCAATCAGGGGTTCTCTAATCAGGTGGTGCAGGCGTCGCCGGACACCGTCGCGGAGTTCAAGGTTGTTACGAATAACATGAGCGCCGAGTATGGCCGTACCTCCGGCGCCGTCATCAATGCCTCAATGAAGAGCGGCACGAACGAATTCCATGGCAGTGCGTGGGAGTTCGTACGGAACACGAGGCTCAATGCCGTCGGTTATTTCAAGCCGGTCGGCAACGTTAAGCCGGTTCTCCAGCGAAACCAGTTCGGTTTTACATTCGGCGGGCCAATCGCGAAGAACCGCGCGTTCTTCTTCACGGATTACGAGGGGTTCCGGGAACTCCAGAAGTTCCCCTCGTTTTCAAGCATTCCAACCTTGAACGATCGTCTCGGAATTTTCGACAAACCCGTGCGCAACGCGATCACCGGAGAAGTCTTCCCGGCCAACACGCCGATTCCGCCGGCGCGCATCACGCCGTTCGCGCGAACCGTGCTGGCGAGTCTGCCCACGCCCACCAGCCTTGCCCGGGCCAACAATTTCAATCTACTGCGCCGCGATAAGCACAACAACGACAAAATGAATGTGAAGCTTGACGGGCAGGTCAATAGCCGCATGTCGGCATTTGTGCGGCTGAGCCATCGGAAGAGCAACATCTTCCAGCAACCGGATATTCCAGGCCCTTCGGGCGGCGGTGGAAACGGCTTCGTTCGTTCGCTGAATCAGCAGCTTGCCTTGGGTTTCACTTACACGGTAACGCCCGCGTCCTTGCTTGAAATCCGCATGGGAATCTCGAAGACGCGCGCAGGCAAGGAGCCGTTCGGTTTGGGGGGCCCGAGTATGCAGGCTTTGTTCGGCATCCCCGGGCTCTCGGAAGATCCGCGACTGAGCGGCGGATTGACGAATCAGAATATCAACGGCTACACCGGCCTCGGCCGGCAAGCGACCAATCCGCAGTGGCAGCACCCGTTTCTATACAATCCTCGCGTGAATTATTCGCGGGTCATGGGAAAGCATTCGCTCAAGGCGGGCTACGAATACCAGCGCATTCACACGGAGGTGCAGGACGTGAACCCCCTCTATGGTTTCGACAGTTACGACGGCCAGTTCAGCCGCCCCGCAGGCGGAGCTGCCGACAACGCCACCTACAACCTGGCCGACTTCATGTTCGGACAGCGCGCCAGCTACTCCCTGGTGAATTTTTTCGTCGCGCAGTACCGCCAAGTGATGAACTTCGGCTACGTCCAGGACGATTTCAAGTTGAACTCGAAGCTGACGCTAAACCTCGGCGCGCGCTACGAATATGCCACACCGCAGTGGGAGAGCGGCCTCAAGCTGAGCAACTTCGATCCTTCCACGAACAAGCTGATTCCGGCGGCGAAAGGTTCGATCTCGAACCGCGCTCAGGTCAATCCGGACCGGAACAATTTCGCGCCGCGTGTGGGTTTCGCCTACTCATTGAACGCGAAGACCGTGGTGCGCGGCGGTTACGGCATCAGTTATGTCCACTTCAACCGGGCGGGCGGCGGGAACCTTCTGGCGATCAACGGGCCGCAGGTGGTGATCGCGGCAATCTCCCAGACGGCCGGTCAAGCTGGATTCCGTCCGACAGAACAGGGGTATCCGGCGGGTCTGACGGACCCCGCGCGGTTCGATCCGATCCGGTCGAACATTTCCTACATGCCGCGTGACACCCGGACCGGCTACGTGCAGAACTGGTTTCTCTCCGTTCAACGCGAAGTGGCGAAGAATACGGTGGTCGATCTAGCCTACGTGGGCAATCGCAGTAACAAACTGCTTCTGTTCGCCGACTTCAACCAGGCACGCCCGAACGCACCCACCGAGGACACCGCCCTGCAACTCCGCCGCCCGAACCAGAGCTTCGGACCGATCACGCTCGCGGCCAACTACGGCTGGGCGAACTACAACGCGCTCCAAGTCAAGGTAGAGCGGCGTTACGCGGACGGATTTTTCGTGCTGAACTCGTTTACTTACTCGAAGGGCCTGGACAACGTGGGGCAGGCGCTCGAAGACCAAAACAGCAGCAATGGCGCGAGCGTGCAGAATTTCTACAACCTTGCCGCGGAGAAGGGTCCGTCCGGCTACGACCAGACGTTCAACAATACGACGAGTCTGGTGTGGCAGGTGCCGATCGGGAAGAATCGGAGGTTTGCGGCAGGCATGCCCGCCGTACTTGATGGCGTGATCGGAGGCTGGCAGATCAGCGCCATCCACAATATGTGGAGCGGCGAGCCGATCAACCTGCGCTACAGTCCGGCCGCGGCGTCTCAGGTTTCAAACATTGCGTCTGACTGGCGCGGCGCCATTTGGTACAGGCCGAATGTGAACGGGCCCGCGGTGACTTCGTCGCAGAGCCGCACGATTGACAATTACCTGAATGCCGCGACGGTCACGGTGCCCACGGACCGCAGCCAGCCTTTTGGCAACGCTGGGCGAAACGTCGCCCGCAGCCACGCGCTCTATCAGGCCGACATGGGCGTGCAAAAGGACTTCCATGTTCCCCGGGAAAATACCTACGTGCAATTTCGCGCGGAGTTCTTCAATTTGCTTAATAAATCGAACTTCCGGCCGGCGAATCCGAACCGCTCGAACCCCGCCTTCGGCACGATACGCGGCACATTCCCGGCAAGGCAGATTCAGTTTGCTTTGAAGGTCGTGTTCTGACAGGGGCGCCTTCGGGTGCGCGGATTTTCGACCTACTGCTCGTGTGCGAGCCATTCCTCGAAAGGCCAGGACACAACTTATATTGGTAAAGCCTCTTTCGCGGAATTGTTCTTCCATGTGCGCACTTCTCCGTCCACAGCAGATCGTGAGCGCGGCATTCTTGTTTCGACTGTCGAGAAGGAGTGCCTGTGCTCGTTCATCGGCGTCTGGCAGGCTGTACCCGATGACTATGATCGCATCAGCATTTGCCAGCGATTCTTCCGTTTGTTTCCAGAGGCCGTCCCAGAATGGTTCCCATTCCCTGCCAAAACTGGTTTCGTGATAGAAAGTCTTGTTCAGCGAGGGCATGATCAGTCCCTGGACGAGCGCTGCGTTGTCGATGTTGCGGCACGATGGATCCTTAAACTCATTGTATTGCAGGTATTCCAAGTCCGGCTGGAAGAAGAGTACCGGGTGGTTTAGCGTCCGTTATTTGGAAGCCATATCCGCCGTTGATCTCCCATCGGCCCGTGGTACGCAATGATCGTTCAATCCCCAAGTCGTAGTTGAAGGTGATGACGGTGTCGCCGCTGCTAGTGTGGTGCTGCGCGAGCTGATCGTAGAGAGGCGCCGGGAGGTGACGGATCGTGTTGAACCATTCGATGATCGCTTCTGGGATATCCCAAATGACGGATGGTCGCTCGATGTCGGTCAACCGGTCTGCTGGCGGACGTATCTGGAGAAGGTCCGTCATGATGGCTTCAAAGTTGTCGAGATTGCCATACAGTTCCCTCAGACGTGCGATGCTCTTTCGGTAACCGCACCCCGCTGGTCTGGTCTGCTCGACCCAATCGGAGAGCGCGGTGCCTAACGCTTGGGCGAGAGGGTACCCGGCATGGAGCGACGCGCCTGCTCCGAGGACGTAGGTAGTTCTTGGCTGCGATCTCATCGTTGGTTATCAGGTTGGCACAGGCCGGGAAAGGGCATCAGTGTCTTCGCTCGCGGATAGCCTTGGTGGCGGGCGGGATCGACCCATTCCGCGGCGCAAACAAGTGGTCGCTCAAGAACCCGCTTTGCGCGCCGCATGGCGTCAGACCCTGCGCAATATTCCGGCGATGAGCGCTCCGCCCGTCGGCGCCGACTTGTTGTATGCTGACACTCGGAGGGGAATTGATGGAGATCGATCGGCGCCGGTTCCTTGGAGCGGCGTTAGCGTTACCGGCCGCTGCCGCGGGCGGCAAAATTCGGACGGGCATCCTCGGAATCGAGCACAGCCACCTTGGCGGAAAGTTGGCGGCGATGCAAGGCAATCCAGACTTCGAGGTGGTCTCTGTATGCGAACCTAATGACGCCACGCGCAAGGCGCACGCCCGCGACAAGGCGCTCGCCCGGCTGCGATGGGTCTCTATCGACGAGATGCTTGCCGATAAGGCGCTCGACCTGATCGTATTCGAGGGCGAGGTGAAGGACGCGGTGCCGTTTGGGAAGCGAGTCATCGAGGCAGGGAAGCACCTGCATCTCGAGAAACCGCCGACGAACAAGATGGAGCCGTTTCACGAGCTTGCCGAACTGGCGCGGAAGCGGAAACGCCTTCTGCAACTCGGATACCTTTGGCGGTTCCACGCTGGAACAAGCCTCGCGCTTGAAGCCGTGAAGAAAGGCTGGCTTGGCGACATTCTCATGATCCGGGCCACCATCAATTCAGATAGAGGCGCGGACCAGCGGGCCGTCGAAGGGCGATATCCGGGCGGAAGCATGTTCGAACTGGGCGGGCACATGATCGACCGCGTCGTCGGCGCTCTCGGCCGCCCTACCACCGTCAGGCACTGGCTCCGCCACGATACAAGCATCAAGGACACTGTAAAGGACAATACGCTTGCCGTGTTCGAATACCCTTCCACCCTCGCGATCATCGTGAGTACTTCGAAGGTGGCGAATATCGAGCGGCACCGCTCTTTCGAGGTGATTGGCTCCGACGGCACCGTGATGGTGCAGCCGATGGAGCCCGCTCCGGTTGTCCGCATCGACATGCGCGAGGATCGCGGCCCGTACAAGAAGGGGACACGGGAGATCGCGCTGCCTCCCCAACCACGCTTCATCAAAGACTTCGAGGAACTGGGACGCGCCATCAAGACCGGCACGCCGCTTCAATACTCCTACGATCACGAATTGTTGCTGCACGAGACGCTCTTGCGAGCTTCGGGTGAAATCAGCTAAAGGAGATTGCATCATGCGCCACACAAATCCTTCTCGCCGCGGTTTTCTTCACGCCGCGTCCATCCTGCCGATTGCTGCGGTACGCGGAACGGCGGCGAACTCGGCGGTTACGGTCGGCCTTGTGGGCTGCGGAAATCGCGGTACATATCTTGGGCAGACTCTCACCGAACACACGCAGGCGCGCCTGACATCACTTTGCGATTTGTACCCCGATCAAATCGCGAAGGCGAGGCAGAAGATCGGGCGCAGCGAGTTTGCCGTGTTTGGGGAGCTTGAAAAGATGCTGGCTTCTCCGGTCGACGCTGTTCTGATCGCGACGCCGGTCTTCCTTCATCCCGAGCATTTCGAAGCGGCCGTCAAGGCCGGCAAGCATGTGTATCTGGAGAAGCCCGCCGCGCCGGACGTGGAGGGCTGCATGCGGATCGAGAAGGCCGCCGCGGCGGCCGCGCGGGACCGCGACCTCGGCTTCGGGTTTCAACGGCGTCACGGCGCGGTGTACACCGCCGGATACCAGTTCCTGAGAAGCGGCAAGATCGGCGCCATCGGCATGGCGAGCGTCCGGTTCGTCAAATCGGAAGGTGCGGGCAGGTCGAAGACTCAGGGACCGCCAAAGACCCTTGATGAGAAGATCAAGAACTGGTATCTCTGGCGGGCGCTTTGCGGCGATCAGATTGTGGAAAACAACTGCCATTTGATTGACGTAATGAATTGGTTTGTCGGCTCTCGTCCAGAGTCAGCAATCGGCGACGGCGGCCGCAAGCCGGGCAAAGACGGAGATGTTCGAGACTACAACAACGTAATTTATCAATACCCGCGCAACGTGAAGGGTTCCCTGTGGGGGACGACGCTCGCGCCTCGCAACCATCGCGACGTGCGGGAGGAATTCTTCGGTGAGGCAGGGTGGCTTGAAACGTCCGCGCTTGGCTGGCGCTACCGGCTGGAAGGGAAAGAAGCGGCGGAGGTGAAATCGCCGCGAAACATTTCGATCGATTCTGTGGTGGCGTTCGTGAATCGCATCCAGTCCGGGAGGGCGGAGAATACGATCGCGCGAGGTGTGGAATCCTCGCTGACGGCAATACTCGGGCGGCTGGCGATGGATCTGCGAAGACCTGTTTCCTGGGGCGAGATGCTCGCGTCGAATGGGTGGCCGGCCTGATCGCAGGAACCGGCACGCGCTGATGGGCGCCTAATGCCTCGATTTGTAGACGGCACATCAATACCGCCCGTCTAAACCCTGGCACCCGTTGGCACTCGTGGCCTTAGCATAGCAGGCAAGTGATTAAGTGACAAATTGATAAACTATAGCTGATTTATTGGCGTGCAACCTGGAGCGACGAAATGGTGCGAAACTACGAGGGAGTTCTCGAATCCGGCGGGCTTGTCGTGTCGTTCGGCGTTCTCCTGTTCGTGCTCTTCAGTACTCCGCAGACACCGCCACTAGAACGGAAACCCTCGCAACGCAACCCAGCATCGAATCTATCAACAGACTCCAAGACCGTGCCGCCAGAAAAAGCAGCGCCCGCGGCAACCCCAGTGATAGTATCGCCCGTCCCTGATTCCTCTACGCCAGCCCCCGTAAAGGCAGAGAACGGTAATACTGAGCCCGCTCAACCACCCGTCGGCAAGAAAGAAAGAATGCGCACCCCTGCGCTGCCGATGCGTGCAAGGGACATCGTCACACCAACTACCCGGTCACCATCGATCCAAGATAACCTTCAATTGCGATCCAAGAAGTCTGTGAATCCAGCGACTGAGCAGAGGGCGCCCGCAGCCCGGAGCGAAGCGCTGGCGAGTCCGGTGGTTGAAGCAGAACGACAAGCAGAAGTAATCGACAATGCTAGAAGCCCAGACGTTCTTGCACCTCCACCCCCAACCACCTATAAATACAGATTTTACAATCGGATGGGCACAGAAATATCTCTTGTTGTTCTAGTCAACGGGCAAGGCAACATCGCAGCGCAGACCTACATCGTGCCTTTCGACGCCCAAAAGGAACTGAGCATGACTCAGCCGCCACCGAACGTTCACTACAAGGCAAGCAATACACGCGGGGAGCGTCTTCACCAGGAATATACCTTCGAGTCGACAGAGGTGTCTGGATTATTCCAGTTGCCATCTCGGTACTTTGCGCTGCGGTTAAAAAATGAGGTTCGTCAGAAAAATTCGTGGGTTAGCTCGGGCTCAGGCAATTTTCCAAGTGAGTGATAAAGGGCGAGTTCTTGGACACGGAAGGTCCGGAAGCCATACGATCTTCTGATGGTGACTTTCGCTT
>SXGU01396558.1_pt1 | contig 13132 bp, 7 predicted proteins | sample 3174531 | NCBI WGS metagenome assembly SXGU01 (sample SAMN11356863, study PRJNA531348) | freshwater metagenome | isolation source: freshwater sample F1-140 | place: China: Fuxian Lake, Yuxi | collected 2017-12-25 | reverse complement strand
TCAGCATGCCATCACGGTTGACTACCGGACGCTCTTTGGCAAAATATAAGGGAACAATTGGAATGTTTTCGAGATGAATGTACTGCCAAATATCTAATTCCGTCCAATTGGAAAGGGGAAATACTCGAATGCTTTCGCCTTTATCGATTTTACCGTTGTAGATATTCCACAATTCGGGACGTTGGTTTTTCGGGTCCCATCGGTGGTTTTTGTCGCGGAAAGAATACACCCGCTCTTTGGCACGAGACTTTTCCTCGTCGCGGCGTGCGCCGCCAAAAGCCGCATCGAATTGATGTTTGTTCAAGGCTTGCTTCAAACTATCGGTTTTCATCACGTCAGTATGCTTTTTGCTGCCATGCGTGAAGGGGCCTATGCCTTGTTTGACACCGTCTTCGTTGATATGCACCATCAAATCCCAGCCCAAATCCTTGGCCATACGGTCACGGAACTCGATCATTTCCTTGAATTTCCAGGTGGTGTCGACATGCAATAATGGAAAGGGTGGCTTGCCGGGAAAGAACGCTTTGCGGGTCAAATGCAACATCACTGCAGAATCTTTACCGATGGAATATAACATGACCGGTTTTTCGAATTCCGCAGCTACTTCGCGGATGATATGAATGCTTTCAGCTTCAAGCTGCTTCAGGTGAGTCAGTTTATAGTCGGTCATGAATGGTTCCGGGGCGAATAGCCCATGGCTGCATAATATATAAAGTGGCTATTTTAATGGCAAACCGGCTACAGATGCCATCGGCAAAGCATATTTCCAAGGAAATAGACACTTTGCCGATTGAAGGTAAGTAAGATTGAGGCGGATGGATTAGCTGTCGACAATCAAATAGCTCTTCAAGGTTTTTAGGATTTGACCCAAAGGCTGGTAGGGGCGATTTTAATTGCCACTACCATCTAAAACACGGCACTTAATTGTCACCGAATCCTTAATGACCTGAAGAGGGTGCAACATCGGATACGCTAAAACCTTGTATTTCAATGCTGATACCTCGATCAGGCGCAGCCAGCAAAAAATCGGCAATCGTTTCTAAAATATCCTGATCAATAAATAACGCCCGAGTACCATCAATCACCAGTTCACTATCACTGGCGATTTCGCTCAAATGTTTACGCAGCAAGGCTTTATTAAGAAACGATACATCCTTATGTAAGCGTATCAAATAATGGCCGCCGTGGTGCGTCAGGGTAATGGCTTCGTGGAAGTTGGCGCGTAATACAAAAAACAAGCCGACACTCATGCCTATGATGATGCCTTCCAGCAAATCAGTGATCAAAATGGCTATGATGGTGATGGCAAAGGGTAAAAATTGATTCCAGCCTTTGCGATAAAACTCCATTAATGTCTGGGGTTTTGCCAGTTTATAGCCGGTTTGCAACAAAATGGCCGCCAGACAAGCCAGTGGGATCATGTTGAGATATTCGGCAAAAAACACCACACTGACCAGCAATAACAAGCCATGAAAAAAACTCGACATGCGGGTTTGACCACCGGAATTGATATTGGCGGCACTGCGCACGATAACAGCCGTGATGGGTAAACCGCCCACCAAGCCGCTGATCATGTTACCCAGGCCTTGGGCTTTGAGTTCCCGATTGGTGGGAGCGATGCGCTTATGCGGATCCAGTTTATCGACAGCCTCAATACTCAACAAGGTTTCCAAACTGGCGATGATGGCTAAAGTCGCAGCTACAGAGTAAACCTTGATATTGCTGATATGACTAAAATCCGGTAATCGCAACTGATTGAAAAAGTTCGATACGCTGCCTAATTCAGGCAACGAAACCATATGCTTTTCGCTGATGGCCCATTCAGGCGCATGAAGTTGTGTCCATGCGCTATAACAGATCCCCCAAACCACAGCCAGTAATGGTCCAGGGATCATACGCACCAGACTAAAGCGCTTGAGAAAGTCGCTTTCCCAAATCATCAGTATCAGCAATGCCACGCTACTAACAATAGTTGCACCGGGCGAAATACCCTGCAACGCTTCGAACAATTCCGTGAAACTGGACTCTGCGGTTTCCCGCATATAGCTTTCGTCCCCATCAAAACTGGCGTCATAACCGATGGCGTGAGGCACTTGTTTGATGATCAATATCAAACCAATGGCTGCCAGCATGCCTTTTATGACGGCGGCCGGAAAAAATGCCCCGATTAAACCGGCTTTTAGAAAGCCTAAAGCCAATTGGAAGACCCCTGCAATCACCACACTCAATAAAAAAGCACTAAAACCACCCAAGGTTTCGATGGCGTTGAAGACAATCACGGTCAAGCCTGCGGCGGGTCCTGAGACACTAAGATGTGAACCACTAGCCCAGGCGACGATCACGCCGCCGATAATGCCAGCGATGACACCGGAAAATAAGGGTGCCCCCGATGCCAACGCGATACCCAGGCAAAGTGGCAATGCCACTAAAAACACCACGATACTGGCCGGAAAATCCCGGCCCAAGTTGTTCAAATAATAATTGATTTGGGATGTCATGCTTGTACCCCTTATGGGTAAATGAATAGTCTTAGCTTGGTATAGATAAGCGATTAGTCCACGTAACGATAGACAGGGTTTATATGATGGTTATAGTCCAGCGTGATCAATTCGTTGATTAACCCATCGTTCAAGCCATAAACCCAGCCGTGTATGGACGGCATCTGATTGTGTTTCCAGGCCGCCTGTACGATAGACGTATGCGCAATCCGATAAACCTGTTCGACGATATTGATCTCGATCAGACGGTCTATCTTCTTTTCAGGTGAAATGGCATCCAGTTCGTCCTGATGCAAACGGTATAAATCCTTAATGTGCATCAGCCACTTATTGGTAATTACCAAGTTGGAACTTTGTGGTTGTAGTGCAGCTTTGATACCGCCACAACCGTAATGCCCGCAGACGATGATGTGTTTGACTTTTAAAACCACTACGGCGTACTGCAAAACGCTGAGGCAGTTAAAATCAGTTGGTATGACTTGATTGGCGATATTACGGTGCACAAAAATCTCGCCGGGTTGGGCATGCACGATGGTGTCAGCCGGTACCCGGCTGTCGGCGCAACCTATCCATAACAGTTCCGGCTTTTGTTCTTTAGCCAATTCCTTAAAAAATTCCGGATTTTTTCGACTGACCTCTTCTGACCAGGCTTTGTTTTCCAACAATAATTTGTCGGGTGTTTGCATAACAGTCATCCTTAAAATAAAAATTCAGGTGTTGAGTTGATAGTGATAACTTGAGATGTCCAATAAAATGGCTCTAAAACAGGCTGTTTAGCAGCATAACAGTATTGAATTGGAACTATATGACAGGTTTCAATGTAGCGCAATATTTAGTTTTGATTCGCTACTATAAGGCTCAGACTGCTTTATTTCTGGCTTTGTAAGCAGCGTCATCGGTTGATGGAGATGTCTTAACCATGCGATCAAGGTGGCTTCCTGATGCGATAGCAGCCATTGAGGATATAAGCCTAATACCATCACTAAAAGCGCCGAAGGGATTAACAGCACTATCTCCCGGGGCTTGGCATCCTGCAATCTATACACTGCGTCCTGAGTCATCGGCCCCCAAAAGCCACGCCTGATAAAACCCAGCATATAGGCCGCGCCCATTACGGCAGCAAACAAACAGGCTATCGCCAAAGCTGGGAATGCCTGTAATACGCCCAAAAACAGTAATAACTCGGCGGAAAAGCCATTGGTCATCGGCACGCCAATGCTGGAGAGTGCAAATAAGAAAAACAACACGGTCAAGCGTGGCATGGGTTTGGCCAGACCACCAAGATGCACCAGCTCATTGCTGCCGAGCCGTTGCTGAATCATGCCAGAGATCAGCAGCAAACTGCCTGCGACGAAAGTGAAATTGAATAACTGCATCACGGCCCCCTGCAATCCCTGCAAATTAAAACTGGCGATGCCGATCAACACCAAGCCGACATGACTGATGCTGGAATAAGCCAACAAGCGGCGCAGATTGGTTTGCTGTAAGGCAATTAATCCTGCATAAATCAGTGTTATGGCGCCGATAATAGCCAGCAGCCAGCGATGCTCCAAGGCTGAGGATGGGGATAGTGGGATTGCAAAGCGGATAAATCCATAGACACCCAACTTTAAAGCCATTAACAAGGCGCTGATTTGCGTGGGAGCTTCCATCGCCACCGTTGGTAACCAGGTATGAAAGGGGGGCAACGGGGCTTTGACGGCAAATCCCAACATCAACAGGAAGAAAATCAGATTTTGATTGGTGCCTACCAGGGGTGTGTTCAGCAATGTCGGCAGACTAAATAGCAAATCCTGCGGAATAGATCCGCCAGTCAACTGAACATGATTCAGCGCCAGCAAAATGATGCCGAACAACAATGGCACACCGCCAAATAACATATACAAAGTGTATTTCATCGCCGCATAACGGCGTTCTGCACCTATGCCCCACAACCCGATTAAAAAGAAAAGCGGCGGCAGGGTCAGCTCCCAAAACAGGAAAAATAACACCAAATCCAGGGCGGTAAACACGCCGATGGTGATGGCTTCCAAAATCAGCATCAACGCCAGATGAAAACGGGTTAAATGCCTGACTGAGTTCCAGCCAGCCAACAAGGCCGTCAAAGTCACCCAGGCGGTCATCGGCAGAAACAAGATCGAAATGCCATCCACGCCCAACTGGTAGTGAATATTCAAATTGGGTAACCAGGCGTAGATTTCTTGTAGTTGAAAACCGCCATCATCAGGATTGAAGTGATGCAGCGTGAATAGCGTAATCAACAATTCAAAACCAGCCACCAGCAAGGTAAAGCGCTTGGCCATCAGTGGATTCTGAATAAAAACAAGCGCGACAGCACCCAGTAGAGGCCAGCTCAAACATAACGAAAGCCAAGGAAAACTATCACTCATGATGGGGCGCGTTCATATGATGACTATGGTGTTCAGGGTAATGTTCGCCGATTTCGCTGGCTTCCTGATCAATAAATTTCAGCCAGGGCGTGGTATAGAAGCCGGTACCGATCAACAGGCTGCAAATCGTCAAGGCAATAATTCGCTCCAGCAACACCGGGTGGTGGATACTGCTGTAAGGCTGTATACGGCGTTTTGAATGGGCAATAAACAGACGTTGAAATGCCCATAGTAACAGGCCTGCCGCCAGCACGTTGCCGACTAAAATGGCGATGGCGATCAGCCAACCATGTTCTTCTATCGTGCCTTCGATCAATAAATGTGCGGCATCGAATCCCGGTGTACCCGGCATCACCATGGTACTCAAAGCCGAAATCATGAAAAGTAGGGCAATAGGGGAATTCGTTTCGAAAAGACCGCCCAACCTAGGCAAGAACGAGGTGCGGGTACGCTCGTAGATCAAACCGATGCTGAACAACATGCCAGCAGTGGCCAGACCATAAGCTACGGATAACAAAATGCTGCCTTCCAGCGCAAAATCATTAAACGAAAATACTCCAATCACCAGCATGCCGGTATGACTGATCACCGCAAACGCCAGCAGGCGGCGCATATTGATTTGCATCAACGCCAACAAAGCGCCATAAAAAATTCCGATCAACCCTAAGCTGAGGACAAAATGCGCCCATTGTTCGGCTGCGCCCGGCACCAAAGGCAAAATAAAGCGGATCAGGGCATAAATACCCAATTTCAAACCATGCAGAAATATTGCCGCGCTGGCGGCGGTGCCGTGTTCGGCCAGCAATGGCAACCAAGCATGAAAGGGAAATAACGGCATTCTGACGGCAAAGCCAAAAAACAGCAGGATAAAAATCAAGGTTTCATTGGGAATCGCCAGATTATGCTGTTTCAGGCCCAGCCAATCGAAACTCAGTGTCATGCCGTTTTGCGCCAAGCCAAAACCTAACAATAAAAATCCGGCCAGCCCCATGGCCAGACCAGATAGCCAGTATTGCAGCACAATTTTGACCACCCGATTTCGCCGCCGACCGGTACCTGCAGAAACAGTAAGCAGCACCACCGGCACCAGTTCCAGCAAGCACCAGAACCAGAATTGCAAGGCGTTTAAAGCCACAAAAGCACCGATTAAAATGCCTTGATAGGCCAGCAAACAAGCCACAAACAAGCGATGATTTCGATGCCGGGTAATCACGGTATAAATCAGCGCCAGAAATCCCAGAATAGTGGCTAGCGGTATGAACAGAATGTTGGTGCCATCAACGCCAGTCCGATAACCCATGCCCAAGATGTCCAGGCTTTCAGCCAAGTGAATGCCGGGCGCTTCTGAATCGAAAATGTGCAGTAAATAAAGGCTTAGCAACACGTTTAGAAAGGCGCCAGATAATGCCAAATGCAGAAAGTATTGACGCTGAGCAAGTGCCAAAGCCGCCAAGGTTACAAAGGGCAATACCGTCAGGGTGCTGAGAATGGGAAAGAAGGTGGCAGAAGACCAGTAAACAATATCTGTCATCATTGATACCCCAAGGCCACCATCAACGTGATCAACACAAACAAAGCCAGATAACGCGGACTTAACAGCATTTGCTCGAATCGATTGGCGGCATGGCCCAGACGGCGTCCCAAGTGAATCGAATCATTACCTAGACCGCGCAAAATAAAATGATACTCAAACCAGTTCATCAGTGAAGCTGTCCACTGAGCGAGTTTGCCAGCCAAACCACTGCCTTGGGCAAAACTATCTTCCTGGCTATCCAGATTGGCGCCCATTCGTTGTTCTTCCCATTGCGCCAGCGAAGAAATAGCTTTGATGGCAGGAGCCGGGACGCCTAAAGCCGGATCAATCAGCCGATCATCAATGCTGCGCATATCTTTGGCTAGATTTAATACCGGCCTGACAGTGATTAAATCCGCAATGGATTCCAGCCAGCCGCGTTGCAAGGACAACACGAATCCCCAACGGCAATCGGCCAGGGTATTAATAACCGGTTTAATCGGTTGAGCATGTGTGGCATGTAAAATCGACGGTGCAGATAACAACAAATAACAACGCACCACAGCATGCGCGGCGAGATGCCAGGCGGCTAAAGTCCAGAATTCCAATCCGCATTCCACAAACATCAAACCCAATTGGGTTGAACAGGCAAAAATCTGCGAGCTTTTAATGTCGGTTTGGCTTAATCCCACCCAATAGCTATAAACAGCGGTTAATCCACCAACCAGTATCAATAGCCACAACGCAAACGGGGCTTGGCTGAACAAAGGTTGCAATTGAATCAGCAAAAACACCCCGGCATGAATCATGACGCCGCCATAAAAAATCGCACTGGAAGGGGTAGGACCTTCCAGTGCTCTGGCTAGCCAAGGAGTAAAGGGGATTTGTGCGGATTTTGCAAAGGCGGCCAGCGCAAAACACACTGCCAACAGCGTGGCATCATCCCTGGCCAGATCGGTCGCACTATTGTTAATCGCCAGCCAATCACAATTTTCCAGCCAGATTAACGCCAAAGCAATGCCGAGGATAAAACCACCGTCACCGACCCGGTTGGTGACAAATGCCCGGGTGGCGTTGTGCGCAGCGACAGGCCTGTCATAAGCGTAGGCGATCAGCCAATAGGAACACACACCAGCCAATTCCCAACCCACAAAAGTAAATAAGGCATTGCCCGATAACACCAATAACATCATGGCGGCGGCAAACAAATTCAAGATGAAAAAGAAGCGCTGAAACCCGGATTCCCGGTGCAGATAATTCACCGAAAACCGCATCACGATCAAAAGCAAGGTGGCAAATAATGAGGCCAAAGCCAAATTGAAGGGTTGGCTGGTCAATTTAAAGGCGATGTTCAATTTGCCGCTGTTTAACCAATCACCGTAATCGTAGCCCTGCTCGGCAGGCAGAACAGCCAACATCAGCAAAGCCATACAAACAGCCAGACTAATGGCCGTCAGCGAAATGCGGGCCGTAGCTTTTTCGCCACTTTCACCCGTTAAGATATTGCCAAAATGCAGAATACCAATGATTCCGGCAGCAAGAAAAGGCAGCAAAGGTATCAATATGATCCAGGCATTCATCAGCTAGCCACGCTTGGAAAGTTGGGTTGTTTGATTAACATGGCTGGCACTGGCTGGCTTTCATCCCGGTAGCAATCCAATGAGTCATTTCTCAAAGGAATTTCTTGTGAATCGGTTTGCCAGGGCACAAAGCCGATGCCACGTTCGAATACAAAAATTTCACCGCTATCAGGATCTTTGGAACAAACATGCACCCAGCCACCGCCAATTAGTTCCTGCAAACTTTCCTGACGGGCGTAAATGGCTTCCAGAACTTGGGTTTTGGCTTCAACGACAATCTGTAATCGCATCGCTTCGTGGATTTCTACCATTTGTAGCGGTAAGCCCGTCCGTAAATCGCTAATGGTGCCTTCCATAACACCAAACAAGCCAGTGACATTGTGTGGGATTTTAGTGCCGCATCCCAAGCGTTCATTGTTGACACTGGAAAAATAATATTCCAAGTTAATCCCCGCTCCTACAGGACCTGCAGTGAGAAGGATATTCTCCAGGATTTTGCCATCTGCATCCTGGGTAGGATCATAAGAAATCAAAAATAGCCTGCGATCGAAGAATACGCCTTGAGTAGCTGAACGCCGCCCGATAAAGGCGGCCGCATTGGTCGCATGACCAAATTCAGGACGTACCTGACTTAAGTCCAAAGCGCGATTTTCTACATGCCGGATAGCCGAAGAGGCAGAATCCGGACTGTTTGCAGATGCGAAACGACGGCAACGTTCACGGGCGGCAAGGCTATCGGCCTTCAAGATTGTCTGTTTAAAATGATTAAATTCAATCTGCATATTTTGTGGAATCTGTTCCAGATCGAACCACATCATCACATCACTGCAAGTATCGTGTTGCGCCCCGACAAACCAGGTATCGTTGGGGATGTGAATGCCCTGATTGGCCAACAGGTTTCTAACCACAGTACGATTGGCCATGGCGGCAAACAGCCGGGCATTTGGCCCACCCTGCCGCCCGCCGCAAGCACCGCAGTCATGAGCCGCCTCATGCGGATTGTTTTGGCTGGTCGAGCCATGTCCAATCAGGGCCACTATTTTTGCAAACCCATAAGTCAGCCCGGTTGACTTTAAAAAAAGTGCAACTTTTTCAGCCTGTTCCTGATCACTGAATCCCAGTTTGGGAGCTTGAGGTGATGCGGGGGTTGGATCGACGCTAATGAAATTCAGTTGTGTAGATACAGAAGGTATCAACAAACGATTAAAGGAATACTCTAAATGGTGCTGGTGGGTTGGCACCAGGCAATGGCCCAAGAGTTGCCACAATTTAATCGGCGCAAAGAAGAATTGTAACGGATAGGCCCAAATCGGGCTGCTACGAAGCCGTTGAAAAAGTAAATCCGCCAAGCCATTCGCTATTTTCAAGCCTTGTTGGTGGGCGGAAAACTGTTTTTCCTGTTCAGATTTGATGACTTCATTGACTTGATGGGCAGGGGTAACGACTACCGGACATAAGGGCGTGGCATGATGCGCATCTATTGCCTTGTAGTTGATGGCGAGCCCAAAAAAACCGGCCACGCCTAGAGTCTCAATGCCAGGATTTAATTCTTCCAGATGGCGGCGAAAACTTTCTTCTCGCTCGTCCATGCAAAAATAAACTTGCGCTTCGGGACGTTGCTCACGCTGCGCCCAACGGCCGCGTTGATGATTGGCGTGCAATGCTTGCAACAGGTTTTGTTGATAATGACGTTCATAGGCATTTAGCCAGACATAGCCGCGTTGCTGCTGGTCGAATTGATCAATAATCTCCAGCCAGCTCAAAAGATCGGCTTGATTAATCCGCTGGATTTGTTCGGATGATAAACCCAGCCATTGGCAAGCCAAAAACAAACGCCAGCCGTGCTGATAAACACTCAGTTTGGCGTTTAACGGACTCAGCTCCCAGATGCGGATACGCTCCGCCAGAGTTTGCCAGCTTGTTGGTGCTATCAAATGAGATTGAGCGGCTTGGGCCAGATATTCAGGCAATTGGCCACTGAATAAAGCCTGTCTGACGGCAAATTCCGCATGGTTTTTCGTAAAGTAAGCCTGCAGTTTGTCGAATCGCGCTTCGCAATGCCATAGCTCCCGGCACAATGACTGCAGGTAAAGACGATCCAGAATCAACCGTAAGGCCAGATAATCTGCCAATATTGGTTGAGTGTTGTCATCCGCCTGATAGTTTGGGTGCGTTTCCCGCCAATTGATCAAGCCTGACCAACCCGGTATTTCCAAAGCCAGACGCTGTAAATATCCGGGCCAGCGATCAACGGGTATAGCTAGCAATTGTAATTGCTGAATGATGGCCTCAATCGAATCTTCTGGCAGCTGGGCTTTCAGGTTTTGCCAATCGGGTAATTCCTGAAAAATCGGCCAGACATCGTAGTCAGCGGTGTTCAACCAGGCTTGATACAAGCCTAAGGTATTTCGCTGCGGTAAACGCCAGGCGGCCATGCCTTCGTCCAATAAACTACTGCACCAACGAATCAACAGAGGTCTGACGCTGTCCAGAATATCGACCCCAGACAAGGCATGCACCAAGCTGCGCAAGCTCAGCGCATCGCCGACTTTGCCAAAAAGCGCCTGCACTTGTTCCAGCGAGTGTTGACGCATTTTTTGCCGTTCGTTGGCGACTTCGCCGCTATCGATGGCTGACAGCCAGCTTTCAGCTTGTTCGCGGCTTAAATCCAGTAATTGTTCGGGATGTAAGTCGGGCATTTTTAATTCAAGCTTGCTCAGCAGGCTATCCCACAATTTCTTGGGCAATCCGTCTCGATCGAATACCCCGGATTCCTGACTTTGCCAGGTCCATTCGGCCGGCGTCAGCACGGGTAATTCGCAGAGTAACGCCAATCGGTAAAGGTGTTTTTTCGTGATGTTTTGGCCGTCTAGCGAACTTATGATGGTTTGTCCACAGTCACCCAGGTGCTTATTCAGAGCGGCGTCAAGGTCAGCGTCCGAAATACGACCTTTGGCATAAAAAGCCCGAAATTGCTCGGCAGACAAATAACAACTGATGCCGGTCAACTCAGAAAACTCACGCAATGCCTGCTCAAACGGTAAATGCTGAAATCCGTGCAGGGTATTGTGATGCACGAAATCATGAATGGGTGCTTGCCCAGGCAGCACATGATCCAGATGATGCAGGGCATCGAGTATGATTTGGCGAGGATTTTGAGGTGAGTTTGTTGGGGTCATGGTAAACGCTCTCCAATGACAGACACCATTTTTGATACGGTAACCGCTGATACATCAATCAAGGGCGCAGGCAATAAACCGAACAGCACAATGCCACCAACCAAAACACCTGACGCCAGCAATTCCATAGGCCTGAGATCCGGAACTGCCTGCATTTGTGGTTTTACTGGGCCCGTAAACAGTAAGCCTATGGTACGCATGGCATAAGCGGCACTGATCAAAATGCTGAGGCTGAAAAACACCATCAAACCACCCCATTGCTGAAAACCGCCAAGCAAGGTATGCAATTCGGCGATAAAGCCGACTGAACCGGGCAAGCCCATCGCGGCTAATAAAGTCAGTGTAGTAAAAGCCGCAAAACGTGGCATGGTCTGCACCAGCGAGCTGTAATCCTGAATGTTGCGGGTATGGGTGCGTTCGTACAGCAAACCCACCAATAAAAACAGCGCCCCGGCGATCAGGCCGTGAGCAGTCATTTGCAATATAGCCCCGGAAATGCCATTGCTGTTTAAGCTGGCTATACCCAGTAACACCACACCCATATGGCTTAGGGACGAATAAGCCACCATGGCTTTCAAATCCCGTTGCCGCCATGCCAACAAGCCACCATAGATCATGCTGAACAGGGCCAGGAATAGCAAAACCGGCTGGATCAATTGCGTAGCGATCGGCAACATCACCACCGTTCTTAACAGACCATACGCGCCCATTTTCAACAGTATGCCGGATAACAGAATACTGACCGGGCTGGGAGCCTCCACATGCGCCAGCGGCAACCAGCCATGCAAGGGGAAAATAGGCATCTTGACGCCAAATCCCAGCAGGAAGCCCAGCAATACCAGGACTTGTTCAAACAGCGGCATATTTTGCGCCGCTTGTCCCATGGACACCATTAAAGAACCTTGTTGTTCAAGATCGTACTGACTAACGGCCAGTAGACTCAGCAGCATGAATATCGAGCCGCCCATGGTGTAAAGCACGAAATTCAAGCTGGCAGCATGTCGACGCTTGCCTCCCCAACGGCTGATGAGGAAGAACAACGGGATTAACGTCACTTCCCAGAAAATGTAAAACAAAGCCCAATCCTGGGCCATAAACACGCCGAGCATGCCGAATTCCAAAAGCAGAATGCAGATATGATAGGCCTTGACGCCGGTATCAATGGAATGGGAGGCCAGCACCGCAATAGCGGTCAATAAGGTGGCCAACACCAGCATGGGCATGGCCAGACCGTCAACGCCCAACGCATAGGCGCTGCCAAGTTTAGGATTGAGCGGATAGAATTCACTGAATTGCATGGCGCTGTCTTGCGCATCAAAAGCCATCAGCAAACAACAGCTTAGCAAGAAGGCCAGGCCAGTGGTGAGGTTGCTGAACAATCTGATCAGGCCTGTACGCTGAGCAGAAACGGGAATCAGTATCAGCACACCCAGTACAGGAGTCCAAAGCAGTGCGCTTAATATGGCCATGGGTTGAGAAAAGCTTTAAGTCAAAATAAAAACTATTCTAAAGGGTTTTGGTTGAAATAGCCCAATTTTTGAAAAATTGGTTTATTTCAACCGTTTTATGAATTAAGGTGATGCTGGCTGGGCTGTGAAGACCTATAGTAAGTGAGTTGACTAGCTTAGATTATCCGATGCAAATCATATCCAGACATCCACTCAATTGGATTGCTAACAAGGGGTAGCAAAAATGCAGTTTTGAGTAGAGTCATCTGTTGGAGAAGGTCTAGCGTAGCCTCGATGCGGCGGAATCTAGAGGCGACCATTCCATTATCTGACTAACATCGGTAATTTGTAAGAGTGTGGTCCTTCGAAACCTCAATTTCTTCGAGGCCATTTGCTGTTGGCCAACTAATGCCTCATAAGAAGTAGGGTACGCATCTCGTACCTTGATGAACGATCCAATTGCCGAGACCTATAACGGTAAGCGATGCGTACCCTACAGGGCTTCGTAATGTGCTCGACAGATG
>SXGU01198184.1_pt1 | contig 13132 bp, 11 predicted proteins | sample 3174531 | NCBI WGS metagenome assembly SXGU01 (sample SAMN11356863, study PRJNA531348) | freshwater metagenome | isolation source: freshwater sample F1-140 | place: China: Fuxian Lake, Yuxi | collected 2017-12-25 | reverse complement strand
CGTGCTGAACGTGACCGGCACGCGCGAAGAACTCGGCAAGAACGCCAATACCGACGCCCAGCGGGGCAAGAAGACCTACCCGACCTTCTACGGGGTGGACGGGGCCAAGGCCCTGGCGGACCAGGTGCGGGACCGCGCGATGGCGCACCTCGACGGGTTCGGACCGAGCGCCGATCCCCTCCGGGAACTGGCCCGGTACATCACGGCAAGGAAGAACTAGCAAAGAAGCTGTCAGCCGTCAGCCCTCAGCTTCAATGTCGGACTGGGCTTGCCAAAGCTGACTGCTGATGGCTGAAAGCTGACGGCTCCCATGAAAGCATTAATCACCGGCGCGACAGGGTTCGTCGGCGCGGCCGTCGCCCGCGCGGTCGCGGCATCCGGCACGGATGTGCGGGTGCTGGTCCGGCCCGAGAGCGACCTCCGCAACCTCGACGGGCTGACGGTGGAGCGGGTCCCGGGAGACTTGCGGGACCAGGCCTCCCTTCGCCGCGCCCTGACCGGCTGCCAGCAGCTCTACCACGTCGCCGCCCACTATGCCCTCTGGGCGCAAGATCCCCGCGTCTTTTACGACATCAACGTGACCGGCACCAGGACCCTGTTGGAAGCGGCGCGCGCCGTCGGCACGGCCCGCATCGTCTATACCAGCACGATCGGCGCGATCGGACTGCCCGAGGGGGGCGGCCTCGGCACGGAGGAGACCCCGGTATCGTTGACCCAGATGGCCGGAGACTACAAGCGATCCAAGTACCTGGCGGAGCAGGACGTGCTGAAGATGGCGCGCGAAGGCCTGCCGGTGGTCATCGTCAACCCCTCGGCCCCGGTCGGCGAGCGGGACATCAAGCCGACTCCCACCGGCCAGATGATCGTGGATTTCATGAAGGGCCGCATGCCGGCCTACATTGAGACGGGCATGAACCTGATCGACGTGGAGGACGTGGCGGCGGGCCATGTCCACGCCATGGAGCGGGGCCGTCTGGGCGAACGCTATATCCTGGGGAACAAGAACCTGATGTTGAAGGAGATCTTCGAGATTCTCAGCCGTCTGACCGGCGTCCCGGCGCCGAGGATCAAGCTGCCCCGGCTGGCCATCCTGCCGCTCGCCTACGCCAACCAGTGGCTGGCCGACCACATCACGCACCAAGCCCCCCGCATCCCGTTGGAGGGGGTCAAGATGGCCAAGTACCGGATGCATTACGATTGCGGCAAGGCGGCGAAGGAATTAGGTCCGCCGCAGATTCCGGTGGAGGTGGCGCTGGAAAAGGCCGTGCGCTGGTTCCGTGCCCACGGCTACGCGTAGCGGACTTTCAGGTCGCCTCAGACCCGGACCGTCACGGTCAGGTGGCCGCTCCCGCCAGGGACTCGAACAGGCCCTTGCCCTCGTCGTAGGCCCAGATGTCGCCGGTCGAGATGGAGTAGACCCACCCGTGCAGCGTGAGCCCTCCGCGCCGCAGGCGCACGGCCACGGTGGGATGGGTCTTGAGATGGTCGAGCTGAACACGCACGTTTTCCTGGATGGCCTTGATGAGCAGCACGTCCCCCGTCCGGTCGGCGTAGTTCTCTTCGACGATACGCCGTGTCGTTTCCGCCTGTTCCATCCAGCTTCGCACGGCTGGCAGATCCTTGACCGACTCAGGGTGCAGCAGCGCTTTGATGACGCCGCAATCGGTGTGTCCGCAGACGATCACATGCTTCACGCCCAGCACGGCCACGGCATACTCGATCGTGGCCGTGTTGCCGCCGATGACCCCGCCCCCGTAGGACGGCACAACGTTGCCCGCATTCCGCAGAATGAAGAGTTCGCCCGGTTCGGCCTGGGTCAGCAACGTAGGGTCAACGCGTGAATCCGAGCAGGTAATGAACAGCGCGCGGGGCGCTTGGCCCTCGGAGAGTTTGGCAAAGAGCTCTCGCTTGGCGTTGAAGACATCGGACTGAAACTTCTTGAACCCCTCGACGAGTTTTTCCACGGCCGCCTCCCGGATTCATCTGTTCGATTGGTGGTCAGGACCGGCCGCCCATGTGCCGTGGGCGTCTGCCGATGGCTCTACCATGATCGTGCTATTGGAAGGTCGATTCGATATCCCGGTCCAGGGTGAAGACGATGATGCGTTCGCCGATCTGGGTATCGATGTCGGTAAACAGGCCGATCGTTTTGGCCCCGGCAATCTCGTCCACTTGCTGACTCAGCTTTTCCCGCCCCTGCGCAATCAGGTTCTGCCGCAGCCGCCGCACCATCTCAATGCCTTCGATCGTCTTGGCCAGTTGCCGTTCGGCCGGCGTCAGCACGCCTTTCAGCCGAACCAACACGATATCTTTAATGATGAAGGCCCGAACATCCTCAGGCCCCCGCCCCATGAATTCCTGCTCGAACTTGATGACGGCGTTGCGAACGGCGCTTTCCGCCTCGCCCTTGGTCGGTCCGCTTTTCGCAGACCCTGATTGACTATGGGGCATACCCGAAAGACCTATCCGGCGTGAGTCCAATAACAGGTTGTGCGTTCCGGCGCGCTATGGTATGACACCGGCTCGAAGAATTGCAAACGGTGGGGCCGCCGTCCTGTCATCCCAGACAGGCGGACCCATGCTCGATAGATTTCAACAATAGGCGGCAGTAGGGTAGCCGGCTCCTTCCTGTTCTAGTAGGAGGCCGGCCACAGTACAAGCCAGCCGGACGTCCCTGGGCTCTGCCGGGGCGCCGGCTGGCTTTTTTTCTGTCCTGATGCGTAGGTGCCCATGGCCCTTGTGATGCTCGTCCCACTGCTGCCGCTGGTGGCTGTGCTCATCGTCGCAGTCGGCCAGCCCCATTCGCGGGACCAGCGCGCCAAGCTCGGCCTGTTCCCCCTCGCGGCGGCATTCGCGGGGGCCGTCGCGACATTGGCGCTCGTTGCCACCGGCGGCCCGGTCAGCCTGCGCTTTTATGACCCGGGCCCCGCCGTCGCGCTCGCCTTGCCGCTTGGCTTCTACATCGACCGTCTCAGCGCGGTCATGATGGTCCTGATCTCGCTGGTCGGCGCCATCATCTACCGGTATTCCACCGGCTACATGTATCAAGACCGCTTCTATATTCGGTACCTCGGGCTCATCGCGTTCACGACCTTCGTCTTGCTCTGCATGGTCTCCAGCGCCAACCTGGTCATGCTGTTCGTGTTCTGGCAGCTCTTGAGCTACCTGCTCTATCTCCTGGCCCATAACCATTCGCACGCCGCGACGCTCGAGGGGGCGTTCAGGACCTTCACGCTCCTGCGTGTCGGCGACGCGGCCTTTCTCGCGGGCATCGTGCTGGCCCATCAGTTGTACGGCACGATCGAGTTTCAGGAACTATTCGTCCGGGCCGCGGCCATACCGGTGACCCTCTCGCCGCTGCCGGGGCTGGAGATCGGCGGGGCCACCGCCGTCACGTTGCTGATTTTCATCGGGGCCATGAGCAAGTCGGCGCAGTTTCCCCTCCATATCTGGCTCCCCCGTTCCCTCTATGCGCCCACGCCGGTTCACGCCTTGCTCCATGCGGGGATCATCAATGCCGGCGGGTTTCTGATGAACCGGCTGGCCCCGCTCTACGGCCTAAGCCCGACGACCCTGCACGTGGCCTTCGTCGCCGGAACGCTCACGGCCATTCTCGGCGCGTCGATGATGCTGGTGCAGAACGACATCAAGAAAACCCTCGGGTTCTCCACGATCGGCCAGATGGGCTACATGATCATGGAGTGCGGCCTGGGTGCCTTCTCCCTCGCGGTCTTCCACCTGATCGCGCACGGGCTCTTCAAGGCCACGGTCTTCCTGAACTGCGGCAACGTGATTCACAAGGCCCGCCAGGAACCGGCCGTCCCCCATACGCACCACGCCGTCGAAGAGCATGAGCTGTCTCGCTTCACGTGGCTGACCGGCTTCCTCACGTCCTTGCTGATGCCGCTCGTCATTCTCCTGGTCACGCACGGCGTGCTGGCCATTCCCTTGTGGGACGCGCAAGGGACCGTGATCTTCATGTTTTTCATTTGGGTCACCTCCTCGCAAGCCATCCTGACGCTCACCCGTTTGCGGGCCGTGGCTTCGTGGAAGGTGTCCGTGGCCATGCTGGTGACGCTGCTCTTCGTGGTCTTCACCTATCTGTTTGCGGCCGAGGCGTTCACGGCGTTTCTCTATCCCCATCCGCAGGACGTATCCTCCTACTTCCGGGCCGCGGCGCTCCCCCGCTGGGTCTTCGATGGGATCGTGATCGGCACCACGCTGCTGACCATGTTGAGTTGGGGCTATCTCTATGCCCAGGCCCATGGGCGCACGATGTGGATGCCCGCCTGGGCCGGCACGCTTCGGGTCCGACTGTATGTGCTGTTCATGAACCGCCTGTATCTGGACGAACTGCATCAGAAGCTCGGCCGAGTTGTGATGCGGGTCGCCCATCGTCTGGACATGGGCTCGATCGGAAGGCCGTGGTGATGGCGGGGCACGCGCTTCAGGTATGCCTCGTCGTGATTCCTTTGACGGGGGCGGCGCTGGGGCTGGCCGTCTGGTCGAACCCCCGGCGGCTGAAGCGGTGGGCGCTCCTTGTCGCCATCGCCAGCGGTCTCCTGCTGTTCGGCATATCCGGACGGGTGACGGCTCCCGCCGAGGGCATGTTGCTGCTCGCCCTGCTTCCGGTTGCGGCAAGCCTGACGCTCCTCGGACAACCGATTCACCCGGACAACCGTCAGGCCTGGCTGATGACGTTGGCGCTGCTGGGCCTGGGACTCGGCGTGCTCGTCAATCACGATCAGCTGGGGTCGATCCTCCTGCTCATCCTCCTTGGCCTGGTCGCGGGGCTGCTGTATCGATACCGGGCCATATCGGGATCCGTGCCTTGGTGGGGCATCGGCACCTGCTGTCTCGGCGTGATCGGCCTCCTCCTCTCGTTGATCGCGCCGCCTTCCGTATCTGTCGGCGCGCTCCTCATGGCCTGCGCGATCCTGTTGCCGCTGCCTCCCTTGCATGGAGGGTATGCCGCCGCCTTGAGAGGATTGCCGGGCAACCTTCCCGCGTTTCTGGCCCTGCTGTTGCCCGGCCTTGGCTTCCATCGCCTAGTGGACCTGATGCCGAGCCTGCCGGAGCCTCTTGTCGAGACGCTCGTCCTACCGGCCATGGCGGGCATGCTTTACGGCTCGCTCAAGGCCCTGACGCAGTCGCGGGTACGGTTGCTCCTGGCCTCTGCCGGCCTGTCGTTCTTCTCCATCCTCTGGTGGTATGTGGCGGTCACGCGGACGGCTCCGCCGCAGGCCGCCATCTACCTCTGTTCCATCGGGCTGGCCACCAGCGGGCTCCTGCTGGCCTGGCATGCGATTCAGGCCCGGTATGGCGAAGTGGACCTGCGCGCGATCACCGGGCTGGTCTATCCTATGCCGCGCTTTGCCGTGCTGGTCTCGCTGCTGGCGCTGGCCGCCATGGGATTGCCGCCGTTCGGTCTCTTCTCCGGCTTCCTGGGCATGCTGCTCACCCCGTCTCTGCCTCGTTCGGGCGCCTTGTGCATCGTGTTCGGCGCCTGGCTAATGGCGTCCTGGTACATCCTCGACATGGTGCAGAGCCTGCTCTTCGGCCGCCACCGATCGGATCTGCGCTATGAGGATCTCCGCCGATCCGAGCTCGCCTCGCTGGCGCTGTGCCTGTCGTTATTGATCGCCTTGGGTCTCGCCCCGGCCCGCTTCTTTCAGCCCGGAACATCGACGCCGCCGATTCGTCCGGCGATGGAGTCCCCCTCATGGAACCGGTAACGGCCGCGCCGCGCCGCGATATACAGCGGATGGAGATCCGCGGAATCATCCGCCTCTCCAGCGAAGTCATCGCCCGGTACTGGCCGATGCGGACCTTCGTGCACCACAATCCCCTGCACAGCCTCGAATATCTCCCGTTCGATGACACGGTGAAACGCGGCCGACAGATTCTGGGAGGCAACGGATATCTGCCCGGCGACACGTATCGAGCCTATGTCCGCTCCGGCCGGATTCGCCTCGCGCATCTCGATGCCGCCGTGAAGCCCTTGGCGCGCGATCAGCCTGTCGCGCTGGGGCCGCGGCGCGTGTCGCATGGCAAGGTGTTGCGCGCCTGTCTCACGCACGGCCTCGGCGCGCTTGCGGTCGAGCCGATGGATGCGTTGCCGGATCAGGGATCGGACCTGCGGCTGGTCGAACCGCTGGCAGACCGCCTGGGCTCGTGGTTGAAGGCGCCCACTGTAGGCGAACGCATCGCGACCGCGGTGCGGGAGGACCAGGCGTCGTTGGGATATTCCATGACGCTCTCGCACTGGTGCGATCGCATCCTGGGCACGCACATCGTCGAGCAGATCAATGGCGAACTCATCAAGTGGTGCGAAGCGTTTTTGGACGAAGGACATGCCACGTGGCCCATGCCCGGTCGGGAACAGGGATTGTATGGAGCGTGGAAATCCCTGGCCCGGCATGAATGGTCGTCCTGCGGCATTGCGGACAGCCGGCGCAAAATCGCGGGCCTGCCGGAGGAACCGGAGGATGCGGTGCTCGACAGTCTCGAGATTCTGGGAATCCCCCAGGCATTCAGACAGGACTACCTGTCGCTCCAGTTCGCGGCCCTGCCCGGCTGGGCCGGGTTCATCAAGTGGCGGGGCGATCAGACCAACTATGAATGGCAGCAGGCCTATCCGGCCGGGCTGGTAAAATTTATGGCCATCCGCCTGTGGTACGTGCGGGAGTTGGTCGAGCAGGCCTGCCGGGAAGAGTTGGGGATTGCGGGCAATTACCACTCGATCTTCACCTACATGCAGGACCAGTCCCATGCCTATTATTGGAGAAGAGAGCGGCTGGCCGGACGGCTGCCGGCCGTCTATGCCGAGCAGGTCGATCGGCTGACCCGGAAGCGAATCGATGGCTGGAACCGTTTGACCGAGCGTTATCGGACGGAGTTCGGACCGCGCAACGATCGGGCCAGGCAGCGGGCCGAAGCCAGGCGCCTGCTCGCGCTGGCGCACGCGCTGGAGATGCCGCCAACCCTGCTGATGGACAGCCAGCCGGAGGCTCTTGCGGCCCTCGTGGGGTGGATGGAGGCCTTCCCGGAATCGGACCATGGCCCGGTCTGGCTCAAGGCCTTCGAGGCCGGCTATCACGAACGGCTGTTCGCTTTGCTCCAGCGGACCGCGCCCGGTTCGCAACCAGCTGCTCAAGACGGTCCGGCGCCCGCAAGGCCCGCCTCCCAGTCGGTCTATTGCATCGACGTGCGGTCGGAACCGTTCCGGCGCCACCTGGAATCGACCGGCGCGAACGAGACCTACGGGTTTGCCGGTTTCTTCGCCGTTTTTATTCGGTACCGGGCCTGGGGCAAGGAGCACGACACCGAACAGTTCCCGGTCATCATGCGGGCCAAACATGAAGTGCGCGAACTGCCCCGTGGCGCACTTGATCACGTGGTGTCCCAACATGAGGCCAGAAGCAAACTGGTCCGTGCGGGCCACACGCTCTTGCACGATCTGAAGGAAAACGTGGTCACCCCCTATGTGATGGTGGAGTCGCTGGGATGGTTTTACGGCCTCCCCATCATCGGCAAGACGGCGCTGCCGGCCTTGTATCGGCGCTGGACCGCCTGGCTGAGAAGCCGTTTGGTGCCGTCTCTGGCCACCTGCGTCCCCGTCGACAAGCTGTCGCCTGCAGAAGCCGAGGCCATGCTGACGTCCGAACAGGGCGCGACGATCCGCAAGGCCTTACAGGGCCGGTTGGGGCTGCACGAATCGAGAATCACGCCGGAATTCGTCGAGGCCTTGCGGAAACGGGCCCTGAACGGAGAGGGAACGTCGGAGTCGTCCCTCGTCGAGGCGATTCAGCCGGCGGGCCTGACGACGGAACAACTGACGGCGTTTGTGGAAGCCCTGCGGCGCTACTACGCCATCGATCGACGTTCGGCGTCACGGCAGCGGGAGCGCATCACCAGGATGGGCTTTACGTTGGAGGAACAGGTCGCCACGGTGGACACGGCTCTGCGCATGATGGGGTTGACGAACAACTTCGCGCGGCTGGTCCTCTTCTGCGGGCATGGGAGCACATCGGAGAACAATCCCTTCGAGGCGGCGCTGGATTGCGGCGCCTGCGGTGGTAACGAGGGCAGTCCCAACGCCCGCGTGCTCGCCGCCATGGCAAACAAGCCTCAGGTCCGGGAACGGCTGACCAAGAACGGACTCGCCATTCCGGCCGATACCCACTTCCTGGCCGGGCAAGTGGACACGACGACGGAAGAGGTGCAGCTCTTCGATCTGGAAGATCTGCCTCCGACTCATCGCGCGGACGTCGATCGGCTGCGGGAGGACCTGCGCCAAGCCGCCCGACTGACCAGCCAGGAGCGCTGCGCGCGTCTTCCGGACATCGCCACCGGCTTGCCGCCGGACCGGGCTTCGGCCTTGGCACACGAACGCAGCGTCGACTGGAGCCAGGTTCGGCCCGAGTGGGGCTTGTCCGGCAACACCTCCTTCATTATCGGCCGACGCGAGCTCACCGCAGGGCTCAATCTGGAGGGGCGGGCCTTTCTTCATTCCTACGACTACCGGGAAGACCCGAACGATCGCCTACTTGAAGTGCTGATGACCGCGCCGCAAGTCGTCGCCCAGTGGATCAACATGGAGCATTATTTCTCGGCCGTGGATAACGAGGTCTACGGCGGGGGCAGCAAGATTTATCACAATGTGGTCGGGCGCATCGGCATCATGTCCGGTCCCTGGAGCGATCTCCGCCTGGGCTTGGCCTGGCAGACCGTGATGAACGGCGACACGCCGTACCATGAGCCCATGCGCCTGTTGACGATCGTCGAAGCGCCGCGCGGGCGCATCGAAAAACTGATCGAGCGACACGAGGTCCTGCAGCATTTCTATCACAACGAGTGGGTGCATCTGGCGGCATTGGATCCGGCGGACGGTCTGTGGTACCGCTACCTGCCGTCCGGCGCCTGGAGTCAAATCGCACCGACTTGTGTATAATGACGCCGCAACCGCACAAGGGAGTTCGCGCATGGATGGGTTGACACTGCACCCGATGAAGGAAATCCGGGTGGTCGTCTCGGGTGAAAACCGAGCATATGTGACGGACGTACTGGACAAGATCCGGGCAAGCGGGTACACAATCATCGGCAACGTTTCGGGCAAGGGCCATCATGGCGTGCACGAGGCCCACTTCATGTTCAGCGAGCAGGAGAGCCTCGTGATGATTATGGCCGTCGTGCCGGAGGAAAAGGTCGAGCCGATCCTGGCCGGACTGCGTCCCCTGTTCGACCGCCACTCCGGCGTGATGTTCGTCAGCGATGTTGCGGTGAGCCGCCGGGAGTATTTCGGCAAACCGGCAGGCGGTTCTTGACCCGCTCCACGGAGACCTTGTGGACCTTCCGGCCCTACTGCTAGGCACCCTCCTGCTCCGCCCCTATGTCTTCGTGTTCATGGCCGCGTTTTTGTTCTGCTCTATCCGTTTATTGGGATTGAGACGCACCGGGTTGTTTTTTGTCGTCACGTGGTTCACGGCCTTCGTCTGCGAAGCCTCCTCCATCCGCACCGGCATCCCCTTCGGCTGGTACTTCTACACCAACTCGACGACCGACCGGGAACTGTTCATCTTCGGCGTGCCGTTCTTCGATTCCCTCTCGTTCTCCTTTCTTCTCTATGCCAGCTACTGCCTGGCCCTGTTCTACGTGCTGCCCGCCCGCGGCAATCATGCAGCCGAACCGGTCAACTTGTTCCGACGGCACACCTGGCCGGCCCTCCTGTTCAGCGGCCGTATCCGCACCTCCTGGCCGGTGCTCAAGCTCACCGTGCTCTTCTTCACCTTCATCGACATCATCATCGATCCGGTCGCCCTGCGCGGCGAACGGTGGTTCTTGGGCCAGATTTATTATTACCCAGAACCGGGGGTCTATTACGGAGTTCCCATCGCCAACTTCGTCGGCTGGGCCGTGGTGGGGCTGCTCGCCCTGTCGGCCTATTTTTTTTTCGATCGCCGACTGTCGCCGGCGCGCGGACACGGGGACGGAGACCACAGGGTCATGACCGGCAACATACTCCTGGGCATCGGCCTCTACTATGGGGTCCTGGCCTTCAACCTGGGCGTCACATTCTGGATCGGCGAAGCCCAACTGGGCATGGTCGGCCTGCTGATCTTCCTTCCCCTCACCGCGCTGTTGATCCTGCGCCTCCTGGGCCGCCTGTCTCCTCCGAGTCCTCACCCGGCGTCACGGTCAGGGCCGGAATGCGCGCAGTAACGATCGCCTGAATCCCGACGCCGAGTCTTGGCTGAGCCGGCCGAAGCCTGTATACTGGCCCCGTCGTTTGTCGCAGGAGCAGGTGCGTCCTGACTACACACAGCAAAATCTGGCTCGGCCTCCTGGCCCTCGTCGTCATCGCGGCCGCCGGCGCGGGCGGCTGGGTCGGCTACCGGATGTTCAGCACCGGATTCAGCGCCAAGGAAGAACCGGGGACGCTGGAAATCCTGATGGCGCGGCAGGTGCGGCACCTGGCCATTCCCCTGTCGCAGCGTCACGCAACCAATCCGATTCCCGCCTCCCCCGCCATCCTGAAAGAAGCGACGCAGCACTTCGCCGACCATTGCGCCACCTGCCACGCCAATGACGGGAGCGGCAAGACCCCGATCGGCAAGAACGTCTATCCCAAGGCTCCTGATCTGCGTCTGGCCGACACCCAGTCTCTGTCGGACGGCGAGTTGTTTTTCGTCATCCATAACGGCATCCGCTTCACCGGCATGCCGGCCTGGGGCAAGGGCAAGCCGGAAGAGGACCAGGACAGTTGGAAGCTCGTGCACTTCATCCGCCGTCTCCCCACGATCACGGCGGAGGAACTGGAGGAGATGAAGCGCTATAATCCGAAAACCGAGCGGGAACGGGAGGAAGAGGCCGCCTTCGAGCGGTTCCTCGGCGGCGAAGACGTCGCCCCGCCCGCGCCGGCCCATCATCATTGACCGTTGATCGCGAAGGAGACCATGATGCGACGATTGTTCGGCATTCTTTTCTTGCTGGCCTTGTCCTCCCCCGTCTCGTGGGCGCATGAAGGCAGCGCCCACGTCATGGGCACCGTGACGGAAATCGCAGCCGACCATGTCGTCGTCCAAACGACCGATGCCAAGACCGTGACGATCAAGACGACGGCCAAGACCAGCTACCGCACCACCAAGGAGGCCAGCAGCCGCGACGCCCTCAAGGTCGGGCATCGCGTCGTGGCGGAAGTGACCAAGGACGCAGCCGGAATGACGGCCAGCGAACTGCGCTTCTCCTCCGTGCCTCCGAAACCGGGAGCCCACTGATGCGCGGACTGCTCATCCGGTTCACGGTGACCGGCATCGCCGTGTTCCTGGCCAGCCAGATCGTGCCGGGTATCACGGTCGAGACGGTCTCCGCCGGGGTGGCCGCCGTGATCCTGCTGGCCTTTCTCAATGCCATCGTCCGCCCCATCCTCTATCTGTTCACCTTGCCCTTCATCATCTTCTCTCTCGGCCTGTTCATGGTCGTCATCAATGCGCTCCTGCTGCACGTCGTGGCCTGGCTCGTCAAAGGCTTCGTCGTCGAAGGGTTCTGGCCCTCGGTCTGGGGCGCGCTGATCATCAGCGTCACCAGCACGATCCTGACCCTCTGGGTGTCCGAGCAGGGACAGGTCGAGATGGTCATTCACCGCAAGCCGCCCCGTATCGTCAATTGAACTTGCAATGACCGGGCGGCGTGCTAGAATGCGGCCTTTCGCAATCGAACCACAGTCAGCGACGGCACCACCACGGAGCACAGAGCCATGGGCTACCCAGCCGAACAACCGCGCGCCAGCAAGCAGACCACTCTCCAGCGCACCCTGACCGAGGCGCTCAACGAACTCGGCATGGATGCGGCCCTCGTCGCGATTTGCGAACGGGCCAACGGGCCGCTGGTCGCCCAGGGAGCGCGCGGCTTTGCCCCCCGCGAGGTCCAGTCCGTCGTCAGAACCCTGTCGGGCGTGGAGCAGAGCCTGCTCGCCGCTCCGGCGCCGGTAAGCGAAGGCGAGGCCCTGCGGGCCGTGCGTCTGCGCATGATCACGCCGGCGGCCAAGGCCCTCCTGGCCCTGCCGCTCCGGCACAGACAAAAGCTGTATGGCGTGCTCGTGGTCGGCAGGAAGGAAGGCGCCGCCTTCACCAAGAAGGAACGCACCCTGCTCGAGGGCGCCGGCGAAAGCATTACGGGGTCGCTGGAGCGGGCCGGCCTTTTCGACGGCACGGTGCTCCTCAGCCCCCCGATGGTCGCGCCGGAGCCGGCCCCGGCGCAGGCGGCCGCACCCATGGCCGCCGAGGTCCTGGCCCCTTCCTCCTACGCCACCCCGGCGATGCAGGAGCGGATCGCCGCCCTCTTGAACGAAGCCGCCGCCACCACTCCGTTCGACCGGGCCTGGGTCACCTACTACGACCCGATTGCCGGCATTCTGGAAGTGCTGGGCCTCGCGGGCGACGTCCGAGGGGAGCAGAAAAAGGATCTCAAACCGGGCCATCGCCTGGGCTTGGACACGTCGGCATCCGGCTGGGCGGTCCGCCACCGGAAGACCCGCCTGGACAATGACCTGGCCTCCACGCAAGGACGCTTCCTGGACCACAAACATCTCTACAAGGAACGGTTTCGCTCCGCTCTGGTCGTGCCTTTTTTCGTGCGGGGCCAGGTCGGAGGCACGCTCACCCTGGGCTCCAAGACCCCGCTGCAATACGGGCTCCCGGACGCCAGGGTACTGGAACCGGTGATCGTCAAATTGGTCGAGTTGCTTCAAGAGCCGCCAGTCGCCCAAGCCCCCTCGGTCGAGCCGGGCGAGGCCATGGAGCCGACCGCCGAGCCGGCCGCCTTGGCCGCGCCGGAGCCCTTGATCAGAAAACAGGAGCGGCAGGCCGCCCTGGGCGAGTTCAGCGCGTTCCTGGCGACGGAAATCCGCGAGCCGCTGGCCTCCATCCGGGCGCAACTCGAAGAAGTGACGGGGGAGGGGATTCTGGACTTCGACCCGCAGACCCGCGTGGAGAACGCCATGCGCGACCTCATCCGGGTCGAGGCGATTCTCAACGAGATCCTCGACTTTGCCAAGCCGCTGGATCTGAACCGCCGGCTCTGCCGGGTGCCGGACATCATCGAGAATACGCTGACCGTGGTGGCCACCGAGCTG
>SXGU01072596.1_pt1 | contig 13138 bp, 10 predicted proteins | sample 3174531 | NCBI WGS metagenome assembly SXGU01 (sample SAMN11356863, study PRJNA531348) | freshwater metagenome | isolation source: freshwater sample F1-140 | place: China: Fuxian Lake, Yuxi | collected 2017-12-25 | reverse complement strand
TTTGGTCGAGAGTCAGGCTGCCGCAGTGATGGCCCTGAATCGGCTTTCTGCCGTCGCGGGTTTGGTTCCTTCGGTCGATTGGTGGCTTTACAGTGCGATCCGAAAAGAAGCTTTGTTGACGTCGCAGATCGAAGGCACACAGGCTACTTTGGTTGATTTATTTGACAACGAGGCCGGTTAGGTGGTGAGTAATTCAGCGGATGTAGAGGAGGTCACCAATTACTTGCAAGCATTTCGACATGTGCAAAATAATGTACGAGACCCACTTGGCTTGCCACTGAGTGTGAGGCTGTGGTGTGACGCACACCGTCTCTTGCTAGACGGCGTAAGAGGTGCAGGTAAGCAACCGGGTGAATTGCGACGTTCACAAAATTGGATTGGAGGCACACGCCCCGGGAATGCGGTCTTTGTGCCTCCACCGGCCGATAAAGTACCTTCATTATTAGCTGCACTAGAGCGTTTTATTCACGGCACCCAATCCAATCTACCTTCCCTTGTAAAGATTGCATTGATCCACGCTCAGTTTGAAACGATTCATCCATTTTTAGACGGTAACGGACGGATTGGACGTTTGTTAATTGCAGCGTTAATGGAACATTGGAATTTATTGCCTGAACCCCTGATGTATTTAAGCGGCTATCTCAAACAGCACCAGATGGAATACTACCGTCGCCTATCAGCTATTCGAACGGATGGCGACTGGGAAGGCTGGGTACGATTTTTTCTAGAGGGTGTTGAAATGGCAGCTGGAGAATCAGAAAAAGCGATCGTTTCTCTTGCGAGTTTGGTTGCCAGTGACAGACGGCGGTTGTTAGCAAATCCTAAGTCGAACCCTGCCAGCTACCGTTTATTTGAACTGCTGCCAACCATGCCTCACTTCACCGTTGAACGTGTACGGGTTGTTTTGGAGACCACGTTCCCTACGGCTAATGCGGCGGTAAAAATGCTGGAGGATTTGGGGATTGTGAAGGAATTAACTGGAAAAAGAAAAAATAGAACGTTCAGCTACCACGCTTACGTAGAGTTACTCAGCAAATGACTTACGCCCTCGCCGCCCCCACCACCGCCAAGCCTGCAGCCACGCCTCCAAAAGGATTGCCTTGTACCAAGTGGGCTTGGGGCATTGCGGTTTGTAGTGCGTGTACCAAAGGGCGCAGCGCCGATGAGCCGCCGGTCAGGTACACCACATCGACGCGGTCTAAACCGGAGGCTTTGACACACGCTAAGGCACACTCCACCACCTGCGCGATGGCTTGTTGCAAAGCCTCTTGCATCACCAACGCGTCAAGCGTCGGGGCGAGACGGGTTTCTAAAAAATGCAAATCAACCGCTGTGGGATTTCCAGAGAGGGAGCAGGCAATTTTGGCAGCCTCCACGCTTGAGAGCATGCGGTGGCCGTGTTGCTCCTGCAGCGCTTGCATGAGGCGTTTGTGAAAGGCCTGGTCAGAAAAGTCAGTCCAAAGCTCGCTGGCAAAGTGCAGGGCTTTGCGGGTGTAGGCCCGGTGAATAAAGTGCCAGGTGCTGAGGTCAAAGAACACACTGTTGGGTATCGGGCGAGCGCCGGTGCCAATGTGTTTGTAGCCCAGTAGGGGCATGACGGTTGCAAGGTCAAGCAGGCGGTCAAAGTCCGTGCCGCCAATGTGCACCCCGGTGCTGGCCAACACGTCAGCACTGCGGTCCGCCAATGCGCTGCGTTGTTTGTTCAGGCGAATGGTGGTGAAGTCGGATGTGCCCCCGCCAATGTCCACGACCAAGGCAGTGGTTTCTTTTTCGAGCTGTTGCTCATAGTCCAACGCCGCAGCAATGGGCTCTAACTGAAAGCGGATGTCGCTAAAGCCCGCTTCCAGCGCTGCGCGGCTTAAGGTGGTTTGCGCCAAAGCGTCGCGCTCAGGGTCGTCATCCACAAAGTGCACCGGGCGACCGATGACGACGCGCGGCAAAGGCTCGCCGACATGGGCTTCGCAGCGGCGTTTGAGTTCTTTGAAAAAGAGCACCACGATGTCAAAAAAGCGCAGCGCGCGTCCGTCGACTTGGGTGTATTCGTCCATCAACGCGCTGCCAAGCAAGCTTTTGAGCGAGCGTAACAAGCGCCCTTCGTGGCCGCTTAAATACGCCTGCATGGCGTCTTCACCATACAGAACGTGGTGGGTTTCTGCATCAAAAAAAACCGCCGTCGGCATTTCATAACGCGAAGCGCTTAGCGGGATGACGCGCAAGGTCCCGCTGTCGTCGATGACCGCAGCCGCCGAATTAGACGTACCAAAGTCAATTCCAAGGGTCAGCATGGCAACAAGACGAAAAAAAGTTTAACCACCGTAACGGAGAGTCCATTCCTTCTCCAGCGGTTCCACCCACGAGCCGTGGGGCTCAGGCAAAGTGGGTGCGCTCTGGCGCACTTGGCCTAGCAACGCTTGCGCTGAAAAAAAGGCCCGCTGTGCCGCAGGCAAGCGATCGACAGCCAAGACCGTGGGGTCGCCCCAGACCGCAATATCGGCCTTTTTGGCTTGGGCCGCAGGGCTGAGTAAAAAGTTGGCAAAGACTTGGGCGCCTTGGGCGGCGCGGCTGTTAAACGGGATGGCGAGGAAGTGGGTGTTACCCACCGTACCGCTGGTGAATTGGTAACTGAGGGTGCTCGGGGCCAGGCGTTTGGCTGCAATTTCATTGGCCGCTTCATTGGGGTTGAAGGTCATCGCCAAAATCAACTCTCCATCGGAGAACATTTGGCGTAGTGCTGCAGCGGTATGGGGAAAGTGTTTGCCACCGCGCCACAGAGACGGGTGAAGCGCGTCCAGCGTTCGCCACAAGACGGCGGTGCTTTTTTCAAAGGCTTGCGGTGTCACGCTTTGGTACAGCGCTGCGCGATCGGTGCCGCTGTTGAGGTCGAGCAAGAGTTGTTTCAAAAACGTGGTGCCGTGAAAATCGGGCGGGCGCGGGTAGCTGATGCGCCCCGGGTGTTTGGCGGCAAAGGCCAGGAGCTCCGCGGTGCTTCGCGGGGGCTGGGCGGTGCGATTGCTGTCGGTCATGAAAGTGAGTTGCGCCATGCCCCAAGGGGCTTCCATGCCATCGACCGGCTCAGAAAAATCAATCCGCGTGGTGGGTTTGCCTTGCGTGTCCACCCAGGCGTAGGACGGCAACTGCTCGGCAAACGGACCAAACAACAAGTTTTCGCGTTTCATGGTTAAAAAATTCTCACCATTGATCCACACCAGATCGACCGTGCCATCGGTTTTGCCTGCGGATTTTTCATTGCGCACGCGTTTGACCATATCTGCTGCGTCGGCAATTTTGACGTGTTTTACCGTTACCCCGAACTGCGCTTTAACCTCTGCGCTGGCCCATTGAATGAAGGCGTTGATGGTGGGTGCGCCGCCCCACGCGTTGAAGTACACGGTTTGTCCGCGGGCTTGGGCTTCGATCTGTCGCCACGCTGCAGGGGTCGCCCCTGCACTGCGCCAGGGTGCAAAAAGCGACAGACTGCCGAGGCTCAGTGCACCGAGCGCATTTCGGCGATTAATGAAGAAGGGCTTGGGCGAATTCACGGGCATGAAAGGTTTCTAATTCTTCGAGTTGTTCGCCCACACCAATAAAGTACACGGGGATAGGCCGGTCGCGGGCAATGGCGGCTAACACGCCGCCTTTGGCCGTGCCGTCGAGTTTGGTGATGATGAGGCCGGTCAGGCCCAAGGCATCGTCAAAGGCGCGAACCTGCGCTAAGGCGTTTTGGCCGGTGTTGCCGTCAATGACCAACAACACTTCGTGAGGGCAGGCGCCCAAGCCGGAAGCATCACCCGCTTTTTGCACCACGCGTTTGATTTTTTTTAATTCTTCCATCAGGTGGATTTGCGTTGGCAGCCGTCCTGCCGTATCGATCAGCACCACGTCTTTGCCGCGTGCTTTTCCAGCGCATACCGCGTCGTAACTGACAGCCGCTGGGTCGCCGCTTTCTTGGCTAACGATCTCCACCGTGTTGCGGTCCGCCCACACGGCCAATTGCTCGCGCGCGGCAGCTCGAAAGGTGTCGGCAGCGGCTAGCAAAACGCTGGCGCCACTGTCGGCGAGTCGGTGGGTGAGTTTGCCAATGGAGGTGGTTTTACCGGCTCCATTGACGCCTGCAACCATGATGACAGTGGGTTGCTGCGCGCCAATGGTCAGGGACTTTTCCAGCGGAGCCAGTAAGTCACTGAGGCAGTCCACCAACAGCGCTTTGAGTTGCGCTGGGGTTTCCGCTTTGCTTTCTTTGGCTTGGCGGCGCAGGGATTGGATTAAAAAGTCAGTCGCTGCCACGCCGGCATCGGCCATGAGCAAGGCGCTTTCGAGGTCTTCAAACAAGGCCTCGTCAATGCGCGAACCACCAAAAACGTGGGAAATACTGGCGGCAGTTTTTCCGAGCCCATTTTTGAGTTTGGCCAGCCAGCCTTGACGGCCACTTGTATTCGGTGCTTTGTCCGACGCGTTGCTGGCCGTGGGTAGGTCATCGGCGGAAGGGAAAGAGGGTGATTTTTTTTTGAAAAAGCTGAACATGGCGTGCGTTCTTAGAATGCAGCATTCTATGAAACACACCGCACTTTATTTTTTACGCTGGGGAATTACTTTGTTCATGGTGATTCCTGTCGCCAACGCTGAGCCAGAAGCGATCGAACAGTTCACACTTTCCAACGGAATGACGCTGATCGTCAAGCCCGATCACCGTGCGCCCACGGCGGTTCACATGCTGTGGGTGCGGGTGGGTTCGATGGACGAGGTTGATGGCATGTCGGGCGTGGCTCATGTGTTGGAACACATGCTTTTTAAAGGAACGCCGAGCGTCAAGGCCGGTGATTTTTCTCGCCGCGTGGCGGCTTTGGGTGGGCGTGAGAACGCTTTCACCAGTAAGGACTACACCGGGTATTTCCAACAAATTCCGGCCGACCGTTTGGCCGATGTGATGGCGTTGGAAGCTGACCGTTTTGCCAACAACCAGTGGAGCGATGACGACTTTCGCAAAGAGTTAGAGGTGGTCAAAGAAGAGCGCCGTTTGCGCACCGAAGACAACCCCCGTGCCCGACTGTTTGAGGCTTTGAACGCAATGACTTACCAAGCGTCACCTTACCGTCGTCCGATTGTGGGTTGGATGAGCGACTTAGAGGCGATGCAGCCCGAAGACGCCCGCGCTTTTTACCGTCGCTGGTATGTGCCTGCCAACGCGGCCGTGGTTGTGGCCGGTGATGTGGAGCCGCAAGTGGTTCGTGCGTTGGCTGAGAAATGGTATGGCGGTATCCAAGGTGCGCAGCCTCCTGTGCGCAAGCCACGCGCAGAACCCCCGCAAAACGGCCTGCGCCGTATTGATTTCAAAGCCCCTGCGGAGCAGGCTTATGTAGCGCTGGCATTCAAGGTTCCCGGCGCGACGCCTTCGGCAGTGTCGCAAATAGAGTGGGATGCAGAGTCGCAAGATGCTTTGGCGCTGACGTTGTTAGCGGCGGTGTTAGATGGTTACCAAGGCGCACGATTGGATAAGGCCTTGACCCAGCCCGCAGACCATGTGGCCGACAGCGCTTCCGCCTATTTTGGTGCGACCGCGCGCGGCCCGGTGGCTTTCATGCTGACGGGAGTTCCAGCCAGCGGCAAGACCAGCGCGGCCCTAGAAGCGGCGCTGCGGGCGCAAGTGAAACGCGTTGCGGAAGAAGGAGTGAGCGAACAAGAACTCAAGCGGGTCATTAACCAGTGGTCGGCCGGTGAAGTGTTTAAGCGCGATAGCGTCTTTAACCAAGCCCGAATTTTGGGAGTGCATTGGGCGACCGGTTTGCCTTTGGCGTTTGATTCCTTGTGGTTGAATCGCTTGCGTGCTGTCAAACCGGCACAGGTTCAGGCCGTGGCAGCGCGTTATTTTGGAGATGACGCCTTAACCGTGGCAACGCTATCACCCCAAGCCCTTGCTAAGGGCGAGCTGCAACGTAAACCCCGCGCCGCATTAAGCGGCGCGCGCCATTGAGGGGAATGCGGTGAAATATGTTTGTATGACACCGCGTTCATGGGTCTGGGTGGTTTGTGCTTTGTTGCTTTCTGCGCAGGCCCGTGCGGGGATCGCGATTACCCAATGGACGCATGCCTTCGGCGCCAATGTGTACTGGGTTGAGAGTCCAGGCATTCCCATGGTCGATGTCCAAATTGACTTTGATGCGGGAGAACGCCGTATCCCCAAGGACAAAACCGGCTTGGCCCAGACTATGGCCTCAGCAACCAGCGATGGTGTCAAAGCCTTTGAAGGACGACCCGCCCTCGATGAAAACGCACTCAGCAGCGCATGGGCAGATTTGGGCGCATCGATGAGCGCAAGCGCCAGCAGCGACCGCCTGAGTTTTAGCTTGCGTAGCTTGAGTTATCCCGATGTGCTGGGGCCGGCAGCGCTCTTGGCAGCGCGCCAAATAGGCGAGCCGGCGTTCCCTGAAAAATTATGGCTGCGCGATCGCCCTAAGTTGTTGGCAAGTCTCAAAGAAGCCCAGACCCGGCCTGCGACCTTGGCGTGGAACGCCTTTGCCCCTGCGGTTTATGGAGCCCATCCCTACGGCCGGATTCAAACCGCAGACCACCTCAACGCAATTCAAAGCGCAGACATGCAGGCGCTGCACGCCCAAGCGGTTCGTGCCTGTGATGCCCGCGTAAGCATCGTGGGCGCGCTCAACCGTGCGCAGGCCGATGCTTTGGTCACCACCTTGTTGTCACGCATTCGCCCGCAACCCTGCAAACCCCAGCCCGCTGTTGCAGAGGTCGAACCCTTGGCTGCAGGCGTAGAAAAACGTATCGCCTTTGATTCGGCGCAAGCCCATGTCTTGATCGGCCAGCCTGGAATCACCCGCAAGTCGCCTGACTTTTTTGCCTTGTTGGTGGCAAACCATATTTTGGGCGGCGGCGGATTCTCTTCGCGCTTAACTGAAGAGGTGCGTGAGAAACGCGGCCTGACCTACGGCGTCTCGAGCGGGTTTTCACCGGCCCTGCATGCGGGTGCTTTCACCATCGGCTTGCAGACCCGGCCCGACCAAGCGCAGCAGGCCATTGATCTGGTGCGGGAGGTGCTGCAGCGTTTTGTGACCGATGGCCCAACGCCTGCCGAACTAGAGGCTGCTAAAAATAATTTAGTGGGTGGTTTTTCATTGCGCATCGATAGCAACCGCAAGGTACTTGATAACGTCGCCAATATCGCTTGGAACGACTTGCCCTTGGATTATTTGGACCGATGGACGGCGCAGTTGGAGGCTGTCACGCTCGATGAAATTCGCGCTGCCTTAGGGCGGAGCTTGCAGCCGCAAAAGATGGTCACTGTGGTGGTAGGAGCGCAGTAAACAGCGATGAGCAAAGCATTCACCAAAGAAAATGATGAGGACAACGGCGACGATGATTTGCAGTTGCCAGCTATTCCCGTAGGCGGTAAAAACTACATCACGCCGCAGGGCTATGCCACGTTGCGCTCTGAACTGTTATCTTTGATGGATGATGAGCGGCCCAAGGTAGTGGAGATTGTTCACTGGGCTGCCAGTAACGGCGACCGATCAGAAAATGGCGACTACTTGTATGGAAAAAAACGCCTGCGAGAAATTGACCGGCGTATTCGTTTTCTAACCCAACGATTAGAAATTGCCGAAATCACTGAACCCAGTGTTCACTTTGGCAATGACCAAATATTTTTTGGTGCGACCGTGACCTATGTCGATGATGTGGGGGCCGAGCGCACTGTCACCATCACCGGCATAGACGAAGCCAACAGCGCTTTGGGCGAGGTCAGTTGGATATCTCCGATTGCGCGAACCTTGTTGAAGGCTCGAGAGGGCGACGAGTTGAAGTTGGTGATGCCAGAGCGCATCGCTGCGATTGAAGTGATCAAGGTGCGATACCCGCAACCCAAGGCAATCATCAAGGCGAAGTAATGGCGTGAGTCACTGAATTTTTGCTGCGATCAGCGCGGATCACGACCGAGGTGCGGCGCAGCTTGGCTACGATCGTATCCAAGTGGGCGCGGTCACGTACCGCAATTACAAAATAAAAATCTTTGGTTTCTCGTGCACCGTCTTCGCCGCTGTGGATGTGAACAATATCGGCCTCCGCCGCGGCGAGTACCGAGGCTACTTTGGCCATGGTGCCGCGGGCATTGTTGACAGTGACGGTGAGGTCCACCTCAAAATGTCGGGTGGGTTCGTCGGACCACTCCACGCCCATAAACCGTTCGCGGTCTTTGTGCAGGAGTTTTTTAGCAATCGCGCAGTGGGTTGCATGAACGGCAAGCCCTTCGCCACGCCCCAGGTAGCCCACCACCTCGTCACCAGGAATAGGGCGACAGCAGGTGGCAAATTTGACCGATGCATTTTCACTTCCATCTAAGGTAATGGCCCCCATGCCGTGCGCATCGGACGCAGAAAATCGCTGTTGTGTGAGTAATACGGCATCGGGGCGCTGGCCCATGTCTGCTAATAAAAGTACCAAGCGCTTGGCGACGATGTTTGAAATGCGTTTACCCAAACCGATATCGGTCAGTAATTCTTGGCGCGTTTTGCTTCCGGTAAAGCGCAGTAGTTTGTCCCAAATGGGGTTGTACTCCGGTGCTTGCGGGAAATGCTCAATGCCTTCAGCCCGCAGGGCTTGGGATAACAGTTTTTGGCCCAAAGCCTCGGACTCGGTGTGTTCCATGGTTTTGAGATGGTGGCGAATTTTGGAACGTGCCCGCCCGGTTCGAACAAAACTTAACCATGCTGGATTGGGGGCAGACACTGACGCGGTGACCACGTCCACAACGTCGCCATTTTTCAATTCAGTTCGCAAAGGGACTTGTTCGCCATTGATACGAGCAGCCACCGTTCGGTCACCCACATTGGTGTGTATAGCGTAGGCGAAGTCAACGACAGTAGCGCCCCGAGGCATCGCCATGATTTGACTCTTGGGGGTAAAAACATAGACCGCATCGGGAAATAAATCCACCTTCACATGGTCCCAAAATTCAGCCGCATCGCGGGTTTCGTCTTGAATATCAAGCAGTGATTGCAGCCACTGTGTTCCTAAACGGTCGTGCGCGGTGTCTTGGGGGTTGTTGACCTTGTATAGCCAGTGCGCAGCTACCCCCGACTCGGCCACCATATGCATGGCTTCGGTGCGCATCTGAAACTCCACACTGATACCCGAGGGTCCAACCAGTGTGGTGTGTAAAGACTGGTAACCGTTGACCTTGGCGATGGCGATATGGTCTTTGAATTTCCCCGGAACCGGCTTGTACAACTGGTGCAAGATGCCTAAAGCGGTATAGCAATCGGTGGTACTTGTAACCAAGACCCTGAAGCCATAAATGTCGGTCACTTGGGCAAAGCTCAAATGCTTGTCACTCATCTTACGGTAAATCGAATACAGCGATTTTTCGCGGCCAGCGATCCGAACGGGCATCGCAGCAGCTGCAAACGTGCTCTCAAGTTCTTTCTGAACTTTTTGCAATAAATCGCGGCGGCGGCTACGGGCTTTGGTAACGGCTTTGGAGAGGATGCTGTAACGCCAGGGGAGTAAATGCTGAAAAGCTAAATCTTGAAGCTCGCGGTAGGTTTGGTTCAACCCCAAGCGGTGTGCAATCGGCGCATAAATATCGAGCGTTTCTTGGGCAATGCGGCCCCACTTGGCGCGTGGCATATCGCCCATAGTGCGCATATTGTGGGAGCGGTCAGCCAATTTGATGAGGATGATGCGAACGTCGCGGGCCATCGCCAAAAGCATTTTTCGGAACGACTCGGCTTGGTTTTCTTCCCGGGTGGTGAAGTGCAATTTGTCGAGTTTGGTCAGTCCGTCTACCATTTCAGCCACGGGAGAACCAAAACGCTCAATAATTTCCGCTTTGCTAATGCCACAGTCTTCTATCGCATCGTGTAACAAAGCTGCCATCAAGGCTTGTGCGTCAAGTTTCCATTCTGCACATTGGGCCGCAACCGCAATCGGGTGGGTGATGTAGGGCTCACCGCTGCTGCGCAGTTGGCCCAAATGGGCTTCATCTGAAAAACGGTAGGCCAGACGCACTTGCGCAACTTCGCTGACGCTCAAGTAGTCGAGCTTGGCAGTCAGCCCCGCAAAGCCCGCCGCCGCCGCATTCGTTTTGGAAGCAGGTTTTGAAAAAGGTGGAAGTGAATTTCCCATCGCTTAAATGTAGCGTCCCTGCGACCCAGATGGGAGATTAGGATTAAAAACCCCATGAAAAAAGCCGTTCAGCTACGCTGAACGGCTTTTTAATGGGCTTGTCGGCTTATTTAACAGCGCTGCCGCTGATGTAACCCGAGACGGGTTTCCATTGGCCATTTTGGATTTGCGAGAGCCGAGACGCATCGCTTCCCAAACGTTTGGTCGGGCTAAAAGTCGCTTTAGCAGAACCAAAAATATCGGGTTCGATGGTCAGGGTGTCCATGACTTTAATGAAACTCTCCGTTGTTAGGTTTTTACCTGCTTTGTTCGCCGCATTGGCGAAAGTATTGATGATGGTGTAGCCGTAAACAGAAAAGACCGTGGGGTCTTCATTGAACTTGGTTTTGTACTTGTTGGCCCAAAAACGAATCGGCTGGCTGGTTTCTTCGGTGTAGGGGTTTTGTACCGTCATCGTTGCGTACAGCCCATCCATCGCTTTGCCCCCAATTTTGTGAATCAAATCGGTATATGCCGCACTTGTACCCAAAAAGGTGGGGTTAAAGCCAAGTTTGCGGGCGGTCCCGATGGTGCCAATGGTTTCACGGATGATGGTCCCCAAGACCACCAAATCGCAACCACTCGATTGCATTTTGGACACCTGGGAAGAGAAGTCAGTGGCGCCCCGTTTGTAGGAGGTGCGTTCTGTGAAATCCATATTCAAGGTCTTGAGCGCTGCTTCTCCACCCTTAAGTACCTCTAGACCGAAATCATCGTCTTGGTAAATCGTGCAGATTTTCTTAGCGCCTTTTTCTTTGATCATATTGGGCAGTGCGATACGCACTTGATCAAAGTAAGTAGCCGCAAAAGAGTATTTGAGCTTGTGAAATGGCTCATACATTTCACGGGCTGCGGTGATCGGAAAGAAGTTGATCACGTTCTTTTCGAACTGTACCGGCATCGCGGCCAAATTCTGCGCGGTTCCGAGGTGGCCCATCATCATGAAAATCTTGTCTTGGTTAACCAATTTCTGCGCTGCCAACACCGCTTTTTTAGGATCGTAGGCAGAGTCTTCGACCAAGAGTTTGAGTTTGCGACCGTTGATGCCACCGGTCTCATTGATCTCGTCAACCGCCAGCATCATCCCTAAGCGCGATTGTTTGCCAAATGCCGCTATGGGCCCTGAAAGATCTTGGATTGAACCCAGCGTAATCTCATTTTTGGAAACACCTTGCTGGGCGATGGCTTGGGTACCCGTTAGTGCCAATGCGGCCAAGGCGATGGTTGCGAAAGAAAGCTTAAAAGTCATGAAAGTCTCCTAGTGATCTAAAAATTATCCGTTGCCCCGGGTGCTTTGGATACCCGGGAAAACGCCAATACTTATTTACCGTCAGCCACGGGTTTCCACTTACCGTCCTGAATTTGTGACAGGCGGGAGTACTCACTGCCCAAGCGCTGGGTGTTGGTGAAAGTGAGTTTCGGGGTGCCAAAAATATCGCTTGGAACGGTCAAGCTGTTCATGGATTTGGTAAAGCTCTCGGTCGTGAGGTTCGCGCCAGCTTTTTGCGCTGCTTGGATGAAGACATCGATCATGATGTAACCATATGCTGAGAAAACGGTGGGATCCTCATTGAACTTGGTTTTGTATTTGTTAGCCCAAAAACGAATCGGCTGGGACGCCTCGTCGGTGTAAGGGTTTTGCACAGCCATGGTGGCGTAAATGCCATCCATCGCCTTGCCGCCCAATTTGTGGATCAAGTCGGTATAAGCAGCCACGGATGCAAAAAACACAGGGTTGAAGCCCGTTTTACGTGACTCAGCCACGGTGCCAATGGTTTCACGAATGATGGTTCCGAGTACGACGAGGTCACAGGCCGAGGCTTTCATTTTGGCCACTTGGCTAGAAAAATCGGTAGAGCCGCGTTTGAACGATGTTTTTTCTGTGAGGTCCATAGACACTGTCTTCAGGCCGGCTTCTACACCGCGCAAAACCTCTAGTCCAAATTCATCGTCTTGATAAATGATGCAGACTTTTTTCGCATTTTTGTCCTTGACCATCTTGGGCAAGGTAATACGCATTTGGTCATAGTACGAACTCAGAAGCGCATATTTTAGTTTGTTGGGTTCGTCGTACATTTCCCGCGCTGCAGTCAGCGGCATGAAGTTGATGACATTCTTTTCAAACTGAATGGGCATAGCCGCATTGTTTTGGGCTGTGCCTAAATGACCAGCCATGATAAAAATCTTGTCTTGGTTGACCAGTTTTTGGGCTGCAAGAACGGCCTTTTTCGGATCGTAGCCAGAGTCTTCAACCAGCAACTTAATACGCCGGCCATGGACGCCGCCTTGCTCATTGAGTTCTTCAATACGCAGTTGCATGCCGTTACGCGCTTGCTTACCGTAGCCAGCGAGAGGTCCGGACAAGTCTTGAATCGTACCGACTACGATTTCGGTTTTGCTAATGCCTTGTTGCTCAACCGCTTGTACTGCAAGCGAGGCAAAGAGACTTAACAAGAGAGTCGAGAGCGTTTTGGGGTTCCAAAGTCTTTGTTGCATGGTGTTTTCCAATCGAAGGGTGGGGGGTTAAAGGGGTGGGACGTTGAAGATTAATGGTACATGGCCTCGATTTGAGGCGCATATTTTTTCTCGACCAATTTGCGTTTGAGCTTCATGGTGGGGGTGAGTTCTTCGTCTTCCGCAGTGAGTTGATTTTCAAGCAAGAAAAATTTCTTAATTTGCTCAACCCGGGCGAATTTTTTATTCACTCGCTCAAGTTCCCCTTGAATCAAGGCTTGAATTTCGGGGGCCTTGGTCAAGCTGGCGTAGTTGCTGAAAGGAACGTCTTGGTCCTGGGCAAATTTCTCTACGTTTTCGTGGTCAATCATCACGATGACGGTAAGGTAAGGCCGCTTGTCACCAATCACCACGGCGTCGGTAATGTAAGGCGAAAACTTCAAGTCATTTTCAAGTTCACTGGGCGTGATATTTTTTCCGCCAGCGGTGATGATGATGTCTTTCATCCGGT
>SXGU01563145.1_pt1 | contig 13141 bp, 8 predicted proteins | sample 3174531 | NCBI WGS metagenome assembly SXGU01 (sample SAMN11356863, study PRJNA531348) | freshwater metagenome | isolation source: freshwater sample F1-140 | place: China: Fuxian Lake, Yuxi | collected 2017-12-25 | reverse complement strand
TACCTTGACGGCCTGCGCCAATACGTTGACACCGCGTACCATGCGGCTACGGGCATCATCACCAAATCTTACGTCTTTTGCTGCCATTGCGATTTACCTTTCAGTCTTTTTAATGAGGAATGTTTGAAGGGTGCTGTGGAGATCAAGCTTCCAGCACGGCCATGATGTCTTCTTCACGCATGACCACGACTTCCACGCCGTCGATCTTGACTTCCGTACCGGAATACTTGCCGAACAGAACCTTGTCACCGACCTTGACCTGAAGGGGGCGCAGTTCGCCATTGTCCTGAATCTTGCCATTGCCGATGGCCATCACTTCACCGCGCATGGGCTTTTCAGTGGCGGAATCAGGAATAACGATACCACCGGGGGAGGTGCGTTCTTCTTCCAGGCGTTTAACGATTACACGATCATGCAAGGGACGAATATTCATCGTACTCTCCGTTTTTTTCGACTAAAAAAAATTTTGTTGGGGCGGAATGATCCCAAGGGTTCATTCGGGAAGTGCTGTTAGCACTCGCCTTGGGTGAGTGCTAATAATAGCGACGATTTGCCTGATGTCAAGACGTGTCTTTATCGCGTGGATTTCATGGTAGGATGTCGCCCGCTTTCAACCCGCCCCGGAACTGCTTTATCCCATGAGTCGATTGCTGGATATTTTTGCCCAACAGGATTCCCTGGAGCCGGAACGCTTCGATGCCGCTGACGCACAGGCCATGCGTACACTGCCGCCCAAAGCCCGTTCGGAGTATCTGATTGCCTTTACCCCCCGCAGTGGCAGTTCGTGGCTGACCACCCTGCTGACCCACACCGGTTTGGCAGGTCGACCCGAAGAATGGCTCAACCCGGGTCATCTGCCGGGCATCCTGAAAACCCATCCCTGCAAGGATCTGACTTCTTACGTGCGTCGTATCCGCCGACTCATGCTGAGCCGCAAACGGCGTACGTTCGGGATCGAATGTAGCTGGTTTCAGTGGCGGTTATATCTGGAAGCCAATCAGCAAAAGGTATTGCCTTTTGCATTCGATCAGCACATCTACTGGACCCGGCGGGATTTACTCGGACAGGCCCTGTCGCTTTACAAGGCCACCGAGACCGGTCATTTCCACTCAGTAGCCGGTAAGCCGACCGTCTCCCCGGTATCTTTGGTGCTGGACGACGGCCAGTTGTGGAACTGGTTTTTGCACATCTATCAGCAGGAGTATGGCTGGACCCAGTATTTCAAACGCCGCAATATCACCCCCCTGGCACTTTGCTACGAGGATTTGTGGAGTGATACGAGCCTGACCCTGACCCGCCTGCTGTCTGCCATAGCCCCTGAATTACCGGCAGAGACACTGATGGAGGCCGCCCGTAGCGCGAAAAGCAATCATCAGAAAATGGAGGATACGGATACCTTCGATTTCAAACTGGCGTTTTATGCCAGATACCGCCAGGAAATCGAGTTTTGTATTGCCAACCGGGGCAAATACAGTGAACAGGACATCAGAACCCGATTCACCTTACCCTCACCAAACGCCCAACCGACACCCGGGTCGGCATCATTCATCAGTAAAACGGAAAAGCCATGGCCTCCCGCGCTCGATGTTCGCCCGGGATTTGAGGTCAATACCAATACGACAGAAGTGGTAGAACTGATACTGAAGGCGCAGGAACAGCAGAAACCCCTCTCCATCATTCGCCTGGGCGATGGCGATGGCACCGTGATCGGTTACCCTGAATTTACTCCGGAATCTGAATTCGAATACTTCATCAAGCGCAATTTTGGACAACACGGGCTGGACGCAACGCAAAAGCAGGAATATGTACGCCGGGTACGTCAGGCCGTGGCAGCGGCAGACATCGTCGGTGTGGTCAGCGGCACTGAAATAACACGCTTCACCATTGTCCGGTATTTCATGGCTTTTTTTGATTTGGCCAAGCCTGATCTGGCGATTACCCATTTATCCCTGCATCGCAATTTACAGGAACAAAACCTCTATCACCGTTTGCTGTCCGGACAGGCACGGGTCGGGTTGATTACCTGTCGTGACGTGGCTGACCTGATTCGCAACCGGTTCAACATCCAGCAAGTGACAACTTATCGGGTTCCTGAACAGGCTTACTTTGCGGCCAAGGGATCCGTGGTGGCTCGCCACTTTCCGGATCGTTTTGACGAGTTATACGAATCCCTGCAAGTCAGCAAGCCGGGCATGTTATTTCTGGTTGGTGCCGGGCCACTCGGCAAGGTTTACTGCCAATGGATCAAGGAACGGGGCGGAATCGCGCTGGACATTGGCTCGATATTTGATGCCTGGGCAGGCATTAGCACACGAAGGTACATGCGAAATGAAACCGGGGGGCTGAATGATGTTTACCGCCTTGACTGAGCATCTGCCTCGTTATGAAACCAGAACGTTATGGTTGCTCGCATCGCGGACCAAAAGCTCGGTTTTCCGGCTCGTGCGGGTAGCCGGTCAGGGCGATACCCGTCACCTATCCCGGGTGATATAGTACAAACCTCATTTTTCTCCGGAGCATCCTGTCATGAGCCTGGTACAAGACGATATAGACCACATCGAACAGATCGTCAGGAAACTGGTCACGGATTTGACCCGCTCCCGTTCATTCCATGACTACGACGAATTTGACCAGCGGGAACGCATCATCCGCGTGGAAGAAGAACTGAAACATCAGCGCGAACTGATGATGGAAGGCTTCAAGCAGATGGATAAACGCTTCGAGCAGATGCAGATCGAAATGGATAAACGTTTCGAGCAAGTCGATAAACGCTTCGAGCAAGTGGATAAACGCTTCGAGCAAATGCAGATCGAAATGAATAAACGCTTCGAGCAAATGGACAAACGCTTCGAGCAAGTGGACAAACGCTTCGAGCAGGTGGACAAACGCTTCGAACAAATGGATAAACGCTTCGAACAGATGACTGCCCGCATTGATCGCTTCATGATCTGGTCTTTCGCGACCACCGTCTCCGTAGGGGGGTTGGTCATTGCCTTCATCAAATTAACCTGATACCTCCCTGCATTTCACCGCGCCCTGCGTTATTTAACGCAGGGCTGTGGCATTTGACACGATGCCGATCCAAACCCATGCCCGAGCCAATAGAATCCGCCTGATGACGTTCAGAGTCCATCCCTGTTTTTGCGTATGCGGTATCACGCTCATGGCGGTGCTGCCGTTGAGCCATCCTGCCAAGGCGGCCTCTTTCCAATTCCGCCATCCCGAATCGGGACGAATCGAATTGCAGGTCGATCAAATGACAAGAACCGACGTGCTGGATCGACTGGCGATGCGGTTGGGTTTTATCTGGCATGCTTCCGGCTTGCCGCAAACCAAAATCACTGTTTCCTGTCAGGGCGAGTCACTGGAACCCATTCTGGATTGCCTGCTGGGGCAAGGAATCTCCTACCTCATCCGCCGTCAGCCGGATAAACAAGCCCGGATGGAGCAACTCTGGCTGATTACAGCCGCCGAAAACAACCCGGTTTCGCAGCCCGAAAAGACGGTGCCCCATCCACGGCAACGCGCCAACCGTCTGGCCCGGTTAGTGGCAAAGGAAGGTGCCGATGCCCGCATTGAATCAGCCCTGCAAGCTGGCCTCCAAGACGATAGCCCGCTGGTGCGTGCCCAGGCCGTCTACGGCCTGTCCCGGCGCGACCCTCAACAAGCCCTGATAATCGGCCTGGCCGATCAGGATGCTGGCGTACGCCTGATGGCCGTGGAAAATGCCGGAGAGGGCGTGACCGAGCAAACCCTTTTGCAAGGTGCCCTGACCGATGTCGATGAAACGGTCAGTGCACTCGCGGCCCTCAAACTGGAGGCCATCCAGCACCAGGCGGAAATCCCGAATCCGCTTGCTACTCCTTAAAAACAACCCTGCGGAGTTCCCATGAATCGACGTTCCCTTTTTTTGATACTCTCGGCCCTGAGCCTGTATTCATTAAGCCCGCAAGGTATGGCACATACCCAATTGGGTTCCCTCGGGGCAACGGCAACCGCCACTGACATTTATCTGGCGACCTGTCAGGATGATGGCAGTGGGCCACCCGACCGTCTTTCCGCCAAAATCATCGACCTGCCGCCGGTCATGGCCCCCGTTATCAATCTGACCGTGACCAGAAACGGCAAATCCGTAGTGGCCCGTGATACCACCGACGACGACGCAAAATACAGCCCGGACGTTTTGCTCAGGGAAGGCCAGGGCGTTTACACCCTTGCGGTATCCAAATCCGCCAGGGGAGCTGAAATATACCGGTTTGAATTCCACTGCTCGACAGTCGCCGGCGTCCATACCGGTTCCAGTATCGTAAAGAAACAGGACCAGTAGGGATTCGATCGCCATGTCCCGCCGTCATCCCCTCCTGCTTGTTATCTGCGTCATCCTGCTCAGCAGTGGTTGTGTTCAGGTCGCGCCCTGGGAACGGGGTCATCTGGCCAAACCGCAAATGGCTCTGGATCCCCACCCCGGACAAAGCGCGTTCCGCGAACACATTTACGGTGGCCGCGAATCCGCTGCCGGTGGAGCCCCCGTCAGTGGAGGCGGTTGTGGCTGCTACTGATTCGACACTGAAGGCCCTGACCCTGGCGGCCCTGGCCCTGCCGGGACTGAGTGCCGAGACCACGCTCGCCGCCAGTGAAGATGAAGCCAGTTTTCAGTACGGTCATTATTTTGAGGGGCGAAGAAACCTGTTTGGCATCAACAGCCCCTATCGCCCCATCGAGGTCGATAACCTCTATGGCAGTACCCGTCTCCACCTGGCCGACCGCTGGTCTGGCGGCTTCCAGTATCAGCAGGATACCTGGTCCGGTGCCACCCCCATTGCCTCGGCTCCCCTTGCCCTGGGAGGAAACAGCGTCGACACGCTGGGAACGGCATCGCCGCTGGTATCGGGCGACAGTTCGCTGCTGTACGATCAAGCCCTGAACCCCTACCGCTTCGATCTGCAAACCGGGCTTTATCAAAAGGATGTCCGTCTGATTCATACGATTGCCCAGGCTTCTCCCGAAACCCGCAAACAGGGTGACCTATCCCTCGGGTATGAGTGGGATGAAGCGGCCCTTCAACTGGGTGGCGGTTTATCCGAAGAACCGGACTATCACTCGGCCTTTGCCAGTCTGGGCGGGCGCATCGATCTCAACCAGAAAAATACCACCCTCGATCTGGGATTGAGCTACACCCACAGCCGGATTTCAGCCCAATTCGATCCACAGGCCAGTAATTATTACGACTACTCCGCCTATGCCGGGCAGATCGATACCCGCTACGCTTATGACGGCTCACCACTGCGTACCCTGCAAGATACCCGGCAAGATGGCTCAACCCGCTTTGCCATCAGTCAGATTCTCTCGAAAACGGCCCTGGTCGAGGCCGGACTGGGCTACACCCACAGCAGTGGTTACCTGGAGAATCCCTACAAGGCGGTAGACATGGTATTTATCGACCCCGCCCAGGAACCACTGGATTTAGGGCAACCGGGTTTGCCACCCGTGTTGATACCCGATGTACGGGCCGCCCTGGAACAACGTCCCAATACCCGCAACCAGTGGGTATTCAATACCCGCTACATTCAATATGTACGTCCGCTGGATGCCGCCCTGCACCTGGGCTATCGCTTTTATAACGATGATTGGGGCATCGATGCCCATACGTTTGATGCCGATTGGCGACAGCCGCTGGGAGGTGGCTGGAGCGTAACCCCCCGTTTCCGTTATTACAGCCAGAGTGCCGCTGATTTTTACCAGCCCTATTTCCTGTTTCATCAGGCCATCCCGATCACGGGTGAACTGGGCCGTCTGGACTGGGACAAGCTGCCCGCCCGTCACTTTTCCAGTGACCACCGCCTGTCTGGTTATGGTGTGCTGAGCGGTGGGCTGACGGTCAGCAAGGCATTGGGCAAGGCGGTCTCGCTGGAGGCCGGGTTCGAGTATTACACCCACGAGGGTGGGTTACGGCTGGATGGCCGGGGAGAAAACCGTTTTGCCGATTTCGATTTTCTCCAGTACAACGCGGCCCTCCGGGTCAATCTCGATGCCCTGCAACACCTGAAAATGGATGAGGGCAACGGGCATGCGGCCCACGCCCATCATGCATCGCATCACCGGCATACTGATGCCCCGGCCGGGGTGATGTTCGATCATCTCCTCACCGAACCCGGTGGCTGGATGCTGGGCTACCGTTACATGTACAGCCTGCAGGACGGTTCCATGCTGCGCGGTACTGATCCGGTAGGGCGGCAAACCTTGATCGATCAAGCCTGTCCGGATCAGCCCTGCCGCTACACTCCCGACACCATGGCCATGCAGATGCACATGCTGGATATCATGTACGCCCCGATCCGCTGGCTGAACCTGATGCTGATGCCGCAATTCATGGATATGGATATGGACCTGGCCACACTCGACGGGGCACCCCCTGCCGATGAAACGGGGGGGGGGCACGTACACAGCGGTCCCCGGCATCACGCTACCGGTGGCATCGGCGATACCGGCCTGTACGCGCTGGTCGGTCTGTTCGATCACTCCGGCCATCATGTGCAGGCCGGACTGGGATTCTCGGCACCGACCGGATCGGTAGACCAGAAAATCCACAAACAGAGTGAATTCATCCACTACGGGATGCAGTTGGGCAGCGGCACCTGGGATTTTCGTCCCAGCCTGACTTACACCGGTTTGCAGGATCGCTGGTTTTGGGGGGCGCAGGTGAATGGCATCGTCCGGTTGCAGGATCGCAACGCCTCCGGGTTTGCCTGGGGAAACCAAGTCCAGTCTTCGGTTTGGGGAGGGTATCGCCTGATCGATTCGCTCCAGGCCTCGATACGCGGAGTACACACCCTGCAAGGTCAGATACGTGGTCAGTACAACGGGCCGCAGGATCGCAGCGGCCCCATGGATTTTCCGGCCAACTATGGCGGGCAATACTGGGATGTGGGATTCGGACTAAACCTGGCTTTGCCCGAGGGACAACTGGCAGGACACCGGTTTGGGGTAGAGTGGCTGCAACCGGTGCAGGATCAGGTCAATGGCTACCAACTGGAAAGAACCGGCTCCCTCTATGCCACCTGGAACCTGCCGTTCTAGCGCGTGGTGGCTGATTCTGTCTTCTGTCGGGAGCGCGGGCATCCCGCCCGCTTTGCGGTCAGGCTGGCCGCGCTATCGATGGCCATGAGGCCTGCCTCATCATTCAGCCAGATTCAGCAGGTAAGGGTGACGGGGATTGTGTTCCTCCGGGGGAGGCTGCAGGTATCGCTCGGCCGGTGTCCTGACCAGAAACTCACCGGCACTGCTCATCAGGGGCGGGGCGATCGGGGCTGTGCGTGAGGGTTTTGGTGCGCCACTGCCTTCGGGTTCCAGCAGTGGACGCACCGGCAGGGCCACCGGGCCGGGTACTGACGGGCGAGGCGGTTGATAAGTGAAGCGGCCCACCACCTTGCCCGTCCAGGTGTCGATGAGGTCGAATGCCAGATCGTACACGGGGGGCAAGGTGGGATGCAGGGTCGCCACCGGATTCCAGACCTTGTAGCGCACACCGGCCAGATAGTGACCCCGGGTACCGGTCGATTGCAATGGAACCCGCCGTCCGTTACAAGCCAGAACATGACGGTCAGGGGTGATGCCCCAGACCTCCACCTGTACCCGGTCATTGGCAGAATCGACGAAACGGGCTACCCCGCTGGCGGTGACTTCCTCGGCCAGGATAGGCCAGGGTTCATGGGCCGGTCGCAGTTCCAGCCGGATTTCTCCCCACTGCACCCCCCCCAGCAACGGAAAGCGTCCTTCCAGCAGCGGTTGGTACCATTCGTCCTGAATCGGAATGCCCGCCTCGCGTATTTCCGCCAGCACCGTTTTCAAATCCGCCCATAACACGCCCGGCAGCAGGTAGCGGTCATGCAGGGCTGTACCCCAGTCAATGAGCGGGCGGTTGATCGGTCGCCGTGACAGGGTAGCGATCAGGGCCCGAACCAGCAGTAACTGGGCCGTCGCCAGTGGTGCATTCTCGGCGGTCTCGAACGCCCGCAGGATGATATGCCCCAGTCGTTGCCCCATCCGATCCGGATCATAGAGGGAGTCGATGCGGATTTCAGCCCGGCGGATGTCGCCGGAAGGGTCCGCCAGCAAATGCCTCAGAATACGATCCGGTATCCAGGGCAGGCCGGGTTCATCCAGAGGCATTCGGGCGAGGGCGATATCCAGTTCATAGAGGGCATCGGCCCGGCCTTCATCCGGTCGCGGGGCATGACCCGACGGCCCGATCTGGCGACCGGCCAGAAAATAGGACAAGGCCGGATGGTGTTGCCAGCAGGCAATGAGTGAGCGCAATAACCGGGGCCGGAACAGGAATGGACTCTGGGCCGGTTCTTCTCCACCCAGCACCAGCTCGGTGCTGCCGCCAGGCCCCATGCGCGAGCCGGTGTTGCGGCTGTGCAAACTGTACAGGCCCAGGCGGGCTGCTTCGGCATAGGCGGTTGTCAGCGTAGTCTGGCTGAGTGGCCAGTCGCTGGTCATGGGCAGACCCAGCTTGAGCACGGCGGCATCCGGTTCCAGCGTGAAACGACGCAGGCGGTGATCTTGCGGAGGCGGATACCCTTCGAACATGACCGGAATACCCTGCGTCACCGCCGTGGCTTCGATGGCCGTGATCAGTTCCAGATAATGTTCCAGGTGGGTCAGGGGCGGCAGAAAAACCCGAACACGCCCTTGATGAAGCCTGAGGCTGAGAGCGGTGCGCGGTACGGTTCCCTGAGGATGATCATCGTCTGCTACTTCGAGCAACGGGGCACTCAGCAGGTGAGTCAGACGGGTGCTGAGTTCACCGTGTACGCCGGGCAACAGTGAACGGGTTTCAAAAGGACAGCGTTCCGGATCACGCAAGGCAGCGGCCTCGGTGTCGACCGGCAGGCTACCCAGCGGCAAACGATAGCCCGGCGCAGAGTCGCCCGGTACCAGATAAAGACCACCGCGCCGGAACGACCAGCGTCCACTGTGCCAGCGTCCGGTCAGCGGTTCCCAGCGCAAGGGCAGTGCATAAGCGACCGGATCACAGCGGGTTTCAGACAGTCTGTCGGCCAGTTGCCGCCGGGAGGTGGTATCCGACAGGGCTTCAGCGGGCGGGTGGAATTGCAGGGTCCTACGGTTACGCCAGAGTTCGTACAGGGGGTCTTCATGGGCCGGTAGCAGATAATCCTGCGACAGTTGCAGATTACGGGTCAGTGAACGGGCGAAGGTCTCCAGATCAGCCGCAGTCAAGGGTTCCTGCAGGGCGTGTATGTCATGCCAGTCTTCATGATGCCAGAGCGGAAGGCCGTCACTGCGAAAACAGACCTGAAGCTGCCAGCGCGGCAGGGTTTCACCGCCAAACCATTCTCCCTGGGTTTCCTGGATGACCGCCCCCGCGGCCCATAACCGTTTGAGCCGTTGCAGCAGTTCTTCGGCCACCTGACGTTTATGTTGCCCCAGTGCCTGGGTCGACCATTCCGGTGCGTAACGGTGGGCCGGAGAGACGAATGACAGGGTTTGGGCGTTGGCCAGCCGGATGTCCTGGGCCGCCAGTACGGCATTGACCTGTTCACCGGTGGCGTTGAGGTCGGCCCATTGGGCTTCAGTATAGGGGTTGGGCAGGGTGGCCGGCAGCAGGCGTCGAACCTTGACCGTGTGTTGCAGTGGATAACGGCTATCCAGCCCGGTCAGCGGCAGGGCGCGTACCGGCTCCGGGGTGGAAGCCAGCGGAATATAGCCTTCGTGGGTGTACATGCCGGCGGCTGGATCCAGTCCGAGCCAGCCGGCACCGGGGATGAATACTTCGCTCCAGGCATGCAGTGAGGCGGTGTCGCTGGCCGGATCGGAGACATCCAGAAAAATCCGGTATCCTGAGGTGAAACGGGCGGCCAGCCCCAGGTGACGCAGGCTCAGGGTTAGCAACCAGGCCGCCTGCCACGGGGTGAAGCCGCCGGTTTCCAGTACCCCGTCCAGCTCGATACCATCGAGAATGGCGGCCTCTGTCCCCGGAAAGGCCGGATTCCAGTTCAGGCCCAGCGAGCTCACCCGCTGATGTACGGCCTGATTGAGGGTGCCCAGTTTTTCCACGATGTAGGCCGGTTCGTGATCCAGCGTCTTCAACCAGGCCGACAGCCGTGCTCCCGGCGTTTCAATTTTCAGATAGGGTGCCAGCTCCTTGCGGGTTTGTTCGGCATATTCAAACGGAAACCGGGTCGCCTCGCTTTCGGTCAGAAAATCAAACGGATTGAGTGGCACCAGATCAGCCAGTATTTCCACGGTCAATGCGAGGCCGGTGACGGGTTCCGGCAAATCCAGCCGGGCGACATGGTTTTCGAAGGGATCCCTGACCCAGTTGAGGAAATGGGGTTGGCAATCGACCTGGATCGTATACGCCGTGACGGCTGGTCGGGTGTGCGGGGCCGGGCGAACCCTGAGCCAGTGGGTGGGAACCGTTCGACGTGAGCCGAACGCCTGTTCGATATGATGGATGAGGGCTACCGGAGTACTCATGGGATATAACCTGTTATTTGTAGCCATGGCCTGAAGGTCTGCGTAAATCCAGGGTAAAGGGAAAATCGGGGTTGATCGTTTCCTCGGGCGGTTCGCGTACACCGCTGGGTCGGCCATCCGGATACCGGTGCGCCAGTGCCATGGCCCAGGCTGGCGGGGGATAATCCCCGGCGGTGTGACCGTAGCCCCAGAAGCGGGAAATACGGCGCGATTCGGCTTCGTAGGCGTTGACCGGGAAGGTTTCATAAGCCAGCCCGCCGGGATGCGCCACATGATAGATGCACCCGCCGATCGAGCGGCCCAGTCGCCGGTCGAACAGGTCGAAGACCAGGGGGCTTTGCAACTCGATGGTGGGATGCAGCCCGAACACCGATTTCCAGGCCTTGTAACGCACACCGGCCACGTAATCAGCAGGAACCCCCGTCGCTTGCAGCGGAACCCGCCGACCGTTGCAGGTCAGTAGATAACGGGCCGTGTCCAGTCCGCTACAGCGCACCTGCACCCGTTCGACGGCTGAATCCACGACCCGCGATTGTCGTTGCAGCCCGGACGCTTCCTCGCCAAACACGGGCCACGGTTCCAGGGCCATGCACAGTTCCAACTGAATGCCCTGATGTTCTACCCGGCCATAGTGGGGAAAACGAAATTCCAGGAAAGGGGCGTACCAGGCCAGTTCCATGGGATAACCGGCCTCCTGCAACTGCGTGATCACGGCGCGAAAATCCTCCTGCACATAATGCGGCAACAGGAAGCGGTCGTGCAGGGCCGTCCCCCAATCGACCAGCGAATGACGGTATGGCTGTTGCCAGAAATGGGCGACCAGACAGCGCAGCAACAGCATCTGCGCCAGGCTCATTTGGGGATGGGGCGGCATCTCGAAACCGCGAAATTCCACCAGACCCTGTCGTCCCGAGGATGAATCGGGCGAACACAGTTTGTCGATGCAGAACTCGGCCCGGTGGGTATTACCGGACTGGTCGGCCAGAAAGCTCCGCAAGGCCCGGTCAATGATCCAGTGGGTGCGGGTTCCGTCCACTTCCCGCAGGCTGATGGCCAGTTCATCCATGAGGTGACCGCCCCGCTCATCCACCCGGGGTGCCTGGGAGGTCGGCCCGATGAACAAGCCGGAGAACAGGTAAGACAGTGAGGGATGATGCTGCCAGAAGGTGATGAAGGAACGCAGCAGATCCGGACGGCGCAGGAACGGGCTGTCTATCGGTTGCCCCGCTCCCAGCGTGACATGGTTGCCACCACCGGTTCCGCTGTGGCGACCGTCCAGCATGAATTTTTCCGTGCCGAGGCGGGATTGCCGGGCCTGTTCATACAGGGTGGTGATCTGGTGTTCCAGCGCGTCCCAATCGTGGGCCGGGTGGATATTGACTTCGATGACACCGGGGTCAGGAGTCACCTTGAATGATTTGAGGGCAGCGGCCGCAGGCGGTTCGTAACCTTCGATGATGACCGGCAGTTTCAGGGCGGCCGCCGTAGCTTCCACCGCAGATAACAGCAGGCCGTAGTGATCCAGATGAGTGACCGGCGGCATGAAAACATGCAGGTGACCGTTACGGGGTTCCACACACAAGGCCGTGTGCGGCACGTCCATCCAGCGACGATAACGTTTACGGATCACATCGGGACGGGCATCCGCAGCCACCGGCAGGCGATGTTCAGGCGGGCGGTAATGGGCCGGGGCATCGAGAATGACGGGGCGATCTTCCAGGGGCGGATACACCCATTCGGTGGCTTCCACTTCGCCTTCCACCACCCAGTCGAGTTGTCCGACCGGCAAACGCAAGCCCATGGGCGAACTGCCCGGCATCAGCGTCATTACACCTTCAGGAAAATGCCAGGGGCCGGAACGCCAGCTACCGACCCCCCAGTGCCAGTACAAGGGCAAGGCAAAACCGGTGATCTGGTCGAGTCCGCGTGCCAGGGCCATTTGCAGATCATCGGTAGCGGCTGCCGCAGGATCGGCTGGCAACCCGGCTTCGCGCCACAGGTAATGCAGCCAGTCTTCGTAACCGGGCCGCAGGATATCGGGTGCGAATCCCAGTTGCATGGCCAGTCGCTCACTGAAACGGCGTGCCTCCTCCAGACCCGATTGACCGGGAACCTGATCCGAAGCCAGCCAGGCGGGATCCTGCCACAGCGGAATGCCATCGGTGCGCCAGTAACAGCCATAAGCCCAGCGCGGCAGGGGTTCACCGGGATACCATTTGCCCTGACCGGCATGCAGCAAGGCACCCACCGGAGCAAAGGCATCCCGCATTCGTCGCAGCAACACCTCGGCCCGCTCTTTTTTGTGAACCCCCAGAGCTTCGGTGTTCCATTCGGCCCCTTCCATGTCGTCGATGGAGACGAAAGTGGGTTCTCCTCCCATGGTCAGGCGCACGTCCAGTGCCGTCAGTTCGGCATCCAGGGTATGCCCCAGTTGTTGAATGGCCAGCCATTGCGCATCGCTGTAGGGTTTGGTGACTCGCGGGTCTTCGTGTACCCGGGTGACGACGTTGGCAAAATCGAAACGGGTAACCTCGCATTTATCGGTGAAGCCGGTGACCGGCGCCGCGCTGACCGGATCCGGTGTGCAAGCCAGGGGAATATGGCCTTCGCCCGCGAACAGGCCGGAGGTAGGATCCAG
>SXGU01094975.1_pt1 | contig 13141 bp, 13 predicted proteins | sample 3174531 | NCBI WGS metagenome assembly SXGU01 (sample SAMN11356863, study PRJNA531348) | freshwater metagenome | isolation source: freshwater sample F1-140 | place: China: Fuxian Lake, Yuxi | collected 2017-12-25 | reverse complement strand
ATGCGCTTTTCCGCGATATCCAGTTCCGCCAGCACCTTGATACGGGCAATCGCCTGCTCCGCCAGGGCAGGATTCTGCAGGCCCGCAATCCGGTTCAATACACCGTCGATACGGAACTTGATCACCAGGCCTTGCGGCAGTGTTTCGAGGTGAATATCGCTCGCCTCGAAACGCAGCGCATCGAATACGGTGGAATTGATCAGCCGTACGGCAGGACTGGTCTCGCCCTGAATCGACGTCAGCGTCAATTCCGTGCCGGGTTCCTGCTCCAGCGCGATGGACTGCTCCAGGCCGACTACCTGCGCCACCGCACTGAACGCCGATTCATGGGACTCGAGCTTGTCCCGGATGGCGACGGGATCGGCAAGATACATCGCGTGCAGCCGCAGTCGCTGCTGGCTCAGCCATTGCCCCAGCGCATCGTCCAATGGCCGGCCGATCACTGCACACAGACGGCCCCCGGCATCGCCCCCCACAAACAGCAGGCGCTCGACCATATCGGTGTAGGAAACCGCCTCAAACGCAGGTTCGATCGGCCAGCCATCCGACAGGTCCAGGATCGGATACCCCATCAGTTGGGCAGACGCTTCCAGCAATTCCCGCCGTGGCCGCGCCAGCCGATCCGTCAGGATGGTCAACCAGTCGCGGGTGGCCGTCGCGGATTGGCACGCTTCGTTCAGGAGTTCAAGGGTCAACATCATTTCTCTTGCGGTTCACACCGCATTGGCCAGGTCAAAAATCGGCATATACAGCATCAGCACGACCGCGCCGATCACCAGGCCGATGCCGACCATCAGAATCGGTTCCACCAGCCGCCCGGCGGTGTCGATCCAGGTGGCCATTTCCTGGTCGTAAAAATCGGCGATGCGTTGCATCATGTCATCGAGATTGCCGGATGATTCGCCCGCCACGAGCAGCCGCTGGGCCACCTCCGTGCTCAGCCCGCATGCCGGCAACACGGCCGACAGCGGTTTTCCTTCGGCAACCGATGCAATCGCCCGTTGCATGCCCGGGCGTAGCGACAGGGACAGCGATTCTTCCGTCATTCGCATCGCCGACAAAATGCTGACGCCGCTTTTCAACAACATCCCCAGCGTCCGATACAGGCGCGCCAACTGCAATAGCCAGACTTTCTCGCCGATCCACGGGAGGGCAAGCACTTTTCCATAGATGGCGCGGCGGGTCCTGGGATGGGTGAAAGCGGCGACGGCAGCGGCCAGCATGCTGAAGAACCCGAACCAGGCCAGCGCGCCATGATGACGCACAAAACTACCCCAGACCTGGACAAATCCAGCCGAGGCTTGCTGGCGCGCTGCGACATCGTCAAACACCGCAGAGAAGCGCGGCACCACGTACAGCATCAGGAACGCGATCACGATGAAGCCGACCAATACCAGGATCGCCGGATAGATCGCCGCCGACACCAGCTTGCCGCGAATGTCCTCCACTTGCCGCTGATAGTGCATGAAGCGCTGTATCGACGCGCGCACCGTGCCTGTCGTCTCGCTGGAGCGCACCATCGCGACATACAACGGCGGAAACACCGACGGCAAGGCCATCATCGCTTCCGACAATTGCTTGCCCTGACGCAGACCGTCCAGCAAGGTATCGTAAATCGCGCGATGACGGCCGCGCTGGTCGTTGTGCCCGAGGATGTCGATCGCATCGACGACCGGCTGGCCAGCTTCCAGCAGCGAGAACAATTGCTGGTTGAAGACTGCCAGACGGAATCCCTTCGACTTGGATTGGCCGGCGAACAGGCCCGAGCGCAAGGTTTCCAATCCGAGCAGTCTTCCTCCGGAAGACGCCACGATGCGGCGCGCTTCTTCGTCGCTGGCCGCATCCAGTTCGGTCAATTCGACGGCCATGGCCGGCGTCAGCACCTTGGCACGATAGCGCATCAAGTCGTCTCCACATTTATTGGGCGTTGGTCACGTCGGCATCGTCACCGGTGCCGCCCGCCTTGCCATCCTTGCCGTACGAAATGAGGTCGTAATCCATGTTCGTGTTGGCGCTCGGGGTCTTGTAGACGTACGCGTTCCCCCAAGGGTCCGCCGGCGCGGTCTTTTTCAGGTAGGGGCCGCGCCACAACGGCTCGTTGGCCGGTTGCGCAAACAAGGCGGCCAGACCCTGCTCGGATGTCGGATAGTGCCCGGTATCGAGCCGGTACTGATCGAGCGCCTTGTCAAACGCATTGATCTGCGCCCGGGCCGCCTGGGCCTGCGACTTGCCGATCTGCGAAAAATATTTCGGCCCGACAAATCCCGCCAGCAAACCGATGATCAGCAAGACCACCAGCAATTCCAGCAAGGTAAACCCCGATTGCTTCTTTTTCATTTCTTGCTCCCTGGGCTGATGCCCCTATTTCGATTGAACCACGAACTGCCAATCCCGATACGTCTTTGCCACCGCGAACGCCGCAAACTCGGCGGCAAAGCCGCCGGTCTTGATCGGCTGCTGCGGCGACAGCGAATACACGCCCTTGATCTTGCCGTCATCCGTCAAGACCAGCCCCCATTCCTCGTTGCCGGTGATCGGATCCCGATACAGCTTGCGCAGCGGCCGCCGGGTAGTCGACGTGCGATTGTCCAGCAGCAGCGACGCCAGGTCCGGTGGATACTCTTTCGCGGTGCCCGGCGAATGGTCGTAGTAGCTGCGGATCGCCTCTCGATACGCCTGGCCGACGAACAGCAATTCCGTTTCCTTGTCGCGCCGCGCATGCGTTAAGCCATTTTCCAGCGCACGCACCGACACAATCGACAGGATGGCGACCACGAACATCACCATCACATAGGCAAAACCGGCCTCCCGCCGTCCCATGCCTCACCAATCCTTGAACCAAGTGCCGTCGCGCGCCTGGTTGGGCGCGGCACTGTGCACGTCATACACCGCGCCCAGGGACGCATCCGCCGGCGCCACCACGGTCCAGCTGCGCGCACTCTGGGTAAACGGATCCACCGGAATGCTGCGCACATACTTCTTCGTCACCAGATCGTCCAGCGACTCCGGATATCGGCCGGTATCGGCGAAGTGCTTGTCGATCGCATCGCGCAGGACGTACAAATCCTCGCGCAACACGCTTTCCTTGGCAGCGTCGATATTGCCGAAATAGCGCGGCACCGCGATCGACAGGATAGTCGCCAGGATGGCCAGCGCCACCATCAGCTCGATCATCGAAAACCCGCGCGCACGCATTGTCACTCCTGTCACCACGCGTTGTAGGGCACGCCGTTCAAGCCCATCCGGGTCGACTGCGAATAGACATCGAACACATCGTCGCCCGCGCGCGGCGCATCCGGCGGCGAGTCAAAGCTGCGCTTGCCCCAGGTATCGATCGCGGCGGCGGCCACATCCGGATGAAACGGGTCGCGCGGCAGGCGCCGCAGAAAAACCAGCTTCGGCCCGTCGGGCTTCGTCGCGTCGGCAACGCCGTTGATTAGCTCGGACAAGGTCGGCGGATAACCGCTTTGCCCGGGAAGCAACGCGATCTTGCCAGTGGAAGCCGCTGCCTTGTAGGCATCGATCGCCGTCCGGATTTCTCTCAGTGCCACGCGCAGGTCGTGTTCTTTTTCCCGTTTGACCGTCAATTCCATTACCGGCATGGCCACCGTCGCCAGCAGGCCGACGATGGCGGCCGACACCAACAACTCGACCAGGCTGAACCCCGAGATCCGGATGGCAATAGGTCGGTGTTGCATGGCCGCTATTCGATCGCGAGCTGATGGATCACCGGCAACACCGGCTTCTGCACTGCCTGGCCGCTGCCGATCGGGGTCAGACCGATGACACCAATCTCGGCATCGTTGGCCGGTGCCAGCGGCTTGACTTCGATCGTCAACAACCGGCCGCCGCCCTGGGCGCCAGCGGTTTCGCTGCTAGCCATGCCGACCGAAACGCGGCCGCCGGCCCTGTCCACGACATCGCTGAAATTGGTCGTGCCTGCCTTGCTGAAAAAATCGCCTTCTTTCACAGACAGTATCTCGAACTGCTCTGGATTGAACGCGAGCTGCAGCGGCGCCGCGCGCAACGCATGCTGACTATCGATCATCAGCTCCAGCACCACCGGTTGCCCCACGTTTGCCTGTTTGGGGCCTTTCCACGTCAATCGGACGCCGCTCGTATCTGGAACGGCGGCAGGCGCCGCATCAGAACGATCGGCAACGGCGTCAGTTGGCTTGCCGCTCGGCGGCGATGCTGCCAGCGCCGCACTGGCTTGGCGTAGTTGCACGGACCTGGTCCGCAGTGTCGCATCGGTGCCCGACCAGAACGATTCGACGATCGGGCTCTTGCGCTGGATATTGCGAATCAGGCGCGGCGTGATCGACATGACGATTTCGGTTTTTTGCCGATCGTCCTTCTGGCTCGAGAAGAGCCGGCCGAGCAGCGGCACGTCCCCCAGCAACGGGATGCGGTTCGCATCCGACCGGTCCGCGTCGCTGATCAGGCCGGCCAGGATCTGCGTCTCGCCATCCTTTAAGCGCAGCGCGCTGCTGAAGTTGCGCGTGCCGATCTGGTACGCTTGCGAACCGCTGGCCGTCTTGATCGCCGCGACCAGGGAACTCACTTCGAGACTGAGTTTCAGGCCGATCTCGTCGCGCAGATGGATTTCCGGTTCGACCTCCAGTTTCAAGCCGACGTCGATGTACTGGATGCTCTCGGACAAGAAGCCGTTCGGCGTCGTGGTGGTCGTCACCACCGGCACCTTGTCGCCGATCAGGATCTTGGCTTTTTCCCGGTCGCGCACCCGCAGGCGCGGATTGGCCAGCAGATTGGCGTCGCCGTCCGTCTTTTGCAGACTGAGCGTGGCAGACGGCAGCGTCACGCCCAGCTTGTCGCTGTTGAGGTGCATCAAGTCGCTCAGCTTGCTGGTCTGGTTCGTCGTCGTAGTCGCCGTCAATCCCGATGACGGCAAGGGCGAGACCGTGAGCTGGTTCGTCAACTGGATGCCCAGGTTCAACAACCGGCTGCGATTGACTTCGAGCACTTCCACCTCGAGCATGACCTCCGGCTCTTCCAGGTCCTGCAAGGCGATCAGTTTTTCCGCCAGCGCGATTGCCTCGGGGCTTTCGCGCAGGATCAGCATGTGGTATTTCTCGTCAACGTAGACATCCTTCAGCTTCAATACGGTCTTGAGCAGGTTGGCCGCCGTCTTCGCTTCGATGTTGGACAGGTAAAACGCCTTGACCATCAAGTCCTGGTATTCCTTGATCTTGGCTAGCGTAGCCGGATAGATCAGCACGCTGGTGGCATTGAGGATCTTCTTTTCCAGCTGGTTGGTCGCGAGAATCACATCGATGGCATCCTCCAGCGTCGTTTGCTTGAGAAAAACCGTCGTACGCTGATCGGCCCGGACATCGCGATCGAAAATGAAATTGATGCCGGTCGTGCGTGACAACGCATCGAACACCATTTTCACGCTCGCCTCGCGGAATTCGAGATGGATCGGCTTCTTGTAGACGTTGCTCAGATTGGGCGACGCCACCAGTTCTTTGGCTTGCAGCGTTTCGATCTCGCGCTTGATCGCCTTGGCGTCGGGCTGGTTCGGCACGCGTTCCAATACACGTTCGGCCCTGCGCAACGCGTCGGTCGTGTCGCCGCGTTTCAAGGCTTCGCGCGCCTGCGCCATCTCGGACGCCATCCGGCCCGACTCGGACAGCGCCTCCAGGCCCGCCAGCGCGCGGGCGTTGCCGCGGTCAAACTGCAAGAGAGTGCGGTACTGCTGTTCCGCATCGTGATGGCGTCCTTCGACCATCGCCGATTCCGCTTTCGCAATCAGCCTGGCGGTGGCGATTTCCCGGTGTCGCAACCAGTCCTTCTGGAACGTGACATCCTGGGGTGCCAGTTCGGCCGCCTGCTGCAACTGCGTCACCGCTTCGGCAAAGTCGCCGCGGTCCATGGCGGCCATGCCGGCGCGATGATGCAGGGTCGCAGCGCAACCGGCCAGCGCCAGCAGCACGGCCATGCCGCAGGCAAATCGTAGAGAGAGGAAGAAGGAAAGGGATCGCACGGGATTATTTTTCGGATGCGGGAATCGTCAGGGTTTGCTTGTCGCCGGTCGGCAGATATTCGAATTCGATTTGCTGCGCATGCATGGCGATGATCTTGTAGGCACCATCGAGGGTTTCCCCATCCCGGGCAATCAGCGACTGCTCCCCCTTGCTCAGGTACACGACCTCCACGCCGCCATCGTCCAGACGCCCCATGAACTGGTAGGGCAGCGGCGGCGGCGCGGGTGGTGCAGGCGGTCCTTCGACCGAGGACGCGGCGACGGCACCGGTGGCGACGGTAGCGGGCTGCGCCGCCTGCCAGCGGCGGGGAGCGAACGGGTCTACCTCTTCCGTTTCGGCATTCGACGGCTCCGCGAAATCGCGTTCCACCGAAGACGGCACGCTCGCCGGGTGTGGGGCGATGCGCTCCGCACTGACCACCGCGTCGCTGTCCTCGGCTTGATCGATCGGGTACACCATCGCGCCGAGCGTCAACGCCAGCGCGCCCAACAGGACGCCCCAGCGCAAGCGCGCCGCCTTATCCATGCTCACCTCGCCTGTAGAACGCCGACACGGCGAGCTCACACGTCACGCCGGTCGCGCCGATGTCGGCACGGCTGCAGGAAATGGCGTCGATCGACAAGGCGACAAGCTCGTCCCGCAGACGATCCAAAAAGCGGCGGATCGCGGGATAGCCGCTCGACACCGTCAATGTCGCCCAATAACGCAGGTAGGGTTGGTTGCCGTTGTCTTCCAGCGCGAACTGGATCTCGTCCAGCGGCAATTGCGCTTCTCGCGCGGCGCGGTCCAGCGCTTCCACCAGATGCTTGCTGCGGAACGCAGGCAAGACCATCTGCGACTTCGGAACTTCCGGCGCGACATGGGCTGTTGTCGGCCTTTCGTCAACGATCGTGTGCCACGCCCCCTCAACCGTTTCCTGTTCCTCCCATGCATGGATGTAGATCGCCATCGCGCCTGAAACAGCGAGCGTCGACACGCACAAAATCGTGAACGCCAGCGGCTGCATTTGCCACTGGCGGCGTACGTGGAACCGGAAAAGAGAAAACAGTGGATTCAACGACATGTCACGACCGATCAGTCGGTAACGAATCTGCAAACGGATGCTGTGTCCCGACACTGCGCAAAATGAAAGGGATGCACAGCTTCAACCGAACCTTGGTTGGCTTGCCTTGAAAATAGCTCGGTGCGAAGCGCCAGGTCGTTACCGCGTCCGCGGCAGCACGATTCAACACGGGATGTGACATCTTTGTCAGAAACGGCGACTCCACAACACCGGCTTCATTCACCGTAAACTTTACTTCGACGAGCCCCTCGATGCGCTCCTTTCTCGCTTGCAGAGGATAGTCGGGCAGTTTCATGTGTACGATTTGAAGGGGAGCGTCCAAGTTTTCCAGCTTTATGGCTCGCACACGGTCCTTATAGATTTCAATTGCTTCAGCCTCGACGCTTCCAGGTTCATCATCCGACAGATGTGTCGTTGTGCATCCCGCACCAACTTGCATGGACGAGAGCGGATAGCGCGTAGGCTGGTATGCCGCGCATCCCGTCAACGCGGACAGTACAAGGAAAGAAACAAGCACGCGGCGAAACATATGGATTCCTATTCGAGATTTCGGACTGGCTTCGGATCGATATGCAGCGGCGATCCAGGACGAGCCGCAAAAACGGCAAAAAGCAAGAACTGCCGCCTCGGAAACACAGGGCAATGTCCTTTGCGTGCAATTCACGAGCGAAGCACCTCGCATCGGCGCGGAGCAATCTCTTGGGCGCGGCGACTGAAAATGTATATATTTCCGCCCCCCTCCAATTTCCATGCCGCGCCACCATCAAATTACTGTTTGGCCACCACGTTGTCGCTGGCGGGCACGCCGGTCGTGCCAATGTCGGCACGGCTGCAGGAAATGGCGTCGATCGACATGGCGACAACCTCGTCCCGCAGACGATCCAGAAAGCGGCGGATCGCGGGATAGCCGCTCGATACCGTGAACACCGCCCGGTGTCAATCGCGTTTCCCTAGCGGCCAGATCCAGGGCCTCCACCAGATGCGTGCTGCGAAAACTCGGCAAACCTGGTTGCGGCGTGGACTTATCCGACTCGCTGCGACGGTGTAATGGCTCACGCCCGGCAAGAAGTCGCCATTCTCGCGCTGCTATGTTCTCTTCTTCCAGAACGCGTGCATGGAAGACGATCGCAGTTGTCATGACGAGCGCCGATACGCCTGCCATGGCAAGCGCAAGCGGCTGCATTTTCCATTGCCGGAACACATAAAAGCGGCAACGAGAAAACAGCTGATTCAATGCCTTGATGGATGCCATCAACCAGCCTCAGGACCTACGCAGGCATTGTTATCATGGTGTAGGACCGGGAACTGGTGCACTTGAAGAGATGGCTAAATAGGTGAGATCGATATCCGCTGTTGGATCAGGGACAAAACCATGGGCTGACACAAAGGATGCAGTGCCATCTACCCCGACGCGATAGCGGAGATCCGATTTCTCCACCAGATTATTTGCCGTGTCGGTCTGAACGGTGCTTAGTACGAGAATTGCGGTATTGGCGCCGTCTGCTTCTATTACGTATTTGAGAGTCTGCTTGCCTGTCACGCTGCTCTTGCTCGCATCACTGTACACGGTGGTAGCACTCAATACCCCGCTGTCTCCGACCTTTGCGGCGGTCGGCCAACCGGAAAATGAGGTGACGACGTAGTAAGTACCATCATCATCGAGTTGACCCAGCGGTGCATAGGCATGACTGAAAAACTGGTGTGAGACCGAGGACATAACATCCGACGTGCCATTGAATGTTGCGTTGAGGGTTACGTTATCAAGGATATCGAAGGCAGGCTGCCCTTCAAATTGCGTTGCTGTTGCTGCCGCAGAACTTGATGTGCCCGAGCCGGAAACAGCGAATTCGCCAATCTTGCCGCTTAGCGTCACGCTGGTCGCATAGCCGTTCGTGACCAGGCTTTTGATCGCCGTGTCAATTGGAAAGGTGGCCTGCTGCACCGTTGCATTGCCCAGTGAATTTACCTCACCTTCGCCCCCACCACCTCCGCATGCAGCCAAGAGGGATGCAACCAGAGCAACGAGAAGAATTTTTGTTTTCATATAAGCCTTTCTACATTGAATTCATGTCTCGAGGCAAACGAGACAATGTATGCGTAGGACAGGACGCAGCAAGCGATGCGAAAAAACATCGCGTAGCCGCGTGCGGTGGCGTTGCCGGCCGTAGGTAAGCCAGCCACGCGCTCCTTTGGGGGCGGGCGTGCATGTCGAAGCTCTTTCTCGTCAAGGTCCGTCCTGACCACCATCAAATTACTGCTGAGCCACCACGTTGGCGCCGGCGGGAACGCCAACGACGGGTCTACCTTCGCCTTCTTTCATCCGATCGAAAACAAGCGTCTTTCCAAAAATCAGCTGCAGCCAGGTGGGATAGGTATATGCCGTGCCTTTTGTGTGATCGATGACAGCGCCAACAGCGCCGCCGAAGATGACATTTCCCATCATTCCCATGTTGGCGCGCGAGATGGCACGTGCTGTGGCGTTGGGATTATCCGGATGTGTGCAAACGATATCCAGATCCTGATATGAACGTCGCACCCGTATGGCCTCGCCTGACTTTGCATTGACGACGCCATAGCCATTCGACAGTGTGCAGTCAGCACCTGTCACAAATTGACCTGCCTCGGTCTTTGTTTCTACTTTGATGGGATGCATCGAGTCATTGGTAATTGACGCACAGCCAACGCAAGATGTCGCGACTACACATGCGAGAATGGATTTATACATTTTTCTCCTTCATGAAAAAATATCGATTAATGCATTGACCAATCGGATTTACGGTAAATGCCCTTGACAATGTCAACGGCAAGAAAGTGAAGCCATTACCGTTTGAAATATTCCGCCACGGTCGCTGCCACTTCCGCAGCAGCATCAGTTAGCGCACGCGCAGCTTTGGCCGGATCCGCCATGAGTGACCTTCCCCCGAAATTTCGTCTTCCAACGTGTGGCTTGTTTATTCCATTCGTCAGAATGGCTACGCGAGCTATGAGAGGGTGATCCGTTATGAATGATCGTTATCGGACTCTTGGGAATGCACCAAAAACTCTTGGCGAGCCTTTCGCTTCAGCGACGAAAGATACACTTCGCCAACGCAGATCGACATCTTTATTAGTTACCACTAAGGCTTGAGCGATCTGTCAGAAACGAAACCTCCCCGCTATCCGGCTGCCCGGAGCGGGGAGGTTTTTTTATTTCAAGAAGAAGGAAGACGGGCAAACGCCGCGCACCATGAAGGGACAGGCTGCGGAAACGCTTTGCCGATCTACAGGCTATGAACTTTGGGCCGAAACTACAAAAACAAATAAAGGAACGTAATCTTCAATAGGTAAAAATTGCTCTACATATTCCCATGCCACACGACGGCTACGTGCAGCAAATTCTGAATAACCCTCTCCCTCTCGTTTGGCGCAAGACCAATTCGCATAGACATAGTCCAACTTGCCTTGGGAAATACGAACCACGTCGCCACCTGAAATGCCCACCTCACTGCCCTCCAAAGCATGCAGTGCTTTGAAAGCAGCGGCCTTATCCAAGGCAACCTCCGAACTTCCCGGAGTGAATTGATTTAGTGGGATCCCATAACTCTCAAGGACCTCAGAATACGGTAACGGAAATCGCATGTTTAATCTGGCCTAAATAGTCGATGATTTATCTCACCCGCTTTATTCGTAATGTATTCAAAAACTCCTTTAGTACCATTAATTGCGCCCTGAACCTGCAATCGCAAATACGTGGCTCCATCACCACCAGTAATTTTGCTGACTTGTCCTGCTTGCCGCGCCATATCGTCAATCGCTGCAGGAAATCCATGATATATGTCGACACCCATTTGATCTAAAACCTTCTGCGTGTAAGGCGCCTTAAAAAACTCCGCAGCCGATTTGACTCCTACTCCCTCAATAGCCGCAGGCCCAACACACAACGCAGGCCCACCAGTTTGAATGCAACCATCGGCCGTCACCATGTTTGGCCCAAGCAGCTTATCCATGTCCCACTGGGCCTTTTCAAACCAGGTTTCTGGATAGCCGCGCTGCCTCATGGTCGTCTTATGCGCCAGCTCATTAAAGAGATACCCAGCCGCCCCCATCGCCGCGCCATTGTCAAAGCGCCCTCCCCCCAGCATGGACGCCGTGCCGCCGACCACCCCATGCGCGAGAACGTCGGCCGGCAAACTGCCGAAACGCACGCCATAATTCGACCAGGCACTCCCCGTCGCCGCAGCCAGTGCGCCGGCACCGCATGGACCGCCATTGGCCAAAGCGCTGGCACACCCCACCACTGCATGGCCGGCCACATTGCCCAGCCCCGCAGGCGCCACATTCCCCGCCCAGCCGAACGCGCCGCCCGTCAGGCCACCGGTGACGGCACCACGCAGCGTGCCGGTTCCGATACCACCTGCCATGGCGCCGCCCAGCATGCCGCTGGCGACCGATCCGCTGAGTCCCAACGCGCCTGAGGCGCCACCCGTGATTGCCGCTCCGCTCGCCGTGACCCCTCCCGTCCATCCTATATACGCACTGATCTGGGGCGCAAAGACCGCTGTTGCAATCGCCGCAATCCGCTTGAGCCACTTGTCCCGGAACTTGCTCCACTTGAAATACCCGCTCGGATCGGTGTAGAGCAACGGATTGTTCGACACGTAGCTGTACCGGTTGTAGCTCTGCCCATCCATCGGCGTCTGGATGAACGGGTCCGCGCTCATGAACCGGGCCGTGAACGGGTCGTACACCCGCCCGTTCATGTGCACCAGGTCCAGCGGGTCCAGCATCTCGTGCCCGGTATAGCCCTTGTTGTCCGTCTGCCCGTCCAGGCTGTCCGGCGTGGCACTGCCGTCCGGCGTCCTTCTCTTGCCCCAGGCGTCGTACTCCAGCTTCTCCTTCACCTTGCCCGATGCATCCGTGATCGCCGCCACGCTGCCCAGGTGGTCCGTGTGCGTCCACAGCAATTCCGCCGCCTGGCCCGGCCGGTCGATCTCGACGCCGAGGCCGCTCGGCCAGTAGGTCTTGACCGTCACTTGCGTGCCGGCACCGTTGCGCTCGACTTCCTGCGCGCCCGCGTACACCGTCACGCTGCCGTCGCCCCGCGTCTGCCGCGTGCGCTGGTGTTCCGGGCCGTAGACAAAGCTGGCCGAGCGCGTGCCCTTGGTGATGGTGTCGGGCATGTCGAAGCTCTTCCACGTCGCCGTCCTGCCGCCGCCGCTCTGGAGGTTGCCGTTGAGGTCGTAATAGAAACTGCCGATGCCGGGAATGCTTTGCACCGCGTGCGGCTGCACCGCATGGGCGCCCTGCGGCGGATACACGTAGTCCCCGCTGCCCACCCCGCTCTTGCTCTTGAGGTTGCCCACGGCGTCATAGTGGTACCACTGCACCGGCTGGCCGCTCACCTGGCTCCTTCTCAGACGGCCCAACTCGTCGTAGCCGAAGCTTTCGCTGAAGCCGACGCTGTCCCAGTAGTGCGTGCGCTGCTCCACGTTGCCCGCGGCATCGTACTGGTAGCCTTCCTGGAAACGCGGCGCGTTGGCGGCGGTCAACAGCTGTGCCCCATCCAGCCGGCCGCTGTGGATGTTGTAGCTGTGCTTGTCGGTCAAGCCGTTGCCCAGCAACACCTGCGTGGCGCGCCGCGCCGCATCCTGCGCGGTCAGCTTCCACAACACCAGGCTGCCGCGCTCGACGCGCGCCACGTTGCCCTGGCCGTCGTAGCGCAGGTCGAACACTTTCGGCGCGTCGCTGCCGCGCTGATGGGTCTGGCGGATGACGCGGCCCCAGGCGTCGTACTCCGCCTTGGCGAGGTAGCTGCCGTCGAACAGCACTTGCGTGGTCTGGCCCGGCCGGCCCAGGCTGTCGTAGGTAAGCAGGCGGCGGTAATCCTTCGCGCCCGGCTTGCCGGTGTACGCCTCGGCCAGCTTGCCGATGCCGTTCGTTGCCGTGTCGAAGATCCAGTGGCTTTCCAGGTCCGGCTCGTAGCGGCCGGTCAGGCGGCCCAGCGCGTCGAATTCGAAGCGCGTGAAGGTGCCTTTCGCGCGTTGCATCGGGCTGGTCTGCTTCCAGACCTGGCCGATCGGATCGACGTCGT
>SXGU01432796.1_pt1 | contig 13143 bp, 11 predicted proteins | sample 3174531 | NCBI WGS metagenome assembly SXGU01 (sample SAMN11356863, study PRJNA531348) | freshwater metagenome | isolation source: freshwater sample F1-140 | place: China: Fuxian Lake, Yuxi | collected 2017-12-25 | reverse complement strand
GGTCATCAAGGAAGTGGCACCCGGCAAGCTGCGGCTGCTTCGCTCGCAAAACAGCGGCAAGCTGACGGTTCGTGCCTCGGTGAGCAATGGCGGCAAACCAGTTACACAGAGCATGGATATCATGGTGACCGAGCCGAAGACGGAGGCCTGGCTCGCCCGCACACCTGCAAAAGATGAGAAGTCCGAGGACGGCCAGTTTTACGCACGCGACGACAAGGGGCTGGGCACGCTTTATTACAACGGAACGCTGACCGACGCCGCCGACGCCGTTTTCCTCAAGCTCTACGCCAACGACAAACTCATCAAGACCGAGACGGCCAAGCCCTCAGCGGACAAATCCTACGCTCTCTCTACCCAACTCAAGCCGGGCTTGATCCAATACAAAGTGGAGTTTGGCAAGAAGGTCGGCAGCACGGAAACCGTGCTCGTAGGGTCAAAATATTCGAATCCGCTGATCCGCAATCGTTTCGGCCCGTTCACGGGATTGCACACGATCCTGCTCTTACGCCATTTTTCCGCTCAATGAACTGGAAACGAATCCTCGCATACATCAGCGGTTCGGTGGATCAGGAATTGCTGGTCCGCAACGAGTATCTTGCCACTGAAAATCGGATTCTTCGGAACCAGATCCAGGGTCGTTTACAGCTCAATGACTCCGACCGGATTACTTTGGCCGAGATCGGCAAACGGCTTGGAAGAAAAGCACTCGAAGAAGTCGCCCAAATGGTTCGTCCAAAAACCATCCTGGCCTGGCATCGCAGGCTGGTCGCCAAGAAGTTCGACGGCTCCAAAAATCGCTTGTTCCCGGGTCGTCCAACCACCGATGACGCCATTGAGGAACTAGTCCTCAAGTTCGCTCGCGAGAATCGAAGTTGGGGCTATCGCCGAATTGTGGGTGCCCTCAGTAACGTGGGTCACGAGGTGAGTCATCAGACCGTTGCCAATATTCTGGAACGTCATGGCCTTCTTCCAGCTCCAGAGCGGGAACGGAAGACTTCGTGGCGTGAATTCATCCGGTCACACACGGAGGTCTTGGCCGCCGTGGACTTTTTCATCGCCGAAGTTCGGACCGCCACCGGGCTCATCACGTACTATGTTTTGGCATTTTTTGTTCCGCCTTCGATGCGATCCTCGAAGCCGTCGGCATCCAAGCAATCAAATTGCCACCCCGCAGTCCCAACTTGAACGCTTATTGCGAACGCTGGATCCGGTCCGTAAAGACCGAGGTCTTGTCGAAGATGATCCTTTTCGGAGAACGTTCCCTCCGCCACTGCCTAGAAAACTATGTGGCTCACTTTCATGCAGAGCGGAACCACCAAGGTAAGGACAACGGGATCCTCTTTCCCGAGCCTGAAGACCACATCGGCGAATCCACCGGCCCAATACAAACTCGCGAATGCCTCGGCGGCCTCCTAAGGTTCTATTATCAAGAGGCCGCATGAGTTTTTTGACCATACGGCAATCTCTTAAACCTTAAAACCGAACGAGGCAGGGCCGCAGACCTGGCTCCTAACGCAGTTCTCGAACCGTGACTTTGACCGGTTCGACGAAATCGCTGCTCAATGCTGCTACTTCGTCGGGTTGCATGAGGCCATCCTGAAGCCACAGTCGATAGTTCACCGAGAGCGGCGCGGCTTCATGAATCGTATATTCGAAATAAGAGCCGAACCGGCCAAAATTCCGTTCACTAAACCTGGCTTCTTTCGGGTTTCGTGGATGGTCGAGGTAGGCCGCCGTGTAACGCGTTCCGCCGAGGACAAATGACATCGCGTTCCAAGGCAAATTAATTGGACCCTGGCGCGTCTCTGGATTCCAGTTGCGCGTCTCACCGGGCTTGTCAATCCCATCCGGACGCACATAGATCGTTTCCTGAGTGGTGTACTTGTCGACATCGTTGTGCGTGCGGAACTGAAAGCCTGCGTGCTGAGGATCGCCGTCTAAACGCACGCGACCTGACTGGGTCCGCAGCCGCGAGGCAAACTCAATCAAATGACCACTTGGAACGTTGTATACGGTCAGTTCGCGTTCTTCATTGGCAAAGGCAGCGTCCTTTCCATGCCAAGAAATCTCGACACGATGTCGACCAAAGACTGGGCCCGCCTCCAAGGCGAGGAATCGCTCGTGCCGCTGAAAAGCGCCATCAATGCAATGCCAAGTGTCTGCAGTTTTACCGTCGCCATAAGTGATTCGATTGAAACCGTAGAAGATGCCGCGATGGTGTGGCGAATGAACCTTCGGGTCGTCTGAGTGGCCCTGGGTGACGATGCGATCGCCGCTCGGAGAGAACACGTTGTGAAAGACCTTGTAGGTCCGAACGCGGCTCGCTGGCGTGGATTCGTCCAACCTCTCGTAATAGTACGACACCACAGGGCGATGCCCAAAGCGAAGCTCCGTATGAACCCCAGGCCGATCGTGCCACTCAAAACCCGTCACCCTGGAAGGCGGCTCCGTGGAAAGTGTGGCCTTCAATCGGATTGATTTTTCCGCCTCCAAATGAGGCAGAACAAAATGCAACTCGCTCGCGGCGCCAGATACTAGTCCCGGGCCACTCCACTGAGCTGGGATCGATCGACCGTCTGGTCCCGCGATAGTTGCGGACCGAATCGGATCCGATCCGATCTGATTGCGAGGCATCGTTGCGAGCACCGGGACGTTCTTCCGTTCGTGTCGCGGTGCTGCCACGCTGATTTCATAGGAGGTGGAAGCCCCAATCGCCGATGAGGCCAGCGCGATGAAGGATGCTAAACTTGCCGAGGAGGTTCTGTTCATGGGTCAATGATCTGGCTTTGTACTTCTGAACCGCCGGTCAGGACGTTATGCCCCGGGGACCCCTAACCCCGGACCATTGATTTCTCGCGTCCGCAACATTCCGTCCGCCACGCGGAACATTCCTGGGAAGCGCGGTTCCCAGGACTTGTTCGCCGCCGGCAAATACTGCCGAGCGTTTGCCTCCAGTGGATTGATCGATGCCACCCGCGCCTGTAAATTGGCCGTTTGGATCAGTGCCGCCCCGGGGCAACTCATGTCGCCACCGCAAAGAAAGATTTTTTCGCGTCCTGCCACCGCGGTGATCAAGAGCATGTGGGTAAGCCCCTTTTGGGATTTCACGACCGCACCGGTCCAACCCTGTTTGCGAGCGAGCAGCAGCGATTCCACGTCGATGACCGATTCGTCGATCACTACCGGGCAAAGCTTGGCCGCTTCGTGCATCCTGTTCTCAGGATGAGCCTGCAAATCCCGCGAGGTCGGCTGTTCGGTATAGCGAATACGATCGAAGCCGGCCGGAATCTTCTCCTTCAATCGCCGACAGACTTCGATAAAGTAGTCCACGTGCGGGCACTTTTCATTGAAGTCGAGGATGTACTTCCAATCTTTGACACCTCGGTACTCTTGCGTGCGCGTGACGACCCGGTCGATATGCGTCACACGCTCAATGTCCCAATTCAAGTCGGTTCCGTTCACCTTGATCTTAAATTCGAGCAGCCCGTTGTGCTTGATCCATTCCGGTAGTGTCTCCGGAAGCCCGTCCCGGATGGGCTTCTGGTTGTCGGCATCCTCAATCGGATCCACCGCTGATATCAGATGGCAGAGAGGCATCTGCTCTTTTGGTTTCGTGAGCAAATAACGGTTGAGATAGTCACCTTTGTAGGCCGGACCCAAATAGCGCGACAGATCGTACTTCATGAACTCGGGACCGTAAGTGTCGAAAGCGTTCAGCTCTTGAGCCTTGCCGTATGCGTCATGGATCGCGGCGTCGAAGGCGGCGGCGGTCACTAAGGTGCAGAGCTTGGGGATAGGATCCACCAAGCCTAGGCGCTTTGATACATCGACGGCCGCCATGAAATATCGGGGTACGAGATCCCAGTTGATATCGACGGGATGGCCGTATTCTGGGTAGCCATTGGTTATTTTCACGAGCTCGGCTGCCAGCGCTTTCATCGCGCCATTCCGAACCTCCTTCGTCAACTTCTTCGAGGGAAATGAGAAGACTTGGTTGAATGGAATGGTGCCGAATCCTTCGGCCACTCTCCCGCCCAAAGTACGGAGTGAGCACCGAACGGTCGCCATCGTTGCGCGATCCATCACCGTTCCCGCGAAGCCTACGGGAGTCCGGAACTCGTAGTCGTCGTAGCTGATGGAGATGTGCTCAATGCGCGCATCGCTCTGCTTCCTGCCAGCCGCATTGAGAATCCCGAAGTCACTGGCGAGGACTCCAGCGGCGAGAGTTCCAGCGCGGTTCACGAACCCACGCCGCGTGATTTTCTTATACTGTGCCATAATTCACCCTGCATGTCAGACTGACAGTTCCACCCGGCGGAGACGTCTCAAGGATTGGTTCTGGAGATGAAATCCATTAGGTCAGCCAGATCCTGGTTGGTCAATCCTTCCTCGAGTCCCTCCGGCATGAGCGACTGGTTCAGAGTCTGCATTTTGGCAATCTGCGAGCGCGAAACGATTACCTCTGCCCCAAGCGGCTGTCGGAGGGTTATCCCATTGGCGCTTTCATTCGAAATGAATCCTACGTGGGTCTCTCCATCCTTGGTCTCGACCGTGTAGGCAAAATAGTTCGGCGGAACTTCGCGATTGGGATCGAGGATGCTTATCAGAAGCTTCTCCTTCTCGCCACCGCGCGCCACTGCCAAGTCCGGCCCGACCGCAAATCCTGCATTCCCGAATCGGTGGCAAGAGTGGCAGCGCTGTTGGAAAATGACTTTACCTCGCTGATGGTCACCGCGCAGTTCGATGGCGGGAAGGAATCGCCGCACCACCTGGTCTCGCTTGGCTTCAGGCTGAGCACCTAGCAACTGCTTCGATCGCTGTCGGATCATCTCATCCGAATGCTGCCGCAGCGCCACGATTTGCATCAGCGACAGCTCGCCGCGACGAACCCTGCCGCCCTCCATCGCGGTCATCAATGCGCCCGCGCGATCGGGACGTTTGAACAGCACTTCCACCACCTCATTCCGAATTGTTGGCGTAAATGATGACCACCGCTCGAGGAGCGCGGCAGCCAGGCCCTGGGGAGACAGTCGATCCAGCGACATCACGGCCGCCAATTGAATTTCATTCGGCTGCTGGGCACCCAGCAGCGGTAGTAGAGCTTTCTCCTCGACGTCGGCCCGACCGAATGCGAGCAAGGCAATGGCCTCAAGCAGGTTTCCTTCCGCCGCGCCAGCATGATTGGCCGTAATGGCGGCGCTGGTTAACAGCGATCGCAAATCAACTCCAGCCTTCTCGAACGAACTTCCAGCACGACGGAGGCCATCCCCAAGTCCGCGAGCTAGTGGATACGCGATCCGAGGTTCTTGGGTCGAGACAATAGCTTCCCGCACTCGTGCCAAATCATCACGGCGATTCGCGGCTCCGACCACGGCGGCCAACTCCCGCAGCAGTTCAGAGCGACCGCGCTCCCTGTAAGGCGCACCCGTTTCATGGAGAAGAATACTGAACAGTTCTCCCGCCCCCTCGGAAAGCGACGAAAGAACCGCCGCTCGGATCATGGGTTCCCCCGCGTTCCGGCTGGCGATTTGAGCCAAGACTCGAAGACGTTCCGGGTGCCAAACTTCACCCAATGTGAATGCGAGTTGGTAGCGCACCCCCACGATCGGATCTGATGCGCACCCTGACAACCTCGACCACAACTCGCGGGACGGAATGCCGGCTCGGAGAAAGTCCTCGGAAAGACGAACCGCGTGTTCGCGCACGACCCCATCGGAATCCGAGAGCGCGAGCAACAAGTGTCCTTCCTCCAACGCCCTCAGGCCTTTGAGCGCGTGCATCGCGTGTAAGCGGCCCACTGAAAACTTCGAATGCGTCAGCAGATTCAAAAGCCCCGGCACCGCCTGGCGATCATGGCGCTCGTATATCAGCCGAGCGGCGGTGTCGCGATGCCAGCCGTTGGGATTCTCGAGGGTCGCCACCAACTCGGTCAGGGAGGCTCGTGAAAGCCGCGGAAGCGCCGGTTGCTGAAACCCATCAGGCACAATACGGTAAATTCGCCCCATGTCGCTTCCCGCGTAAAGGTCGAGATGCTGGCGAATCGCTTCGGGTATGGCAAACGAAGCCTGAATGGTTTGGCGATACATGTCGGCGATGTAAAGCGTTCCATCCGGCGCATTCGCTATATGCACCGGGCGAAACCAAGTATCCTTCGAAGCTAGGAACTCGACCTTCTGTTCATCCGCGGGGCGCTCGGCGCGAGCAACGGGTCCAGAGTGCGTGACTTTCTTGCGGTGCACGACGTTCTCCGCGCAATCGGCCACGAAGGCATCACCCACGAATTCTCGCGGCCAGGCATTCCCCCGGTAGATGGTCAAACCGCACGCCGCTGTGAAGTATCCCGACGGACGCCCGCCGCCCTCAATTCCGTTCTCCAGGTCCTCGACTCGCCATTTCGTGCGAAGCACGCGCCACGGCTCTTCTGGACTTATCCGGTACAACGCCGCTTTGGGTCCGTCCACGCCGATGTCAATCGTGGCATCGGGCATCGTATGGAAAGGGTTCCGATTCGCATACCGACGATCGAAGAGCTGAGTCATCAGGTGTCGATGCTGTCGACATAGGAACTGTCGCCCGTCGTTGTTAAAACCAAGACCGTACTGCCCTTCACCCGCCTCCGCGCTTAGTGTCATGTTCCGAGGATCAATGGCAAAATTTCCCCGAAGCGTCACGGGTGCCATGGCGGGATCTTGCGGACTCGTAATCAATCCCCCCTGTCCATTCATTAATCCGTGAATCCGATTGTCGAGGCCCCAAGTCAGGCTGCCAAACACCGCCTCTGGATTCACCATCGCCGCGCCTTTGCCCCAGCCGCTCAAGACGATCGATTGCTGATCCGCCACGCCGTCGTCGTCGTTGTCTTTGAAAAGTACCAAATCGGGCGCCGCACCAACTAACACCCCGCCTCCAGTGCAAAAAATTGCCGAGGGCCATCTCAGGCCTTTCGCGAACACGGTGGACTTGTCGAATCTCCCATCGCCATCGGTATCCTCTAGGCGCTTTACCTTGCCTTGGCGGTGTGGATCGCGCTCCGGAAAATCATTCATCTCGATGACAAACAGCCGACCATCCTCGTCGAACGCGAACACAACGGGATCGGTAATCAGGGGCTCGGAAGCGACGAGTTCAAGCCGAAACCCTTTTCGAAGTTGGAACGTACTCAAGGCATTTTTCGCGGTTACCGGCGGAAACTTCGGCAACACCACGGAATCGACAGCGCGCTCAGCCGACCGAACTGACGGCGACCCATCCAGTGCCGAGAGCAGTGCTACAAGTACTCGCGCATTCACTGGGTTCGATGTCATCATTTCGGCTCAGGCAGAATTCTCTTTGGGCACGCCAGCGGTCAACCAACGTTTGTCTCAAACTCGGGAATTCACTGCCAGGGAACATAGGAGAGCAACACAAAGTCGGTGGTGGCCATGGCGGTGACATGCTCAGGAACTGCAGTTATGGGAAGGTCTTCTGAATTGTCGGTTTTTTTAACACAGCGCCCAATCAGTAATAACTCTTTCTCCAGCAAGTGTTTCCTTCGAGGTGTGTAAAATGCCCGTCGGGTTTGTTTACAAAGCATCGCTCACTGGCCTTCCCAAGCAATAGGCGCGAGGTATCAAGCTTGTAATCTGAACGCGGTGGCAAGCAATGGGATACACAAGGCACATTCCCAAGGCGCGCCTTGCGAACAAACAGCGGCACAAATACTGCTGTAAAAACACGCTCCCTCTATCAGCACAGATCGTTCTCATGAAAAATTCATACCACCCGGCGCAGAGGCTTCGCCATTGGTTGCCGCTCGTAATTCTCGGTGTTTGGGGCGGCGTGAGCCTTGTCCATGCACAAGTGTCCCTCGAGGCGACTGTCACGTCGCTCGGCGGCTCATTTCGCTACGACATCAGCGTCGATAACTCTACCAACGAAGACCTTGCAATCGTCAGCCTCGTCTCCGCGCCGCTATTCGATCCACTGATCGACCCGAGCCTCGTGACCCCTCCTGGTTTTCGCGGGAGCTATGATGGCGGCTTGGGTTTTGTCGATTTTCTAGCGGATACCGACATCTTCGCCCGGGGCACAACGATCAGTGGCTTTCGCTTCGAAAGCCTCGAGGGACCTGGCACATACTTTTCTCATTTTGATGCACTGGGAATCCAAGGAACCAGCTTCAGCGGCCAAGTACGAATCCTTCGTGCACACGGCGTTCCGGACGCCGGAAGTACCTGGTTGATGGCCAGTTTGGCGTTCTCCCTCCTTGCGCTCGGGCACAAGGGATTCTTTGCGACTGAAAAACCCTAATTCCAGCGTTGCTCATGCAAACTATCCGAAAACTCCACAAACTTCCCGGAGCTCAATTTGGCATCCTGGCCATCGCAGCTCTCCTAGTGCCGGGAACGCCGCCAGGTTGGGCCTCAAGCCACAGCGACGCCCCGCTGATCAAGCAAGATCCGCAAGCCAACCTTACCGATGTCTATGCTTTCATCGGGACAAAGTACGACAACGTGAACCAGATCGTTCTCAACGTGCTGGTCAGCGTCCGGCCCTTTTCGGATCCTGGCGATGGCGTCATCTATGATCGGTTTGCCGACGACGCTCTCTACAGCATTCACATCACCGATCCCAACACTGGCGCGACAGTGGATCGTTACGACTTCCGCTTCTCCTCGGTCACGGGAGGCTTGAAGAACCCTGACACAATCCTTTCCTATGGCTTAGGGACGCAGGCGGGTGCCATCACAACGATTGGGGACGCACGCCAAAACTTCACCCAGACTTATACATTATACAAGAACGGCGCAACTTTGGGGAGCGGCCTGCCGATACCGCCTCCCAATGTGGGTGTGCGCACGACACCGCTTTACAACGACGTGACGACTGGCAAGGCGATCTCTGGAGCCACTCAGGTGGGACAATTGGATAGTTACACCACGCAAGGGCTCCGGACCGTGACTGGTGGCGTGGGTGCTTGGGCCGGACCACGCGAAGATGGGTTCTACGCCGACACACCCGGCCTCTTCGATCTCCTCGACGCTCGAATCCTCGATAACAATGGCGATCTCTCCGACGGTTTGGGCCAGGATGGTGGAGGCATCGATGGTTTCAAGGGCTACAATGTCCTCAGCTTCGGGATCCAAATTCCAATCAATTCGTTACAACCCCAAACCTACTCTGCTCCTTTTGCCGACCTGCAAAACCCGTTGCCCGCCGTCGGGTCCTCAAGCGGAGTGGGCGTCTACGCCTCTGTGAGCCGCCAGCGCGTTACGCTTCGACGCACCGACAATCGGCCGTTGGACAGCGGCCCCTGGATCCAAATCAATCGGCTTGGGAATCCGCTCTTCAACGAAGTGCTGGTCGCCCTCAGAGATAAGGACAAGTACAACCGCGCTTCGCCAACGGCGGATGCCGCGTTTGCGACCTACGCTGAGAACTCCGAGCTCGCAAATCTGATCAACTTGGTATACGGCACATCCATTCCGACAATCGGGCGCACCGACCTTCGCTCGGTTTTCATTCCCGACGTCCTGCGCGTGGATACGACGACCGGGCCGGTCAAGGTCCCGGGGCAAATCGGGTTCAGTCGGTTTGGTTTCGCCGGAGGCGATACCGCAGTTGGTTCCTCAGGGCAAATCAAGTCCAGTGGTTGGCCCAATGGCCGCCGAATCGGGGACGATGTGGTCGATATCGCACTGACAGCTATCGGGAGCGGGCCCACCTACTCCGACGTCACTGTTATCGGTGATAACGTGGCGGCCAACGACCAGCTTTACAACCAAGTCTTCCCCTACTTGGGCACTCCGCACGCAGGCCCAACCGTCCGTCAACGTGAAGAACCTTAATAAGCGATTGACTGAGTGATCCCTTGGAAGCGAGGGCGATTCCCCACATGAAGTCTTCAGCAGCCGTAGCGCTGGTATTGGCGGTTGCGTTCGTGATCCGTTCGGCGGCCTTCGATGCGATCTCTCGATTAAATTCGGAAACCCCGCTAACGACCGCTCGAATCGAAGGCGACGAAAGACCGACACCCTCCGCCCTCGACCGAGAAATCGCGTCATGGACGGCGCGTACCATTGCCAGACCCGACGATCCTGAAGCTTGGGTTCGGCTTGGGGATTCCCTGATGCAGCGCTCGCGGGAGCAGGTCCTCCCGGCCTTTCACAAACGGGCGGAGGCGGCCTATCGTGAAGCGGCACGGCTCGATCCGAAACACCCCCAAGCTCTCGTCGGACTGGCGTGGGTTGCGAACACCCGACACCAATTTGAAGACGGCAGAAACTGGGCTCGCCAAGCCTTGGCTTTGAATGCGCAACTCCCCGAAGCGCACGCCCTCCTTGGCGACGCGGCGATGGAAACGGGAAATTACGACGAAGCATTCGAGCATTACCAATCCGCTTTGGACATCCGCCCGAACCTCACTTCGTACTCGCGTGCGTCTCATCTACTATGGTTGACCGGTGATAGCCGCCGGGCGAAGGCATTGATGCACAAAGCAATTCTTGCGGGTGCACCCCATGCCGAGAACACCGCATGGTGTCGCGCGCAGTTGGCCCTCATGATGTTTCACGAGGGGGCTTTAATTCCTGCGGCTCAACTGCTGGATCGGGCCTTGAAAGAAGCACCGCGCAACGCCGACGTCCTCGCGGCTATGGGCCGAATCAAAGCAGCCAAGAAGGAGTACCCTGGCGCATTGGAACTCTACGAGCGTGCCCTATCCATCGTTCCGAAACACCCCACGCTCGTTGCGCTCGTCGACTTGTACACCCTGTTGGATGAGCCCGAAGAAGCTGCCCTCATGTCCAGGCGGGTTCTGGAATTCCACGAGAAGCAGATTTCCGAACCGTCACCGTCCAGCAACTCCCCGCCGACTCAGGCCCACGGCCATACCCACACAGGAAACGCTGAATTGGCTTACTTTCTCGCCGACACAGGCCAAGATCTGGACCGTGCTCTCGAGGAAGCAGAACGCGCCTACAAAGCCTACCCAAACGTCCACGTCGCGGACACCCTCGCATGGTGTTACCACAAGAAAGGTCTCCACCGCGAGGCGGCGCGTACCATCCGCCGGGCACTCCGATGGAAAACGCCCGATGCGTTGATTCTTTATCATGCGGGTATGATTTTTTCCCGGACAGAGGATCGAGTGTCCGCCCAGAAGTATCTCTACCAGGCCCTCAACCTGAATCCGAATTTTCATGTGCACCACGCAGAAGCCGCCGCCCAGACCCTCAGGCAATTGGCGCTCAGAAATGCAGTGGACCGTTCGCCCACCTCGATCCAAACACCGCCTCCTGTCGAACCGACCGGGCCTTAGAGGAATCAGGCTATCGACCTGTCCCTTTGTCCCTACGTAAAGGCCACGCACGGTCATCTCGCCGACAGTCAGCGTGCCGGTCTTGTCGGTGCAAATGACCGTGGTGGAGCCTAGGGTTTCGATCGCAGGCAGTTTCCGCACCAGCGCGCGACGCCGCGACATGCGCATCACACCGAGTGCAAGGGAGACGGTGACGACGGCGGGTAATCCTTCCGGGACAGCGGCGACCGCGAGGCTCACCGAGGTCATGAACAGCTCGAAGAACTCCAGCCCGCGAACCAGCCCGAGCACGAACAACAAGGCGACGATGCCAAGGGAGCCCAGTTGAAGGAGGACGAAATGGAACGCGGCATCCACTAACGTGGAACACACTTAGCCTATTATCCGTTGGTGCTTGGCTCCTACGGGGTGATGATCCCGATCTTCTACAAACTGAGTGGGGCTGCCCTGCTTAATTTGGTGATTGCGGTGATTGTCGTCGCCGAGTTGATCCGGGTCGGTTCCCAACTCTGGTCTTATCGGAGGGCCTGAACCATGATGCTCCCCTTCACCAACAATATCCGCATGCTACGGTTTTTGGCGGGAGAGATGACCCAGACTGACCTTGGCGAACGCGTCGGCGTCACACGCCAGACGATAGCCGCCATCGAACAGGGAAAATATTCTCCCAGCCTGGAAGTCGCGTTCGGTATCGCCCAGGTTTTTGGCAAACCATTGGATCAGGTGTTCATCCCGAACCAAGTGACTCCATCCGCGATTACCGGTCCACATTAGAATTTCAGAGTTCTTGCTTTTCATTTTTGATCGATGGGTTCATGGGGTATGGAATGAAGCCGAAGAATTCGATCGAAATAGCCGCCTTTACGCTCATCGAATTGCTCGTGGTGATTGCCATCATAGCGATTCTGGCTGGGATGCTTCTGCCTGCCTTATCGAGAGCAAAGGATCGCGGTAGGACCATCTCATGCCTGAACAACCTCCGTCAGATGGGCCTGGCGACGACGGTTTATGTCGATGATAGCAGGGGTCTTTATCCGCCCCGGACGGACAGCCGCCGATGGCCGACCCTGCTCCGACCCTATTATCAGAGTCTCGCTGTCTTGAAGTGTCCAAACGACAATCGCAGACCCTCTTCGGACCAAAACTCAAACCCAAAATTCGACACCGACAACGCCCTTCGCAGCTATATCTTTAATGGGTGGAACGACTACTTTAAGGTGGAGTTGAAGATGGATGACCTGGCACTTGTCATTGGTAGGTCCATTCCTGAATCTGCCATCCGCCAACCCACCCTGACTATCGTGTACGGCGAGGTCCTGACCAACGAAGCGGCTGTGGGCAATTTCTATATGGACTTTCTCGAAGGAAACGACCGCGATGTGATCTGGAGGAATCGCCACAACGGAGGTACGATTCGCAATAAAGTGGGCGGTTCAAATTACACCTTTGCCGACGGTCACGCCGAATTTCTCAAGCACCGAGGCGTCTTGTACCCGCTGAATCTATGGGCCGTAACCGATTTCTTTAGAACCAACCGCGCACTGGCAAACTGAAGGGTTCCGATGATCAAGTCGTTCGCGGTACTTTGGCTCCTGAGGATATGAGCTCTTGTTCAAGCCGGTGAACTGGCTGATTTGGAGCGCGGTGGCCCTCCACCGCTTTTTTCCCTAGGCATCCCATGCCGCGCCGATAACTCGGAGTTGCGCCTAGCACTACAGCGACGTTTTGAGGGATTTCCATTTTTTGAGTTCTTTGAGGCGGCGTTTACGATGGGAGCGGTAGGCCTGATCGTTGCGCCGTGTGTGATATTTCACCAAAATCACCAGGTAGGCAGGTTCGCGTTT
>SXGU01126151.1_pt1 | contig 13143 bp, 11 predicted proteins | sample 3174531 | NCBI WGS metagenome assembly SXGU01 (sample SAMN11356863, study PRJNA531348) | freshwater metagenome | isolation source: freshwater sample F1-140 | place: China: Fuxian Lake, Yuxi | collected 2017-12-25 | reverse complement strand
GTGAATATCGCTGATCTGCGCGATGGTAAATCCGTGCAGCGCCGGCGGCAGATTGGCAATCGGCACTTCGACATCGACGACGGCGGCCACGCGCCGCGCATTGAGGAAACCAATCAGCGTTGCCAGTGACGCCAGCGACGGTACCGCGATGGCGCTCCAGCGCAACATTGCTTCGTTATGCAGGCCGAATATCGTGGCCAACAGCAGGCCGATATCGCGCAGCAGCGTTAGCACGAACAACGAAGAAAACATGCCCAGCGCGAGCAGCCCTGCCCACGCCAGACGGTCTGCCAGCGGCTGGTGACGAATCGAATGCGACAACAGGCCAGTCGGCACCAACACCAGGGAGGCGAGCAGCCAACACACACCGACTGCGCGCCATGCGTTGTTGATCGGCAGATCGGGCAGCACGCGCAAACCGATGTAGGCATGCAGCGCGGCCAACAACGCAAGAATGACAAGAATAGAGCGAGGTAGCTTCACAAAGGTTTCTGAATTGAAAAATACTGCGGTGGGATGGCGACAACGGCATCGCTATCAACAATACTTTGGGATGAAATTCCCGCGTTCAATGGCGTCAGGGAATCGGTGCGCTGATCGGCAGCCGGGTGGACGGTGATGGCTGAATTAAATTATTTGCGATGTTGCTTGGGCGAGTCCGCATCAGGGCGATGCATGCATCACAGGTAAAACCAAGGTTGCGCATTGGCGCTTTCGCTTCCTTTCAGCGGCGCCACCTCCTTCAATACAAATAAAAAAGCCTCGGCTTGCACCGAGGCTTTCATGATTAAGGCAGTTAAGCTTCGCCGCGCTATCAGGACAGTTGCTGAATCCCTGCCAACACCCAGCCGCCTGGGCCCGATACCGGCTTGGACAGGTTCCACACTTCGGTAAACGGCTCGGCCGGTGCGTTGTCCGCCTCACGGATCATGCCGCTGAACTTCACGCTGGCGAGATAATCGTTGCCAATCGTTTCCACGCCGAGCATTTCCGCATCGAGCGACACCACGTCGGTATGGTTGGCCGATGCGCCGCGCTCCAGCAATTGCTGCTTCATTTCGGCGAACACTTCAGCCGCGGTAAATTCCCGCAAGTCGTTGACGTCGGCCTTGTCCCATGCCGCTTGCAAGCGGATGAAGTAGGTCTTGGCATGCCGCAGGAAGCCTGGGACGTCGAAGTCGGCTGGAATGCTCCACGTCGCATCGCTCATCGTGTCGTTGCCGGCAATGGGCGACGCCGACTGCAATGCCATCGGCTCAATGCGCGAACCGATTTCCGGAGTCGCCACGCCGCTGGAAGCACCGGCATACGCTGGCTGAAATCCAGTCTTCGCCTGCGCATTGCCGTTCTTGCGCGTGACCATGCGATAGATGAAGTACGCAGCCGCTGCCAGCAAGCCGACCATCAGCATGGTGCTGATCATGCTAGCCATGGCGCCGCCGAGTCCGAAGTGCGACAACAGTGCGCCCAGGCCAAGGCCGAGCAAGGCGCCGCCAAGGATGCCCTTCCATGGGCTGGCCGGTTTGGCCGGCGTGCCTTGCGGCGCTGCTGCCGGCTTGGCGGCGGTGGGTGCTGCCTGACTAGGCGCTGCCGACTGGCGGCTGACATTTTGGGACTGCTTGCCGAACGAACCGCCGCCGCCCATACGCTTGGCTTGCGCTTCCGTTACGACAACCGACAGTGCGGAAACCGCCACCATCAAGCTAAGCAAAAATTTTTTCATGCATCCTCCTGAGTTGGTTTGCGTGTGCGGTATGGCCGCACCGGACCACACCAATCACAACAGCTGCTATCGTATGCTTTAGTTTTAATATAGAAAAGCGAAGAAACCGGAATATTTTCTTCGTAAAAACAAGAGCATCCGGCGACCAGGCTTGATAGCGCCTGGCAATCCAGCCTTCTTTCACGTTATGCCTGCCGCACGATGACTTTGGCTAGAGTTTCGATCTTGACAACAAACCTTCGGCCGCGGCGCGTGCTTCATTTAGCGCATGATCCGGCGCGAGCCTGAGCAACGCGGGGATGCCGAGCGCGATCAAGGTCACATCATCGACCAGGCCGAGCACCACTAGCCAGTCCGGAACCACGTCGATCGGGCTGAACACGTACAGCGCCAGCAGCACGGCGCCCAGTTTCAGCAGCGCAGGCGAAGCCGGATTGCGGCAGGCATACCACAGCACCACGATATCGCGCCCGACCGCACGAATTAACCGCCCCAAGCGAAGTAGCATGGCAAGCTCCTAAAGCATTCTCAAATGCATGGCGGACGTTATACACACACGCCGACAAAGATAGTTGGGCAGCGGCGGGAATAAAAAGTGCCATCTGTGCGCGCCTGTTTATCAGGAAACAGCGCGATACAGCGATCACTTGCGCAGATTTACCATCACAACGCCGACCATGACCAGCGCCGCGCCGATGGCAAAGCGGATATCGACCGAATCATCCAATAGCAATACGCCAAAACCAACGCCAAACATCGGTGTCAGGAAAGAAAACACGGAAAGGCGCGATGCAAGATAAGTGCGCAACATCCAGAACCACAGCAGGTAACTGAAGAAAGCAACGATGACGGATTGGAAAACCAGGCTGGCCCAGACTACGCCGTTCAAGACGGCCGTACTCGCCTGTCCACCGATTGCGGCAATCGCCAGCAAGATCAAGCCGCAACTGCCGAGTTGATACAAAAGCGTGGTCGCCGGCGGCGCCTCGGACAGCGCCGAGCGGCGAATCAGTATGGTGGTCGCGGACCAGAAAATTCCTCCGAGTACGCCGAGCGCGTCGCCGATCAACATGTCGCTCCAATCGCGCGACTGGGCAGTGAATCCCTCGGAAAACGCGACCGCTATACCGGCGAATGCAGCGAGCGCGCCAGCCCATTGCATCATACCGAGACGCTCGCCGGCAATGCTCCAGTGCAAACCCAGTACCGTAAAAATCGGTGCGGTGTACAGAAACACCGACATGTGCGAGGCCGTGGTGTATTGCAGTCCGAGCGCGATGCAAAGAAACTCCATCGCAAACAGCACGCCGGCGCCGATGCCGGGCCAGAAAGTGCCGTCGCGCAAGGATAGCCTGTCGCCGCGCCACCAGATCAGCACACACACCATGAGCGCCGCTACGGCCGAGCGCAAACCGATCTGCAGGATCGCGCCCATGTAGGGCACGGCAGTCTTGACCGCAACCTGTTGCAAGCCCCATAGCATGCATAACACCAGCATCAGGTTGATCGCAAAAGCATCGAGCGGCTTGCGGTGGGTCATCGTTGTTTTCGCAAAAGGGAATTGCGTATTGTAAGGGCAGGGATACTTTCTCGTTGGCATCAAGATACTTTTGCATGCAATCACGGTAATCGCTTGAACCAGTTTTGCAGGTCTGCCTCTAACTTGTTTAATAAACACGTGGAGCACGGCGCGATGACTGAAACAAAAATGGATGCAGTGGAATTACTCACAGCACAACACCGGGAAATGGAAGACTTGCTCCATCAGGTGCAGGAAGCGGAAACCGCCGGGACGAAAAAAGCCTTGTTCATGGAGGCGGCCGATCAACTCACGGTACACATCAAGTCGGAAGAAGAAGTGTTTTACCCAGCGGTGCACCGGGCACGCACCGAGGACGATTTGCTGGAGGCGCTGGAAGAACATTTGTCGCTCAAACGGCTGCTGAAGGACTTGCTGGAACTGGAACCGTCGGAAAAAGCTTTCGAGGCGAAATTCAAGGTATTGAAAGAGCAGGCCGAGCATCATCACCGGGAAGAAGAAGAACATCTGTTCCCGGCGGTACTCAAGTTGCTCGATACCGACGCACGCGAAGCGTTGGGCCAAGAGATGCTAGCGATGCAGGACGATTTGAACCGGCAAGCCGTGCCGCGCGGCACAGTGGTCAATGAAACGAGATCGGCGGCGCCTTTGCACTAGCGCCATGCGCCGCCATTTCGCTGTCGTGCTTTTCTTTTTTGCACTGTGCCCACTGGTGCAAGCGGCAACAGCCGCGCAAATGGATCCAGACACTGGCAAACCCATCAGCGCCGCGACCGAACAGAAAGTGCGTGCGTTCCTCGACCGCTTCATCGATGCGGACAAGACGCCGTCGGAACAAGTCGCTTTGTTTGCCGACACGGTGGAATACTACAATCACGGTATCGTCGGCAAGATGCACATCCTGCACGATGTCGAACGCTACGTCAGGCACTGGCCGCAGCGCGATTTCCAGCTCGCGCAAATTATTTACATCAGTACCGACCCGGAGTCGGACCGCGTGTTTGTCGCTTATACCATCGATTTTGAAGTCGCCAACCGCACGCGAGCGCTCTCGGGCAGAGCAAGCTATGGCGCGGTGATCGGCGACCTGGACACGGCACCCAAGGTGGAATCGATCAAGGAAAGAATCACCGAGCGCAAACACGGCGCAGTGCCCGGCGAGTAACGACGTTTCGCAGCATAATGCCGGAAATGCATACTGTTGAGGAGTACCTTAAGGGGAGCCCCATGAAACTGATTCGGTTGCATCCGCTGCATCTGCTCTGTGCGCTGACTATGCTGCATCCAAACGCACATGCGCAATCCGTGACAATCCGTGCGGAAGTGCTGACGCGCGAACTGGAACATCCATGGGCGCTGGCGTTTATCGGTGACGGCCGCATGCTGGTGACCGAGCGGCCGGGCCGCATGCGCGTGGTGCAGCCGGACGGCGCTGTGGGCGCGCCGCTGGAAGGCGTGCCCAAGGTCGATACCGGCGGACAGGGTGGCTTGCTGGACCTGATTACCGACAGCGACTTTGCGCGCAACCGCACGATCTATTTCTGTTTTTCCGAGGCGGGCAGCGGCAGTTCAACCGGGACCAATTCCACCGCGCTGGCGTCGGCGCGCCTGGCGGACGACGGCAAGCGGCTCGAACGCGTGAAAATCTTGTTCAGCCAGAAGCCGAAAATCAGCAGCCGCATGCATTTCGGCTGCCGCATTGTCGAGCATGGCGACGGCACGTTGTTCATGACGCTCGGCGAACGCTTTTCCCGCATGCAGGATGCGCAAAAACTCGACAACCATCACGGCAAGGTGGTGCGACTCCGCAAGGACGGCTCGGTACCGCCGGACAATCCCTTCGTTGGCAAGAGCGCCGCGCAATCCGATGCCTTGCCGGAAATCTGGAGCTACGGCCATCGCAATTCGCAAGGCGCGACGCTGGGACCGGATGGCAAGTTCTGGATGCATGAACACGGCCCGCAAGGCGGCGATGAAATCAACCGGCCGGAAGCGGGCAAAAATGACGGCTGGCCGGTGATCACCTATGGCGAGAACTAGGGCGGCGGCAAGATCGGCGCCGGCATCACCGCGCAAGCAGGCATGGAACAACCGCTGCATTACTGGACGCCGTCGATCGCGCCATCGGGCATGACTTTCTTGCGCAGCGAGCGCTACGGCAAGGCATGGCAAGGGAACCTGTTCGTCGGCGCGCTGAAATTCCAGTATCTCGCGCGCCTCGACATGCAGGGCGACAAGGCAGTGAAAGAAGAAAAGCTGCTGCAAAACATGCGGCAGCGCATCCGCGATGTGCGCGAAGGCCCCGACGGCTTGCTGTATGTGCTGACCGACGAGAATAAAGGGCAGTTGATCCGGCTGCAGCCCAATTGATTGACCGGGCAGGCATGCGCGATCTACGGCAGGTGCACCCCGACGATGATTGCAGCGGCTTCATAGCGCCACCGGCGCCATGGCCGGGCACGTTGCTATCCATGAGAAACATTGTGCGAAATCAAGATCGGTGGAGTTTCGTCGCGGCAAAATCGTGTCGACGTGAACTTCTGGAGCCAAGATGCGCCGCAAAAACCGAAAAATCGTGCAGCGATTCCGTACAAGACAAGCCAAGGCCGACCGACTTCACCGGTTCGCACTTGCATCGATCGCACTTGGCATCGGTTTGATGTCCTTCCGGACCTTTCTGCATTGATGGCGGCTGGCTGGCCATTGAACAAAACCTGCTCTCCCTGCTCTACACGATATCACTGGCTCTCTGCATCGCCGCAGTCGCCGGTTTTTCGCCGCATCAACCTGCGCTCCGCAGCCTGTTGAGACCTGCCACTTTCCAAGGAGAGACACAGCATGATCAAGCTTGCAATCATCATCGGCGCTACCCGCCCCGGGCGCAAGGCAGAAGCGGTCGCGCGCTGGGTGCACGAGATCGCACTAAAGCGCGGCGACACCGAACTCGAACTGGTCGACATCGAAGACTTCAATCTGCCGCTGCTGGACGAACCTGTGCCGCCATCCATGGGGCAGTACAGCCAGCCGCACACCCAGGCCTGGGCCAACAAGATCGATACCTTCGACGCCTTCGTCTTCGTCACGCCGGAATACAATCACGGCACCTCCGGCGCACTGAAAAATGCGATCGATTATTTGTACAAGGAATGGAACAACAAGGCCGCCGGCTTCGTCGGCTACGGCAGCGCCGGAGGAGTGCGCGCGGTCGAGCATTTACGCCTGGTGATGGGCGAAGTGCAGGTTGCGGACGTGCGCAACCAGGTCATGCTGTCGCTGTATACCGATTTTGAAAATTTCACTGTGTTCAAGCCGGCATCCCATCACGAGAAATCGGTGAATGCGATGCTGGATCAGGTGCTTGCGTGGGGTGGGGCGCTGAAGACCTTGCGCGGCAAGTAGGTGGTTGTCGCGCGCAGATGCACTGCAGCCTGCGCGCGGAGTTTGCCGGCGTAAAAATCCTGCGCCGGCAAAACAAGGAGCCGAATCACTGCGTCGCCCGCTTCCCGATATAGGCCAGCGCCTCTTCCACCTGATCGATCAAAATCAGGCAAAGATCGCCTTCCGCCAAATTAGCCAGCGCAGCATCGATCGCGGCAAACTCACCTCGGATTTCCTTGACGAATTTGGTGCGCTTGGCGTTTTCCAGGCCTTGGCGCAGCAGTTTGATCACCTCACCATCGTCGCGTCCGCGCTGACACTGATCTTCGTACAGGATCACGCTGTCGAACGCATCCCCGAGAATCTCGGTCTGGCGGCGAATATCGATATCGCGCCGGTCGCCCGCCCCGCTGATGACCACCACGCGGCGCTTGGCCGGCATGCTGTCGACCGCGTTCACCAGCGCCTGGATCGCATCCGGGTTGTGCCCGTAGTCGGCGATCAGCGTCGCGCCTTTATAAGAGAACAGATTGAAGCGCCCTGGCGCGCTCCGCGCATCGCTGATGAAGGTCTTCAGTCCCGCCCGCACCTCATCCCAAGCGAGGCCCAATCCCCACGCGGCGCCGATCGCCGCCATCGCGTTTTCGACCTGGAAGCCGATGCTGCCATCGCGCGTGAGAGGAATGTCGGTCAGCTCGATGTGATGCGTGAACTTGCCTTCGGCGGCGACAATCGCATTACCGTCCACAAACACCACGCGACGTCCCCGCGCGCGATGTGCGGTCATTACCGGGTGATGCACGTCCTTGGCGAAGAAGGTGACGTCGCCGCCGCAGACTGCCGCCATACTAGCGACCATCGGATCGGCGGCGTTGAGCACCGCGGTGCCGGTGGGCGCGACGTTTTGCACGATCACGCGCTTGACCACGGCGAGGTCTTCGACAGTGGTGATGTAATTGAGGCCGAGATGGTCGCCTTCGCCGATATTGGTAATGACGGCGACATTGCAGCGGTCGAACCCGAGTCCTTCGCGCAGCACGCCGCCGCGCGCGGTTTCGAATACCGCCGCGTCCACGTCCGGATGCAGCAGCACATTGCGCGCGCTGCGCGGGCCGCTGCAGTCGCCGGTATCGATGCGCTGGCTGCCGATATACACGCCGTCGGTGCCGGTCATGCCGACACGGTATTTGCTGGCGGCAAGCAGATGCGCAATCAGTTTGACGGTAGTGGTCTTGCCGTTGGTGCCGGCAACCGCGACCACCGGAATGCGGCCGTCGTCGCCGTCGGCGAACATGGCGGAAATGATCGCCTCGCCGACCGGGCGGCCCTTGCCGAACGACGGTTGCAGATGCATGCGCAGGCCGGGCGCGGCATTGACTTCGACGATGCCGCCACCCTGTTCTTCCAGCGGCTTGAGTACGCTTTCGCACACCACGTCCACACCGCAGATATCGAGGCCGACCATTTGCGCCGCTTCCACGGCGCACGCGGCCATATCCGGATGCACGTCTTCGGTGACGTCGGTGGCGGTGCCGCCGGTGCTGAGGTTGGCATTATTGCGCAACACCACCAGGACGCCTTTGGGCGGAACGCTTTCAACGGTATAGCCCTGCTTGGCCAGCGTCGCGCGCGCGATGTCGTCCAGCCGGATCCTGGTGAGCGAGGTCGCATGGCCGTCGCCGCGGCGCGGGTCCTTGTTCACCTGTTCAATCAGTTCAGCGATGTTCTGCACGCCGTCGCCGATGACTTGCGGCGGCGCGCGGCGCGCGGCGGCGACCAATTGGTTGCCGACCACCAGCAGGCGAAAATCATGGCCGGTAATGTAGCGTTCGACGATCACGTCGGAACTGATCGCATAGGCGACGTTGAAGGCGGCCAGCACTTCGTCGCGCGTCTTGATGTTGACCGCGACGCCCTTGCCCTGGTTGCCGTCACGCGGCTTGACCACGACCGGGCCGCCGATCTCGGTGGCGGCCTGCCAGGCGTCGTCCGCATCGGTGACCGAGCGGCCGTGCGGCACCGGCACGCCGGCGGCATCGAGCAGCATCTTGGTCAATTCCTTGTCCTGCGCGATCGATTCGGCGATGGCGCTGGTGCGGCTGGTTTCGGCGGCCTGGATGCGGCTCTGGCGGCTGCCCCAGCCGAACTGCACCATGCTGCCTTCGGTCAGACGGCGATACGGAATGCCGCGCGCGACTGCCGCTTGCACAATGGCGCCGGTGCTGGGTCCAAGCCGGATGTCTTCGTCGAGCTCGCGCAAGCGCGCAAGCGAGTGCTCCAGATCGAAAGGCTGGCCTTCCAGCGCACTGCGGCACAGCGTCTCGGCCAGTTCGACGGCCAGCCGGCCGACCGCTTCCTCGGTGTATTCGACCACCACCTGGTAGGTTCCCGGCTCGACCGTCTCCACCACGCGGGAAAACGTCACCGGGCAGCCGGCCTGCGCCTGCAGGCCGAGGGCGGCGGCTTCGAGCGCATGCGCGATCGAGAGCGCATGCCGGGGGGTGGCCGGTTCGAGGAATTTGATTTCGGGAAACCGCATGCGCAGTTGCTGTTCGAAATTCGGCAAAGCGGCGATGTCGCGCTCCACTTCGGAGCACGAGACAATGGCTTCGATCGACGTGTGCCGACTCCACAGATTTGGGCCGCGCAAGGCGCGGATACGCGAAATTTCCATCAATATGTTCCTTGTTTGCGCGGCCGGTGCGGCCATGGCCGCCGCCGTGCATTACCCATGCGCCCGCCATCGAGCGAGCCTTGTCCTGTCAAGCGGCCGCCTGGCCGAATTCAAAGGTTTCGATAGCGGCCAGGATCACATCCGCGCCAATGCCCAGCGCCCAGCCGGCGCCTACCGCGGCCAGGATGTTTTCAATCGCGAACGCAGGCGTTTCCACATGCGTGAGCGATAGCTTGGCAATCTCGATCAGCGACGATTCATCCTTGCCGCATGCCCGCATAATGCGGCCGTCGCGCACGAACACCGCGCGTCCACCTTGCGCGCGATGCTGCGCCAGCGGTGCCGCATCCGGCGCGGCGCTGAAAAAGATCACGCTGCCGTCGCACAGCCCGGCCATGCCGGCCACGCGCGTATCGTCGGCGTTCAATACCGCGACGCCGTCGGGCAGCACGATATCAACCTGGGTACGCGCCACATTAACCATCTGGTCGGCGTCATCGATATGCAAATCCGGCAGGCTGGCATTCGGATCGATGTTGGTCACCACTCCCACCTGGCAGCGGTCGTAAGCGACGCCTTCGGTCAGGATCGAACGGTAACCGTTTTCGAACACGGCCGCTTCGACCGCGCGGTTCATCAGGATGCGATGCGCGGATTTCCAGTTGGCGCAGTCGCTCTTATCCATCTGGCGCTGGCGCAGAAACAGGCCATCGCTGCAGGCGATGCCGACATACGCGCCGTGCAGCTTGAGCATGCGCGCCACCAGACGCGCCACCATGGTCTTGCCGTGGCAGCCCGTCACGCCAACGACAGGAATGCGGCCGCTCTCCTGCTCCGGGAACAGGTGGTTGACGATCGCGCTGCCCACCGGACGCGGCGAGCCGCTGGCGGGCTTCAAATGCATCAGCAAGCCGGGGCCGGCATTGACTTCCACAATCGCGCCGCCCTGCTCGTGGAGCGGACGGGAAATGTCTTCCGCCACCAGGTCGACGCCGGCAATATCCAGGCCGACGATGCGCGCCGCCAGCGAAGCGGCGGCCGTCACGCTGGGATGCACGTCGTCGGTGACATCGAACGCGACGTTGCCGTTGCGCTGGATCAGCACCGATTTGCCGGTGGGCGGCACCGAATCCGGCGCCAAGCCCTGGCGCGTCAATTCCAGCCGCACCGCCGGATCTTCATCGATCAGCACCAGGTTAAGCGGGAAATCCTCGGTGACGCCGCGCCGCGGGTCGGTATTGATCTGGCTATCGATCAGTTGCACGACGGTCGATTTGCCGTCGCCGGTCACGCAGGCGATTTCACCGCGCGCGCAGGCAACCAGCTTGCCGCCGACCACCAGCAACCGGTGTTCGTTGCCGGGAATGAAACGCTCGACGATCACTTCGCTGCCCTCGGCATCGGCGAGACGGTAAGCTGCTTCGATTTCGTCGCGTGTTTTCAGGTCGGTCGATACGCCGCGGCCATGGTTGCCGTCGGACGGCTTGACCACCACCGGGATGCCTATGTCTTGCGCGGCATCCCATGCGTCTTGCGGGCTGCTGACGATGCGGCCTTCCGGCACCGGCACGCCGCAGGACTGCAGCAGGCTCTTGGTCAAGTCTTTTTCGCTGGAGATGCTTTCCGCGATCGCACTGGTTTCGTCGGTTTCCGCCGTCCAGATGCGGCGCGAGCGGGCGCCGTAGCCGAGCTGTACCAGGTTGCCATCGTTCAAACGGAGATGCGGAATGCGGCGAGCGGCGGCGGCCTCGACGATGTTGGCGGTGCTGGGACCGAGCGCAACCGTTTCGGCCAGCTCGCTCAGGGATGCGATGGTGGCGGCGACATCGAATGCGCGGTCTTCGATGGCGGCCATCACCAGGTCGCGCGCAGCGGTCAGCGCGGCGCGACTGACCGGCTCGTAGCGGGCGCGCACAGTCACCTTGTAGACGCCGCGCCGGGAAGTCGAGCGCGCCTTGCCGAAACCGGTCTGTACGCCGGCCAGGTTGTGCAACTCGATCATCACGTGTTCCATGATGTGCGCCGGCCAGGTGCCTTCGCGCAGGCGCTGCAGGAAGCCGCCGCGCTCGCCGACGCCGCAACGGTGCTCGACCAGGCCGGGCAGCCAGGCTGTCAGGCGTTCGTACAAGCCGGGAAGGGTGTTGGACGGCGAATCTTCCAGGTCGCCGATATCGACCCATGCCTCGATGACCGGACGGTAGGTCCAGATGTTTGGACCGCGCAGAGACATCACATTGATGATCTCAATGGTTTTGTTGTTCATTTAATACGTGAGGGTAAAGGCCATTGTTAAGGGTTTCTGACTATCTTTTTCCGGCCTGTGCTTGGATTAACGCTTTGGGCGCGCGTTAGTTTACTGAATGCATAAAAAAATTATTGGGGGATGGATCAAATACGCAAGAACAACATTATCGCCTCTCGGTATACTTAATGCCAGATTGACGCGCTTCCCGACAAGCAAGCGCCCGAAAGATTTTACATTTTGCAAACAAAATGTCGTTTGTTTGCCTTTTCCGAGCATTAATGAATACACCCCCCCCCACCGCGTTGCCGGTAAAGCAGCTTATCCCCGCACGTTGGCAACACGACTTGCAGGCAACCCTGCTCCCCGGCGAGACGGCCATCGCCTGCGTCGAGCTCGATCTCGATGCCAAACTGCGCTTCGCCCCTGGACTCGTGGTCGTCACCGACCGGCGGCTGCTGGCAAAGGAAGCAAGCGAAGGCCAATGGAAAGAATGGCCATATCGACAACACTTGAAACTCGCGCATCACGACCATGCCGGCGTCGGCACGCTGGAACTGCATGACGACAGCGGACGGCTGGCATGCTGGCGCTATACGCTCGGCCACAATCCGGAGGCGCTGCGCGTGATCGACCATTTCGAGCAGCGACACGATGCGGCGGTCAGCGGCCTGCCGTTGCAGGAACCGGAGCAGGCGACGTGTCCGAGTTGCAAGGCGCCGCTGGCGTCGGATCAGGAGGAATGCCCGATCTGCACCCGCGAAATCCACACGCCGCCGTCGACCTGGACACTGTTTCGCCTGTGGCGCTTTGCGAAACCGTACAACGGCCAGTTGCTGGCGGGCTTTTTGCTGACGCTGGCATCGACGGCGGCAACGCTGGTGCCGCCCTACCTGGCAATGCCGCTGATGGACAATGTGCTGATCCCGTACCAGAACGGCCAGCAGATCGATGTCAGCCTGGTCGTGCTGTATCTGTCCGGTTTGTTCGGCGCGGCGCTGGTGGCCTGGGTGCTGGGCTGGGCGCGCACGTATATCCTGGCGCTGGTTTCCGAGCGCATCGGCGCCGACTTGCGCACCGCCACCTATGAGCATTTGCTGCGGCTATCGCTCGAATACTTCGGCGGCCGGCGCACCGGCGACTTGATGGCGCGCATCGGCTCGGAAACCGACCGCATCTGCGTGTTTCTGTCGCTGCACCTGCTGGATTTCGCCACCGACGTGCTGATGATCGGCATGACGGCGGTGATCCTGGTGTCCATCAATCCCTGGCTGGCCTTGGTCACCTTGCTGCCGCTGCCCTTCATCGCGTGGATGATCCATGTGGTGCGCGACAAGCTGCGCCACGGTTTCGAAAAGATCGACCGGGTCTGGGGCGAAGTGACCAATGTGCTGGCCGATACCATTCCCGGCATCCGCGTGGTGAAGGCCTTTGCTCAAGAGAAGCGCGAAGCGGCGCGCTTTCGCGAAGCCAACAAGCACAACCTGCAGATCAACGATCGCGTCAACAAGGTGTGGTCGCTGTTTTCGCCGACCGTCACCTTCCTGACCGAGATCGGCTTGCTGATCGTGTGGGCGGTCGGCATC
>SXGU01257500.1_pt1 | contig 13144 bp, 15 predicted proteins | sample 3174531 | NCBI WGS metagenome assembly SXGU01 (sample SAMN11356863, study PRJNA531348) | freshwater metagenome | isolation source: freshwater sample F1-140 | place: China: Fuxian Lake, Yuxi | collected 2017-12-25 | reverse complement strand
ATGCGGCACTCCGCCACCCGCTCGCTCTTGGAGCGGAACGACGTGCTGATCGTGTCATCCGTCTCCTGCATCTACGGCCTCGGCTCGCCGGAGGTCTACCACAACATGCTGCTCTACCTCGAGGAGGGGATGGAAATCCGGCGCGAGCAGATTCTGGCCAAGCTGGTGGAGATTCAGTATGCCCGCAACGATACGGACTTTCACCGGGGGACCTTCCGGGCCCGCGGTGACGTCATCGAAATCTTTCCCGCCGCCTCCGATGCCCACTCGGTGCGCATCGAGCTGTTCGGCGATACCGTGGATGCGATACACGAAATCGATCCGCTCACCGGCAAGTCGCTGGCCAAGCTGCCGAAAGTGCCGATCTATCCGAATACCCACTATCTGATCGCGCCGGATCGCTACGAGCGGGCCTTGAACGGCATCGAGGCGGAATTGGACGCGCGCATCGCCGAGTTCAAAGCCCGCAACCAGTTGCTGGAGATGCAGCGCATCGAGCAGCGGACGAAGTTCGACCTGGAGATGATCCGGGCCATGGGCTACTGCCACGGCATCGAGAACTAGTCCCGCCACTTGAGCGGCCGATCGGCCGGCGAACCTCCGCCGACGTTGCTGGATTATTTCCCCAAGGACTTCCTGATGATCATCGACGAGTCCCACGCGACGATCCCGCAAGTGCAGGGAATGTACGAAGGCGACCGGTCCAGAAAGAAAAGCCTCGTGGACTATGGGTTCCGTCTGCCCTCGGCGTTCGATAACCGACCGCTGACCTTCAAGGAGTTCGAGCGCATCATCCACCAGGTCGTCTATGTGTCGGCCACGCCCGGCTCGTATGAACTGGAGCATGCCGGCGCGTCCGTGGTGGAACAGATCATTCGGCCGACCGGCCTGATGGACCCCCAGATTGAGGTGCGGCCGGCGCGCGGGCAGGTGGACGACTTGCTCGGGCAAGTGAAGGCCGAGGTGTCGCGCGGCAACCGGGTGCTGGTGACGACGCTCACGAAGCGGATGGCCGAAGACCTGACCGAGTACTATCACGACCTGGGGGTCAAGGTCCGGTATCTCCATTCCGACATCAAGACCCTGGAGCGGGCCGAGATCGTGCGGGACCTCCGACGGGGCCTGTTCGACGTCTTGGTGGGCATCAACTTGCTGCGGGAAGGACTGGACATTCCGGAGGTCAGCCTCGTGGCGATCCTGGATGCGGACAAGGAAGGCTACCTCCGGTCGCATCGCTCGTTGATCCAGACGGCCGGCCGGGCGGCCCGGCACAGCGAGGGGCGGGTGCTCTTTTATGGGGATCGCGTGACGGACTCCATGACGCTGGCCATCGAGGAAACGGGGCGTCGCCGCCGTATCCAGGCCGACTACAACGAGGCGTATGGCATCACGCCGGAGAGCGTGAAGAAGAGCATCCCGGCGTTGGAATACAAGATGGCGGAGCTGGATTATGTGCAGCTGGAGTTGGCCGCTGAGCCAGAAGCCGCCTACAGCGGGGACGCGGAAGAGCTGCTCCGCACACTCGAAGTCGAGATGAAGGCGGCGGCCAAGGACCTGGCGTTCGAGCGGGCTGCCGAACTGCGCGACCGGATTCGTGCGCTGCGGCTCAAAGAATTGGAGGTCTGAAAAACAGAAAGTCTATCAAGCAGAAAAGTTCCAAACTTCCCAAAACAATTCGACTTTCCAACTTGTAGACATTGCGACTTTTTTGACTGACGTTACGCTTGCTTGTAGAGGTAGATGCCCAGAAAGATGCCCAGAAAAGTGAGGAGATTCATCTTCAGCGTGAACCCGAGCGTGAACTTGAGGAGGATGAGGTCAACGGTCAGAGGCGGCTGGATGCCGGGCGTGATGGCGGTTGAAAACAGGCTTTGGGTTGCGCCCTGGGGAGCGATGGCCCGCAAGGTTTCTCCCAGCACCCCGCCGAACAAGCCTCCCAGCAGGATGAAGAGCAGTAAGATCAAGGGTGATTTCTTCATACGATCCCGTCCGGCCTGGAACCCCAATTATCCTGTAAGTGAAATTTCGGGCACGATAGCGAAATGGCTGCGGGAAGTCAAGAAATGGCTGCCGGGGGGGGGCAACGATCGTCTACAGAATCGTCCAAGAATCAGGCTGTGCGGTTTCAGCACGGCCCTCGGCTTGGCGTTGGTCCTCTGGCCAGCCGGGTCCGGGTCGGCCTTCGACTGGTTCCCGACCGATCAGGAGATGCAGAAATTCCATCGGAGCTGGAATCCGCAGACCCACGGGTCCATGTACATCGCTTCCGCTGACTTGCAGGCCCAGGGCCAGTGGGGGCTCTGGGCGTTCGCCTACGGCAAGTTGACCAGCCACCAGTTCGGGAGTTCATTGGCTGCCACCGGGACTGGGGCACCGTTCCACCAGGACGCCATCGCGCTGGGCACGGTGATCGATTACAGTTTGACCGATCACGTCACGCTCAGCGTGAGTGCCGCCCTGACGTCCTGGGATTCGGATCGGCCGAGCGGGAACCAGTCCTCCGGGCGGGAGAACGCCACGGGCCTAGACGATATCGGGCTGATCATGGTCACGCGCCACTTGGTCCAGGACCCGGACGGATGGCAACCGTCGGTCGGCACCTTTAGCCGCATCTCGCTTCCGTCCAGCCGATGGGCCGGCATGCCCTCGATCCCCGGCGGTTTCATCCCGGTCACGCCTCGTCCGAGCGTCCGCCACGGTGCCCTCGCTTTCACCGAAGGGCCCACCTTTCGGAAAAACCTCGAGCCCTTCCGCCTCAGCGGAATGGTCATGTACACGTACCATGCGCCGGGGAGCGAGGGCGACAAGACCGTCTATCCGGGCGATTTTCTGGACGCCCGCGTCGGCCTCGAATATGTGGCTCAGGATAAGCAGGGTTTCGGCCTTCTCGTGGACGGGGTCGTCCAAGCCGGGTTGCCGTACCGGCTGGACGGGCATGCCATCACGACCGACCACAAGGACTTTGTGCTGATCGGCACGGCAGTCGCCGTGGAGTACAGATTCACCCCCGAATGGGTGGGCTCCATTGGGGCCCTGTTCCCCCTAGCCGGCCAGAGCACTATGGATGCTATCTATCCGTCGTTCTCGATAAAATACTTCTGGGGCCGGGAGTGACGCCGGCGGCGGGCGGTGCGCCTGCTGATCCGGGAGGCGTTTTGCGGAGGCTGCGCACGCAGGCGCGGGGCGCGTGGTGGCGCTGGTGACGGAAGAGGTGGTCAGCGCCCAGGCGGTGGCCCAGTTGCACGCGTCCCCGCTGGGCGATGCCTAGCAATATCTGTTCCTCGATGGGGTCAGTCTGCGGGTACGGCATCGGCCTTCAGTGCTCCTCTTCGGCATGCCTGGGCCTATCTGATACAGGGTCGGCCTGACCACAGGGAAACTTGAGATGGGCGGGGCTTCGCCCTGAGAAATTGCCTCTGTTTGGGCCGTGCAGAAGGCCGGCGGCCCTACTTCTGTCCTTGACTTCTCACACCTCGGTTGTTTAGACTGCCCGATGCTCTTTTTTGAGATATTTCGAGCGTATAGGTCTGTCCGAAGAGGGTGCTGGTGGTGTTCCAAAATCTGAGCCAAAAACTCGACAAGGTCTTGAAAAAGCTCCGCGGCCAGGGGGTCCTGACCGAGGCCAATATCGCGGAGGCGTTGAAAGAGGTGCGATTGGCCCTCTTGGAAGCGGACGTTCATTTCAAGATCGTGAAGGATTTCACGGAGCGCGTCAGGGAGAAGGCGATCGGGCAGGACGTTCTCCGGAGCCTGACCCCTGGTCATCAGGTGGTCAAGGTCGTCTGGGAGGAACTTCGCGAACTGATGGGCCGCGACCAGGCCGGGTTGCGCCTGGCATCCGAGCCGCCGACCGTCATCATGATGGTCGGGCTGCAGGGGGCAGGCAAGACCACTACCTGCGGCAAGCTCGCGCGGCTGTTCAAGCAGCAGGGCAAGCGCGTGCTCCTTGTGGCGGCGGACCCGCGCCGGCCTGCTGCCGGCGACCAGTTGGCCAGTCTGGGCGCGGATCTGGATGTGCCGGTCTATCGGGCCGAACCATCCGGTTCCGCTTCGCGGGTCGATGCCTCGGCCGCGGCTGTCGTGCGGATTTGCACGGAGGGGGCGCAGCGGGGTCGTGCGCAGGGCTATGACGTGGTCGTGCTGGATACGGGCGGCCGTCTGCACATTGACGAGGCGTTGATGGGCGAGTTGGTGGAGGTCAAACGGACCGTCCAGCCGCAGGAGGTTCTCCTCGTCGCGGATGCGATGACCGGTCAGGATGCCGTCTCCATGGCCGAGCAGTTCGATCGGCGTGTCGGCCTGACCGGCCTGATCCTGACGAAGGTGGAGGGCGATGCGCGCGGCGGGGCCGTCCTATCCATCCGGGCGGTCACGGGCAAGCCGATCAAGTTTCTGGGGGTCGGCGAAAAGCTCGATGCGCTCGAGGTCTTCCACCCGGATCGCATGGCCTCCCGCATTCGCGGAATGGGCGACGTCCTGTCGTTGATCGAAAAGGCGCAGGAGGCCTATTCACGGGAACAGGCGGAGACGATCCAGAAGCAGCTCACGGCCAAGACTCTGACGCTGGAGGATTTTCGGGAACAGATCGCCCAGGTCAATCGCATGGGGTCGATGGAAGAGTTGTTGGGGATGTTGCCCGGCGGCCAACGCCTCAAGGATCTGGCGGGGGGCGGGGTCCCCGACAAGGAGATCAAGCGGGTCGTGGCCATGATCGACTCCATGACGCCGCGCGAACGCCGCGACCACACGGTCATCAACGGCAACCGCAAGAAGCGGATCGCCCGCGGCAGCGGCGCCACGGTGCAGGATGTGAACCGGTTGATTAAGCAGTATCTGGCCGCACGCAAGATGATGAAAGCTCTGACGGCCGGGGGCGGAAGGCGGCAGTTGGCGCAGGCCTTGCGGTCGTTCTGAGGAGAGCCGTCAGCTCTCAGCCATCAGCGGTCAGCTTGGAACTGGCCTGTTGATGGCGTTATAGCTGATCGCTGAAAGCTGATCGCTTTTTAACTAAGGAGGATCCAGTGGCAGTTCATTTACGATTGACGCGGGCGGGCCGGCACAAACTCCCGTTTTATCGCGTGGTGGCGGCGGATTCCCGCAAGCCCCGCGATGGGAAGTACCTGGAAGTGCTGGGCACCTATGACACGTTGAAGAATCCGCCGGTGATCCAGCTCAAGCAGGAACGCGTGCTGGACTGGCTGAAGAAGGGCGCGCAGCCATCCGTGACGGTCCGGACCGTGTTGCGCCGGTCTGGCCTCTGGAAGCAATTCGAAGCATCGCGCAAGGCCAAACCGGCCTCGTAAGGCACAAGCGATGGGCACGCCTGTCACATCGTCCGCCGAGGCGACGGCCGACGTGACGGATTGGGTCGCCGTCGGAAAAATCGTGAAGCCCTTCGGGGTCCGGGGCGACGTGCGGGTCTTATCGCTCAGCGACGTGCCCGGACGGATCCAGGGCCTGAAGCAGGTGATGCTGGTGGCGCCGTCCGGCCGGACGGCGTCGGCGTCAGTCATCAGGCTTCGCGAAGAGCGCGGCGGGTTCGTGATAGGGTTCGATGTGTTCTCGACTCCGGAAGAAGCGGCGGTGTTTCGCGGCGGGCTCATCAAGATTGTGCGAGACCAGGCGCCGCCCTTGCCCGAAGGCCAGTATTACGAATGCGATCTGATCGGCATGACGGTCCGCGATGAAGCCGGCCTGGTCTTGGGGACCTTGGAGGAGATCGTAGCGACCGGCGGCCATCCCGTGTTTGCGGTCCGCCGGGAGGGTAAAGAAGTGCTGATTCCTGCAACGCGGAGCGTCGTCGCTGCGGTGGATTTGGCGGGGCGGACCATGACGGTGCGGGGCATCGAGGAGCTTCTGGACGCATGACTCTGCGGTGTGACATCGTAACGCTCTTCCCGGACTTGGTGGGGCCGGTCCTGGGACAGAGCATGCTCAAGCGGGCCCAGGAAAAGGGGCTGCTGGAGGTGCGGGTCCTCAATCTGCGGGGCTACACCTTGGACCGACATCAGGTGGCGGATGACGCGCCCTACGGCGGCGGGGCCGGTATGGTCATGAAGGCGGAGCCGATTTTCAGGGCCGTGGAGGCGTTGCGCGCCGACTACGGGGAGGATATGCGGCTGCTGATGCCATCTCCGCAGGGCCGGCCGTTCACGCAGCAGGTGGCGGAAGAATTATCCGCGGAGCGGCGTCGTCTGGTGTTCGTCTGCGGGCATTATGAGGGCATCGACGAGCGGGTGCGGCAAGGGTTGGAGCCGGAGGAGATCTCGATCGGCGACTATGTCCTGACCGGCGGGGAATTGCCGGCTCTCGTCATGGTCGATGCGGCGGCGCGGCTGATTCCCGGTGTGCTCGGACACCCGGAGTCGGCGCTGGCTGAGTCCTTTGCCGACTCCTTGCTGGATTTCCCGCAGTACACGCGCCCGGCCGAGGTGCGGGGGCTGGCGGTGCCGGAGGTGCTGGTCTCGGGCAACCATGAGGCGGTCCGCCGCTGGCGGCGGAAGGAGGCGCTGCGCAATACCTGGCTCAAGCGCCCGGATTTGCTGCGGGATCGGTTGCTGAGCGACGAAGATCGACGGTTGTTGGATGAAGTGATGCAGGAACGGGCGCATATCTGTGATGTTTCAGGAGGAGGGAGACTATCATGAATCGGTTGGAGCGAATCCAACGATCGCTGACCAAAAAAACGGCGCCGTCGTTCGAAATCGGGGACACGGTCCGGGTCCATGTCAAGGTCGTGGAGGGCGAGAAAGAGCGTATCCAGGTGTTTGAAGGCACGGTGATCAGCCGGAAGGGCGGGCGGAACAGCGAGACCTTCACGGTGCGCAAGGTTTCGTATGGCGTGGGCGTCGAGCGGATTTTCCCGGTGCATTCGCCCATCGTGACCAAGGTGGACGTGGTTCGCCAGGGCAAGGTGCGCCGGGCGAAGCTGTACTACCTGCGGGGCCGGAAGGGCAAGACGGCGAAGGTCGGCGAGCGCGAGTTCTCACCTGAGTCCAGGGCCCAGGCTGCCGCCGCGGCGGTCACCAAGGCGACGGAGCCGGCGGCTGCCGAAGCCGCCCCAGCCGGCAAGGCCTGACCGGGCTTTTCGATCATTCTGCCACGGGCGCGCCGCGCCGCCGGACGCGTGGCCGTGTGACGGGGGGCCTGCGTGGAGCCAACCGACTGCTTTGAGGCGGAAGCCTGGCGCTGCGGGTACCGTCTGGTGGCTGGTGCGGATGAGGCCGGCCGGGGTCCGTTGGCTGGGCCGGTCGTGGCCGCCGCGGTGATCCTGCCTCGCCGGTGCGTTCTCCGGGGGCTCAACGACTCCAAGCAGGTGGCCGAACACGAACGGGAGCGGCTCTATGCGGAGATCACCGAGCGTGCCCTGGCGCTGGGAGTCGGGCAGGCCAGCCCGCAGGAGATCGATCGTTTGAACATTCTGGAAGCGACCCGGCTGGCGATGCGCCGGGCGATTCAGGCCCTCTCCCCCAGGCCTGACTTTCTGCTTGCCGATGCGCTGGCCCTCCCGGGACTGTCCATGCCGCAGCGGCCCATCATCAAAGGCGACGGTCTTTCCGTCTCCATCGCGGCGGCCTCCATCATTGCCAAGGTCACGCGGGATCGTGTGATGCTGGATTACCACCGGCGGTTCCCTCACTACAATTTCCACGTGCACAAGGGCTATCCGACCCCCGAGCATCTGCGGTTGCTGGCCGAGCACGGCCCCTGTGACATTCACCGTCGGAGTTTCCGGCCGGTGTCGGAGACCGCTGTCCCGTCCGGGGGAGCCGGAGGTCTTGGGGTGGGGCGGTGAGCGCGGACCTGCGGCAGCTGTTCGGCCGTCGAGCCGAATCGGATGCCGAAGCCTTGTTGCGCCGGAAGGGCTACAAGATTCTTGGTCGGAACGTCCGCTCATCGGTGGGCGAACTGGACTTGGTTGCCAAGGATGGCGAGGTGCTGGTGTTCGTGGAGGTCAAGGCACGGCAGACGGACGCCATGGGCGGCGCGGTCCATGCGGTGGATGGACGGAAGCGGGCCAAGCTCATCAAGCTGGCTTCCCAGTACCTGGCGCAACGCGGCCTGGTCGCCCCGGTCTGCCGGTTTGACGTGGTGGTGTGCCAGGGCGGCCGGGATCGGCCCGGTCAGTTGGAGCATATTCAGAATGCCTTTGAGGTGCCGGCGGGCGAGCTGAGGTGGTGAAGTCGGTGGCGAGGCTGTGACAACCAGAAGGCGGAAGGCAGTGCGCGGAAGGCAGCCGGACTGCTGTTGTCCGCCTGCTGCCTTCTGCCTTGTGCCTATTGCTTTTTGCAGCAGGTCCCGATCCTGGGCGTCGCGATGATCCAACTTTTTCACGTCTGGAAACATTATGCCAAGCGGCCGGCCCTGTCCGACATCACGTTACAGATCGAGAAGGGCGAGTTCGTCCTGCTCATGGGGCCCAGCGGCGCGGGCAAGACGACGCTGCTCAAACTGCTCTTCTGCGCGGAGCGGGCCGACGACGGCCAGATTCTGATCCAGGGCAAGAACGTGGCCCGCATCAAACCCTCGGGGGTGCCCTATTTGCGGCGCACGATGGGATTCGTCTTTCAGGACTTTCGGCTGCTCCAAAAGAAAACCGTCTTCGACAATGTGGCCTTGCCGCTGCTGGTGCAGGGCCTCTCGTCGTTCGATATCCGGCGGAAAGCCTCCGAGGCTTTGAAGGCCGTGGGGCTGGAGCACAGGAAGGAGAGCCGCCCCGCCATGTTGTCGGCCGGCGAGCAGCAGCGGGCCTGCATCGCGCGGGCGATCGTCAATAGTCCGCTGATCCTCCTGGCCGATGAGCCGACGGGCAACATGGACCCGGACCTCGCCGCGGAAATCATGGACCTGTTCAAGACGATCAATGCGCGGGGCACGACGCTCGTGATCGCAACGCACAACCGGCAAGTGGTGGAGCAGGTGAACCGGCGCGTCGTGACGCTGGCCGAAGGCAGGCTGGCCTCGGACGTGGGAGCCGGGCAATGAGACGGCTCGGCTATTGGGTCCGCGAGGCCGTCACCAACATCCGGGTCAACCAGACGACCACGTTCATCGCCATCGTGACCACGGCCTTCACGCTGGCCTGCTTCGGCGTGTTTCTGCTGCTGTACCTGAATCTCCGTGGCGCCGTCAGTTCGCTGCAGGACGACATCAAGGTGATCGTCTATCTGCACGACAACCTGCCGGCGCAGGGACTGGCGGATCTCCAGCGACGGTTGAGCGGGGAGCCGGAGGTGGCGGATCTGGCCTACGTGTCCAAGGACAAAGCGCTGGCCGATTTTCGCGCGCAGTTTCCGTCGGAGCAGAGTCTGCTCCAAGGCCTGGGAGAAAATCCGTTGCCCGCCTCGTTCGAAGTGACGCTGGCGCCACGGTACCGATCGGCGGACGCAGTCAAGCGCTGGACCGATCGGCTCAAGGCGGTGCCCGGGGTGGCGCAGGTCCAGTACAGCCGGGATTGGATCGACAACCTGGCGACCATGATCGGCTACGTGGAGCTGGCGTCGGTGGCCGTGGGGATGCTGTTGGCCGCGGCGTCGGTGACCATTATCGCCAATACGATCCGCCTGACTCTGTATGCGCGGCGGGAAGAAATCGAGATCATGCGCCTGATCGGCGCCACCGGGGCCTTCATCAAAATCCCCTACCTGCTGGAAGGGGCGGTCCTGGGGGCGTTGGGCGCGATGCTGGCCCTGGCGCTGCTCAAGGGCGGGTTCGAGTTCATGACCCTCCATCTGGGCCTGCCGAGCCGGGTGCTGGGGCTTGCGCCGAGGCTCGGGTTTTTCCCTTTCCAGATGTCGGTCTGGCTGGTCTTGGCCGGGCTGTTCCTGGGCACCGTCGGCAGCCTCATCTCACTGGTCGGCTTGGAGCGGAGTCGGGCATGAAGGCTGTGAGGCTGGCGCTGCTGATCGGAATCGCAGGGGGCTGCTGGCTGGCGGCTGGCGATCCGGCTCTGGCCGCGAAAGATCGCAGCGACCCCATTTCCCAGAAGATCGAGCACGAGCGGAAAAACCTGGAAAAGTTGAAGGACGAGATCCAGGAAAAGAAGAAGCACGCGGTCGAGGCGGAAAAAAAGCGCGAGTTTACCATGCAGGCGATCCAGGACCTGGACGAGCGCCTGATGCAAAGTCGTCACGAGCGGCAGGACATCGGTCGCAAGTTGGCGCAGAAGGATCGGGAAATCGAGGAGATCAACAGCCAGATCGGGTCGCTCCGCGCGCGGATCGGCGACCGCCGCAGTTCGATCCTTACGCGCATCCGCGTTCAGTACATGGAGGGCCGGTTCGGCTATCTGAAGGCCTTGCTGTCCGTGGACAACTACGGGGATCTGCAGCGGAGGTTCCAATACCTTTCCGCCGTCTCCAAACGGGAGTATGATCTACTGGACGCCTACCAGGACGATGTGGGGCGGTTGCAGCGGATCGAGCGGCAGCGGGCGGAGGCCCGTGAGGAGATGTTGGTCTACAAGCAGCATACGGAACAGAAGCTGAAAGAGATTCAAGGCTTCAAGCGGGAGAAGAATCTTTTTCTGGCCAGGGTGACGCATGAGAAGCAGGCCTATGACCGGATGGTCGAGGAGTTGGAACGGTCCGCGGGTCGGATCGATTCGCTGCTCAAGGACCTGGAAGCGCGCCGGCGGGCGGCGGCCGCCAAGCCCAGGAAGGACATGACGGGCATTCACCCGTTCAAAGGCTCCCTGCACTGGCCGGCCGACGGACATGTAGTGTCTCATTTCGGGCGGCAGAAGCACCCGATGTTCGACACCTACGTGCAGAAGAAGGGCATCGAGATCCGGACCGAAGAAGGTAGCGCGATCCGCGCGGTCATGCCGGGGTCGGTCGCCTATGCGGATTGGCTCAAGGGCTATGGCTTGGTGGTGATCCTGGACCATGTGAACGGCTTCTTCTCGCTCTACGCGCATGCGTCCAAGTTGATGGCGAAAGTCGGGGATCAGGTGCAGACGGGGCAGGTGATCGGAGAGACCGGGGATACGGGGCTGACCGGGGAAAGTACCCTCTACTTCGAGTTGCGCGAAGGCGCGGAGCCGGTGGATCCTCTGACCTGGTTGGCCAAACGGCGATAAGCGTGAGCGGTACGATTCAACGGAAAGGACAAACTGGTATGCAACAGGACCCGCAACGGAGATCGTGGTATCTGGGCCCGCTTGTGGTGCTTACGCTGCTCATCGGCGTGTTGATCGGAAAAGGATGGGAGCGGACCGGCCACGCGACGGAAACTTACGAGGAGCTGAAGACGTTCTCGGAAGTCCTGAGCCAGATCCAGAAACATTACGTCGAGGAGGTCAAGTCCAAGGATCTGGTGCAGGGCGCCATCCGCGGCATGCTTTCCACCCTGGACCCCCACTCGGCCTACATGACGCCCGAGATGTACAAGGAGGTCCAGGTCGAGACCAAGGGGGAGTTCGGCGGCGTGGGTATTCAGATCGGCATCAAGGACAACCGCTTGGCGGTGATCGCGCCGATCGAAGGCACGCCGGCGCAGCGGGCCGGGATCAAGGCCGGGGACTTCATTGTCAAAGTCAACGAGGAGTCCACCAAGGACCTGACCCTGATGGACGCCGTGCAGAAGATGCGCGGGCCGAAGGGGTCCAAGGTGACGTTGACGATCCAGCGCGACGGGACGCCTGACCCGCTGGTGTTTACGCTGGAGCGGGATATCATCAAGATCGAGAGCGTCCGCACGAAGGTGATCGACGGCAACATCGCCTACGTGCGGCTGACCCAGTTCCAGGAAGCCTCGGGTCGGGACTTGAGCAAGGCGCTGAAGAAATTCAAGGAACAGAAGCTGCAATCTACGATCCTCGACTTGCGGAACAATCCCGGCGGCCTGCTCACGGCGGCGGTGGAGGTGTCGGAGCAGTTCGTGGCGCCGGGCAAGTTGATCGTCTATATCAAGGGGCGGGACGGGCGGAAGGACGAATACCTCTCCCGGATGAAGGACGCCCCCGAAGAGTTTCCGCTGATCGTGCTGGTGAACGAAGGGTCGGCCAGCGCTTCGGAGATCGTGGCCGGCGCCTTGCAGGATTGGGGACGGGCCGTGATCATCGGGACCACGACGTTCGGCAAGGGGTCGGTGCAGACGATCCTGCCGCTGGCCGATGGGTCCGGGCTGCGCCTGACCACGGCCAAGTACTACACGCCCAAAGGCCGGTCCATCCAGTCCACCGGCATCACCCCCGACATCGTCGTGAAACCCCAGCCTCCGGTGATCGTGGCCAAGGCCTCGGAGAAGGACAAGGAAGGGGAGGGCAAGCCGGCGACGCCCCATCCTACTGCGAAGGCTCCGACGGCTCCTCCGGCCGGCGCCAAGCCTGGCGACGAGTCCAGCGCCAAGGGTACTCCCGGCGAGCCGGCCGGCGAGGCCTCGCTGGAAGAAGACGTCCAGCTTCAGAAGGCGGTCGAGTTGTTGAAGACCTGGAAGATCTTCAAGGACCTCAAACCGCTGTAGCGGGTTTGCGATCAGCGACCGGATTGGTCAGGGGCTGCGCGGCGGCGGGCTCGAATCGCCGCCAGCAGCTCCTCGTCCGAGGCGGTGACGCCGGGGAGGGTGCGCAGGAGGTGGGAGCGGACGAGGCTTTCCAGGTCGTCCAACGTCCTGATGCCCAGTCTGGTGTAGAGGTGCTGAACGACGTTGTCCGAGAGGCCGGGAAGCGTCGCCCAGCCGGCTACCTCCGGCGGTAGAGGGGTTTTCATCTCTTCATAGGCCCGGATCTTGCCCGTTTTGAGAAATTCTTGAATCCTGGCCGACAGGTCTTTCCCTATGCCGGGAATCTCCTGCAAGGCGCCCCGTTCGGCCACGAGAGACACATCTTCTTCCAACTCCACGAGTGATTCAGCCGCGCGCCGGTAGGCCCGCACCCGGTGCGGGTTGGCTTGCTGCGTCGCCAGCCTATCCGCCATCGAGATGAAGATCTGAGCCAAGGCTTTGTTGTTGGCGGTCATCAGCGCCCCTCCTGACGGGGCTGGCCCTATGGTAGCAAGGGCAAGGGGTACTCTGCTAGCGCCTTCCGGCCTTTGTTGACAAGGGCTTTGAGCGTCCCGTAGGATGCACCATCATTGTCTATGCGGATTCAGGTGAACGGGGAATCTCGAGAGGCCAAGGCCGGCACGACGGTGGCGGACTTGTT
>SXGU01359449.1_pt1 | contig 13147 bp, 10 predicted proteins | sample 3174531 | NCBI WGS metagenome assembly SXGU01 (sample SAMN11356863, study PRJNA531348) | freshwater metagenome | isolation source: freshwater sample F1-140 | place: China: Fuxian Lake, Yuxi | collected 2017-12-25 | reverse complement strand
GTGTCAGCAAAAGATTTAGGAACTGGTAAAGAACAAAAGATGACCATTACTGGTGGCTCTGCTCTATCTAAAGATGAGATTGAGCGAATGATGAAGGACGCAGAATCTCATGCTGATGAAGATAAGCAGCGCCGTGAGGAAGCAGATGTTAGAAACTCTGGTGACTCACTTGTTTATCAGACCGAGAAGTTCTTAAAAGATAATGCTGATAAATTCAATGAAGGTGATAACTCTACAAAGAAGAGTGAATTAGATACTGCAATAGCAGATCTTAAGAAAACTCTAGAAGGTAGTGATATATCAGCGATTAAGAGCGCTACTGAAAAAGTTTCTGAAATCAGCCAGCAATTAGGTGCAGCGCTATATGCTGCAAACGCGGCACAAGCTCCAGCAGGGGACACGCCAGCAGATAATGGTGTGCAAGATGCTGAAGTTGTAGATGAGCAAAAATAATGAGTGAAGAAAACTTAGCTGCATCAGATAAGGAGTTATCCGATGCAGTTGATGAAGCGCTAAGTGAAGCAACTGTTGTAGTAGATGAGGTTGCAACACTTACTGCAGATCTGCAACGAGTACAGGCTGAGTACGCAAATTATCGAAAGCGAGTAGATCGTGATCGGGCATCAACTTCCGAGTTTGCTTTTGCATCGGTATTAATTGAGTTACTGCCAGTACTAGATGATTTAGATAGAGCTGGCGAACATGGTGAATTAACTGGTGGTTTTAAAGCAGTAGCAGATCGCATAAATACAATTGCTGGAAAACTTGGGCTAACTAAGTTTGCTGACGCACCCGTTGCTTTTAATCCTGAGATTCACGAGGCGCTTATGCATGAAGCCTCAAAGGATGTAACTGAGCCAACTGCAACAAAAATATTGCAACCAGGATATAAATTTAAAGAGCGGGTAATTAGGCCAGCCCGGGTAGTCGTTACTGACCCAGAGACAACTGCTTAAAGGCGGTAAATAAGATGGCGGCTAAGGATTTATACGAAAAGGATTATTATCAAATCCTTGGTGTGGCCAATAACGCTGATGCTGCTGCAATAAAAAAGCAGTATCGAAAATTAGCCAGAGAGTTACATCCTGATAAAACTAAGGGCGATAAAAAACTAGAAGATAGATTTAAAGCAGTTTCTGAGGCGTATGACATATTAAGTGATGATAAAAAACGGCGTGAGTATGACGATGCGCGTCAAGCATTTAAATCAGGCAGAATTCCACCCGGTTTTAATGGCGGCGGACAAGGTTTTAATGTTGGGGATTTCAGTGATTTATTTGGGCCAAGTGGAGATATTTTTTCAACACTATTTGGTGGCGCTAGGCAAAGACATGGCGCAGATTTACAAACTGAAGCTTCAATCTCATTTAAAGATTCAATTTATGGAACAGAGTTAAATCTACGTTTATCACCATCTGGATCTGCGGCAACAGGTATTACAACTAGAGTTCCAGCTGGAATTAAAGATGGCGCGAAGATAAAGATTAAAGGACGTGGGACGCCAGGAGCAGCAGGACCGGGTGACCTATATGTATTAGTGCATGTAACACCACATCCAATTTTTTCTCGCAAAGATGAGAATATTCATTTAACTCTTCCAATTACTTTCTCTGAAGCGGCGCTCGGCGCTGATATTTCGATACCAACATTAGATGGTGATGAAGTAACTCTTCGTATTGCACCTAGTACACCAAGTGGTCGAACACTTAGAGTAAAGGGGCGTGGTGTTAAAAAAGGGTCAACTGTTGGTGATTTAATGATTACTCTAGATGTGAGAATCCCACAACGTGTAGATGGTGAAGCTAAGCAAGCAATTGAAGAGTTTGCTAATGCCACTAAGGATTTTAATCCAAGAGCTGAATTATTTACAAAGGCAAAATTATGAGCGAGGAAAACCAAATTCCAGAGGATGAAGCGGTTTATGTAATATCAGTTGCTTCCCAATTATCTGGCCTACATCCACAAACTCTTCGTCAGTACGACAGATTAGGTTTAGTTTCACCAAATAGAACCATTGGTAAAAATCGCAGGTATTCACTATTAGATATTTTGAAATTACGTAATGTGCAGCGATTAGTTGGTGAAGGAATTAACCTGGCAGGTATTGCCAGAATCATGCAACTAGAGGAGGCGTTTGCCAATATGGCACTTGAGGTTGCAAAACTTAGAACTGAGGTAGATGCTCTAATTCAAGCAAACCCACCTAAGTCACTAGTAAGGCGTAGTGAACAAACCGTTGTTGTTTATCCCAAGAAGTAATTACAGGTAAGGATAGGCTCACCATATGTCAGCAAAAGATGCACTAAAGAATGAGATATTAAAAAAAGCAGTGGTGCATGGCAAAGTAATTTTATCCTCCGGAAAAGAAGCAGATTATTACGTTGATTTACGTAGAGTTACTTTAGATGCAACAGCTGCGCCACTTGTTGGGCAGGTAATGCTTGAGTTAACTAAAGATCTTGATTATGAAGCTGTTGGCGGCCTAACACTTGGAGCTGATCCTGTTGCAACTGCAATGATGCATGTGGCAGCAAGAGATGGGCGAAAACTAGATTCATTTGTTGTTCGCAAAGTAGAGAAAGCTCATGGTCTACAAAAGCGAATTGAAGGACCAGATGTAAAGGGGCGAAAAGTTTTAGCAGTTGAGGACACCTCCACAACAGGTGGTTCTGTATTAACAGCGGTTGAAGCGTTAAAAGAGGCTGGCGCCATTGTGGTGGCTGTTGCAGTGATTGTTGAAAGAGGAGCAGCTCCAAACGTTAAAGAAGCTGGATTTGAATACCGAGCCGCTTATCAATTAAGTGATTTAGGTCTTTAATGAAGGTTTTGGTAACTGGTGGCGCGGGATATATCGGATCTGTTTTAGTAGATAGGTTAATTACTGGGGGACATCAAGTTAATGTTATTGATGACCTAAGTAATGGCTACCTTGAAAACATACATAAAGATGCAAAGTTTTTCAAAGGCTCAATTTTAGATTCAGATCTTTTAAACAAAGCCTTAGATCATACCAAAGTAGTCCTGCATCTTGCTGCAAAAATTAGAGTTGAAGAGGGTGAAAGCAAGCCAGAGTTGTATAAGCAGGTAAATATTGAAGGCACATTAAATTTACTCAAGCTATGCCAGGAAAAAAGCGTTACTAAATTTGTTTTTGCTTCCACAGCAGCTGTTTATGGAAACCCAGATGATTTTCCAGTAACCGAAAGCTCCAAAGAGGCGCCAGTTAATGTTTATGGGCAAACCAAGCTAGAAATTGATAAATACCTAGCAAAAAATGCGGTAGAACAAGGCATCTCTGCAATTAGCTTTAGATTTTTTAATGTGGGTGGAGCGTTAAAAAATGCCGATGGCAAATGGCTAAAGATTAAACATGAGGGCGCTACCCATTTAATACCAAGTATTTTGAGAAGCTCTGAAGCAAAACCACTATCAATTTTTGGCAATGATTGGCCAACATCTGATGGCACACCAGTTAGAGACTTTGTTCATGTTTTAGATCTTGCAGATGCTTTAGTTAAATCACTAACGCATTTAGACAAGCCAGGACATAAAATAATTAATCTTGGAATAGCAACTGGATCAACCGTACTTGAGGTAGTGAAAGCGGCCGAAATGGCTCTTGGTAGAAAGATTAACTTTAACTTTGCTGAGAAGAGAGCTGGCGATAGCTACGCACTCGTAACAAGTAATAAAATTGCAAAAGAGATATTAGGGTGGCAACCAGTAAAAAGTCTTGCCAATATTTTAAAAGATGCTAACTCTGAGTTACTTGCTAATAATTAAGCTTGAATATAAAGACAAGTAACTTTTTGCCATTTTTTCTACTGAAAATCTCTCTTTAAGTAGTTTATTAGCCGCAACTCCCGATAATTCTAAATTCTTCTTATCAGTTGAGATTTCAATCAACTTATCAGCCATTTGCTTTGCTTCACCTTTAATAAGGTAGCCAGTTTTACTATCTGTAATAAATTCACTAATTCCGCCTACATCACGGCTAATTGTTACTCGCCCAGAACCCGCAGCTTCAAGCATTACTAATGGCAAACCTTCATTTTTACTAGTTATTAAAAGTAGATCAAAATCTATTCCGCTTTCAAATGGATTAATTACCCAGCCAGTAAAGGTTATTGGGAGAGCTTTTGTAGCAGTTTTTACTTGTTCAAATAACTCACCTTCACCCACCATGGTTAGTTCAAACTTATTTGGTGATTGCGCAGTAAGTAGCTTTAATACCTCAACTGCATAAAAAGGATCTTTGATATCAGTAAATCTTCCTACCCATAAAAGTTTTACTTTATCGCCAGCAGTTATTGTCTTGGTCTGAATATCTTTAAGTGAAATCCCAATAGGTATCACCTGCCAGTCAAGCTTTTTACCTATACCTAATGCTGATAATGAGCTTTTGGTTTCACCAGTTACAGCAACTGCACTATCAGTAAATCTAGACATAAACTTTTCTATAATGCTAAAAATAAATGATTTACAACGAGCAAAATAGCCATAAATTAAGTGGCCATGAAATGTGTGTACAACTGGCAGATTTTTATCAATGGACTTGGCCGCAAGTCTTCCCAGAACCCCAGCTTTTGAAGTATGTGTATTTACGACATCAGGTTTAATTTGTTTTATTATTTTCCTTAACAAAAAAAAGGTTTTAATGTCATCAATTGGATTTAAGGATCGATGTAGTGAGTTAACTTTCAGTAACTTTGCATTGAATTTATGATTTTTTGTGTAATCTGATTCATTTGATTCACAATATCCATATGTAATTATGCTTTCACAATTTAGATCACCCATGGAGTGCGTTAGATGATCTAAAAAGACAGCAGGCCCACCAGTATTTAGGCGTGTGATGATATGTAAAACCTTCATTCTTTTTTGCGCTTTCGCTCCCTCAATATTTCAAGGGCTATTGGTACCAAACTTAAGAAAATAATTAACCCTACAATCGGTAATAGGTATTTATCTACTGAGCCTTCAATCTTTTCACCCAGCAAATAACCAAGGAGCAATATCCCATCTGTCCAAACTATCGCACCTAATATATTCCAAAGAGCAAAAACTTTATTTGGGATATCGATGATTCCAATCATTGGATTAATCAAGGTTCTAACAAAAGGAATAAACCTAGCGAGCAACAGAGCTTTACCTATTCCATATTTTTTAAGCCATTTTTCAGTCTGTGTAACTCGCGCTTGCGTAAAGAATCTTCCATCAGGTCTATCAAAAAGTTTCCGTCCATACTTTGCGCCAAGCCATCTGCCAACATATGAACCAGTAATAGCTGCAATCGGCGCACCTATAAAAAGCTCAACCATTGGAAGTTGACTACCATTTAATAATGCAGCGCCAGTACCTGATGCTGCAATGCCAGCAATAAACAAAAGCGAATCTCCGGGGAAAGCAATACCAATTAACAAACCAGTTTCCGCAAAGAGAATAAGCAAAATTCCAATAAGGCCAAGATCAGTCACAATTGAGTGAGCATCAAAGAGATTCACAAACAAAGTCTATCGTTAATGAATGCGATTTCAGTTAGCATCAATCTAGAACATATAACCAGAATCTAACCAATTACACAGGGTAACAACATAAATTAAGTGAGATATGCGTAAATGGCTGGTGTAATATAAGCCAAATGAAAGTATTCAAATTTAAACAAACTGATTATTTTCAAATTCTTAAATTAGTAAGCCAAAGCGATCGAATAAAACTATTTCTAGTTTCACTAATCCAAATATTCTTAGCCTTTCTAGATCTAATTGGTGTTGCATTTTTTGGCTTAATTGGTTCAGTCACCGTTGCAGCTATTAGCTCAACTAAGGTAGCCGGCAGAACTGAATCGGTAATTAATTTTATTGGTCTTGAAAACTACACAAGTCAAGTACAAGTTGCAATTCTTGGATCCTTAGCAGCTGTATTAATGATTGTAAAAACATTTGCTTCTTTATATTTTAATAGGAAAATTATATTTTTTCTAAGTAGGCGAAGTGCAATAATGTCAGCGAATTTAACATCAAATCTTTTTAAGAAATCATTTACTGATATTAAACACCAAGGAAGCCAGAAACTCATCTACTCTCTAACAACCGGTGTAGACCGCGTCACTGTTGGCGTTCTTGCTACATCAGTTGCGCTTATTGCTGATTTTGCACTTTTAATTGTTTTGCTTTTGGGATTACTTTTTGTTAACCCAGTGATGACGCTAATTCTATTGGGTACTTTAAGTTTGGTTTCAACTGCTTTATATCTAGCTTTAAAAAATAAAAATAAAAAGTTAAGGGTTTTGGAGGCTAGATACGCAATTAGCTCCTCAAATAAAATTTTTGAAGCTATAGGTAGTTACCGAGAGTTACTATTAAGAGGGAAGCGCCAGTTTTTTGCAGAAGGAATAGGGGTTGCTCGTATGTCACAGGCAGATGCCAATGCTAATTCAACTTATCTTATTAATATCAATAAGTACATTTTAGAGGCATCTGTGCTTTTAATAACTTTATTAATTGCTGGAATTCAATTTTTACTAAGTAATGCACTGCGCTCAGTTGCAACATTAACTTTGTTTTTTGCTGCAATAAGTAGAATCGCTCCAGCTGTTTTCAGAATACAACAGAATTTACTGAACATAAAAGGTTCACTAGGTGGAGCAAAGCCAACTTTAGACTTAATTAACTCTTTACAATTGTCAGTTGATAGATCAAGTAGCGAACAGGAAGCAGAAGCAGTTCCAGTATTCCATGATAGATTTACAGGCGCTGTCGTTATTAAGGATTTGTGTTTTAAGTATCCTGGTAGTGAAAAAAATGCAGTCAAAGATATTAGCGTGCAGCTTAACTCCGGGAAATATGTAGCTGTAGTGGGCCAATCAGGCGCTGGTAAATCAACGTTTGTAGACTTACTACTCGGCCTTCATCATCCAAGCTCAGGCAGTGTTCAAATAAGTGGACTTGATGCTATTGATGCAATCGAGCGATGGCCAGGTGCAATCGGATATGTTCCACAAGAAATTCAATTAGTGTCAGGGTCAATTGTTGACAATGTTTTATTGGGCTTTAAAGATAATTCTGAAAATAGAAAACATGTAGTAAGTGCTTTAAAGAGGGCAGAATTAAATGAGTATTTAAGCTCTAATGAAGTTATCTCAGATTTAAATATTGGTGATGAAGGTGGAAAATTAAGTGGCGGTCAAAGGCAGAGAATTGGAATTGCAAGGGCGCTTTTAACTAATCCAAAGATTCTAGTTATGGACGAAGCAACTAGTTCACTTGATGCACAAACAGAGGGCAACATCGCAAGGGCGGTTAACAGAGCTAAGGAAAGTAGCTTGGTAATTGTTGTCGCTCACAGATTAGCAACGGTAAGAAGAGCTGATCTCGTTATTTATCTTGAAAACGGAGCGATTAAAGCTCAAGGTAGTTTTGATGAGGTAAGAAGACTTGTTCCTGATTTTGACTCTCAAGCCCAGTTGATGGGTTTATAAAACAAATCAGAGGACTGCATATCTCCTAGAACCGGGTCAGGGGCAAATAAGACGATAAGCGTAATTTATCCACGGCATACCTCTTTATTGTAAAAAGGCACCCCAATGTGCGTAAACTCACCCGTCGTAAGTTTAATGCTCATCGCTGAGCCCTACAAAGGAGTGTTAATTGAATTCTGTCCAAGTAAATGGATCTAACCTCACCTACGTATATGTAATTTTAGGAATCTCACTTTTAGCTTTAGCAATTGCCTATGCACTGCGGGCGCAGGTTCTCGCCCAAGGTGAAGGAACAGTGAAGATGCAAGAGATTGCAACTGCTATTCAAGAGGGCGCTGCTGCCTACCTTGCTAGACAATTTAAAACACTATCTGTTTTTGTTGCAATTGTATTTGTTCTTTTATTTGCACTACCTGGAGATATGGAAATTCGAATTGGTAGATCAATATTCTTTTTAGTGGGCGCAGGTTTTTCAGCATTAGTTGGTTATAACGGAATGTGGTTAGCAGTAAGGGCAAATGTTCGAGTTGCTGAAGCTGCTCGTAAGAAGTCTGCACAAAAGGCGGTACAGATTGCATTTCGTACCGGCGGTGTAGTGGGTATGACAACAGTGGGCCTTGGTCTACTTGGTGCTTCACTAGTTGTAATTATTTATAAAGAGAACGCCCCTGCCGTACTTGAAGGTTTTGGATTTGGCGCGGCGATGTTGGCCATGTTCATGCGCGTTGGTGGCGGTATCTTTACTAAGGCTGCAGATGTTGGCGCGGATCTAGTTGGTAAGGTTGAAAAAGGAATTCCAGAGGATGACCCACGAAATGCTGCAACTATTGCAGATAATGTTGGCGATAACGTAGGTGACTGCGCTGGTATGGCAGCTGATCTATTTGAATCATATGCCGTAACACTTGTAGCAGCATTGATTCTTGGTAAAGCTGGCTTTGGTAATGCTGGACTAATTTATCCATTAATAGTTCCAGCAATTGGAATCATTACTGCGATTTTAGGGATCTTCTTAACTAAATTACGTTCAACTGATAAGACTGCAATGAATGCGATTAATAGATCATTTTTTACTAGCGCAATAATCAGCGCAGTACTTGTTGGTTTTGCTACCTTTACATATCTACCAAATTCACTGAAATATATGTCTGGCTTATCTCTTGAAGCACAAGGCGTTGATACTGATCCTAGATTCTTATCATTGGGCGCAGTATTAATTGGTATTGCATTAGCCGCTGCTATTCAGGTACTAACAGGATTCTTTACTGAAGTTGGTAAGAGACCAGTAAATGACGTTGCAGTCTCCTCAAAAACTGGCGCTGCTACTGTAATTCTTGCAGGTGTCTCAGTTGGATTTGAATCAGCTGTTTATTCAGCGCTACTAATTGCAACCGCTGTATTTGGTGCTTTCTTACTTGGCGGTGGATCAATTGTGTTATCACTATTCGCAGTTTCATTAGCTGGTACAGGATTACTAACAACTGTTGGCGTAATTGTTGCGATGGATACCTTTGGCCCAATTTCAGATAACGCTCAAGGAATTGCTGAGATGAGTGGCGATGTTAAGGGAGAGGGCGCAAAGATTCTTACATCACTAGATGCAGTTGGAAATACCACTAAAGCAATTACAAAAGGTATTGCTATTGCAACTGCAGTTCTGGCGGCAACAGCTTTGTTTGGTGCATTTACTGATGCTATTAAAAACTCAGTACTTGAAAAAGGTTTAGTAGTTAAAGATCAAGTTCTTGAGTTCCAAGGCGTATTAGATGTGGCAGATCCAAGAAATCTTGTTGGATTAATCATCGGCGCAGCTGTTGTATTTATGTTCTCAGGTCTTGCAATTAATGCGGTATCAAGAGCAGCGGGCGCAGTTGTTGTTGAGGTGCGCGCACAATTTAAGAAGTACCCAGGAATTATGACTGGCAAAGTTAAACCAGAGTATGGCCGGGTAGTTGATATCTGCACACGTGATTCACTTCGTGAGCTTGCAACACCAGGATTACTCGCAGTTATGGCGCCAATTGCAGTTGGTTTTGGTTTAGGCGTTGGCGCACTCGGTGCCTACCTTGCAGGAGCTATTGGCACAGGAACTTTGATGGCGGTATTCCTATCTAACTCAGGTGGTGCGTGGGATAACGCTAAGAAGATGATTGAAGATGGCAAGTTTGGCGGCAAAGGCAGTGAAGCTCATAAAGCAACTGTTGTTGGTGACACAGTTGGTGATCCATTTAAAGACACAGCCGGTCCTGCGATTAATCCATTGATTAAGGTTATGAACTTAGTTGGCTTGTTGATAACACCAGCAATTGTTGGCTTTACCTTAGATAATAATGAGCAAATAAATAAAGTGATTGCTTTATTTGCTACTGCGGTGATCATTTACGCACTTGTGCGTAATCGAAAACGCGCAACTGCAATCGGCTAGTTGTTTTATCTTCCCCGTCTAAATTAAGAAGGAAATACTTTGGGCACAAAGTTAGTAATAGTTGAGTCCCCCGCTAAGGCGCGCAAAATTGGCTCCTTTTTGGGGGATGAGTATGTAGTTGAAGCATCAGTTGGTCACATTAGAGATCTACCTCAAAGAGCTGCTGATATTCCAAAAGAGTATAAACAATTTGCCTGGGCAAAAGAGGGTGTAAATATTGAAGAGGATTTCGCACCTTTATATGTAATTAATCCAGATAAAAAAAGCAAAGTAGCTGAGCTAAAAGAGTTAATGAAGGACGCCGATGAGTTAATTCTGGCAACGGATGAGGACCGCGAAGGTGAAGCAATCGCTTGGCACTTAATTGAAGTCTTGCGTCCAAAGATTCCTGTTAGGCGGATGGTCTTTCATGAGATAACTAAAGATGCTATTCAAAAAGCAGCAAAGGAAACCCGAGATTTAGATTATCGATTAGTAGACGCGCAAGAAACTCGAAGAGTTTTAGATCGCCTTTATGGTTACCGGTTATCTCCTGTTTTATGGAAAAAAGTTATGCCAAGAATTTCAGCAGGACGTGTGCAATCAGTTGCTACCAGATTAATTGTTGAGCAAGAGCGTGAGCGAATGGCCTTTATTTCCTCTTCTTGGTGGGATCTCTCGGCTGCTTGTGCGCCTGGTTTTAGCGCAAGGCTTTTATCTTTAGATAGAAAAAGAGTTGCCACAACTAATGACTTTGATTCAAATGGTGGTATTAAAGAAAAGTCTGCTTCAAATATTTTGTTATTAAATGAGGCAGCAGCTCGTGAGTTAGTTCAGTCACTTAATGGACAATCTTTAGTTGTTAAATCACTTGAGGAATCTCCTAGAACAGAGCGACCAAAGCCACCCTTTACAACATCTACCATGCAGCAGGATGCGGGATCTCGTCTTGGTTGGGGTGCGCAGTTAACTATGCGAATAGCTCAACGTCTTTATGAAAATGGCTATATCACCTATATGCGAACAGATTCAGTAACACTTTCCTCCTCCTCTATAACGGCGGCAAGATCTTCTGCGCAATCTTTATATGGCAAAGAGTTTGTTCCAGATACTCCAAGAGTTTATGAGGGAAAAACAAAAAATTCTCAAGAAGCACATGAGGCGATTAGGCCAGCGGGTGAATCATTTAGAACTCCTGGTGAGTTAGCACCTGAACTATCGCGAGATGAGTTTGCACTTTATGACTTAATTTGGAAGAGAACTATTGCATCTCAAATGTCAGATGCTAAGAAGCAACAAATGAGAGTTGATTTTGATGTTAAAACTAAAGCTGGAGCTGATGCAATATTTCGCGCAAATGGATCTGTAATTACCTTTGCTGGTTTTCTTGCAGCGTATGAAGATATTGTTGAAGAAAAAGCGGATAGTGATGAAGGTGATCGCAGATTACCTGCGATGAGTGTTGGTGAAAAAATAGATGTAAGTGAGTACAGCTGTGAGGGCCATGAAACAAAGCCACCAGCAAGATATACCGAGCCAACTCTTGTTAAAAAACTAGAGGAGCTAGGAATTGGAAGGCCTTCAACATTTGCCTCAATTATGCAAACAATTCAAGACCGTGGGTATGTAGCAAAGCGTGGCAGGGCGTTAGTTCCAACATTTTTAGCATTTTCAGTTACCGGTTTACTTGAGCAGCACTTTACAAAGTTAATTGATTATGAATTCACCGCATCTATGGAAGAGGATTTAGACAAAATAGCTAATGGTGAGGAAGAGCGGGTTACCTGGCTTACTAAGTTTTTCTACGGCAGTGAAGATAATCCAGGTCTTGCTGATTTATCAGATGATCTAGGAGCAATTGATGCTCAAGCCATTAACACTATGAAGATGGGTGAAGATATTGAGATCAGAGTAGGGAGATTTGGTGCCTACCTACAACAAGGATTAGGTGATGATCGAAAGTTTGCCAACATTCCAGAACAGATGGCACCGGATGAGTTAACACTTCCGATTGCAATTGAATTACTTGCTAAGCCATCGGGTGAGAGAAAACTAGGAGTAGATCCACAAACAGGCCTTGAAGTAATCGCTAAGTCTGGCAGGTTTGGTGCTTACATCACTGAAGTTTTCCCAGAAGAAATTGTTGAAGAGGGTGCTAAGAAAAAAAGAAAAAAAAAGGATGCACCAAAACCTAAAACTGCATCATTGTTATCAACAATGTCATTAGACACCGTTGATTTATCTGATGCACTTAGGTTGTTATCACTTCCTAGATCACTTGGACATTATCAAGATGAAGTTATTACTGTTCAAAATGGTCGATACGGCCCATATATGAAACATGGTACAGACTCTCGCACACTGACAAGTGAGGATCAGCTATTTTCAATAATGCTAGATGAAGCTATTGAAATATATAAACAACCAAAGGTCAGACGCCGCGGTGTTGCAAAGCCACCACTTAAAGAGTTAGGTAAAGATCCGCAAACTGATAAAGAAGTAATTGTTAAAGATGGCAGATTTGGTGTTTATGTGACAGATGGTGAAACAAATGCAACGCTGCGTAGAGGTGATGCAGTTGAGTTATTAACTTTAGAAAGAGCACTTGAATTATTAGCAGGACGTCGTGCGTGGGAAATTGAAAATCCTGGCGGTTCAAAAAAGAAAGGTAAGCGAGCTAAGAAGAGTGCTCCAACCCTTACTGAAAAAACTATTAAAGGCGCAGGTGCTAAGAAAAAGGCTAAAAAAGCAGCAACTGGTGTTGGAAATGCGCCAAAATAAGAGTCACTAGGCGCAAGTAGACTTACAACATGTCACTGCCGTATCCAGCAGCACCAGCCCAATCTGTATCTAGAAGTGTGCTGGCAATACCAGCCTTTAGAAAACTTTGGCAAGCAATGGCATTCTCATCCTTTGGTGACTGGTTAGGCCTTCTTGCTTGCACAGCCCTAGCCCAACAACTAGCTGATGGGGATTATGCAAAAGCAAACTTTGCTATTGCAGGGGTATTTATTGTCAGATTACTTCCAGCAGCAATTCTCGGTCCTTTCGCAGGAGTAATAGCTGACCGCTTTGATCGAAGAAGATTAATGATCATTTGCGATGTTTTAAGATTTTCACTCTATTTATCAATACCAATTGTTGGTAATTACTTTTGGTTATACACCGCAACAATATTAGTTGAAATTATTACATTATTTTGGTCACCCGCTAAAGAAGCATCCGTACCAAATCTAGTCCCTAAATTAAAACTAGAAAATGCT
>SXGU01346068.1_pt1 | contig 13147 bp, 14 predicted proteins | sample 3174531 | NCBI WGS metagenome assembly SXGU01 (sample SAMN11356863, study PRJNA531348) | freshwater metagenome | isolation source: freshwater sample F1-140 | place: China: Fuxian Lake, Yuxi | collected 2017-12-25 | reverse complement strand
CCGCCTGCATCTGGCGGAGGATGAAGAACCAGAGCCCGATGATGACGATCCACGGAAGCGCCTGCATCAGGATGATCGGGAAACCGATCTTCGGCTCGCGGGCCACAATGACCGGAACCGAGGCCTCCAGGCGCTTCATGAACTCCTCGCTGTTGGCCACCGGCAGGAGTGACGTGAAGTTCTTCACGGTCACGTTGTCGGTCGGCACGGCAACGCGGAACTCACCCTTGAGGAATTTGCCCTCGATGATCTCGACCCGGGCAATATTCGCGGCTTCGAGCTGGCGGTTCAATGTGGTGTAGTCGATCTCGGCGGATGTGGTCCGCTTCTGGTCGACGAACTGATAGAGGGCAAGGCCCAGAAGAGCGACCAAGGCCCAGAGGGCCAGATTGCGGCTCATGCCGCCCCAGTTCTGGGCGGGCGGGCGCGGCGAAGGTCTTTGCGACATCTACATCAAGTCCGCAATAAAGGGGAGGTGCCGAAAATCCTCGGCATGGTCGAGCCCGTAACCCACCAGAAACGCGGGTGGTGCTTCAAAACCGATGAACTTCAGATCGGGAAAGGGGCCGTGCTTTTCTGCCTTGTCGAGCAAGGCGCAGATCGCAAGCGATTTGGGGCGGCGACCCGCCAGCAAGGCGAGCAAGCGCCGCATCGTGTTGCCACTATCGACGATGTCCTCAACCAACAGGATGTGCTTCCCCTCGAGTTTGGTTTCCGGGTCATACAACAGCTTCACCTCACCGCTCGAGATGGTGCCGCGGCCGTACGAACTCGCCACGATGAAATCGATCTGAAGCGGGCGTTCGACGCAACGGACCAGGTCGCTCAAGAAGATGAAACTGCCCTTGAGCAATCCGAGCACCAGCAACTCCCCGTCGGGATAGGCCGCAGTGATCGCCGCCCCGAGTTCACGCACCCGGGCCGCCAATGCCGCCTCGTCGAACACGATCGATTTGACATCCCGACCGCCGGTCCGCCTCAATACCTCAGCGTGAACTGACATCAATCCTCATCGCCAAAGCGCTTGGATCCGGTAGTAGCCCGTCACTTCGGCAGACCCCCGGCACCCAGATCACTACACCATCATGCTCGAGTACCGGCCACTTTGGCCGGTCGGACCGAGGCACTTCCTTGTCTTGCATACATCGCACCACCAGCCGACTGCCTCGCCCACGAATCGGTCGGATTCGATCGCCCGCCCGCCACGGCCGAGCCACGAGGCTGACGCCCAACCGGACCCAGGTCGTAAAGCCGTCGCGCGGGACTACCTCGGGAGGGGCCGACCGGCTCCAAGTGACCCGCCAATCCCCTGCTTCCGCGGTTTCACCAACCGCTGGGATCGCCGCCAAGTACTCGGGAGGATGCGCAGCACCCCCGAAAAGCTTGAGCCGGCCGAACGACAGCTCGCCGCGAGCCCCCCCAATCAGATCGGCCATCTGCCCGGTATGCCCTTGGGCGACAAGGCGTTGGAGCCGGTCCAGTTGACCCTTCCCGAGCCCGATTTCGAGCCGGAATCCGAGGGCCTTCAACACCGACCGAAGGACGGCCGAAGAATAGCCCTTGAGGGGGGCCACAGCAACGGACACGCCGTCGGGTTCGGCGCGAAATTCGAGCGCCGGGAGATGCCCGAGGAGGTCGTCCCAGGCCCGCCGGTTCTCCTCGAATACGACGGCCGAGGCCACCAGGTTCTTTCGGACGTTCGGCACCCGGTGTTCGATCCGTGGCAACAGATCGTGGCGGACCCAACTTCGGGCATGCCGCTGGTCGGCGTTCGCGGGATCGGCCCAGGAGGTCAGGCCCCGCTCGGCCAAGTACTCCTCGATTTCCTGGCGAGAGACGCCGAGAAGCGGTCGGAGCCACGGCCCGCTTCGGGATCGGATCCCGACCAGCCCCGCCGGTCCGGAACCGTTCAGGAACCGCATGATCATGGTCTCGACCTGGTCATCCCGGTTGTGGCCGGTCAGGATCACCTTGGCTCCCGATTCGGCCGCCACCACCCGAAGCCAGGCGAGGCGGGCCTGCCGGGCGGTGGTCTCCGAGGCGTCTTGGCCAAGCTCGGCCCGGTGGCTCCGATACTCGAGCCCGTAGTTCGCCGCCGCCGCCGCCACCCGGGCGGCGACGGCCGCACTGTCGGGATGAATCCCATGGTCAAAGTGGGCGACGAGCCACGTGAGTTGGCCGGGGCGCGGGGCCGTGGCGGCAAGGTCGAGCAACGCGACCGAATCGGGCCCCCCGGAGATCGCCAGGACGGCAGTGGCCGGCCCGGGCCCGACCGTGGCCAAGGCTCGCTCGAACCGCTCCCGGGCAGTCCTCATCGCCAGGTTCCGATCACGGTGGAGTCATCCTGCGGCTCGTTCAGAATCGCTGCCGTGTAAGGATGATCGTAGTGCGCCCAATCGGTAATGCTCCGGAGTTGGCGCGGCATCACATCCTCGGGGACATTAGGGCGATAAACGTTCACAGCGCCACGAGCCGGCGACTCGTCGGAATCGAATCCGGTCGTGGAGGCGACTTTCCCTGCCCTGCCAGAACTCGACCGCATCGGGGATCACCCGAAAGCCGCCCCAGTCTGGTGGACACGGCACCGACTGGCCCTCGAACCGGGCGGCAGCCTCGGCCAACGCTCGCTCCAAGACGGTTCGGTCGGGAATGACCCCGCTTTGGCGGGAGGTCCACGCCCCGAGCTTGCTGCCCTCGGGCCGCGATGCGAAATAGGCCTCCGACTCCGACCGGCTCACTCGCTCGACCGATCCGACGACCCGAACTTGCCGTTCGAGCGGCTGCCAGAAAAACACCAGCGCCGCCCGGGGGGTCCGATCGAGTTCGGTTCCCTTTTGGCTTCGATAATCCGTGAAGAACGTAAAGCCGCGGTCGTCCACTCCCTTCAAGAGCACGATCCGGGCGGAGGGCTGGCCCTCGGACGTGGTGGCCAGTGTCATGGCGTTAGGCTCGGGCACTCCGGCCGTGAGCGCCTGCTGATACCAGTCCCGGAACTGGTCTAACGGATCGGCCGCGACGGTGGACTCGTCGAGGCTTCCCCGACCGTACTCGATTCGCTCGTTCGATAACGTCATGTCTGGTCTCCTGGAATTCGCCGCCCGTTAGGCCGCCGCCACGATTCCCCGGCACTCTCCGAGGCCCACGCGCACCGCCCCTTCGCGTTCACAGGCCCCGCGCATGATGACCTCATCGCCGTCCTGGAGGAACCGGCGGAGCTCGCCCGACGGCAAGGTGATCGGTTCAGCGCCACGCCAGGTCATTTCCAACAGACACCCACGGCTGTCCCGGGTCGGCCCGGAGATCGTCCCGCTGCCGAGTAGGTCGCCGGCACGCAGGTTACATCCGTTGCTGGCGTGGTGGGTCACCAACTGGGCGAAGGTCCAGTACATCGTGGCGAGTTGGCCCGTGCTGAGACGAACCGGCGGGAGGCCGTCGGCCCGCATCTTGAGGCTCGAGAGGAACACTTCCACGGTGACGGCAATGCCGCCGCCTCGCCGGTCGGATTCGGCGTGGAGGTACGGCAGCGGGTCGGGATCCCCGGCCGGCCGATCGAACGAAGGCACCCGGAACGGGGCCAGGGCGTCCATCGTCACGATCCAAGGCGACACGGTTGTCGCGAAATTCTTGCTCAGGAACGGCCCGAGCGGTTGGTATTCCCAACTCTGGATATCCCGAGCCGACCAATCGTTCAACAAGCAGATGCCGAAGAGCCGGGACTCGGCCTCCGCCATGGCAACCTCGGTCCCGAGCGGGTTGTTCCCGCAGAGATAGGCCCCCACCTCACATTCGTAGTCCAGCGACCGGCTGGGGCCGAACACCGGGTCCGGCGCGTGGCCCTCTTTGATCTGGCCCATCGGGCGGCGGACCGGGGTGCCGCTCGGCACGATCGAGGAGGCCCGGCCATGGTATCCGATCGGTACGTACTTGTAGTTCGGGAGCAGCGGGTTCTCGGGCCGGAACATGCTGCCCACGTTGGTGGCATGAAAGATCGACGCGTAGAAGTCGGTATAGTCGCCGATCTCGGCGGGCAGGAGGAGTTCCACGGTCTCGGCTGGGACGAGGCAATCGGCGGCGGCCTGCCGATCTGGCGATCCCTCTTTGAGGAGGGCGAAGAGCCGGTGCCGCAGTTCGGTGGCACCGGTGCGGCCGAGCGCCATCAACGGATTGAGGGTCCGGGCCGCGACCGCCGCCTGGAGTTCGGGCCCGCATCCCGAAAATAAGCCCTGGCCGGCCGCCCGATTGAGATCGACCACTTGGTCGCCGATGGCAGTGCCGAGGCGGGGCGCGTCCGAATGCGCCCGGCGCCGAAACACGCCGAGGGGCAGGTTCTGAATCGGAAAATCAGTGCCGGGACGGCGAGCCGAGTCCAGCCAGGATTTCGCGGCCGGGTCGTGGGTATGATCGAGGTTTCGGGTCATGGGGAAAGCCCAGTTCGCAGTTCGTCAATTGGCTCGCGGAAGGAGCAGGATCCAAATCCGTGGAAGGACTCCCGGCAAGACCCAAGGTCGGTGAACCGACGGTGCCGCCACTCGAGAGCGTGGTCCTGGATTCGCAGGTGACGGGGGTCGGACTCCACGAGCGCGGCTTGGATTTCCTCAACGTCGCCGCCCTGGCGGGCCAGGATCGTCGCTACCATCAGGTTGAGGTAACCGTACATCGTCGCCTTCGGACTGCCAGGCAGATAGGTCAGAGGGTAAGGCCCCCGCAGCGGGTGGTGAAGACCGGCCGTCGCCTTGAACGCCAGCGATCGGACGGCCGCCGCCTGGAGGAACCGGGCGACCTGTCCCGGATCGGGAAAGAGCTCGGGAGTGACGCCACCCATTCGAATCTTGGCGAACCCCCGATGGGCAACGAGCGCATCGAGCACCGCTTCGTCACGGCTGTCGAGCGGGATTTCGCCATACCAGGCCTGCCCCGGTTCTACCGATCGGGCCAAGGTGGCAACGGCTCCCGGGTCGACCACCTTGGCCTCGATCGCGTCGACCGCGGCGCCCCGCCCCGCCAGCCGCCGATTGGCCTCCGCCACCAAGGCACACTCAGACGCCCCGCCTCCGCCTAACGTTGCGGACAACCGCCACCCCGCGGTGTCCCGGCCAGTGGCGTCGACTAGGGCATCGAACTCGAGAAGCCGGGTGGCCGGCACGATCAAGCGGCCGAGCGCCCACCGGTCGGGGCCGGCGCGATAGTCGGCGTAGTTCCCAACGGACTCCGCGAGGGAGAGACCGGCGGGCGGAAACAAACCAGCGTAGTCGATGCCCCCGTGGAGAAGCAGTACCACGGCAGGAGAAACTGGAGACGAGTCCATTGGCGGAAACATAGCCATCACCCCGGGGTTCGGCCGTTCGCCTGTGGGTTCATTCGCCGGCCTCCGTCGGAACAATTTGCCGGATCGGGTCCGATCAGGCGAGAGGTAGGTCCCCGTTCTGCCACCGTAACCCTTTATTTCGCAGGTGGTTATCAATGGTGGAGCAGAATGGCACAGGGCCTGCTTTTCAGGGCGCCCCGAGTCAACATCCGGGGCTGGTCAACAGGGGCGAGAGAACGGGAGCAGGACGTGCGACAACCGAGTGCCATGACGCTGACGGGCAGAAGCCCCTTGCTGATCGGACGCCCCCGCCTCGCGGCGGGGGCGCCGCCGAAGGGCTCTCTGACGGTTCTGTTGGTTGAAGACAATCCCATCGATGCCATGCGGATGCGGCAACTCCTGGCAAGGGCCCGCTCCAGTCATTTCGCCGTCGAGTCGGTCGCCAGTCTTCACGCCGCCGAGGAGCGACTGGCCCGCCGCGGAGTCGACCTCGTGCTCCTCGACCTCAACCTGCCCGACAGCGTCGGGCTCGACACCTATTCGAGTCTGGCGCACTTGGCGCCTTCGCTTCCCGTGATCGTGTTGACGAGTCCGGAGGACGAGTCGGTCGGGTTCGAAGCCATCCAACTCGGCGCCCAGGATCTGGTCATGAAGTCCCAGGCGAGCGCCGAGGGGCTGGCGCGGCTGATCCGCTGCGCCATGGAACGGCATCAGTTGGTGTCCTCCCTCCGGGGCCTGTCCTTGACCGACGAGTTGACCGGTCTGCTGAACCGGCGCGGCTTCACGACGATCGCCCAGGGCCATCTCCGTCTGGCCAGCCGTACCGGGCAGCGATTTCTGCTCCTGTTCGCCGATGTCGACGGGCTCAAACAGATCAACGACACGTTCGGGCACCATGAAGGCGACCTTGCTTTGGCACGGGTGAGCGAGGTCCTCCGCCGGACCTTTCGTCAGTCCGACGTCGTAGCCCGGTTCGGCGGCGACGAGTTCGCGATCTTGGCCCTGGCGGCAATCGCTTCGTCGGCCTGTCCGGCCGCCCCCAATGCGGTGCCCAAGTTGGCATGGGCGTCGGCAAAGTCAGGCTTGAGTTCGATGGCGTGGCGATAGGCCTCCGCCGCTTCGGTGGTTCGGCCTTCGGCCTGGAGGACGGTGCCGAGATCCGAATAGGCCTCTGCAAACTCGGGTCTGAGCTCGATGGCTCGCCGAAGGGCCCGCTCGGCCTCGCCCTGACGGCCTAACGCATGAAGCGCCGCCCCCCGGGTGGCATGGGCCTCCGCGAAATCGTTATCAAGGGCCAAGGCCCGGTCGTATGCGGTGACGGCGCCGGCCAGGTCGCCGAGGAGCCGGCGGCAGGTACCGAGGTGGACATGACCCTCCTTCGAGGCCGGTCGAAGCAGCACCGCTCGCTCAAACGCGACCTTCGCGCGTTGGAGGTCGCCGGTGGCCTGACGAGCCAGGCCAAGATTGATCGCAAAGTCCGGGGCCCGGGGGTCGAGCGAAGAGGCCCGCTCCAGCAAGGTGACGGCCAAGGCGTGGTCACCGGTCTGGTGCGCCAACACCCCGGTCAGGTTGAGGGCATCGGGCTGGCCGGGATCGATCGCCAGGGCTTCCTGATAGCACTGGAGTGCCCGCGACCACTCGCCGGCCTGGTGGTGGGTCAGGCCACGGCGGAGCAAATGCTTGAGGTCCGCGGCAAACTTCACCGGACCCGAGATCCTCGTCGCTGGTAAGACGTCCGTAGCCATGAATGGTCGTTGCTTCCGTAGTCTCGGCTGAAGGCGGTCGAATACGCCGCGGCCATAAGGCAGGATCTTCCGGTCCGTGGGCCGCGGGGGGTAGGAAAGGCAAGAGGTACGCCACTGCCGGCGCGCGCCCTTAAGTTATTTGGCGACCGAGCCGATACTCCGTTGCAGCAACACGAGATGGCCGGCCCCGACCGGAGCGCCAGAGCCGCCGATTCGGCCTCCAATTGGCCCTAACGATCGGCAAGTTCGGACCGGTGGATTCTTCCAGGGCACAAACCCTGCACAGGGGGGCCCCGAGCCGGCGGGTCAAGTCAAATCGACCACCTGCCGATACTTACCGGTTGAGAGACCGCACTTGGATGGAAGGCAAAGGAACGACATGAAGATCAATCCATCGTCCCCGAACGGCCCGCGAAATCCGGTCGACGCCGCTGCGCTCGACGCCGCCCGGACCGCCGAGACCCGGAAGAGCGAGGGAACGGCAAACAAGGCCGCTGTCGACGGCGACCGGAACCGGAACCGAACCGATTCGGCCGACGTCTCGGCTGAGGCCAGGGCGCTGGCCGAGCAACAGGGCGCGCCCCCCGCTCGGTCCTCATTGTCATCCGATCGTCTCAAGGAAATCAGCGAGCGCCTGGAAAGTGGATTCTACGACCGCCCCGAGGTCATCGCCCAAGTCGCCCGGAACCTGACCAGCGACCCCGACTTCGTGGACCGGGGCTGATCCCGGATGCAAACCGCCATCACCCAGATCTCCGTCCTCTTCGTCGACGATGATGGAATGGTCCTTCGAACCATGGACCGCTGTCTCACGAAGGTCGGGTTCAAGGTGACGGCGGTGGAGTCGGCCGAGGCGGCGCTCGCCGCCGTAGCCTCCGAACGGTTCGACGTCGTGATCACCGACCACAACATGCCGACCATGACCGGCGCCGAGTTGATCGAACGGCTCCTCAGCCAAGACCCCGCCCTCCGCGGCCGGATCATTCTGACCAGCGGGGATCTTTGCAACGACAAGACCGAAGCCCTCCTCACCCGAACCGGGTGCCGAGGGCTCCAAAAACCATTTCAAGTGGCCGAATTGGCCCTGATGGTCAAAGCCGCCGCTGGGAAGGCCGCCCTGACGCCGGCTTAGAGGGTCAGGGCGTCAGATCCGACCGGTACGTCGTCGCAAAACCCAGAAAACCGACCAAGTCGGGAATCGTCTTGGCTTGATACCGAACCGTGTGCGCGGTCCGTCGCTCGATGCCCGGTAGCAGGGCCATGGCCTCAGCGGGCGTGTAGCTCTTGTAGGAGAGGTCCAGGGCGTAAGGCCCTCGGAGGACGTGGGGCTTGAACTCCTTGAGCCGGCTGATCGCCGCTTTGGCGCGGGCTCGGATCAGCGCCTGCCCCGCCTCCGGCGTCATCGTGGCGGCCGCGTGAAACCCGATCGACTGCTTGACCACCGCCCCCTCGACGTTGCCGACCAGTTGCCGCACCTCGGCCACCGCTTCGTCATCCCCGCTGACCAAAACCACCGGCACGCCGAAGTAGCCGGCAATGGCCGCGTTGATCCCGGACTCGGCCATCGGCACGCCGTTGACCTCGACGGCGGCGAAGGTCGCGCTCGAGATGGTGTGGGCCCGCACCCCTCGCGGATTGGTCGTCGCCGAGTGATACCCGATGAAGATCGCCGCGCTGAACGTCGAGTCGATTCCATGCATCATCGAGAGCGGCCGGGGACTCCCGCGAACAATCATCACGTCGGGCGAGAACCGGTCGATCAGCAAGTTTTGCATGTTCCCGTGGGAGTCCGCCACCACGAATTGAGTTGCCCCGGCTTCGCGAGCGCCTTGGATGGCCGCCAAGACGTCCGCCGTCATGAACTCCCGAAATCTGGCGTACTCGAACCCGGTTGGGCCGAGTTGCTCCCCGGTCACCACGCCGGTAATCCCCTCCATATCGGCGGAGATGAACACCTTGATCGGCCGTTGCGCCACGAGCGGCGGGGCCGCCAGGGTCATCAGGCCAAGCCCAACCAGCAGTCGAATCAGCATTGCGGTCATTCTCGTGAGAGGTCAGCGAAAGAAACGACGGGTCGTGTCCACCAAGACATCCACCACGGGGCCGAGGGTGTCGAGTTCAACGAACTCATCCTTCTCATGGAGGCCCTTTCCCCGCGGCCCGAAGATGACGGTCGGGATCCCACCTTCACCCTGGTAAATGTTCGCATCGGTAATGCCGAGGAGCCCCCCAACCGACGGATCCCGCCCCATCCGAACTCGATAGGCGGCCTCGAAGGCGCTCATGCCGTGGTGGTCGGGATCGATCAAGAACGGCTCGTAAGACGGGGGCGCCGCCTCCACGGCGACCGCCGAGGCCAGGCCCAGGGACGCCACCAGCGCCTCCAATTCCGCCACCGCGCCGGCGCGGGTTTCTCCCGGCGCCAGCAGTCTGGTGATGATGATCTCGCAATGCTCCGGAACGACCACCGAGTATTCGCGATACCCGCCCTCGATCTTGAGGGTCGAGTAATTCATCCGCCCGAGCACCGGGTGCGAACCCAAAGGCAAACGGTCGAGAGCGGCCACGATCCTCGCCGCGTCATCGACGGCGTTGATGCCGCGTTCGGGATGACAAAGGGCATGCGAGGTCCGGCCGGTGACCACCACCCGGTAGAGGATCTTTCCGGGCATCACGAACGGCACCGGGTCGTCAGGACCCGACCCGTGGAACGGCTCCGTCAACAAGATCAGGTCGCTCCGGCCGATCGGCGTGTCCAAGGCCGCCCGGGCCCCGGTCCCAAACGCTTCTTCGTCGACGGTCGCCGCGAACCCGACCGATCCGAGGTGTTCATGATGGTCGGACTCGTCGAGCAAACGCTTGAAAGCAGCGAAGGCACATGCTAGCCCAGCCTTCATGTCGAGCGCCCCAAGTCCGTAGAGCCGCCCGCCCTTCTCAGTGGGCTCGAACGGATCAGTGGCCCACCCGTCGGCCACATGCACCGTGTCGAGATGCCCCGTCAGCGTTACCAAGCCCGGCCGGGGCCCGAGTTTGGCAACCACCCAGACGTTCGGGCGGCCCGGCGCAACGACCTGCCAAGCCGGCTCGAGTCCGAGCCCCTGGAGTTCCTCGGACACGAGGCGGGCTAGTCGCTCCTCCGCCGGGAGTCGCGAGTCGACCCGGACCATCCGCTTGAGGAGGTCCACCACCAACGCGGGCGCGGTCAATACTTCGACGGCGTCGCCGAAAGGCCAAGCATGTGGCGGGCCTGCGCCGCCGTCGCAACGCCCCGGTTGAGCTCGTTGGCAAGACGCGCCGCCCGCGCCACCAACTGGGCATTGCTCGCTGCCTTCTCGCCGCGCCGAAAGTAGACGTTGTCCTCGAGTCCGACCCGGACGTGTCCGCCCAGCAGCATCGCGAACGTGGTGATCGGAAGCTGATTCGGCCCGACCCCCGACGTGAGCCACAAGGTGTTTTCAGGCATCTCGCGGAGCAAGTGGACTACGTTCTCGAACGTGGGCCAACTGGAGGTCTGATAACCCATGACGGTCTGAATCCAGTACGGCGCCTCGACTATGCCGTTCTTGATCAAGTCGCGCATGACCCAGGCGCCGCCGGTGTGATACGTCTCCATTTCCGGCTTGACGCCGTACTTCTTCATCTCGGCGGCAAACCGATTGACCAGGCCGTAGGTAAACGGGAGGCATTCGTCGAACTCCTTCTCCTCCCGGGGAAACGGCAGCGGGGCCTTGCGGGCCGCAAGCCTGAACTTGCTCATGTCGGGCGTCAGGTTGAGCGAGGCCACCTCGGGCCGCGCTGGGAGGCACTGAAGCCGCTCCTCCATCGTCATGTCGGGCCCGCCGCCCGTCGTGTTATTGATGATGATATCGGGGCAGCGCTCCCGGATTTTCTTGTTCACTTCATGCCAGACCTCGGTCTTGGTGGCCGGCCTGGTGTAGTTCTTCGGGTCTCGGGCGTGCACATGGACCATCGTCGCGCCGGCCTGATACGCACCGAACACTGAGTCCGCGATCTCGTCAGCCGTCTCAGGCAGGTTGTCGTTGGCCTCTTTGCCCTGGACGCCCCCGTTGCAGGCGCAGACGATGATGACCGGCGGCATCTTGCCGACCCGCTCCATGTACTCGTACGCGTCAGCATAGCGCCAGAGGTAATCGAATTTGTTTGCCATGGGAAAGATCCAAGGTGAATGTTGATGCTACCGTTGTTTCTTGCGTTTGGCCGCGAGCGGAGTCGCGGCTTTGAGTTCCCGAATCCCGAGCACCAGGCGATCCCGCCACTGGCGCTGGGCGGCGAGAGTGGCGTTCATCATCGGATCGGTTTCGCGGCCCAGCCGCTCGATCAGATCGTCGTTGAACTGCACCGCGGTATTGAGTGACGCCCAAATGCCCTGGTAGGCCGGTCCGTACTTAGTGAAGTACTCGCGGATCCCGTTGTCCGCATTGGTATTGGCCACCCCGAATGGGCCCATCAATGCCCACCGGAGTCCCAGTCCGTCGCGAATGGCATCGTCGACGGCCCGGACGTCACAGACCCCTGACGCCACCAAATCGACCGCTTCGCGGACCAGGGCCGCCTGCATCCGATTCAGCACGAAACCGCCGACGAACCGCTTCATCAGAATCGGCGTCTGCCCAATCTCTGTCATGAACTTGATGGTCCGGGCCACCACCCGCTTATCGGTGGCGGTGCCGCCAAGGATTTCCACCGCCGGCACCACATGGGGAGGATTAACCGGATGCGCCACGATGCACCGGCGAGCCCCCGGCAACCCCTCGGCGATGGCCGTCATGTCCATCGCCGAGGTGCTGCTGCCGAGGATGGCCTTGGCCGGGGCGTGCCGATCCAACTCGCGATACATCGCTTGCTTCACATCGAGTCGCTCTGGGCCGCTCTCTTGGACATATCCGGCCCCTTTGAGGGCCGCCGCGAGGCTCTCTGCTTCGGTGACCCGGTCCCACCGTGTCTTGGCTTCCCGCGTCTTGATTGCTTTCCTGGCCCGGAGCGACTTGAGATCCTCGCGGAACCAGGCCATCGCCGCCGTCATCATCTCCGGGTCGGAATCGAAGACCCGAACCGTGCAGCCCGCCCGCGCAAATACCTGGATCCAGCTCCTGCCGATAACGCCGGTGCCGATGACGGCGACAGTCTTGATGCTCGGGTTCTTCATCGCCAAGTGACCCATTCCGTCAGGATTCGGGATACGAGAATGTATCCAATCATCAGGTCTCCCGCGAGGCTCGGACTCGGCTCCGGCCCTAGCGCCGCCAGGAGAGGTCGGTCCCGGCGGGTGCCCGCTTGGCGACGTGGTCGGCCATGATGCCCATCAAGTCCGCATTGCTCCACGGCTGCCAGCCATGCCCCTTCATGGGACGCCCGTACCCGAACGCCCCGGCATAGTGCGGGTTCGTGGTACTCTCGAGGAACTCTTCCAGGAGATAGATCGACGGCGCCAGATAGAAGTGGTCCATGTCACCGGTGTAAACGTGGATCTTGCCGACCAGGCTCGGTCCGATCTTGGCCCAGTTCTGCTTCAGGTAGTAGCCGAGGTCGTACCCGTTGTCTCGCATGTAGTGGGCGACGTCCCGGTCGATCTCCCCGGTTGCCATGTCCCAGAGCCGCCGGGGATAGCCGTCCGGCCCCACCGGGCCATAGGTCACGTTCCAGGCGTCGATCTGTCCGGCCGATCGGCCCTTGGTGCCCTGGGTCTGCTCCATGCGCGACAACTCCCGGACGTTGCCCATCGGCTGGCCCAGCGTGTTCATCTGGAAGGGGCGTTCGGGCACGCCGTACGGGGTGTTGGGTACCCGGAACGCGCTGGTGTCTTCGTAGATGTTGGCCAGTTGATAGCGCCGGAAATCGACCGGGTCGGGATAGAGGGTCCAGGTCCCGCCATAGAACTCGGAGTAGTGAACCTGCAGCGCCAAGGAGATCCAACCACCGGTTGATCCTCCGGTCATCACCCGGGCAAACGGCTGGCCGATCATCCGGAAAGTCCGCTCGAGGTACGGAATCAACTCCTGGTGGATGGCGTCCCCATAGGGACCGTTGTTGGCCGAGTTGACGCCGTAGGAGTCATCGAAGAACGGAGTGGGGTGAT
>SXGU01239492.1_pt1 | contig 13147 bp, 16 predicted proteins | sample 3174531 | NCBI WGS metagenome assembly SXGU01 (sample SAMN11356863, study PRJNA531348) | freshwater metagenome | isolation source: freshwater sample F1-140 | place: China: Fuxian Lake, Yuxi | collected 2017-12-25 | reverse complement strand
TCAACTACTGCAGTTGCAGTTGCAGTCCTTGGCCCTGGATCAAAGAGTGATAACTCACCAAACATGTCTCCTGGCCCCAGTATTGAAAGTAAGTTCTCTCGGCCATCATTTGAATAGGTTCCTAATTTTAATTTTCCGGCAACGACCACAAATAATTTATCCCCAGCATCACCTTCTTTAAATATTACTTGTCCTTTTGTTACTTTAATTGCAGTCATAGAAGCACGCAGGGCGGCGGAGGAAACTTCATCGATGGCAGTAAAAATTGGTGCCCGCCTTACCGCTTCTTCTTCATCTTTTTGTGACATGTCGCGATAATACAACCTATAAGCACTCACACGCTAATGCGCGTAATCTTGGTGAATGCGAAAGAGTGGTGTGAACAAAAAAATCAGGGCCGAAGCGATCTATCGTGTGCTGACAAAAAGCTACCCAAATATTGGATGTGAGTTAGATTATACAAACCCCTTTCAGCTACTAGTTGCAACAGTTTTATCTGCCCAATGCACCGATAAACGAGTAAATCAAACCACGCCAGCTTTATTTAAGAAATACGGCACTATTAAAAAAATGGCAGCTGCTGATAAAAAAGATATTGAAAAACTTATTAAATCAACTGGATTTTTTAGAGCAAAAGCGAAAAATATTAAATCTTTAAGTCAAAAAATTCTTATTAATTTCGGTGGTGAAGTTCCAAATGATCTTGAGGATTTAATTACCTTACCTGGTGTTGGTAGAAAGACAGCTAATGTGGTTTTAGGCCATGCCTTTGGTGTCCCAGGAATAACTGTTGATACACATTTCGGTAGATTAAGCAGAAGATTCGGTTGGAGTAAAGAAAATAATCCAGTAAAGGTTGAATTCGAAGTTAGTGAGCTAATTCCTAGAAAGGAGTGGACTAATTTGTCACAGCGAATGATTCGGCATGGCCGGCGGGTGTGCCATTCACGAAAGCCAGCATGTGGCGCCTGTGTATTGGCTAAGTTATGCCCATCATTTGGAATTGGTGAAAGTGATCAGGTTAAGGCAAAGCGTTTAGTTAAAATGGAGGCAGATTTTAAGTGAGAAAACTTTCTGTGTTTATAGTTACAACATTATTACTAAGTAGCTGTTCAACTGGTGAGCAGCTACCAACTGCTGCGCAAGGCAGCATCACATCTTGTGATCAGATTGATACTAGTAAGGTGACTGAAAAAAGCCTGCAGATGCCATGTCTTGATGGCTCATCAGAAATAAATTATCACAGCATTAAAGGTCCGATAATAATTAATGTTTGGGCCTCATGGTGCACGGGGTGTAAAGAGGAGATGCCTTACTTTGTTGACCTTTATGCAACTCCAATATTTAAAAGTGGTGAAATAAAATTACTTGGCATTGATGTAGATGAGAAAAATGCTGATAGTGGGCCAAATTTCATTAAATCCCAAGGCATGAATTGGCCTAATTTAGAAGACACTGACGGTAGATCAAAGTTAGTTTTTGGCCCAGGAGTTCCTGTTACTTACTTCTTCGATAAAAGCGGTGAGGTTATATATAAATATATAGGAGCCTATCGATCTAAAAGCCAGCTATATGAAGCTGTTGAAAAGTATTTTGAGGTCAAACTTTGAAAGCATTTGATTTATTAGTTCTCCTAGCACTTCTAATTACGGCATACGGTGGATTTAAAAATGGTTTTATTCAAACTATATTTAAAACTATTGGCTATATCGCAGGTGGTGTAGCAGGGGTTACAATTGCTGTAGAGGTAATGAATACGTGGAGTAATAACCTTACTAAAGCAGCGGGTGCGATAATACTTATTTTATTACTTGCAACAGCTGGTGAGTTTATTTTGGGCAAAGTTGGTCAAGGTTTTAGAAAAGTACTTTTTATCTCCGCATTAAAGTTTCTTGATTCATTACTCGGCGCTACGCTCGCCGCACTTCGTACAGTGTTTATTGCCTATTTACTCTCTGTAATTTTAATTGCATCTCCTTGGAATATTAGCGATAAATACATAGCTAGCTCACTGTTTTATATCTACACAGACTCACATCTACCAAAGGTTGTTACTGAGCTTAAAACCTATGGTGATAAATTATTTCAGCAGATTAACTAGTCCTCTGATTTACCGCTACTTAAACCTTCTGAGATTAGCTTCATAACATTTGGATCTGCCAAGGTAGTTGAGTCACCAACTGCTCGTTTTTCTGCAACATCTTTTAATAACCTTCGCATTATCTTTCCACTTCTTGTCTTCGGTAGCTCTGCCACCACCATAATCTGCCTTGGCTTCGCAATTGCGCCAATTTCTTTAGCAACATGATCGCGTAATTGTTTTACCAAAGCCTGCCCAGAAGCTGCCTCAATTCCGCCCCGCAAAATAATAAATGCCACAATTCCTTGCCCGGTCATCTCATCCTTTGCCCCAACTACTGCAGCCTCAGCAACTGCTTCATGAGATACCAGTGCAGATTCAACCTCAGTTGTTGAGATCCGGTGTCCTGAAACATTCATAACATCGTCTACTCGACCAAGTAACCAGATAGCGCCATCTTTATCTAACTTGGCGCCATCTCCTGCAAAATACACATTGTTAAATCTTGACCAGTAAGTTTCTTTATATCGCTCTGGCTCTTTCCAAATACCTCGCATCATTGATGGCCAAGGCTGGGTTAGTACTAAGTAACCTCCACGACCATTACCAACAGCCCTACCTTCATCATCTACTACCTCAGCGCTAATTCCAGGAAGAGCCTTCATAGCACTTCCTGGCTTAGTTGCGGTAACTCCTGGTAATGGTGAAATCATAATTGCGCCAGTCTCTGTTTGCCACCATGTGTCAACAATTGGGCAATTATTTTTACCAATTACTTCTCGATACCACATCCACGCTTCTGGATTAATTGGTTCACCAACTGAACCTAAAAGACGAAGGGATGAGAGATTAGATCCATTTGGATACTCATCTCCCCACTTCATCCAGGTTCTAATCAAAGTAGGAGCGGTATATAAAATACTTACTTTATATTTTTCAATTAACTGAAATATGCGTCCCTTTGTTGGTGTGTCAGGTGTTCCTTCATACATCACTTGAGTAGCACCATTTATAAGAGGGCCATATACAACATATGAATGACCAGTTATCCAGCCAACATCTGCGGTGCACCAATAGACATCACTCTCTGGTTTTAAATCAAAGACCGCATGATGTGTATAGGCCGCCTGTGTTAAGTAACCACCGGTAGTGTGATAAATACCCTTTGGTTTTGCAGTAGTGCCGGATGTGTAGAGAATAAATAAACCATTTTCAGAGTCAAAAAACTCAGGTGTGTGTTTATCAGATTGCTTATCAACAATCTCATGCCACCAAACATCTTTGCTACCCCATGCCACTTCTTGGCCAGTTCTTTTAACAACTAATACATTTTTAACATTTGTAGAACCTTTAAGTGCTTCATCCACCGCAGCCTTAAGTGCAAAGGCAGCGCCTTTGCGATATCCACCATCTGCAGTAATTACTAAGCAGGCATCCGCATCTTGGATTCTAGAAAGTAGAGCATCTGCTGAGAAGCCGCCAAAGACAACTGAGTGCATTGCCCCTAACCTTGCGCAAGCAAGCATTGCAATCGCAGCCTGTGGGATCATTGGCATATAAATTGCTATGCGATCCCCTTGTTTAACACCAAGTTCGATTAACGCATTTGTCGCTTTACAAACATCACTTAGTAATTGTTTATAAGTAATTGTTTGAGTGTCCCCAGGTTCACCTTCAAAATGAAATGCAACTCTATCCCCCCGGCCCTCTAACACATGCCGGTCTAAGCAGTTAAAGCTTGCATTTAATTTTCCACCAACAAACCATTTAGCAAAGGGTAGTTGCCAATCAACAACTTGATTCCATTTTTTATCCCAAGATAATCTATTTGCTTGCTTTTCCCAGAAAGCTAATCGATCTTTATTTGCCTGATCATAAATATCACTTTTTGTATTTGCGTTATCAATAAAGGATTGTGATGGGGGGAAGGTGCGATCCTCATAGGATAAATTCTCAAATGATTCACTACTCATAGTGGGATGAGATTAACAGCGATTACTTTTCCACACTAGTTGCTTTTAAAAATATTTTAGCCATCCTACTTTGCTAATTTAACTGATGCCGCCCAAGCCAGGAATAAAAACTAGAAGAAAAGGATAAAAATGCTAAGTACAACCTTAATAACCCTAATTACTATCTTGGAGCGATTACTAGCTAATGGGGTGCTAAGTACCGCTCTGGCTGCCTTATTTAGAAAGGCGTTGGTACTTCTTGGAGTGTGATTAATTGGTGGTGAAGTTTGAAGAAAAATAAGCATCTTTAGGCGGTTGATTTTTAAAACCGCCTAAAATGTGGTGGAATTAGCCGTAATCCCGTAGGAATACAACTACAAAAAGGCAGCGCTGCTAATTTGTAGCTCTTAATAGTGGGAGAAAAATGCCAGCTGTTGTTTTACTTGGTGCGCAGTGGGGCGATGAGGGCAAGGGCAAAGCAACTGATCTATTAGGTGATCAAGTTGATTATGTCGTTAGATATCAAGGTGGAAATAACGCCGGTCACACAGTTGTAATTAAAGATCAAAAGTACGCACTTCACTTACTACCTTCCGGAATTCTTTCACCAAATGTAATTCCAGTAATTGGTAACGGCGTTGTAATCGATCCAGCTGTGTTGCTGCAAGAAATAAAGGATTTATCTGAGCGGGGTATTAATACCTCAAAACTTAAGATCTCAACTAACGCCCACCTTATTACGCCATATCACCGCACCATCGATAAGGTCTCTGAAAGATTTTTAGGTAAAGCAAAGATTGGCACAACCGGACGTGGCATAGGACCGGCATATGCTGACAAGATAAATCGCATAGGTATAAGAGTGCAGGATCTATTTGATCCTTCCATTCTAAAACAAAAAATTGAGGCAGCACTGCACGATAAAAATCAGATATTGATTAAAGTATTTAACCGCAAAGGAATTACCGTGGAAGAGGTTTTATCTGAATACCTTGGTTATGCCGATATTTTAAAGCCATATGTAACAGATACTACTTTGTTATTAGATCAAGCGCTTAAGGCTGGTAAGAATGTATTACTTGAAGGAAGCCAAGGAACCTTATTAGATGTTGATCATGGTACTTATCCCTTCGTAACATCCTCTAATCCAACTGCAGGTGGAGCATCTACCGGTTCTGGAATTGGCCCAACAAAGATAACTCGCGTAATTGGAATCCTTAAGGCATACACAACAAGAGTTGGAAGTGGCCCATTTCCAACCGAGTTACTTGACGCAGATGGTGAAGCACTTAGAAAAATTGGTGGTGAGGTTGGTACTACTACTGGGCGCAACCGGCGCTGTGGTTGGTTTGATGCACCCATTGCAAGGTATGCCGTTCGCATTAATGGTTTAACAGATTTCTTCTTAACAAAACTTGATGTCTTAACTGGCTGGGAGAAGATTCCAGTTTGTGTTGCTTATGATGTTGATGGCGCAAGAGTTGAAGAATTACCTGCATCACAATCTGATTTTCATCATGCCAAACCAATCTATGAGTACTTGCCTGGCTGGAGTGAGGATATTTCAAAGGCTAAATCAATTAATGATCTGCCAAAGAACGCTAAAGCCTACGTAGAGTATTTAGAAAAAATATCAGGTGCGCCGATATCTGCAATTGGGGTTGGACCAGGAAGAGATGAGACAATTGTGGTTAGGGAGCTAATCAAATGAGTATCACACCAAATGTTTTAGCTACCAGGTATGCAACTGATGAGATGGTGGCGATCTTTGATCCAATTAATAAAATTATTGCAGAGCGTAAGTTTTGGATCATAATATTAAAACTACAAAAAAAAGCTGGCCTACCAATCACAGATGCTGATATCTCATCTTATGAAAAAGTTATAGATAAGGTTGATTTAACTTCGATTGAAAGAAGAGAGAAGATAACTCGTCATGATGTTAAGGCGCGAATTGAGGAGTTTAATGCGCTCGCAGGAGTAGAGAAGATTCATATTGGTTTAACTAGTAGGGATCTAACTGAAAATATAGAGCTAATTCAAATACGTGATGGCTTAACTCTCATTAGGAAAAGAACTCTCGAGACATTGTTTCTACTTGAGAAAAACATAAGTAAGTTTGAAAAAACTTATATGGTGGGTAGAAGTCATAATGTGGCGGCTCAAGTAACAACGCTAGGTAAAAGATTTGCTACCTGCGGTGAAGAGTTACTGTATTCATTAACCGCTCTTACTGAGTTAATAAATCACCTGCCACTGCGCGGGCTTAAAGGACCAGTTGGCACTGGGCAAGATGGAATCTCATCCCTTGGCTCTATAAAAGATTTAACAAAGATGGAAGAGGCTATTGCTAGCGGGTTTGGTTTTGAAAACACTTTGTCCAGTGTTGGCCAAATTTATCCAAGATCAATTGATTTTGAGGTTGTATCTAAGTTATTACAGATCGCATCCGCCCCTTCTTCCTTTGCAACTTCCATCAGATTAATGGCTGGTAGTAGTTTAGTAAGTGAAGGATTTAAGCAAGGACAGGTTGGCTCCTCTGCTATGCCACACAAAATGAATTCAAGATCATCTGAGCGAATAAATGGCATGATGGTTCTACTTCGTGGTTACACCACCATGGCAGCAGATCTAGCAGGTGATCAATGGAATGAAGGAGATGTCTCTTGCTCAGTAGTTAGAAGAGTTGTTATTCCAGATGCTTTCTATGTTGCAGATGGACTACTTCACACCTTTATGACAATTCTTACCGAGTTTGGTATCTTTGAAGAAAATATCAATAAAGAGTTATCTGAGCAGTTACCATTTTTAGCTACAACGCAGATATTAATGGCATGTGTTAAGGCTGGAATGGGTAGAGAGGTGGCTCATGAAATGATTAAAAAACATGCGACTACAAATACCGCTAGTAACTTCTTTACCGCATTAACTAGTGAAAAAGACTTTCCATTATCCCTTGCCCAACTAAATGATCTAATTAAAAACCCAGCAGATTTTGCTGGAAGCGCCCTTGAGCAATCGCAAAAAGTTGGCGAATCAATTAAGAAAGTAACAAAGGGTGAGGTAAGTAGGGTTGATCTAAAGCCTTTGATTTAAGCACGAGTAACTACCTTTAAGTACCTTTTTTTAATAAATTTAGCTAATTCACAGGCAATTCACCCAAGTTTAAGGTAGACAGAGCGCTTATAGCGGTTATTCTAAGCATCTAAAGCCAGAGTGAAAGTGGGATTTAAAATGGTGAAAGCGTCAAATAAGGTAAGAGCATCAGTACTTGCGGCCACATTTGGTCTATTTCTTGCCACTACCTCCTTTGCAACCACTTCAAGTGCAGCAACTGTTAAAAATGGTGTTGCCTGCAAAAAGCTTGGCCAAAAGACTAAATCTGGAAGTAAAACTTACTATTGTGAAAAAAACCCATATGTAACTCCAACTAAGAATACTTGGACGCTTGCTTCTTGCTTAGACGCTAATGATCTATACATAGAAGCTAAAGACCAATACGACGTCTTTAAGGATATTCTCTCTGGCTCACCTGAGGGTCTAACCGAATTAGGGAATTTGCAAAAGAGTATGGACTCTCTAACTGTGCTAATGAAGACAAAGGCTTGCAAAAAGGGAGCATAACTTTTAATTGTTTGGCTGCATTCTGTGACTAAAGACCCACAGATCACAGCAACTGTTAAAGAGATATTAGATTTAATTAAAAATATCTCACCTGGAAAATCTGTTGAGTTAAGAGTGCCTCCCTATGGGGCGATTCAATGCGTGGCAGGTGGTAATCACCGCAGAGGAACTCCACCAAATACAGTTGAGATGAATGCTCAGACTTTAATTAGGCTTATCAATGAGCCAGCCTTTTGGATCACTCTCTGTGAGTCAGGTGAGGTAAGGGCCTCAGGTTTACTTAGTGATCTATCTAATGTTTTCGCTCAGGCAGCGGTGGAATACAGAGCCTAATCTTCGTGATTTGGCATATAGCGGGGGTAATTGGTTAATCTTCTGCCTACGACAGAAAAGATATTGTAAGGAGGCCTATCAATGGGACGCGGCCGTTCAAAAGCTAAACAAACCAAGGTTGCCCGAGATCTTAAGTATTCAAATCAAGATATGGATTTAGAGAGTCTGGCTAAGGAATTACACGGTGAATCACCGGCTAAAAAAGGTGCTCAAAGTGATGATCCTTATGCAGAAGATAATTACAAACCTCGGTCTTAATCCATAAGTAAATTAATTAAAAATAGTAGTAGCGTTAAGTAATGCGCCCCACCCCATATGTTGCATCCCTTCGAATCTATGAACCAATAGATTCATTCCAGGCAACTGATCAACTTCGTTGGTCACAGATAGTTATTACCTCACCAACTAGTTGGGATGAGCAAAAAAGAGCGCTAACTAGAACAATAAATAATGAACCACCTACGCAAAAGCCAGATGGCGCCCATGTTTTAGATCATGAGGGAAAAAGATATGTTGCCCCGTGGTCAACAGCTGCTAGGTGTTGGGTGGCCCTAGATGATTTTAAATACACCCTCCCTGCTGATGTAATAAAGTTTTTTGTTCCCCAAACTATTGAAGACTCAATTAGAAGCACTGCTGAAATTGTTGAAGATAAGGTGTCACATATCCTCACCAGTACCTGGAATATCCCGCCCCGTTGGTTTGCACTGTTTCATCCAGAGGAGCGATTACGTGGTGAGAATGAAGATGGCCCATTCACAATTATGCGAACCTCAATTGGTAAGGCAAAGCAGCGAACTACCTTTACCCATGAAGCAGTACTAACTGCATTTGGCTCAGGCCAAGTTGAGGGTGAAATTTCTGATCTTCTGCAATGGCTTGAGATCTTTGATAACAACTCAATTGTTGAGTTAGATTACGGCGGCCTTGCTATTTATTTAAATAACTTACTTATTCAAAATGGTGAGCCAGGTCTTGATGCTGATACTTCCGTTGAGGATGTGAGCACCTCTATTGCCGGTCTTGCTTCAGGGGATGGGGCGCTCGCTGGCAAGGGGTATGAACGATTAGTCTCGCGCTGGCGAAAAGTGGCCTCACTTGAGTCTGCGACATAATCATTAGCTAGTTTAACACTTGAGTATTAGGCAAAGCGAGTAATATAATGATGATATAAGCATAAAACTTAATTTATATTTATTCTAAAAGAGAAAAGAGCAAAAAATTAAATTAAATTGTTTTAAGTCTAGTAAGAAAAGCTAAGATTTATTCTCAGAATAGAATGAAATTTATAACTAAGAAGTTTCGATTCTGGAATTCAAAAGAGACATCTACAAATAATGTAGAAAAAAGACTTAAAATTGAATTAAAGTATTTAAAGTTAGGCAAGCGAGTAATAGTTGTAGAACCAACAAATATATATGGAGCTCAAATCGGAGATGATGTTTTTATCGGACCATTTTGTGAAATTCAAAGTGAAACAATTATTGGAGATCGAAGCAGAATTCAATCTCATACTTTTGTGTGCTCATTTGTTACTATCGGTTACGATTGTTTCGTGGGCCATGGAGTTATGTTTATAAATGATACATTTAGTTCTGGAGCACCATCCCGGGGAAATAAAAAACTTTGGAAGTCTACTAAAATTGGTAATAATGTTTATATCGGTTCAAATGCAACTATTCTCCCAGTAGAAATTAGTTCAAATGTTGTTATTGGAGCAGGGAGTGTGGTGACAAGAAGTATAAATAAACCAGGTATTTATGCTGGGAATCCAGCACAAAAAATAAGAGAATTACCATGAGCAAAATAAAAATTGGTTTAGCAGGTTTTGGATATTGGGGTCCAAATTTAGCAAGAGTAATTAGCACACATAAAAATGCTCAATTTATTGCAATTGCTGAATCCAATAATTCTAGAATAGATTCAGCTAGAAAATTATTTCCAGATGTTAAAATTTTTAAGTCAGCTTTGGACTTAATACTGAGTAAAACAATAGACGCTCTAGTAGTGGCTTTACCGTCAAATCAGCACGATCAAATGGCAGATGCAGCAATAAATAATGGAGTTCATGTCTTAATTGAAAAACCAATGATTATGGATATTTTTCTCGGCACACAACTTGTTAAAATAGCTCAAAAAAATAATCTAATTCTAATGCCGGGACACACATATATTTATAATAATTTAATAACTTGGGCAAAGGAATACATAAAATCGAATAAATTAGGTGAGCTTTGGTATTTATATTCCCAAAGATTAAATCTAGGGCAGGTCAGACAGGACGTGAATGCTGTATGGAGTTTGGCCCCCCATGATGTTTCGATTTTTGATTATTTAACTGGATCAAGGGCAATAAATGTATCCGCAACTGGTATTTCCGACAAAAAAAGATTAGAGAATACTGCATTTATAAGTTTGAATTATAGTAATGGATCTACTGCTCATACTCATATATCATGGTTAAATCCAACCAAAACTCGAAAAATAACAATTGTAGGGAGTAAAGGTATGCTAGTTATAGATGATACAAAATCAAATAACCAAATTGAAATTCACGAAAAGTATATTTTAGGTAGTAAATTTGATTCAGGTAGTGAAAGAGAAAATTTATTATCTGTTAATTCTGGTCCTATCACAACAATTAGTCTAGATGTATCAGAACCATTACTTCTCGAAGTATCTGATTTTATTGATTCTATTTTTGAAGGTAGAGATCCTAAGGTAACATCAGAAGATGGAATTTGGGTAGCCAAGGTAATAACAGCTGCTAATCAGTCAATAAAATTAGGTGGTAATCGAGTAGAAATACCATCATCACATGATTAAGTTAGTAGATTTATCTAGACAGCATGCTGAGCTGCAAGTCGAGCTTTTTGAGGCAGTACAAGAAGTTGTTTTGACTAATGGATTCATTGGCGGAAAAATCCTAGAGAATTTTGAGGCGTTGTTTGCAGAATTTTTAGATACAAATCATGTAATAGGTGTTTCAAATGGAACAGCTGCACTTGAAGTAGCATTGCGCGCGAACGGAATAGGAACTGGTGACGAAGTCATAACTGTTGCTAATTCTTTCTTCGCAACCGTAGAGGCAATAATTAACATTGGAGCTACACCAATTTTTGTCGATGTAAATTTGAAGGATGGGCTAATGAATTTGGGGCAAGTTGAATCTGCCATTACATCAAGAACACGTGCGATAATTCCAGTTCATTTATTTGGTCATTTAGTCAATTTAGAAAGATTAAAAAATATAACTAATAAATTTAGTATAATTGTGATAGAAGATGCTGCACAAGCGCACGGCGCAAGTGCGGAATGGGGAAAACCTGGCCAACTTTCTGAAGCAGCAGCTTTTAGCTTTTATCCTGGAAAAAATCTTGGAGCCTGGGGTGACGGTGGATCGATCGCGACAAATATTCCACACCTTGCAATTAAATATAGCAAGCTTCGTGACCACGGCCGCCTTAGTAAATACGAACACGATTTAGTCGGCGGAAATTACAGACTAGATTCTTTACAAGCAGCTATTTTAGCAATTAAATTAACAAAATTAAGAGAATGGAATCGCAGAAGAGAAGAGATTGCAAATATTTACATAGCAGCGTTAAGCGAACGAGGATTTAAGATTCTTTTCGACGAGCATGCGTATAAGAGTGCATGGCATTTATTTGTAGTAAGAGTTGCGAACCGAGCAGAAGTTCAGGATCATTTAAAAAAGCATGATATTGAGTCAGGAATTCATTACCCAATCCCATTGCACCATCAGCCCGCAATTGCAAATTCATATTTGCATATAAAATTACCAATTACTGAATTATTATCTGGGCAAATCGTTTCACTGCCATTACACCCTTATTTAACAGACTCAGAAATCGAAGAAGTATTATTCCGATTCCTAGAAGTTGCTAGTTTCATTGAATAGATCCGCTTTCTATAGTAACCACTGCTAAATTTGTTTGATTAACATGAAATTCAATTATCGTTTAATTTGGGGGGTTATTAGGTAACCAGAGCTTTCTCTTGAATCATGTTAACTACATAGCTATACTTTAAATTATTTTTAAGGTGTATAATAAGTGCACTTAGAGATTTACTACGGAAAAGAGAATTAATGAGTCAAGAACGTTATATCTCAAATCCATTGACAACTCAAGAAAACCTTTTAACTCCAGCAGAGGTTGCCGCACTTTTTCGGGTAGATCCGAAGACGGTTACCAGGTGGGCAAAGGCTGGCAAATTAACCTCGATTAAAACCCTAGGTGGGCATAGAAGGTATAAAGAGTCTGAGGTTAAATCCCTACTTAAATCAATTTCCCCTAATACACCAAATTCAAGCAGCACCAATCTAGGTCAATAGTTAAAGCGAGAGGTAGAAAATTACAGTGAGTGAAGAATCAATTGATAAAGGTGTAGATAAGAAGAGTGAAGATGATCCAAAGGCGAAGATGCTGGCGGCGCTCGCTAAAAAACAAAAAGGGCACAACACCGGCAAATCATCTGGCCCTGCCAGTGGCTCTAAGGTTGGCGCAGGTCAAACTGGGGGGGCAGCCCCAAAGATGCATAGAAGAAAAGCTGGATCTGCTTAATCCTAAGGTTATCTTTTAATTAAATCTTTTTCTTAAAGACAAAAAACTTAAGTGATAAAAAGCTAAGCGGTGCAATAAAAGGAATCGGAATTAGCTTTAAAATCTTTGAATCAATACCGGTAGTAATTAATCCCTTTAGAAGTAATGTTCCGAAGCTCCAGAAGATAACAAGATTTATCAAGTATTTACCCCCAGATTTACTATGATCGGCCTGACTTTTGAATGACCAAAAGAAATGAGCATGGTAATTAAATGTTATCGAGAATAATCCAGCTATAAAGTTTGCAAAAAGTACTGAAGTAATTACCGAATACATCCCATAAAGATTAGATAATCAATCACAAACGTGATGGTGCCAACAATTGCCCACTGCCACTTCGACTCATATCTTTTTACCAAAGATATTATACTTTATATTTATTAAATTACTCTTCGCGAATTCTCAAATAACATTGCAGATATAAACCTAAATTAAGAATTATTCTTAAAGAAAGTGGCTTGGGCCGGGATCGAACCGGCGACCTAACGATTTTCAGTCGTTCGCTCGTACCAACTGAGCTACCAAGCCAAAC
>SXGU01431429.1_pt1 | contig 13149 bp, 12 predicted proteins | sample 3174531 | NCBI WGS metagenome assembly SXGU01 (sample SAMN11356863, study PRJNA531348) | freshwater metagenome | isolation source: freshwater sample F1-140 | place: China: Fuxian Lake, Yuxi | collected 2017-12-25 | reverse complement strand
TCGGCAGCTGCGCGGGAGCTGTAGTGGATTTCGATCTGGATATGAACGAGGTTTTGATCATAGGTCCGGAGCGTGTGCTCCAGACCACCCCGGGCGTCTACTTCGGCGAAGCCCCCCGCGCAGCGGCTTCGTTCAATCCCTGTCCAAAAATCCCAGGTTACCCTAGCCCGTGGTCAGTTCCACCTGCAAGACGTCCTGGACACGAATTCAACCCCACCGTGGCAAGAACATTGACGGTTTGGTTGGGAATTCGGGTGTCGGTCGAATTCACCGTAGCACCGTCCAACCACAGATTAAATGAGGTGAATTAAATGGGGTGATCACATCCCTCCCATTCTCAACACCATCCTCCCCTGATCTATTCCGCCTGGGTCTAGCCCCATTCTCCGGCGGCCCTGCCGCGCAACCCGGAGGGTTGCCAGACGGTAGCCGGGGGTTAAGCGCAGCGCCCCCCGGAGTATGGTAGCAAATGCATCCGCACCCTGAAAGGGTGCCAGGCCCGACGCGATTGATCGTCCAGTGGTACGGCAGGTCCGCCTCTGGCACCCCTTCCGGGGTGCATGGAATCTTTAAACATCGGATCCGGGGGTGTCGCTGACGCTCAACCCCCGGCTAACTTCTATCATCCCTCCGGGATGAAGGGCCTGATAATCACCAATTACGTTGCGGAAAACATCAAGATGTGCGCTTTTGCCCTAGAATGTGGCTGCAATATCGAAAGTGGAAGAAGGTGCTTGGATTTCCGTTGGTCATCCTCGGCTTGTTCTTAATGAGAGGAGAGCCCGGAGATTCGCAGCGATGGTATCTGGGAATTGGCATCGCCCTTGCGCTTGGGATAGCTTATGTCATCGAGGAAGTCGTCTGGATAGCGCAACGACGGGGGCGCCCCTGTAAGGAATGCGGTCAGAAGGTTCAGATGAAGCCCTTCAGTCTGAGCATCCTCTGTCCTCATTGTGGCAAGGCTCTCGAGTAACGCCTAAATAACGAAGTCGGAAGTATCGATAGGAACGGGTCTTATTCGCCGGCAGATCGGTCGAAGCGACGCCTTCATTGCTTAAGGTGATCTCGAGAACGGAACTCCAGTCTTGGAGGTTCATGGATTCCTCCAAAACAACCCGGGCTGCGGATGCCTGTTGGCATACTGCACCGTGATGATATGGAACTCGGAGCCTAATCGGGACGGATAACTCGCCAAGGCTGGTATGTAACCCGAGCCGTGCTCAAACACGGCCACACCGTTGGTTCCCATGGAGATACCGGCACCGGCATCCTGGCCGTGTGCCTTTCGGCTGGAACTGTCCGACCATTGCCTCACAAATATCATGCAACCAACACGTCGGATTTGGTTGGAATCGTTGGTATTCAGGGTTCCCGCATTTAACCAAAGTACCACGCCGGGGATGTTAGTAGGATCGAGAGCTGCGTGAAGTTCCGGATGCCTGTCTTTGCCGGAGGCGAATACAGTCAAAAAGCCACCGGCTGGAATGCGTCCATCGCGGAATTTCCATTTGAAGGGGTTTAATCGGTTGTCGCTCAACCCCCAGCCGGTCAGATTTACTTCAGCGTTGCTGTGATTGTGAAGTTCCAACCAATCGGAAGTGTCCCCGTTCTCGTCCAAGAGCCCGCTGACATTGGAGGCAAGCACTTCGTTCATCATGACTTGCGCCCCAGCGCGGAGCGATAGGCAGAGCATCCCGATAATGACCAAATAAACTCGGTGCGATCTCCAGCAAGGAATTGGAGTCATGAATGAAACCAACATACTCAGAAGTATGGGGTTGGGAATCTAGAATCTCGAGCTCCCTGAGGGCGGTGCGCATTTCCGAGTTGCGAAAACTTTGGAGATCGGTCGTCACTGCAATTCCCCAAAAACGGTGGAGAGCCACCGGACTCCAAAAGACGCCGTATTTTTTGGAGCGCGGCAGCCATCCACCGCTTTATAAAACTCGTAATACATTGCGGCACAGCAAGTTGGAAATTAATTGGATGCAGAGAACTCCACGGGCTGTGGAATCAGACGCAAATCATCCGAATTGTGAATTGACAGCGCTGAGCGCCTCGATAGTTTACACCCAACCAGACGATAACTGTCTGATTTAAACCAAACGGTTCGATTCACATGCAAATCACGAAAGCCGGCGAGTATGGAGTGCTGGGGTTATTAGCCCTGGCGCGTCGGCCGGTTGGCGAGGTCGTCATGGTGGATTTGGTGGCGTCCGAGGAAGAATTACCCGTGAGTTTTTTGGGTAAGATTTTCCAGAGTTTGGCTCGAGCCGGGATTGTAAAGTCTGCGCGGGGCAGTGGTGGCGGTTTTGCGTTATCGCGTGAGCCTCGGGAGATTACGATCCTGCAGGTGATCGAGGCCATTGAAGGGCCAATCGCACTTCAACGTTGTCTCGACGATGACGCGGGATGCGAGCACATAACCGGCTGTGCGCTCTGTGGATTATTGGCGGAGGCTCAGGATCGGGTAAAAGAGGTCTTTCATACGACCACATTGGCGGAGCTTTCTGGACGGCATTTGCCGGCGGGGTTGATAAAGCTGGCGCGAACGCGCGGTGGGTCTGCTGGGACTGGCTCGGCGGCGGTTTTAACCTCGGTGACGTCAGACGCGGGCGATTCGATTCGATTTTCTTCTCCGTCGTCAATGGGACCCGGAGAAAACGAGACAGTTTTTCTGGATTGATTTTAGCTATTTATACCAAAGCGCAACCTATGAGCGATACCTACACCCTGTATAACAACACTGTGATGGATCATTTCATGAATCCTCGCAACATGGGGGATATCAAAGACGCCGATGGCATCGGTGAAGTTGGTGCCGCAGCCTGCGGCGACATCATGAAGATCAGTTTAAAGATTCGTGATGGAAAAATTGAAGATGCCCGTTTCAAGACCTTTGGGTGCGGTTCGGCGATTGCAAGCTCCAGCATGGCTACGGAGCTGATCAAAGGGCGTACAGTGGATGAAGCGTTGAGCTTCTCCAATCAAGAAGTTGTGGATGCACTGGGTGGATTGCCGCCCGTGAAGATTCATTGTTCCGTGCTGGCAGAAGAAGCGTTGAAGGCTGCTCTTGAGGATTACCTGAAGAAGCACCCGGAGCTTGCCACCCAAGCCTGCAAATCCGAAGTCGTCGCGGCATAAGGGTTCTGTATCCGGGCTTGGCACCCGCTGGTTATAATCATCTGCAGGGTGCCATAGGCTCTATTGGAAGGCCTAGTGGTTAATGCCACCCTCGGCCTGGGTCGGGAGCTTTCTGCTCGAGAGTCCTTGGACTTGTATTATCCATCCCCGTTTTTGCTATGCGCAGTGTTTATTTCGATCACCAGTCCAGCACGCCGGTGCTTCCAGAAGTTTTTGAGGCGATGAAGCCATACTTCACGGAAGCGTACGGGAATCCCTCCTCATTACATCAGCATGGTTTGCGGGTACGCGAGGCTTTGAAGAGAGCGCGCCAACAAATGGCGGCATTGATCAATGGAGACAGTGAAGAGGAGATCTTCTTCACCTCGGACGGAACCGAATCGGCCAATCTGGCAATCAAAGGCGTTGCCTATGCGAACGAGCGCAAGGGCAAGCACCTGGTGATTTCTGCAACCGAACATCCCAGTGTGATGAATTCGGTGGAGTTTCTGGAAAAGCAAGGGTGGACCTGCACGCGGATTCCGGTCAATGCCGAAGGTATTCTTCAACCAGAGGAAGTTCAGAAGGCGATGACGCCGCAAACGGTGTTGGTTGCTGTTCACCACGTGAACCACGACATTGGAGCCATCCAACCCGTGAAGGAAATCGGACGGCTCTGCGGTGAAGCTGGAGTGCCATTTTACGTCGATTGCGAGTCCAGCGCCGGCTGGCTACCGGTGGACGTGAAGCAGTTTGGAGCAGCCTTGGTCAGCTTTTCACCGCATCGTTTTTACGGCCCCAAGGGGGTTGGAGTGCTTTATCGCAACAAGCGGGCCCGATTGGTGTCAATTATCCATGGTGGCGTTCAGGAAGGGGGACGGCGCGCCGGGACGGAGAACGTCCCCGGCATCGTGGGAGGCGGCGTGGCAGCGGAAATCGCGCTTCGTGAAATGGCCTCGCGATCCGAGCATGTTACCAGGTTGCAAAAGCGGTTATGGTCCGGCCTGAAGTCAAAGATCACTTTTCTCAAATTGAACGGCCCTGAACCTGGCCCCTACCGTGCACCTCAAAACATTAATATTTCGACGGAATTTATTGAGGGAGAGGGACAGTTGCTCAGCTTGGATTTGTCTGGAATCGCTGTGGCCAGCGGTTCGAGCTGCGTCAGCAAGTCGCTCAAGATTTCTCATGTGCTGGCGGCCATAGGACTCGATCATGCACTCGCCCAAGGAAACATTATCATGACCTTGGGCAAGGATAACACCGAAGAGGACGTGGATTATGTCGTCGAAGAATTCGCCCGAATTGTGGCGCGGCTTCGTGCGATGTCTCCCATGTGGGACGAGTTCGAGCGCGGGGTCATTGACTCGGTGATAGCGCCGACGGGCCGTGGCACTAGTTTTTCCGAACACGCTGCCAAGGTTTCGGGCAAACCGGCGCACTGACCCCTGGAAATGTGAGTTGCCCGCTTGTGGGCTGATTGGGCTGACTGGGCTGACGCCGGTCCTGGCGCAGGGCTCCGCTCGGAACTGCGGTGTGTCACGCCATGGATACACCTCGCGTGAGTCGTTCAGGGATCACCGTCTAACATGGGTCTGAGTCGGCGAAACTCGGCTTCGATGTCACTCCCTTCATAAAAACTTAACCAGCCGCGCAATCGTTGTGTTTCGCCTGGGGTGCAGTCGGGGAATTTTGGATCGGCGTGGATGCACGGGACGGGTGCGTTGGCCCAGGGTCGATGGCAGGGTTCCCATGCTGAAATAATCCAGCGCTGGCCCGATTCGGAACGGCACGCAATGAAGGGGGTGGAAATGACTTTATTGGCATTGGTCTGGGCATTGAAACCTTTGGCCGCTTTGAGCATCACGCAATTTTGGACACGCAAGTCCGTCAATGTGGCGCTTGTGCCATTGAAGAGCCAAAGGGAAAAACGGATACCATCGCGACGTGGCCGCACTTCGGTGCCGAAGCGGATGCCGTTGGGTAGAGTTCGCTCTGTGACGAGGGTCTGATTTGTGCGGCGCTCCCATTCGAGCTTGGGAAGTTTCGTGCCAGACTTGGACCAAAGCGTCGGGACGTGCGTATGAGCGAGATAGGTGAGCCCCAGGTTGGACCAGATCGCCTCGGGGAAATCGCATACCACATAACTGGCATCGTCCCAAGGTGTGAATACACTCACTTTAGTTTCTCGCTGCGGATCAATGGCACCCTCCAAGAATCCAATCCGCGGATGACGGCCTCCAGGGTAGGGGAGGACGGTGAGGGAATCCCTTGATGTACGGTGCGGTTTGGATGCCGCCGAGATGCCGAAACGTCTGCAAGCCTTCTGCACCTCTACCTCTGTCAATCCGGTAGCCGCCTGAATCTCGAGTGGGCTAAACTGGTGATGCCAGACCATGTTCTCGAGCCAGTATTTTAGGTCGCCATCGTTCGTAGGTCGGCGCGATTCGGTCTCCCCAGCATGCGTCAGGTGGGTGATGGAACTGATCGATAGCGAAAGCAGAAGCCACGCGAAGAGTGGACGACATGGACAACTCAAACGAAGGAGCCATGGCGTGGAAGGGTGGGATAGAGGTGTCACGATTTTAGAAGGGATTCTGCGAGTTGAACGGCGGCATCGCCGCCGCCGCCCAGCATGCGTGCCAATTCGTTGATGCGCGAGTTGTTATCCAGCGCTTCGATACGCGATTCGGTCCTCCCGGCCCGGGTGGATTTAGAGACGAGAAAATGTGTCTTTGCCTGGGCCGCCACTGGGGCCAGGTGGGAGATGCACAAGACCTGATGATTGCGCCCGATTTGTTTCATTCTCGCACCCACCGCTCGTGCGGTCTCGCCACCCACATTGGCATCCACTTCGTCGAAGATGAGTACGGGTACATCGTCGACTCTTGCCAGAACCGATTTAATGGCGAGCATGACGCGAGCCATTTCGCCGCTGGACGCAATGGCGCGCAGTGGGCGCGGTGGTTCCCCTGGGTTGGGGGCGAATTGGAATTCGATCTGATCGAACCCCGAGGCATTGAGTTTCGTTTGCTCGTTTAGCACCAGCTCTGGGAGATTAGGAGTCAACACCACATCGAAATGGCTCTGGTTGAATCCCAGTTCTTGAAGATCCGAGGTGACGGCATTGGCGAGCTTTACCCGAAGAGCAGCGCGGGCGATACTGAGGCGTTTACCGACGTCGAGGATCTGTTTATGGACCTCGGCAAGCGCTTGATTGAGCCGAATTACTTCGGCATCGCGGGAATTGAGGATTGCCAAGCGTGCGCGGGCCTTTTCGCCGTATTCCAGGACATCTTCGAGGCGTGGGCCATGTTTGCGTTTGAGCGATTGGATGAGGTTGAGACGTTCTTCGAGTTCGGTTAATCGTTCCGGGTCGACCTGAATACGATCGCGATAACGCGACAGTTCGTGCTGGAGCTCGCGCAGGAGTTCGACTGTCGACTCATGGAGTTCGAGCAATTTCTCCGTGGAGGGATCCAGGCGTTTTACTTCGTGCAGAGTTCGTCCAAGCAGCCCGGTCTGTGACAACATGGCCGTATCGCTTTCGGAGAGGAGCTCCAGGGCCGATTGGCATTGCTCCAAGAGTCGGGTGGCGTTGGAGGCTCGGTGGTGTTCCTCAGCGAGCGCGATGTCTTCGCCAGCCACCAAGCGCGACGCGGTGATTTCTTCGACCTGAAACCGGAGCAAGTCCAGTTCGCGGGCGTAAGTCAATTCATCGAGAATCAATTGGCGCTTTTCCTCCAAAATCTTGGCGCGCGTCTGGAGCAGGGTGGCGAATTCATTGCGGGCGTTTTCCAAACCGCCAAAGGCATCTAGAATATCCAACTGGCGAGCTGGATAGAGCAATGATTGGTGGTCGTGTGGGCCGTGCAAATCGACGAGCCATTCGCCCAAGCTCGCCAAAACGGAGAGCGATGTGGGTGTGCCATTTACGAACTGCCGATTGGAACCAGCGGCGGTAAAGGTTCGCTTGAGCGTGAGGGCATGGTCTTCACAGGGTTCCAGCCCGTTTGATTCCAAAAACTCACGGAGTGGGGCTTTCAGGCGACGGATATCAAACACCGCCTCGACGGTGCAAGAGTCCGCGCCGGAGCGAATTAAGGTGCGGTCTGCACGTTGACCCAGCAGCAGGTTGACCGCGCCTAGGATGATGGATTTACCAGCGCCGGTTTCCCCGGTGAGCACGCTGAGTCCCTCTGGAAGATCCAGAGTTAGATCGGCCACTAGAGCCAGATTCTTGATGCGCAGCGTGTGAAGCACTCACTGGATGGTGCGCGAGAGTCGACGCAAAGTTCAAAGCGCAAAGTGAGGCTTTAATTCAATAATCCACGCTTTCTGGTTGGAGCTTGCGGTCGTCCCTGATTCAGCATGCGCGCATGTCGATGCGGTTCATTTTCCTTGGGTCGGGTACCTCCCAAGGCGTGCCCTTGATAGGCAAGCAGTACCCGCCTGAGTTTTTAGCAAATCCGAAGAATCATCGGTTGCGGCCATCCATTTATGTGGAAACTCCGGCGACTCGATTTGTGGTCGACACGACACCAGACTTCCGAACCCAGATGCTCCGGGAAGGATTGGGATGGTTGGATGCCGTCTTGGTTACGCATGCCCATGCGGACCACATCATGGGAATGGACGATTGCCGTCGGGCCTGCGATATGCGGGGTGGGCCTCTGCCGATTTACGCACATCCACACACGATGGAGGATTTGTCGCGCGTGTTCCGATACGCCTTTCATGGCGGGGCGATTCCAAAGAGTTACTTTCATCCGGATCCTCGGGTGATTGATGGCCCCTTTCTTTTGGCCGACCTCACCGTCACTCCATTCTTGCTACCACACGGCCGTATTCAGTCGACAGGATTTCTGTTTGAGCAAGGCGGCAAGTCTCTCATGGCCTATTTGAGTGACTGTCGAGAAGTTCCTGCGGAGGTGATTGAACGCATTCAGGGTGTGGCGGTCGTGGTGCTGGATGCGCTTCGGAAGGATCCGCATCCAACCCATATGTGCTTGGATGAAGCCTTGACGGCCGCGCGGCGGATTGGCGCGGAACGCACCTATTTCACTCACCTGACGCACGATTACGATCATGATCGGGATCAAGAAGAGATGCCGCCTGGGGTTTGGCTGGCGTACGATGGGCTTCAAGTGGAAATCGCATGAAACCGACGGCGCGACAAGGGGTGGCGGCGATGCCGCTATTTTATCGGAGTTGCTGGCATATCGCTCGAGTGCTGTTTCGTGGTTTTTACCGATGGCAAATCGAAGGGGTCGAAAACGTGCCCATGACTGGGGCAGTCATCCTGGCTGCCAACCACGTCAGCTATATGGATCCACCGCTGATTGGAGCGGCGTTGTTACGGCCCATTTATTTCCTGGCTCGCAGCACCTTGTTTTCGAATCCTCTGATGGGGTGGTTGATACGCACGTTGCACGCACTTCCGGTGGATCGCGATGGTGGTGCCGGATCTGGGTTGAAGGCTGTATTGGACCTATTGAAGCAGCGAGATGGCATAATTCTTTTTCCGGAAGGGACACGCTCTATGGATGGAGCCATCCAAAGAGCGCGGGCAGGGATTGGGCTCACGGTAATTAAATCGAAGGCTCCCGTGGTACCGGTGCGGCTCGTGGGTGTCCACGAAACGTGGCCGCGCCATCAAAAATTCCCCAAGCCCGGACCCATCGCCATTCTGTTCGGAAAGCCGCTCGATTTCAGCGCGTTGAGTGTTGAGGCGGAGACCTGCGATCGGATCCGTCTGAAAGCTATATATCAGCAAGTCTCGGATGAGATCATGAATGCCATTGCGACACTGGCACCGAGCACCAAGTGGCCGAACTCGTGAGTCAACAGCTCTAAGGTTCCGTGCCGCAAGAGGCTGCTCCACTAGCGCTGGAATTTTCGAGGATCAGACCGGTTGACGTTGTCGGCGGGGCTTAGAGACTCGGTTTAGGAATCAGCTTCCAGATTTTTCCGCCATTCGGTGTCAGGCCCGTGGAAGCGTTGGTCAGCAAATAGAGTTCCCCGTCGTTATCTTCCCCAAAGGCGCACACGCAGCCGTAGGGTCTTCCGACGCGAATCAAGTCTATCGGCCAGGGTTTGCCATCCTGGGTTGGGCGGGAGACGAACAAACGTCCTTGGGGTTGTCCCTGGATGCCGGCCCAATCTCCAAAGACGAACGATCCCGTCAATTCCGGCAGGGCTTTGCCGCGGTACAGGTAACCTCCGGTGATACTATTGCCCATCGCCTGGGGATCGCCCTTCCACCCGCTGACATTCTTGTAAACGGCTACTGGATCGATGAAGGGTTCTCCTTTGAGTCCGGAAGTCGGCTTTGAAGTGGGCGCCAAGTCCGGGCTTTCGCGGTTGAACCCGTCAAAGCCTTCGCGCAACGGCCATCCATAATTTCCGCCGCGGCGGATGATATTCACTTCCTCCCAGCGCATCTGGCCGACATCACAGGCGAAGAGTTCCCGTTTGCCACCCCGATCGAAAGAGAGGCTCCAAGGATTCCGAACGCCATAGGCATAGATTTCGGGCAGGCCATTTTGGCCGCTGGCAAAAGGATTATCCAATGGAATTCGGTAAGGGGTTCCCCGACTGGCATCGCTCCCGTTCACATCCAGGCGCAGAATCTTGGCGAGCAGTGTACGAGTATTCTGACCATTGCCCTCCGGTGCATGACCATTACCGAAGTCACATCCTTTGGGTCCGCCGCCATCGCCAACCGATAGGTAAAGCAATCCTTCTGGACCAAAAGCCATTCGGCCGCCGTTGTGGTTGAAGTAGGGTTTATCAACTTCCAGCAAGATTCGTTCGCTCTCGGGGTCGATTCGCAACGGTTCGGAATTGGGAATGGTAAACTCACTCAAGCGCAGTGTGCAATCATAGTCCACCGGGGCGGAAGTTCGACGTGGTGCGGTGTAAATGGCGAAGAGCCGGCGGTTTCGTTCAAACTGCGGGTGCAATGCCAAGCTCAGTAGCCCGCGTTCGTCGAAGGTGCCGTGGTTGATTGCTGAAAGGCGGTTGGTCAGGGAGAGGACGGGCGTATCAGTCAGTTTACCGTCCTTCTCCAGAAGGCGGATCACCCCGATTTGATCCGCGACCAATAGCCGGCCATTGGGGAGCGGCGCTAAAGCCATGGGTGAGGTCAACCCTTCAGCGATTAATTGCAGCCCCGCCGTTGCGGGTGCGGCTTGAGTGGGGGTGGAAAATTGGCTCAATGCCAAGAGTGCGAGACATACGACGACTGAGTTCTTCATGGGACGCCGGAGAGAATCACAGGGGACCCGGAAATGCCAACCTCCAAGTAATCCCCCACGGGCAGCGTGTGAGCTGTTCCTGGATTGCCCGCTCGTGAAGCCTTCCAGAAAGGCCGCACTGTCGGTCGAATCGATCCAATTCGACTGTCCTCAAGGCTAGCGGCTCGCGGTGCCCACGGCATCGGCCAATCTCTTATAGCCCGATTGGTGCAGGAGTTCCGCCAATCCAACGACGATGGTCCGAGCGATTCCGGGGCCCTCGTATACCATTCCCGTGTAAACCTGTACCAATGAAGCGCCCGCCGTGATCTTCTCCCAGGCGTCCAAAGCCGAGAAAATGCCGCCGACACCCAGGATAGGGATACGACCACAACTTTGTTGATAGATATGCCGGATTATTTCGGTGCTCCGTGATTGCAGGGGACGGCCACTCAATCCGCCCACCTCACGGAATGTGCGTTGTGACTTGAGGTTGGTGGATTCCGGTCGCGTGAGGGTTGTGTTCGTGGCGACGATCCCTGCCAGATTCCTGGGGCTGCACAGTTCCAGGATTTCGTCGAGAGCCTCCAAGGCGAGATCGGGTGCTACTTTAACGAGCACCGGTTTTGGGGCGGTTTGAGCGGCTTGAGCCAGGGAGCCATTCAGCGATTGTAATTCGGCTAGAATCGCGTCGAGTGCCGATTTATCTTGAAGCTGGCGTAGATTCGGTGTGTTCGGAGAACTGACGTTGACGACGAAGAAGTCTGCGTGCGGCCAGAGTGTGCGGAACGAATTGGCGTAGTCTTGGACGGCCTCTTCGTTAGCTGTGATTTTAGATTTGCCCAGGTTGATGCCGACAGGGTGGGTCGGCCAGAGGCCATGTTGACGCCAGACCGCGAGTTGATGGGCCATGGCTGGAGCGCCGCCATTGTTAAAGCCCATTCGGTTGATCAATGCTTGCTCAGTGACGGCCCGAAACATTCTGGGCTTTGGGTTTCCAGGCTGCTCATGCCAAGTAACACCGCCGAGTTCGCAAAAGCCGAAACCAAAGGCGGCCCAGATGGGCAGGGCCGCGGCCCGTTTGTCCATTCCAGCGGCTAACCCGACCGGGTTCGGAAAGCGAAGTCCAAAAACCTCGGTGGGGAGCGATGGGGCCTCAAAGAAATGCTCGATACCGAGGCGGATCCAGGCCTGCTTTGAAGCCCAACTCAGGGCACGCAGGGTTTTATCATGAATCACTTCCGAGTCCTGAGTAAATAGCGCAGGACGGGCCAGATGGCGATAGAACCAGCTCATGAAGAATGGCGTGGATCAATCGCGGATTTGGCCAGTGCCCAATCCCAGCCACTTGTAACTGCACAGTTCCTCCAATCCCATCGGACCTCGAGCCCCGATTTTGTCCGTGCTGATGCCGATCTCGGCGCCCATGCCGAATTCGCCACCATCGGTAAAACGCGTGCTGGCGTTCCAATAAACTGCCGCGGAATCCACCTCGGCAAGGAATCGGCGTGCGGCGGTTTCGTCACGGGTCACTATGGTATCACTGTGGTTAGACCCGAATTGATTGATATGAGCTATCGCAGAGTCCAACCCATCGACGATACGAACATTGGCGATGTAGTCGTTATACTCGGTGGACCAATCGGCTTCGGACGCGGGTTGGATTTGGACCAAAGCCGCATTGCTGGAACTCTGTAGCAGAGCCATGGCGTCGGGGTCGGCGCGGAGCGCGACTTTTTTCGCGCCCAGTTGTTGGGCGATCCGGGGGACGAAGGTTTTTGCGATGTTGCGCTGGACGAGCAACGTTTCCATGGCATTACAGGCACTGGGTCGCTGAACTTTGGCGTTCAACACTAGGCGTTCTGCCATGTCGAGATCTGCATGGGCGTCGACATAGACATGACACACGCCTTTGTAGTGCTTGATGACTGGCACCTTGCTGCACTCCGTGACGGCTCGGATGAGACCTTCGCCGCCGCGGGGCATACAAAGGTCGACATATTGGGTCAGTGAGAGCAGGGCTGGGATGGCTTCGCGGTCGGTCGTCGGCACCACCTGGATAGCGTGCTCGGGAAACTTGCCGGGCAGAGTTTGACGCCCCGCAGTGACCATGGTCGTGGCAATCAGGCGGTTCGAATTCACAGCCTCTTTGCCGCCTCGGAGTATCGTCGCATTGCCGGTCTTAAAGCACAGACTGGCGGCGTCTGCGGTGACGTTGGGACGTGATTCGTAAATGATCACGACCACGCCGATGGGTGTGGTGATCTTCTGGAGTCGAAGTCCATTGGGCCGCACCCGGTCGTCCAGCAATCGTCCGACAGGGTCGGGCAGGGTGGCGACTTCGCGCAGACCAGTCGCCATGGAGGCGATGCGTTTGTCGTCCAATCGCAGGCGGTCCAGCATGGCAGCCGACAGTCCTAGCCTGCGACCTTCGGCAAGATCCAAGGCATTCGCCTCAATCAGAGCCGAGCTCTGGGTTTCCAGAGCAGCGGCCATGGCGCACAGAGCTGCATTCTTTTCGGCGGTGGTTAAGACGGCTAGTTCGCGCGAAGCGATCTTCGCCTGGCGCGCTAGCACGGTCATGTCGTCCAAAAGACTCATTCGTGTCAGACGGTACGGAACCGGAGCGAGTGGATGGAAGCGGTAAATGCCGAACGGTGTTACCACCCCAATGGGTTTCAAGGAGTCCGCATTGGGGTGTAGTAAATCTTGAACAGTTCGTGGCGACCTTCGGCTGAAGAGCGGGACAGGGATCTGCGCGCATGTTTCGGACCTGTTGGTGAGGAGC
>SXGU01207302.1_pt1 | contig 13150 bp, 4 predicted proteins | sample 3174531 | NCBI WGS metagenome assembly SXGU01 (sample SAMN11356863, study PRJNA531348) | freshwater metagenome | isolation source: freshwater sample F1-140 | place: China: Fuxian Lake, Yuxi | collected 2017-12-25 | reverse complement strand
AGTTAATGCCTTCAGGCAAGCATATGGTTGGAAGGGATTTGGGCTGCCTGGAAGCGACGGCTTCGCTACACTACAGGGCTGCCGGATGACTTTTCCAAGGATCCGGCTGCGAAAAATTTAAAAACTTGAACATCGAGTTATAGGGTCTCTTTTCTGGAAATGTCATGCTCTAAAAGTCTCGATTACGTTATAGAGGCCAAAGTGAATAAAGCGGCATTGTTGTTCCGACGCGGAGCATCACTTGAAACCCAATTAAAAACAATGGCTTTTGTCTTATAAAATTAAACAGCCGTAAAAACTTACCGATTAAAAAGCCGGCTACTTAATTAAAATTAATCATCTCAATGTGTATAATGCCGAAACCGTTTTTCGAACCTAACCCATGGAAAAAGCCATGTTTAAACATACTGAAATACTCGATAACACTAAGCACCGGACCTTGAAACTAAAGCCGGTCAATAACTTCAGCTTTGCCAAGCAACAAAGTTTTGCGCCTATCAACTATACGGAAATGATGATTGCCGCGCGCGATTACGCCATCGTCTTCCCCAAAACCTCAGACGATACTCAAAATCCACTTCCTGTTGTTCTGTTAGGTTTGACCGGAATGAATCGCTTTGTTAATGAGCAAGGGCAATGGACAGGACGCTACATACCGGCGCATTTTCGCCGCTATCCGTTCATCCTCGGTAGCTCCCCACAGAATAACGGCTTTTCGGTAGTGATAGATACCGATTCGGAATACCTGTCGAACGACCAAGGCGAAGCCTTGTTTGATAGCGAGGGTAAGCAAACCGAAACCTTAGCTAAAGTCATCGAATTTTTAGGTTTGTTTCAGAAGGAAGCGGCCTTAACGATGGAGTTGGTAAAAACGCTAAGGGCATCGGGCGTGTTAATGGAACAGCAAATCCAGCAGCAAGTTAACGGTGAAAACCAAACCGTTATCACCGGCTTTGAAGCTATCGATCAGGCAAAATTAAATGCTCTCGACAGTAACCTGTTTATTCAATGGCGTAACCAAGGCCTGTTGCCGCTGATTTACGCGCATTTATCCTCATTGGAAAATATTCGTCAGTTAATCTAAATTTCCCGCCAAATTAACTCCGGTAATGTGCAATCAGCCCAACAAGCACTTGCCGGACCCTCTGCTACATTCCCATTAGAAAAGTTAAATTCTCAAGCCCATCCTGACATTGTTGAAGGTAACGGCTCAACGGGAAGACTATGGCGTACAAAAGAGCCAGGCTTATGGCCCAAGCTTAAGCCTAATACAACAGACTTAAGCCGGGAACCGGTATTGATTTGTTAACCGTGATCGTGATTGTCGCTGCTTACAGGCGCAATTGATTGCGGTACGAAGTTAGGCAAATCGGCGCCATCGATAGTGAAAACGAAAAATTGATTAGGGTTGTCAATACCGTTTACAGAAGGCAGGAAATCATTATCGCAAGCAATGAACAAGGTATGCTTGCTTATGTTATCGGCAACTAAATCGGGGCCGAACGCCGCGCCTTCCAATTTAGCCGGAATTTTATCCGAAGTGATGCCGTTTGCGTTCAAAGCGGCAACCACATCCAGAAACAAGGTTTTACTCACTAATGGCGTGCCTGAACCGATAGTCGGAGTCGTGATTTCGGCGGCGCCGTTCAAATCGATTTTAAACAGCTTCTTTACTACTGCCGAATCGCCGTTACCCAAACCGCTACCGTCGCGCTCATCGACCAAAAACTCATGGTTGTTAATAGCCAGAATATCGCTGACGCTGGAGCCGTCGGTCAGGTTATAGGCATACTCATGAGTCGCGCCGCTCGCTATGTCGATGGTAATAATGCGCAGATACTTTTTAGCATCCTGAGCCAGGTTTTGTTGCATCATGCCGACCAAGGTTTTGCCGTCAGGCGTAATCGCCAAAGCTTCCATACCTTTGTTGGCTATTCTACCGCTGGTGTTTCCGGATATTTCTATATCGCCCTGAGCACTCAGACTCGCCGCCGTATAATGCGCGGGCAAGGTAAACGCCTTGACGCGCTTGCCTGTGGAACGGCTGAACTGATAAACGTAAGGGCCGTATTCGTCAGTGATAAATACGCTTTTGCCATCGGCGGATACGCGTATTCCTTCAGGGTCAAGGCGGCCGTTATTAGCAAAGGTAGAGTTTTTGCCGACGCCGAAATTATCGGAGCGACCGGTAAAATAGTATTTGCCCGCCGCATTCAATGCCGGTGCGCCGTCCACACCGTATTTAAGCGGCGTTTTGCTGGACAACAGCGTGGTATCGATCAGGAAAGGAGACAGGGTATAAGGCAGCGAACCGCTGACTGAAGCATCGTAAGCGGGGTTGGCTGCAAGCGCCAGATTAAAGGTTTGAAAACGGTTGATATACGATGTGGTGTTGTCGATCAATGCGTTGTATTCATTCGCATTCGGTCCGCGATCGGGTAGCGCAAGAAAAGTATTGCCGCCGGCATAAGCCAAACCGGAACCGACGCCGCCCAACATATTGCCGGCAACGCCGCTTTCAAGCGGGCCTGCCGTTCTTGCCGACATGTCTTGATAATGACCGCTGACTTGACCTACTGCGGCCAATTTAACCTCAGCTTGAACGGCGGGAATTGTCAACAACGGTAATAATAAAAGCGGAATCAGATGTTTTTGTGTCATGGGGAGCCTCGAAATATTTTGATTACAAGGCTTTGATTATCACAACTTTATGTTACTGAAAGATGACCGTCGACGATAAAAAAAACCATTTTTCATGATCGTTCATTTAATTTTGAAGAACAAGGCGCTTAAAGTATTATCTGGCGCGCCGGATGAATGCGAGTTCGTTCATTCGGCTGCCGTTTTTCGAACCTGAGCCGGATAATCGGTTCGAAAACCCTCACCTCAGTACCGGATAATAAAAAAAGCGGCACCTTAAATATTTCTTTAGTGGAATGCCCAAGCCTTAAAAGCAACAAGGCGATATGTACTGCAAATTATTGAAATATTTATGAATACCGCGTCGTTAACAAGCAGTCAGGATGAATCCTAACAGGGTTCAGGTCCGCTTGTTTTTACCTAAGAGAGATAAATTATGACAATGACAAAAGATGAACTGAAAATATTGCATCACCATATGAACTTATCCACCCGTTTTTTGGAATTCGGTTCTGGCGCCAGTACGTTATATGCGGCTAGCGTGCCGTCCATCAAACAAATAGATTCGGTGGAGTCGTCGGAAACTTTTATCAATGAAAACTTAAAGCCCAACCCAATTATTTCCCACGCTCTATCGGCAGGAAAACTGTTATTTCATATTATCGACATCGGCAAAACCATACAGTGGGGCTATCCGGTCGGTTTTCGTAAAAAACATTTGTGGCCGAATTACTCGTTAAGCATTTTTTCCAAGAAAAGCGAGCATGACCTGATTTTAATCGACGGCAGGTTCAGGGTTGCTTGTACGCTTAATTGCATTCTCAATACGCCTGCGGATTGCAAAATCATTATCCACGATTTCTGGAACCGGCCGGCCTACCACACGGTTTTACCCTTTCTGGAAACCAATGATAAAGCCGATACCTTGGGCTTGTTTTCAAAAAAGCCGGATATTGACCATAACGAAATAAAGCTTCTTATTGAAAAATATCAATATTTACCTATGTGATCGCCGGGAAGGCAATCGGAGCTATAAAAAGACAAAGGAATATCCGTTTGAAGCAGACGCCACCCAAAAGCCCGGCAGGTTTTTACCTCCGGGCTTTTTTTGTTTAAGCGTCATTAACCGCGTCCGCTCGGTAACACTACCTATTGATTCAAGACCTTGATTTCTCTAACCTGTGAATGTCCAAAAGCGGCATCCTCGGTGCAAACATATCCACTGCACAAAAAGCTGAGTTAATTACCCACGTATTTCACATATAACCCAATCTGCAAGGGTGGGATGCCGAATAGAGCGGCCGAAATTGGTAAAGCGACAGTTGAAATGCCCTCACCTTCCGCCTGTCCCAATAGGAGACGGGACCTTTCATCGCTTTACTCAGTTTAAACGCTACAACATGTAAATGTCGGCTTCCCACAAGGCGGGGCATGCCTAAAGCTTAATCTAAAACCGTCCCGTCTTAAATTGAAAGCCTAAATCCAGCGTCAATCCCAAGGGGAAAATACAAATGATAATGAACCTACGCGAGCATAGACGGAAAACCAGGCTTGCCGATCCCGGCGGTGAGGACGAGCCGATCCGGTTTGAATTATTCAGTAACGAACGACTGGAGCAGCACGCCACCAGCTTAGCGCAAGAGCAAAAAGCGCGCATTATTCCGGAAGGACTCAAACTGATGCCGCGAGTACGCGAAAATTCCCGGCTGTTGTTTGAGGCTTATAAAGCCATCGGCAAAGCGGCGCGTGAACAACGGGCCATTACTCCGGCCGCGGAATGGATGCTGGATAATTTTCATGTGATTGAAGAGCAGATCAATGACATCAACATCTACCTGCCGGAAAAGTTTTACCGGCAATTGCCCAAGCTGATCAACGGCTTCCTGGTCGGCTATCCGCGTGTTTACGGTATCGCCTGGGCGCTGGTCGCCCACACCGACAGCCGTTTTTCTCCGGAACAGCTGACGCTGTTCATGCGCGCCTATCAACAAGTCCAGCCGCTCAGCATCGGCGAACTGTGGGCCATACCGACCACCTTGCGTATTGTGCTGATCGAGAATTTGCGGCGGCTGGCGTTAAAGGTTATGCGCTCGCAAGTCGGACGGCGGCTGGCCGATGAGTTTCTCGATCAAACCGACAAGCTGGATCTTTCGACTCAGACGGTATTTTTACCCGACCCGCCTTTCCGTCAGGCTTTTGCGGTGCAGATTGTACAGCGCTTGCACGAGCCCAATCCCGGCCCTGCCCCGGCACTCGATTTTCTGACCGATTGGCTGACCGAACAGGGCGTCACCTTAGATGAAATCGTACACCGCGAACACGCCGCGCAAATTGCGGCCAATCTGACCGTGCGCAACATCATTACCAGCATGCGCGCCTTATCGGCCTACGACTGGCCGCAGTTTGTCGAAGATTCCAGCCTGGTGGACAAGCAATTGCGCAATCACCCCACCTACCCGGCGATGGATTTTCTGACCCGCGACCGCTACCGCCATGCGATTGAGGATCTGGCCAAACGTTCGCCGCATTCCGAGGTGGACATCGCCCAAAAAATCATCGCCAAGATCGAGCGCATCGCTAAAGCCCCGGATACCAACCCGCAACAGCAAGAACCGGGTTATTACCTGATCGGCGCGGGCCGTAGCGAGTTCGAACAAGAAGTCGGTTTTAAACCGACTTTCAGCCAAAAACTGCTGCGTATGTATGTCGCTCACGCCGCGTTTGCTTATTTGACCAGTATCGGTCTCGGTACCTTAGTGTTGTTGGCGCTGCCGATAGACGCCGCTTTCGATGCCGGACTAGGCGGTTTGCAGATTGCATTGATGACGCTCTTGGTCTTGTTTCCCGCTTCCGATATCGCCACGGCCTTAGTCAACCGTTTTATTATCAGCGTAGTGCCGCCGCGCCATTTGCCGCGTCTGGAACTTAAAGAAGGCATTCCCGATGCGTTACGCACCTTTGTTGTGGTGCCGACGATGTTTGTCAGCGAGTACAACGTCAGAAATCAGATTAATGAACTGGAGGTTCAATATTTGTCCAATCCGGTTGAAGATGTGTATTTCGCGCTGCTGTCCGATTGGGTCGATGCCGACCGGGAAACCTTGCCCGGCGATGACGCCTTGTTAAGCGTCGCCGTTAACGAAATACAAGCGCTGAACGACAAGTACGGAAAACAGCGGTTTTTTGTGTACCACCGTAAACGTCAGTGGAATCCGAGCGAAAGCAAATGGATGGGCTGGGAGCGTAAGCGCGGCAAATTGCACGAATTTAACCGGCTGCTGCGCGGCGCCAAAGATACTTCATTTCTGCCGCTTAATGGCGAGCCCGCCTATGCGCCGCCGGGCGTTCGTTATGTCATTACCCTGGATGCCGACACCAAGTTGCCTATCGGCGCGGTGCAACAATTGGTCGGCACCGCCGCGCATCCGCTCAATTGGCCGATTCAGGACCCGGTCACCGGTTGCGTTACCGGCGGCTACAGCATTCTCCAACCGAGAGTGACGCCGACCCTGCCGCAACGGCGGGAACATTCCTTATTCCATCAGCTTTTCTCCGGCGCTTGCGGCATGGACGCTTATTCAACCTCCGTCTCCGAAGTTTATCAGGACCTGTTCGGGCTGGGGACGTACAGCGGCAAGGGCTTGTATGAAGTTGACGCGTTTGAAGCCGCGTTGGCCGGACGCGTTCCGGAAAATACTTTACTCAGTCATGACTTATTCGAGAGCGTGTTCGCCCGTTGCGCCTTTGTCAGCGATATAGAATTATTCGAAGACTTCCCGTCCCACACCGAAGTCGCCGCATCCCGCTCGCACCGCTGGGCGCGTGGCGATTGGCAATTATTGCCGTGGATTTTAGGCCCGCTCGGCAAAGACATACCGCTGATCGGACGCTGGAAAATGCTGGATAATTTACGTCGAACGCTGTCCGCGCCCGGCACCTTGCTGACCTTGTTGGCGGCGTGGGCGATACCGAATGCGCCGAAGGCGGCGCTGATGGGAATAGTCTTGTTTGCGCTGGCTTTCCCTGTATTCGAGGCCATTGTCGGCGGCATCAGGATTCGCGCCACGATACCGTTGCGTAACCAGTTGCGCGTTACCGCGGACAATGTACTCATGGGTTTTAACACTAGCCTGGTTACTTTGGCCTTACTGGTGCAGCAGGCCGGTCTGATGACGGATGCCATCATCAGCACTTTGGTGCGGCTGTATATCACCCGGCGCAAACTGCTCGAATGGGTTACCGCGCTGGAAGCGAAAACCGCGGCCGGACACACGCTGAAAGATTTGATCAGACCGATGCTTAGCGTGACTCTTGTCATTGCCGGCGCCGCTTCGATAGTGTTGCTGTTTAATCCCGCCTCTCTTGAAATTGCCTCGCCGTTTCTGCTGTTGTGGTTAGTGTCGCCGATCATTGCCTATATTCTGAGTTTGCCGCCGCGACCGGACCCGGCCGAAGCCTTATCGTCCGCAGACGCTTTGCTGTTACGCCAAGTGGCGCGGCGCACCTGGCGGTTTTTCACCACCTTTGTGAGCGAAAAGGATAACTATCTGCCGCCGGATAATTTTCAGGAAGACCCGGAACCCGATATTGCTCACCGCAGTTCGCCGACCAATTTCGGGCTCTATCTTTTATCGACGCTGGCCGCGCACGACTTAGGCTGGCTGGGCCTGACCGACACCGTTGAGCGCTTGGAGGCGACCTTAAACACGCTGAGCAAAATGCCGAGACTGCATGGACATTTTTATAATTGGTACGACACCCGAACTTTGCTGGCATTGGAACCCAAATACGTATCCACCGTCGATAGCGGCAATTTGGCCGCGCATCTGCTGGTCGTTGTGCAAGGATTTAGAGAGTTGACGCAGCAGCCGTATGCCTTTTCCACCGTGTTAAACGGCATTGCCGATACCCATAAGCTGCTGATATCCGCGCTGGCCGACACTCACGATAGCAGGCGCATGCAGGTAGTGACCCAAGATCAACTGCGCAAAAAAACCGATAAACTGGGCAGCTTGCTGACCGGCGTAACGACCGATCCCGAAGAATGCGTGCGTTTATGGCGACTGATCAGACCCTGCGCCGATAACCTGCTGGATTTGGCCCGCACTTATGCTGCGGAGCGCGGCGAACTCGCCGATAACAGCGAAGTGCTGGCATGGGCCACGCTACTGACCGACGATATCCGCTCGCATCAGCGCGACCTGGAAAACTTCGGCCCGTCGATCTATTTCGGACTTTCCGCGGATAGACTTCAACCGGCTGAAACTCAACGCTGGAATGCCTTGACTCGGCGCATCGACAGTCTGGCTGAAGTTGCCGAACAACTGTTCGTCGAGATGGATTTTCGCTTTCTCTACGACCCGAATCGGCATTTGTTTTCGCTCGGCTATCGCGTGGAAAAAGGTGTTATTGACGACAGCTATTACGACTTGCTCGCCTCCGAAGCCCGGCTGACCAGCTTGATCGCTATCGCCAAACGCGAAGTGCCGAGCGCCCATTGGTTTCATTTGGGCCGCCGGGTGACGCGCACGACCAACGGCAGCGTGTTGTTGTCGTGGTCCGGCTCGATGTTCGAATACCTGATGCCCGCCTTGGTTACCTATACCCCGCGCTACAGCCTGCTGGATCAAACCTGCCGTTTGGTGGTGCAAAGCCAGATTGAATACGGCGAACAATGCAACGTCCCTTGGGGCGTTTCCGAATCGGCGTTTAACGGCCGCGACCGTTGGTTTACTTACCAATATTCGGCGTTCGGCGTCCCCGGTTTGGGCATGAAGCGCGGACTGGCTTACGATTTGGTGATTGCCCCCTATGCCACCGCTTTGGCGGCGATGTACAACACCCATGCGGCGGTGGAAAATTTCGAGCGCCTGAAAAAAATCGGCGCTTTGGGCCGTTACGGCTTTTTCGAAGCGCTCGATTTCACTCCGTCGCGGCTGGCGGAAAACCAACAGGTGGCGTTCGTGCGCTGCTATATGGCTCATCATCAGGGCATGTCCCTGGTCGCGTTGACCAATGTCGTGCTCAATGAAATCATGCGCCGCCGCTTCCACCGCGTAGCCATGATTCAGGGCGCCGAGTTGCTGTTGCAGGAGCGGGTTCCGCACGGTTTTGACCGCGGCATTCCCGACTTCACCCAAGCCGAAGCCGAAGTTAAAGAAATCATCCAGCCGCCGATACGCCGCGCGCTGTCGCCGATGTCGTTGGTGCCTTCCGCGCATTTGCTGTCCAACGGCCGTTACGGGGTAATGATCACCGCCGCCGGATCGGGCTACAGCGTTTGCGAGAAGCTGGCGGTCAGCCGTTGGCGTGAAGATGTGACGCGCGATTGCTGGGGCAGTTATATTTATTTACGCGATGTCGCCGGCGGTAACATTTGGTCGGCCGGATACCAGCCGACCGCGGCGGTTCCCGACCGCTACGAAGTGGCTTTTCTCGAAGACCGGGTGCGTATTTCCCGCGAAGACAAAACCGTCACCAGCCATTTGGAAATCATTGTATCGCCGGAGGATAACGCGGAAATCCGGCATTTGAGCTTAATCAATAACGGCAGCCATATCCTGGAAATCGAGCTGACCTCCTATTCGGAAATCGTATTGGCGTCGCCGACCGCCGACATAGCGCATCCGGCCTTTTCGAATTTATTTATCCAGACCGAATATCTGGCGCGATCTTGCGCCTTAATCGCGCAACGGCGGCCCCGGTCGGACGATGAGCCGAGGATTTGGGCGGCGCATGTGCTGGCATGCAGCGGCCTGTTGGAAGGGCTTCAGTATGAAACCGACAGAGTGCGCTTTATCGGCCGGGGCCAAACCTTGCGCGCGCCCGCCTCAGTGGTTGACGGCCGCCCGCTCAGCAATACGGTCGGCGCGGTGCTGGACCCGATTTTCAGTTTACGCACCCGCGTCACCATCGAACCGGGCGCTACCGTGCATGTGACCTTCACCACTTTGATCGCGTCTTCGCAACAGGCGGTTGAAGATTTAGCCGACAAGTATCACAACGCGGCCACCTTCGACCGGGTTTCCGATCTGGCTTGGACCCATGCCCATATTCAATTGCGCCATTTGCGCATCAAACCCGATGAAGCCCAGCTATTTCAAGCCTTGGCTAATCGCTTGCTGTATGCCGATGCGTCGTTGCGCGCGGATAGCAGGCTGATGCAGTTGAACCGGCTCAATGTCACCGGTTTATGGCGCTTTAGTATTTCCGGCGACCGCCCTATTGTGTTGTTGCGGGTCGCGTCGACGGAAGACCGGATCATTGCCGATCAGTTATTGCGCGCCCACGAATATTGGCGAATGAAACGGCTGGCGGTCGATTTGGTGATTTTGAATGAAAAAGAAGTCACCTATATCAATGAATTGCAGAACTTAATGGACAACATGGTGCGCGAAAATCAAGCTTTTTCGGCGCTTCCCGAATACGGCGGACAAGGCGAGGTGTTTGTGCTGCGCGCCGATCAGCTCAGCGAAGAGGAACGGGTGTTGTTGCTAACCACGGCTCGCGTCGTATTGTTGAGTAGTCGCGGCACTTTGGCCGAACAACTGATGCGTCATACCAAACCGACGCCGAAATTCACCCAGCCTAAACTTTTGCTGGCGCCCGCTGTCGAACCAAAAGAGCCGTCCATAATCCCCGCCGATCTTGAATATTTCAACGGCTTGGGCGGCTTTGCCGACAACGGCCGCGAATATGTGATCGTGCTGGGCAAGGGTCAATCGACGCCGGCGCCCTGGATTAACGTAATCGCCAATGCCGACTTCGGTTTTACCGTTTCGGAACTGGGCGGAGGCTATACCTGGAGTCTTAACAGCCGCATGAACCAACTGACGCCGTGGTCGAACGATCCGGTCAGCGATACTCCCGGAGAAATATTTTATGTGCAGGATGACCAGACCGGCGAATTATGGAGTCCGACCGCGTCGCCGATCCGAGTCGATAACGATGCCGTTTATGTGATTCGCCACGGCCTCGGCTACAGCCGCTTCGAACATGCTTCTCACGGCATTCACAGCGAATTATTGCAGTTTGTCAGCCCCGACGATCCGGTCAAAATTTCAACGCTGACCTTGAAAAACTATTCCGACCGGCCCCGTAAATTAACCGTCACCGGCTATGTCGAATGGGTGCTCGGAGCCTCGCGCACCGCGACCTCGCCCTATATCGTGACCGAGTCGGACCAGGCCAGCGGTGCGTTGTTGGCTTACAACCGCCTGGATGCGGATTTCGGTCAACGGGTTGCGTTTGTCGATTTGGTCGGCCTGCCGACCGAATGGACCTGCAATAGAACCGAATTTATCGGACGCAACGGCAGTCTGGATGCGCCGCTAGCCTTGTGCCAGTCCAGACCGCTTAAAGGCCGCTCCGGTTCAGGGCTCGATCCCTGCGCGGCGCTATCGACACGGCTAAAGCTTGCGCCCGGTGAAAGCATCGAAATTGTGTTTTTATTAGGGCAAGGCAACGACCGCGACCATGCTAACCAACTCATCAAGCGTTATCAAACGGCCGATATAGGCGCAATCTTCGCCTCGGTAAAACAATCCTGGTCGCGCACTGTCGAAAAAGTTCAGGTCAAAACGCCGGATAGAGCACTGGATTTGATGTTGAACGCTTGGTTGCTGTATCAAACCTTGAGTTGCCGGATGTGGGCGCGCGCCGCTTTTTATCAGGCAGGCGGCGCTTTCGGTTTCCGCGACCAATTGCAAGACAGCATGGCGCTGACGATGGCCCGGCCGGAACTGGCTCGCGCCCATATCCTGCGCGCCGCGGCGCATCAGTTTGTCGAAGGCGATGTGCAACATTGGTGGCATCCGCCGTCCAATCGCGGCGTGCGCACCCATTTTTCCGACGACCTGATTTGGCTGCCTTATGTGGTGGCTCACTATATCAAGGTCAGCGGCGATAGCGCCGTGCTTGATGAAATGGTACCGTTTTTGGAAGGTCCCATCCTGATGCTGGAGCAAGAAGACGCCTATTTCGAGCCGCTTCCATCCGGGCAACAAGCCGGCCTGTTCGAGCATTGCGCACGAACCTTGGATGCGAGTCTAAAACTCGGCGAACACGGTTTGCCATTGATGGGCGGCGGAGATTGGAACGACGGTATGAACCGGGTCGGTCATCAGGGCAAAGGCGAGAGCGTCTGGCTGGCTTGGTTTCTGCTTGCGACCTTGCCGGAATTTGCCAATTTGGCGCAAGCGCGAGGAGATACCGAACGCGCCTTGCGTTGGCGGCAACATGCGGTTTGGCTGAAAACCTCGGTGGAAGCGGAAGGCTGGGATGCGTCCTGGTACCGGCGCGCCTATTTCGATGACGGTACGCCGTTGGGATCGGCATCCAATACCGAATGCCGCATCGATTCGCTGGCGCAAAGCTGGAGCGTGATTTCCGGCGCGGCCGACCCGGAACGGGCGCGGATAGCGATGAACTCGGTGCGCGAATACCTGATACAACACGGCGACGATCTGGTGCTGCTGTTTACGCCGCCGTTCGATAAAACCAAGTTGGACCCCGGTTATATCAAAGGCTATTTGCCGGGCGTTCGCGAAAACGGCGGCCAATACACCCATGCCGCGGTGTGGTGCGTTATCGCTTACGCGCTGCTCGGAGACGGCGATCAGGCGTTCGAACTGCTGCATATGTTGAACCCGATTAATCGCGCCGCTAACCGGACCGGCGTTTATGCCTATAAAGTCGAGCCCTATGTGATTCCTGCGGATATTTACGCGGTTCCGCCGCATGTCCGCCGCGGCGGCTGGACTTGGTATACCGGCGCTGCCGGATGGTTTTACCGGGCCGGTCTGGAATGGCTGTTGGGTTTAACTGTCCGGGCGGGCAAAATGCATTTTAATCCGTGTATTCCGCGCCAGTGGCGTAGTTACAGTTTGACCTATCGACATGAAGAGACCGGCTATGAAATTACCGTCAATAATCCCGACGGCGTGAATAAAGGCGTGGTATCGATTCAATTAGACAGCGTTGTGCAGGACGGGCTTGACGGTATCCCTTTGGTGAACGATGGGCGACAGCATCAGGTAGTGGTGGTGATGGGATGAGCGGTGTTTATCGCAAAACACGCGGTTATAGAGTCCGAAGTGAATAAAGCGACATTCACGCTCCGGCGTTTATAGTTCCCACGCTCCGGCGCTCACCTTTATACACAAGTCCAAAAAAGCATTGTAAATCAATGCTGTTGTCAGACGGCAACAAGATTGATTTTATTGGCATTTTTCGACTTATGTATAACGAAGAGCGCTCCGGCGTGGGAATTCAGTCTGCAACGCTCCAGCGTTGCGGGACGCTGGAGCGTCTACCACTGCGTTCCCGCGCCGGAGCTTCACTGCCATTAAGTTAAGAAAAAAGCTCCCTCTCCTGCTGGAGAGGGTTGGGGTGAGGAGAAGAAAAATAAGGAAACAAGCCTTATTTGATCCCCTCATCCTAGCCTAATCATGCCGGACTCTCCTGTCCGGCACCCGACGGGCGAGTGCAAATCCGCTCCCGGCGGATTTGT
>SXGU01087026.1_pt1 | contig 13152 bp, 11 predicted proteins | sample 3174531 | NCBI WGS metagenome assembly SXGU01 (sample SAMN11356863, study PRJNA531348) | freshwater metagenome | isolation source: freshwater sample F1-140 | place: China: Fuxian Lake, Yuxi | collected 2017-12-25 | reverse complement strand
GGTCGAAACCACCGGGAGGCTGACGCCGCCCCGCTCGCCAAGGCATGTGAGTTTCAGGTTACTGGGACGAAGCAGGCTCCTGTTGAAACACTTCGGCAATGACTTCCTCCAACGGGCGGTCTTGGACACTGACGTCTTCGATCTCGTACCGGCTGAGCAACGCCGTGAGCGTTTGAGCCACTTCGTTGCGCGGGATTCGCAGCTTCAACCGCGGCGACTTGATGTCGAAGACGGTGCCGAATCGTTGCAGTTCGGAATTCGCCGGCAGCTCACTGGCGAATTGGAGTTCGATGACTTTCGTCTGGCTGAAGCGGCCGACGATCGAGGCGAGCGGGCCATCGTGCTGGATCAAGCCTTGATTGATGATGACCGCTCGCTCACAGAGAGCTTCGACATCCTTCATGTAGTGGCTCGTCAGCAGGACGGTGATTTGCCGCTCGCGTTGGTAGTGCTTGAGAAACTCCTGGACCTTGCGCTGCGAGACGACGTCCAAGCCGATCGTCGGCTCGTCGAGCAGCAACAGGTCCGGGCTGTGCAAAAGCGCGGCGATCAGTTCCATGCGCATTCGTTCGCCGAGTGACAATTCTCGCACAGGCTGTCCGACGAGTTTGCGGACTTCGAGCAGATCCGTCAGTTCGTCGAGCCGACGTTGAAACGTCACCGGTTCGATGTGATAGATCGCCTCGTGCAGACGAAACGATTCTTGAGCGGGCAGATCCCACCAGAGCTGATTCTTCTGCCCCATGACCAGTGAGAAGCGGCGACGATAGGCGATCGCGCGCTGCCACGGAGTGAAGCCGAATGCCGTCGCGGTGCCGCTCGTCGGATAGATCAGCCCGCTGAGCAACTTCAATGTCGTGGTTTTGCCGGCACCATTCGGGCCGAGAAACGCAACCATTTCCCCTTGACGGATCGAGAAGCTGACTCCGCCGACAGCCGTCACCGTTTTGTATTCGCGGCGAAAGAGACTCTTGAGTGACGCCGCCAGTCCCTCGCGTTTTTGAAACACGCGATAGACCTTCGTGAGGTCGCGAACTTCAATAGCGTTGGGAGCATCGGCGGCGGGAGTCATGAGCGTTATCGTAGAGGCCGTCGGCAATGGGAAGTAGGCATCGCGGCCGTGTCGAACTCAACAGCGTGAATGGAAAATGAGAAATGAAAATTGAGACTGGCAAAATCCGGGCATATCGAGTGATCGCGGCCGGCTTGGTGGTGTTGACCGTTGCAGTGGCGTTCGCAAAAGAACCGAAAGTGCCGAACGCGGCGAGGTCGGTGCATCTCGGATTTCCGGCTCCCGACGCGACCGTTTTTTACAACGAAGTCATTGTCGAGGAGTCCGCCCCCGGCAGCTACTTCATGGTCTGTGGCTTCAAACACGGGTACTTCGGCATTCAGGAACTGAGCGGCCCGGAAGATAAAGTCGTGCTGTTCTCAATCTGGGATCCCGGCGATCAAAACGATCCGAACTCGGTGCCGGCGGATCGGCGCGTCGAAGTCTTGTACAACGACAAAGATGTCCGCGTCGGTCGCTTCGGCAACGAAGGGACCGGAGCGCAATCGTTTTACAAATTGAAATGGAAGATCGGGCAGACGTACCGCCTCTGCGTGAAGGCATCGGCCGAGAAACCGAAGACGTCGTTTGCGGCGTACTTGTGGCTCGACGAATTGAACGAGTGGAAACATCTGGCGACGTTTCGGACGCAGACCGGCGGCGAACCATTGCGCGGGTTGTATTCGTTCCTCGAAGATTTCCGGCGAGACGGCCGCAGCGCGAAGCAGACTCGGCGGGCGACCTTCGGCAATGGCTGGGTGCAGACGACGAACGGCGATTGGGTCGCGCTCACAAAGGCTCGATTCACTGGTGATGGAACGACGCTCGACAACATCGACGCGGGAGTCAAGGATCGCCACTTCTGGCTGGCAACGGGCGGGGACGTGCAGAATCACATGCCGTTGAAGTCGATCCTCTCGTGGACGCCGGTCGCGTTGCCATTGAGCCGCTAACGTGGCGTTTCGGCAACACGATGCCGCCACGCAACGCTCGTGTGGTGATCCAGCATCACCGAGCCATCGGAAGTGCGAAGTCTGAGTGGCTATCCGAAAAGCCGTAGCCCGACCCCTTGTGGGTCGGAGGATTTTGAATGAGCGTCAATTCCTCAGGAAAATCAAATCCTCCGACCCACAAGGGGTCGGGCTACAGAAGAAAGAACCACTTTTCGGATAGCCTCTGAGTGAACTCGGACACGGCACGCGGCTTGCCTTGGTCGGCCAAGATGCCGCGAATTGCAAAACCACTCCCGATCGACTCGACGACCTCCGCCAGCGTCATGCCGAGCCACTTGCTGTCGGTGCATGAAGCCACCGACGTGACTCATCCCTGCCAACTGCGGCATCTTTGGCATTCGTTGTGGTCCCGCACTCCGCGGGCTTCGTTTCGACAAACTCCCGAATTTCTGGAAGCCTCGTTGGCCCGTCCGCAAGCGATCGCGCGAGGTACTTCGCAGCCGGCTGCCGATCGCTGGCGACTTCTGATCGTGTCAGCGTGGGAAAGGCCCATCGGAATCGTGCCGTTCCGCGAACGCACGGTTCGACGAACATTCGGATCAATTCGAGTGCTCTCAGTCCCAGAGTCTCCGTGGGGTGATTGTCCCGGTCCTGTGGGACCTCATCCCACAACGGCATTGGCTGCTGCGGTTCGGTTCCTGCGCAAGCAAGACGAATCGTGGGACGTGCTGGAACTTCCCGAAGTCGCCGCACATGGCGTAGAGCCGACTCGCGTGGCACAAGCATTGAACGCAGAGCGAGTCATTGTTCGGAAATCGCAACGGGAGTTGCTCGGTCTGGAACTTCCGGCGACGTTTGGGCAGTTTTGGGCCGACCGTGATGCGGTCGCAAGACAGCGCTGGCGAGAACTCGAAGCTCGGCGTTCGATCCGTCGCGACGAACAATTCATTCGCTTCCGTCCCGGCGGAGCGTTTCACGGAGACACCGAACGCGATTGGGAATTCCTTAGTCAACTCGAACGGGTCGTGCGATTGCAGGACGGAACACCGCATGCAACTCGCAGCCGACAGTTGTTCGAGCGATTGCGGGACACACACGCACTGGCCGTCGACGCGGGAAGCGCGGATGTCGCGCTGTGGCTGAGCGACTCGCGGCCAGCGGCATTCGCCTACAACTTTCATTGCCGATCCCGCGTCGAGACCGCGTTGCTGCTGGCCGATCCGAACATCCCGCACGCGACCGATCGGCTGATCGGCATGATGCTCCGAGACGAGATCGCTCGCGGTGACTCGTGGCATGTGTTTCTGCCAAACAGCGTCCACGGCACGAGCGTCAGTCACCGCTTGTGGCAACCGACAGAATTGCGCGAGATGACGGTGACTCACGACCGCCGCACGACAATTCGCTCGCGATTGCAACGCTGGTTGGCCGGCGACCGGCGAGTTATTTCAAAACCTTGTTGCTGAATTCCGCGATTTCTGCACCGATGAATTTCAGGATACCTTCGTCGAACCGAGTCGAGCCGGTGACACGACCGTTCTTCGCATCCATCTTGGTCTCGATCGTGTCTTTGCCCTCTTTGAAGACTTCCAGAGCGAGTTTACGGTGCGCCGCGCGATCCTTCTTGTCCTTGAGGTCCGCATCGGACAACTTCACGTCGGACGGCTTCGCGTCCAATCGGACTCGCCGAGCGTCCACCAATTCCAACCACGGGCCAACTCGGTAGAACAGCGTCAGAAAGTTGCTGACGAGCGCCGCGTTCGGCTGAGCCGAATCCGTGATCGCCTTCTTCAGCGGATCGAGCGACTTCGGGCCAATCGCGACCCACCACGCCTTCGGGCCGGTCGCCACATGGACCGAAACCCCTTTGCCGAAGAGCAACTCCATGTCTTCATTGGTGTCTGGAATCGCCAGTGCATGAATTGCGTAATCGCCAAGTTTCTCGACATCCAACTGCACTTTGTACCCGTCATTGATTTTTGGGAGCTGTTCCAAAATTCCCTTCACGGAGTTTCCATCTGTGGCCTTCAAAGCGAAGACGAGATTCGCCTTCTCTCCGGTCGCCTGAGAGACTTCGATCAAACCATCGACGACCCCTTCGTTGACGCCGTCGGTGAGCATGTCGAACCAGACTTTCCAAGCCTGCTTGCGAGCGGCTTTCTGCTCATCTGTGTATTCCTTCGAGTTCGAGATCTTGGCATCCACGCTGGCACGAAACAGCGGCATGGCTCCCAGCAAATCGGATTTCCGGAAGCCATCCAACGGGAAATGAATACGTCCGCTGAGAATCGCGTCTTTGCTCCGCGGGACGCCGGAGAACATTCCCGGTGTTTGGCCCAACAGCTTGGCGCTGACGTCCAAGTCGGTCTCGGGAATCGCTTCGAGTTCCAGGTCCAGACGGGCCTCTTTCTTCGGAGCGTCGGTCGTCCATCCGAGCGTCAACTCGGATGACTCAGAAATGAAGCGGCTCAACTCGCCCAGGTTGTGATCGAGAAATGCTTTCTGCACCGCGAAAGCCTCGGGCAGTTCGTCAGCGGCCTGCTTGATCCCCGCGTTCAGCTCGTCTTTGACTTTTTGAAAGTCCGCCGCGCGGGCCTTGATCGAGGCCGCGTCCTTCTTGGGGTTTTCGAGCATGATTCCGACATCAAATTTCTTCGCCAGCAGAGCCGCGACAACTTTGACCGCCGTCGGATCACCCAGGTTGGGTGGAAGAATTGCACGTTTTTTGGCAATCACCGAGTAATTGACCGGTGCGGCAAGAATTCGCAGAAAGCCATTGAATGCCGATCCAGGGATGTCCTTTTCGCCACCGCCGAGTTGATAAAAGTTGGCGACCAACTTCTTCGATTTGATCCCGATCCCGTCGATGTTCCGCAGAAACTTCTCACCAAGCGGCTTCCCCGGAACAACCTGCAATGGAAAATAGGCCCGCACGTCCGCTCCGGTCGGAGTCAGGAGGACGTCGAAAACGGCTGGCTTTGCCGTGTCGGTGCCACTGAAAATCTCGGCCAGAAACGACTCCAACAGCTTCCAACCTCGGACCCCTTGCGGCCCCGCCAGTTCACACATGAACTTGAGGTCCGCGGAGAGTTCGTCCCCAGACGACAAGACGGCATGGATTTCCGGAGCGTGCGGTGGCGTGACGGTTTGTGCGAAAAGGGACTGCTGAGCCAATCCCAAAGAGAACCACAGAGCCAAAACAGTGATGCGGATCGTTTTCACAGGGGACTCCTTCCAATGGCAATCTTCGGATGAGCCTGTTCGGGATTCCCAACAAACCCAACGATGATACCAAGCCAAATCAGTGGACCCGTTCCATGGGTCAGCGGATTCTAGGGCGATCAGAAAAAATGGGACAAGACGGGTTCGATCAGTCGGAGGCCCAGCATCGCCTGTGATGGAATCGCGGAGCAGCCGAATGGCCGAGCTCTCGCGAAGGCGAACTCCGAAACGATTACATCACTCGCTCCAGCACCAGACAGGCATTGTGGCCGCCGAAGCCGAAGCTGTTTTTCAAGATTCGACGGATCGGCATCGGCCGCGCTTCGTGAGGCACGTAGTCGAGATCACAGCCCTCATCGGGATGATCGAGAGTGATCGTCGGCGGCACGATTTGATTCTGCAACGCCAGCACGCAGGCGACCGCTTCCACGCCACCTGAAGCGCCCAGCAAATGTCCCATCTGACTCTTGATGCTCGACACGGCGATCTTGCGGACGTGTTCGGCGAAGACGGTCTTGATCGCAAACGTTTCGGCTTTATCGCCCAACGGAGTACTCGTGCCGTGAGCGTTCACATAGTCGATGTCACTGGCATTGATCTTGGCGTCCTTGATCGCACATTGCATCGCCCGTGCGGCTCCGCGTCCCTCGGGATCCGGCGCAGTCATGTGGTTGCCGTCCGCCGACATGCCGTAGCCCAGAATCTCAGCCAGAATGTTCGCACCACGAGTCTTGGCGTGTTCGAATTCTTCGAGCACGAGGACTCCGGCCCCTTCCGCGATGACGAAGCCGTCGCGGTCTTTATCCCAGGGGCGGCTAGCTCGTTCAGGCTCTTCATTGCGAGTCGAAAGTGCGGCCATCCGTGCGAAGCCGGACAACCCCATCGGAGTAATCGCGGCTTCACTCCCTCCGGTAATCATCACGTCGGCATGATCGAGTTGAATCAGACGGAATGCGTCACCGATCGCATTCGTTGCCGACGCGCAGGCGGTCGCAACTGCGCTGTTCGGACCGCGCAGTTGCCAATTCACAGAAATATTGCCGCTGGCCGCGTTGACCATCAGCTTGGGAATCATGAACGGCGAGACGCGCGAAGGCCCGCGGTCAAAGAGTTGATTGTGTTGCTGCTCGATTTCTTCCAGGCCACCGATCCCGCTGCCGATCAACACACCATTTCGGTATTGATCGCCTTGTGAAAAATCCATTCCCGACTGACGCACGGCCTTGGCGGCGGCGGCCATCGCGAATTGCACGAAGCGATCCAGGCGTTTAACGTCCTTGGCATCGATCTGCATGTGTTCGATGAGCTCGAATTCTTTGATCTCACCGGCGAAGCGGACTTTGTAGTCCGAGCAATCGAAGCGAGCGATTTGACCGACACCACTTTTGCCCGCGCAGATGCGGTCCCAAAAATCGGGAACCTCAAAACCGAGCGAGGTGACCACGCCCAGGCCGGTGACGACGACTCGACGACTCATCCTTGTACTCTTCCCAATGCCAGTCCGTCCGCTGCAGGTTGATCGAACCGCGCCCATTCAGGGTGTGGGTTTTCGCAGTGCATGACTCGCCTCGGAGGGCGGACCAGAGTTCGCTCAGAGGAATCAGCCCGCGGCTGACTCTGACTTGTGACCAGCTTCTCGGCAGAGATCCCGCCATCGCTAGGCGGCGTTCTTCTTGTCCGTGATGTATTTCACCGCATCGCCGACAGTCTTGATCTTGTCATAGTCGTCATCGGGAATGGTGACCTCGAATTCGTCCTCGAACTCCATGACAAGTTCGACGACGTCCAGCGAGTCCGCCTTCAGATCGTCCACGAACTTGCTTTCGGACTTGATCTCTTCTTTGGCAACTCCGAGTTGCTCGCACACAATGGCAATCACTTTTTCTTCAACTGACACGGAATAGCCCTCCGAAGGCTGATCGCTGTTTTGGCCCACTCTGGATTTGCCCGCACGTCGTTGCGGTCACGGCCACTCGGCCGAAGGTTTGGTTCAAACATTTTGACAAGGCACCCAACATGCTTCGTCAAAACGCGAGCACATATAACCGTTTCCGAAAAACGTGTAAACGGAGAAGACGGTTGAGAAATCGACAGATCGAAAGCCCGCTCCGTTTGGACGCAATCTCGCTCCCGCATCAGGGAGATTCCATCCTCGGCAGGCCGCAACAACCCCCCTTGACCGATTTCCACGATCTCGGCTATTTCGCCCGCCTCTTTCGCTGCGAAGTCACACGGAGGTGCGTCATGATCAAGCGCTGGCTGACCGGATTCGGAATCACCGCCTATTTGGGGACGCTGCTGTTCGGCATTGTTTCCCACGCCGCCAACTATCAGGACGGCTCGCACCCATCGATGTACTTCATCGTCTGGGACATGTTCTGCGGCTGGTCGGCCTACGAGACTCGGACGCACATCGTCGGCCAAGGAGTCAGCGGCAAATACTACGAACTCTCCCCCGGCCCGTGGGGCGACTATCAGCCCTACAGCAACATCAGCCGTCACCATTACGACTCATTCAACTTGAATCCGCAGACCATCGCGGTCAATTGCCTGAAACACACGGACCACGAACCGATGACTCGACTCTACGTCGTCGAAGAAGCCTGGGCCAAGAAATACAACCTGCCGGAGTCACTCTGGAAGCAGCGGTACTCCGAACCGAAGGAGCCCTACTCCTATTTCCACGTCAGGACGGTGATGACGCCAGAGGGACAGATCACAGGCAACGCGGTGCCTTGGTTGTCTTATCAAACCAACTTCACGATCTCCGACAACCCGCGACTCCAACGTGAATCCCAAAAGAGCGCGCCGATGTTCACGGTTCGTCCGACGACTGAGACGTCGTCTCCCTCAGCGAATTGAGTGGCAGACAAAAATCGTCATTTGTGAGCCGGAACGTGCTAGCGTCCGGTTCCCGAGCATAACCAAACCGGACGCTAGTGCATTCCGGCTGATGATCGAAGCAACGTGTCAAGGAAGACATCATGACCACCACGTCCGACCGTTTCGGCAGCGAGACTCCATCGAGTTTGCGATCACGAATCGGGAATTTCTTTTTCGCCGAGGAATCTCCGTTCGGTTTGGCACTCGTCCGAATCGTGATCTGCATCGCGTGCTTGCTGGTGACAGTGCCGCGGTGGATTCACTCGCGCGAGCTGTTCTCCTCGGACGGCGCGCCGACACCGTTGGCGTTGAACTACGGATACCCGGACCTGCTGCCGATTCCATCCGGCGGACTCGCGGTCGTGCTGATGACCATTTTGACCTTCTGCTGCGCGACCGCCTGCATCGGCTGGTGTACCCGCGCGTCGTTGGCGATTTCTGCGGTGCTCTACACCTATCTGAACCTGCTTGATTCGATCAGCACGATGACGAAGTACTCGGTCATCACATCGCACGTTTTGTTTTTACTGGCCTTCTCGCATTGCGGAGCAGTCTGGTCCGTCGATGCCTGGCTGCGCCGGCGGCGATTGGGACTGCCGCCGCCAAGTTTGTTGGCTGATCACCCAAAGTTCGCCGCTTGGCCTCGACGTCTGATCCAAATCCTGATCGGCGTCGTCTACTTTGGAGCGTCGGTCACCAAGCTGCACACTCCGGCCTATTTCAGCGGCGATCAGCTTTGGCACTGGATGATCTCCAACGTCAACAACGCCAACCCGGTCGGCGAATGGATGACTCTGTATCCAGCGTGTCTGGTGGTGTTCGCGTATCTGTGCGTGGTCTGGGAAATCCTGTTCCTGTTCGTGAGTTGGCGAGGCTGGGGCCGCGTCTGCATGTTGACGATGGGCGTGGGCTTTCACGTCATGACGACGTTTACGCTCGGCCTGTATTTGTTCCCAATCACCTGCCTTGCGACTTATTTCGCGTTCGTGAATTCCGAGGACGTAGTCGTCGTAGCCGCACGTTGGCGACGTTGGAAACGTCGTCACGGCGAGACTTGGTTGCCTCGGCTCACCGCTGTCACTCGACTGCCGCGAGGAATCTCTGGTTGGGCAACCACCGCGCTGCAGCCTGCCGGACCGCGGCTGACGCCTGCGGGATCGCTCGGAGTGTTTGGCTTGTTTCTGACCGTCGTATCCGTGGGAGCGGTGGAGGTCGAATACCGTCTCGACATCTACGGTGAACGCCGTCCCGAAGGTCCGCTGGCTCTGAAAGAAATCGATCCGGAAGTTGCCAAGCAAATGTTCTCCGGAAGCAAGCGGCTTCGCGAATACGACAAGCTGCTCGCCTTCGACATCGGTTCGAACATGTTTGGCGGCATGATCACCGGCGTGCGAGACACCTTTCATCTCGGTGAGTCAATCATCGCCCAATGTACGCTCAGCCCGCCGCACGAGGATATGTGGGTCGAATGTAATCTGCACGACGCCAACAATGTCCTGATCGACCGCGTCGGCCAGATCGTCGTCCGCTCGCAACTGCGAGGCAACTTCCTGTACCGAGCCTGCGACGCTCTCGATCCCGGCACATACTACCTAGTTCTGCGAACCGGCACTCAGGAACTCACTCGCCGCAAGATCGAAATCCTGCCCGACGAAGAGGCGCGTTGCCGACTGAACGCGAATTAGCGCGACCTCGCATTTTTTTGTTGGAGTTCCGCCTTTAGGCGGTGGCGCAACCGGCTAAAGCCGGAACTCCAGCTCGAAGGTGTGCCGTCGGATTATTTGAACGCGTCATCAAGTGCGGTTGGTGCGGGACTTGATGAAGTCCGGCTCGCGAGCGTTTGAAATCGTCACGTCGTAGCTGATCTCGCCCCGTTGGTAGAGATCAAGCAGGGCATGATCCATCGTCTGCATTTGATATTTTTTGCCGGTTTGCAACTCGGTGTAGATGTGGTGGGACTGTTGGTCGCGGATGTGTTTGCGGATCGCTGGTGTGGCGATGCAAACTTCGCACGCGAGCACTCGGCCGTCTCCGCTGGCTTTGGGCAACAGCTTTTGCGAGATGATCGCTTGCAGGCTGTTGGCCAGTTGCACGGTGATCGAGTTTTGTTGCTCGGCCGGGAAAACGCTGAAGATGCGTTGAATCGTTTGCACCGAGTCCGGCGTGTGCAGCGTGGCCATGACGAGGTGCCCGGTCTCGGCGGCGACGAGCGCGGTCTCGATCGTCTCCAGGTCGCGCATCTCGCCGATGACGACAACATCCGGGTCTTGCCGCAGGACGTGGATCAGCGTGCTGCGAAACGAGGGGGCGTCGGTCATTACCTCCAGTTGAATGACGATGCTGCGATTGTTTTCGTGCACGTACTCGATGGGGTCTTCGATCATGATGATCTTTTCGCGGCGCTCGCGATTGATGCAATCGACCATGTAGTTCAGTGTGGTGGTCTTGCCGACTCCGGTCTGGCCGGTCACCAGAATCAAACCGTTCGGCAACCGCGTGAGGTCTTGGAGGATGGCTGGCATGCCAAGTTCCTCACCGGGACGGACCACGGACTCGCACAGCCGAATCGCCATTTCAGGAATGCCGGAGCGATAGTAAATGCTGACTCGAAAGCGGCCGACCTCCGGGAAAAACCGCGAGAAGCAGGCCTGCCAGTCGGACTCGAGCTTCGCTCGCTGCTTTTCGTTGAGCAGTTCATTGGTCATCTGATGGAGCGATTCGGCATCGAGCGGTTCGCCGTCGATCGGCCGAATCTCGCCGTTGAGCCGAAAGACCGGAGCGACGCCGTTGATCAAATGAATGTCGCTGGCTTTGAAGCGTCGCGCCCCTTTGAAAATCTTGTCGAGCGTCCAAGACATGAGTCACCTGATCCGAATTCCGTAATGCTCCCGCGAGGGAGATGCCAGGCCGATTGCGACCTGACTATTGCGATTCAGTTGGATTCAACGAGCTTGTTCGAGAAACCGCGAAAATTATTGCTTGATTTTCAATCGGAGCGTTTGGTGAGCCCAATTTCTCCAATGCTGGTCTGGCTCACGAAATCACGTTCCGCTATTCGTCCCATCGCCTCAACGACTGATGGCAGTTCGCATTCATACAACCCGGCACAGTTAATACTGCCACACTCGATGATCCGATAGCCGTCGTCCGTGAGTCCGATGTCCAAAGCGAAAATCGAATGGGGGGACCAGCGGGAGGCGATACGCTCGGCAAGTTGTCCTGCCTCCCTTGGATAGCCGGACGCCGGCTCGGCCAAGTTCTCGGTCTTGTAGCGGCTGCCGGTCACGACTTGGCCGTCGGCCATGATCAGTCGCCATTCCGAATGGATGGTCTCCGGCCGGGAAACAACGCAGAGATCGTCCGAACGTGTCCCATCTTCAGATGCTGAGTCATAGAAGTTTTGAAAGTGGTCACGCGAAACTAATTCTCCGACAAAAGTTTTGTCGTTGCTGTCCGGCCGGATGAAAACCTGACCGCTTCGCCCGAGCATCTCGAAAATTTGGTTCTGCAAGTGCGGCAAGACACCGAATGGCAAAAAATAAAATCGGCGCTGAACTAATTCGTTGGCCCAGTGGGCGTAGTAGGTTCGACAGCTCAACGCGTCCGTATCGTACCACACGAACGGAACCAGTCCGGTAGCGCGGCGTCGCCAATCGATGACTACGGAAATCCCGCCTCGAAAAACAACCGGTCGGTCTGTCGGTAGGAATCCATAGTCCATTCCGCCACCAGAGACGAACTCCGCAACTCGCGTTTCCATGCCCGCTTCTTGCACGGCATAAATCAGGCGTTGAAGAAACCCATCGCGGTCAGGCTCGCGTTTCTGGATATACCAGACCGGCTTCATGGGACTCTCATCCTTTCGAGCGGAACGCTGCCGGCTTTCATGCCACTGCAAATCAGCGATGAAACAAACTTCGCCAAAAACGCCGCAGTGACCAGCCACCTTCGGCCAATTGGATCAGTCGTTGCCGAGCCTCGCCATGTTTGGGGCAAAGCTGCAAACAGCGCTGCAAACTTTTCTGAGCGTCCTTGCGCAGCTCCAACTCCATTTGAGCGGTCCCGTGAATGCACCACACGAGCGGTTGATCGGCGGCCTTGTCCAACGCCTGCCTGGACCGGATCAACGCCGGAGCTGGATGATTGTGAAACAGATAAATCCGCGCGATCTCCAGCGGCACGAGCCAATCGGCGTCGGTCTGCAACGCTTTGTCGAAGCAATGCCGTGCAGGGTCGAGTCCCCCTTCGAGCATCACTTCACCGCGCACGATCCAGCGATACGCCGACTGCCCCGGCTGCTTGAAAGCCCCGTCGATCGTCGCCAGCGCCGCTGCGGAGTCGGCCTGCCGGCATTGAGCCTGTGCTCGGCCCGCCAGTAGTTCGGGATTGTTGGGGAAGAGCTCCAGCGCCTTGCGAGCCCAGGTGTCAGCCTCTTTGAGCTCCCCCAACTGCACCAGCATTTGCACTTGGCCGACCCAGCCGACGATCAACGTTTTGTCCTCTTCGAGTGCCCGCGAGTAAAACCGAAGCGCGTCTTCGTACTCGCCGGCCCGACGTTGCTGATCGGCTTTCTTCAGCCAATTGACCTCATCTGGATCGCCCTTCAATCGGAGCGGCCCGGACTTCGCCGGCTGATTCAGTTCGAGTTTGTCAAAACGCGCCATGCTGATCCGACCTGATGGGAGAAGTGACCTCGACACAGTATCGCGAGAGTGAGAGCGCAGCCAGTAGCCCGGACGCCTACGTCCGCTCAGCAAATCGCCCGGACGTAGGCGTCCGGGCTACTCAAAGCGGCCCCCAGCGATTCAGCGGCCAAGTACGCCAGATTGCTCGGCCTTGGACTCGCTGATCGGGCACGACGGCCAAGCGCTCGAAGACACTGGGCGCGTTCAACCGCTGCACCTGAGGCAGCCGGTCTGAAATGTTCTACCGGTTATTGCGGGCGGATTGTCAGGCTCCATTTGGGCAAGGTGTCGGAGCGTTGGATGTGAGGAGCGTATTTTTGGAGGGCGGTCTTGGTGAGTGTCACGCCGCGTTCGTAGG
>SXGU01498812.1_pt1 | contig 13153 bp, 13 predicted proteins | sample 3174531 | NCBI WGS metagenome assembly SXGU01 (sample SAMN11356863, study PRJNA531348) | freshwater metagenome | isolation source: freshwater sample F1-140 | place: China: Fuxian Lake, Yuxi | collected 2017-12-25 | reverse complement strand
TGGGACCGGCTGATCGAGACCAATATCAAAGGGCTGCTGAGGGTGAGCAGGGTCGTAGCACCTTGGATGCGGCGCAGAGGTAAGGGGCACATCATTAATCTGGGATCAATAGCTGGAAAAGAAGTATATGCCAACGGGGCGGTGTATTGCGCTACCAAACACGCGGTTGAAGCCATTACCCGTTCCATGCGCATGGAATTGAATCCTGATGGCATCAAGGTGGGACTCATCGCACCTGGGCTTGTAGAAACCGAATTTTCAGTAGTGCGTTTTAAAGGAGATCGTGAGCGCGCCGCCGCGGTCTACCAAGGTCTTGAGCCCTTGGTGGCGGATGATATTGCCGATGCTGTGTGGTATATGGCGAGCAGACCTGCCCATGTACATGTGGCTGATATGCTCATTTTGCCTTCGGCTCAGGCCTCCATGGGCCAGATTACCCGGCGTCCTTAGAACCTGTTTTTCCACATTTGGGACGGAACGGGTTTGACCGACCGGTGGTTGTATTTCGCCGATTTCTTTTGACTGTACGATGTCTGTACTTCACCACTGACTTCAAAATAAATGAGTTGACCGATGGGCATGCCTGCATAGATCCGAACCGCTTGCGTACATGAAATCTCAAGCGTCCAGGTATTGCAGAAGCCTACGTCGCCTTTACCTGCTGTAGCGTGTATATCGATGCCCAAGCGACCTACCGATGATTTGCCCTCCAAAAAGGGCACATGTTTGTGGGTTTCGGTGTATTCCTCAGTGACCCCTAAATACAAAATCCCAGGATAGATCACCAGCCCTTCCTCCGGAATCAACAACTCCTCAATCGGATTATCGCTCCGTGCATCGAGGATTCGGTTGCGATATATCGCTAGATAGCGCCCAAGGTGCACATCATAAGAATTGGTGCCCAGATTTTCACGGCGAAAGGGCTCGATGAGGATGCTGCCCTCGTCGATATGGCGTAGAATTTCTGAGTCGGATAAAATCATAGGTCGTTGCAATTAGGGCCTCAAAAATCGATATTTTTACCTTTGATGAAGCAAGAAGCAGCAATAATTAACGCCAGGACCCGAGAGCCCCTTTCGGGCCGCCGAATTTTGATGATCGGCTGGGAATTTCCTCCCCTTCAGGCGGGTGGTCTTGGGGTAGCTTGCGAAGGTCTTGTGCGTGCACTTCGGCTGTTTGTAGACATTACTTTTGTGGTGCCGGTATTCGACGATCGGATGGCCATGGAGGGTGTTCGGGTGGTGGGGATGGACGTAGAGGCGGGTGAGTTCGACATAACCTCGCCAGAGTGGGAACGTTTGGAAGGCGATCAACCCCAGCTCGACTTCTACATGCTCGACGCGCGATTGAGTGATGAGTTGAGGGCTGGTTTCTTGCAACAGGAACGCATCCAACGGCGAAAAATGAAGGAGATATTGGCCGATGGACAGGTCTATGGACCTCAACTCATGCGAAAAGTATCCACCTACGCGGAGGCTGTGGCCGATGTGTTTGGGAAAGGTGATTTCGATCTGATTCATGCCCATGATTGGTTAACCTACCCGGCCGCAGTTCGCCTGAAAAAAAAGACGGGTAAGCCCCTTTTATTGCATGTGCACGCGTTGGAAACCGATCGGGCGGGCCCAGGGGTACGCAATGCCATTTATCAGGTTGAGCGCTTTGGACTGCACATGTGCGATCGGGTGATCGCGGTGAGTGAGTATACGCGTAGACTCATCGTGGAACACTATCAGGTGCCATCGGATAAAATCGAGGCCGTGCATAATGGCATAGACCCGCAAAAGGTGTTTCGTGCCGAACACCATGTGCCTGAGAAAATTGTGGCCTTTGTGGGCCGCCTCACTCACCAAAAGGGCCCATTCTTCCTTTTAGAAACGGCCATGAAAGTCATCGCCCGTTATCCCGAGGTTCGCTTTGTGGTGGCAGGTACAGGCGATAAAATGAAGGAAATGATCAATTGGACAGCCTATAAAGGCCTGAGTCGACATTTTCTATTTACGGGTCATGTGACGCGCCAAAAAGTATCGCAGTTGTTGTCGGTGGCCGATGTGTATTTCATGCCTTCCGTTTCTGAACCTTTTGGCTTGTCGGCCGTTGAAGCCGCCCAATTTGGCATTCCCTGTGTCGTATCTCAACAATCTGGCGTTTCCGAATTGCTTGTACACGCCCTCAAGGCCGATTATTGGGATACCGATGCATTGGCTGAACATATTTTACGGTTATTGACCGACCCAGAGGAACATCGACAGCGCATAGAACTACAGAAGCTCGATTTGCAGCATATTTCCTGGGATTTGGCTGCAGCTGGGGTGATGAACCAATACAGAAAATTCTTGCAGAAAAATTGACATGCCCGCCATCTGCCTCTACTTTCAGATCCACCAGCCCTATCGGTTGAATGCCTACGATTTTACACGCATCGGGGAAGACGCCGACTACTTTTCCGGCGACTTCAACCACGCAATCATGCGGCAAATGACCACTGAGGTTTATCTCCCCGCCAACCGCATTCTACTGGAATTGATGAAGAAATATGGAGAGGAGTTTCGGGTGTGCTTTTCCATTTCAGGATTGGCCTGGGAGCAGATGCGGGTGGCTGCTCCCGAACTCATCGATAGTTTCCGGACGTTGAACGATTGGGGTGGCGTGGAATGGGTTGGTGAGACCTACAACCACAGCTTGGCGAGTCTCTATGCCCGCTCCGAATTTGAGCGGCAGGTTATGGCCCATAAGCAACTGATGGAACAAGAGCTGGGTGCTGTCTGCACCACATTTCGCAATACGGAGATGCTCTATGCCAATGATTTGGTGAGTGACCTGGTTCGGATGGGTTTTCGCTCCGTTTTGGTGCCCTTTCCCGAATCGCTCGAATCGACCAGCAAAAGCCCGAACCGGATATACCGAAGTCCGGTATCAAATCGCCTCGCTTGCATCACCCAGAACAGCAGGCTGAGTGCTGAGTTGGGGCGTTTTTTCTACGAACCCTCGCACCGCCATTATCCCCTAAACGCGGTGAAGTTTGTGCAATGGCTCGATGAGTTGGATGCAAGTGGTGCGGAGGTGGTTTCCATTTTCCTCGACTACGGAGCAGTGTCCACCCGTACAGGCGCGCGCGAACAGTTGCCAAACTTTCTTAAAAACATGGTTCGCGTGGCCACTGCACATGGTCACCTGTTTAGAACGCCTGTGCAATTGTTGGGCGGCGCGACACCAGTGGGAGAAAAATACGATGTGCCTGCCCCCATCACCTGGGCGTATGGCGACCACAGTCTCGATGCATTTACGGGAAATGACCTACAACAGGAAGCCATCAATCGTCTATATGAACTGGAAGATGCTGTAATGGGTCTGGGCGACGGAAACATTCTGCGCGCCTGGTCTCGTTTGCAATCTTCGGACCATTTCTATTACATGACCCAGCGGTTTGAGGAACGCGGCGAAGTGAATCTGTTTAGTCCGTACGAATCGGCGCTCGAAGCCTATAACAATTTTCTGAACGTTCTCACCGACCTGGAACTCCGCGCGCATCGTCGTTGAAGGATGCTGAATGGATCCAATTCACACTTTGTTTTTAGGATTACTTAGGCCCAGTTATCGGGTTATTCGTCGCCCAGTGAGTTGAGGCCGTGCTGCTCCCAATGGAGGTAGCGCAATATGCCCTGCCAATCGGGTAGTTCGGTTGTGTCGAGGAAATGGAAATGGGTATCGGACTGCGGGCCTTTCGATCGTCGTCCTCCATCATCCATGAAATAGAGACAAAGGTCGTCGTCGGTATACACAATAAGGGGATATTGTTTATGATGAGCATCGCGCGTGGTTCCAGGGTTCTGTTCGATGGGTTGATGGTCTGCCAAAGACTGGTCAGCGGCATCGGGTTCTTTATATTGTACTGGAAACTGACCAAACACATCAGTCTGACGATGTGTATCAGCTATCAAAGAAATCAACCCCTGTTCGTCATCGAGCAAAACCTCTAGATCTTCCAAGGTCAGATCCAGGAGGGTAAGGTCTTTAGGCAGGAATTTAGGTTGGCGTTTCATGATGCAAGATTAATCAGTGTGATATTAAGGGTTCGTTAACTCATTCGAAATACCATTTATTAGGTACGCCCAGAAATTTGCCACGCCCGAATTTTACGGTCATCGCCCGCGCTCAACAACATGCTTTTTTCGGGTATCCAAAGTAGGCGGTTCACGGAGTGGGTGTGGGCATGCTGAGGGGCATGCTCTCTGTTGATGACTCTGCGAAGTTCTAAGGTCTTGGAATCCCACAGCCTGATCTCTTTGTCGCGGCCCGCACTTCCTATACATCCCCATTCAGGGATGGCCACGAGGTGGTTTAGGGTGCCCAAATGGGCGGGGAATCGGTCGAGTAATTGCCCGCTTTCAGTGTCCCAAACGGCGAGGTGCGCATCGCGTGATCCGCTGAGCAGGTATTTGCCGCCAACAAGAAACAATAGGCTGAAAACCGATAGGGTATGCCCGGAAAATTCTTGAACTACTTTGCCTGTTTCTGACGAAATCCGGATTTTCCCATCGCTGCTGCCGGAGGCCATATAGGGCGCTGAGGGGTGTGTGGCCAAACACCGTAGTGCGCTGGGCGATAGTGCGCTATGGTTTGCGATTCTTGGAAACGGGTCCTCTAGACACCAGCTTAAAAGCCGGCCATCTCCGTGGGCCGACCACAATGTTTGTCCCATGAATTGCAGGTCGTGGATGGGTGCTTTTCCGGTGTTTATCCCTAAGGTGGTTGAGGATGAGGCGAGATGCACCAGACCACAGTCTGATGATATTCTCTGCTGAACAGCATCATCGTGTGGCTGGGCTGGGGGCGGTAGAACCAGCGTACGCTGTTGAGATGCTGGATCGGGCGGATGTTGTTGAGATGCTGGATCGGGCAGATGTTGTTGAGATGCTGGATCGGGCGGATGCAGTGCCGATGAAGGGGTCTGACTTTTGGCTCGTGCGTTATTGGGTGAATGACCAGCTTCCGGGCCTGCAGCAGCTTCTTGAAAAAAGTGCATCTCACCCCGAATGCCTCCAATGATCCAGGCGTTATATGCCCTGGATGGAGCATGAAAGGTGTAGATCCCACCGTTCAGGCGAAACATCGCCCTACCCGGTAGCTGAGGATTTGAAGGATCCCAGGCTACAATATTTCCATCGCCCCCGGCGCTCATGACTGCTCCGTTCACGTCTCTACCCACCGCATACACAGCATCGCGGTGGCCCGGCCACTGAAATAGGGGAATAATCTCCATTTTTGCAGGATGACAAAGATACCCACTGACGAGCCCGATTTAGCTGCCTACGGTAGTTGCTGGCGGGTCGGGCACGATGGATTGCTCTGTTTGGCCGCTACCACAGCGACCGAATTAGAACAGCTCCCAGATCCAAAGTCATGGTTGTCGCCATCATTACACAACGAATTTAGGCAGTTGACACACGAAGGGCGTCGGCGGGAGTGGATCATCACCCGTTGGATGCTGTTTTGTCAGCTGCAGACCGTGCCTCTGGTTGCCTTTGGCGAAAGGGTAGAGCGTTTACATTTAGAAAAGGGGGTCAACGGACAACCGTTCCTGCCTCTGGTACCCGATTGGGGGGTGTCGCTGAGCCACTGCCCGGGTTATGCCGCCGTTCTTTTGGCTCCGGGACGTGTTGGTGTGGATGTTGAACGCTACCGACCGCAGGTGCACCGTGTAGTTGATCGATACCTTCAGGATTCTGAGAAAGTGCTTTTGGGCGCGGATACTGGGGCACGCACACTCGGTTGGGCGGTTAAGGAGGCTGTTTTCAAGTGGATGGGCATTGGGGGCATCGCGTTTAGGGAGGCCATCCAGATCGAGTCGATGCATCCTGAACGCTCTGTATTGAGGGTTCGGGTACAACCTAAGGGCGAGCTCGACACTGTGGTGATCGACGTACATTATGATCAACAGCCGGAGGTAGAGCGGGTTTGTGCATGGGTTGTGGAAGGCACTTCACTTCCCCTCAACCCCATCGCGCATTAGATTTGATTCGTCTTCAATTAAAGTTGTGCCATTGGTGTTGATGGGCGATTATCCCATCGCGCATTCGTTATTTCAATAGGATATTCAGGCTGTTAAGATATTCAGGCTGTTAAGATATTCAGGCTGTTAAGATATTCAGGTAGACGATAGGAAGGAAACGCGGATGGAACTAGTGACTGACTACCGTGCCCAGAATGCGGCTTAGTTTTAGGTGCATATCCTTGTAGATCATATAATTCTCCAAGATTTCTGGTTTTTCTGCACCAGAATCGGTCGATTCTTTCAATTCTTGAAGCGTTTCATGCATCAATCGGATGATTTTTTTCATATTCACCCGGTTGAGGGCGTTCAACACGTCTTCCAAGAGCTTGTCTTCTGGGCGGGACACATCAATTTGGAATTTCTCGCTCCAATGCTTGCTGATGCTGTAGTTTTTGCTTGCTAACCGGGCCGCAGCTTTTCGTACCAACTCATCGGGGTGGTTGAAGAGCTCGTGGGTGGGCGGACAAGATCGGTCGCGTTTCCAGTGCTCTTCATAACAACGAAAAATAAGCTCCAGAAATGGGTTATCCCAGCTCACTTCATCGAGGGTATCGACCACCGTGCCCACCACAGAGCGTCCGTCGCTCAATTCATGGGCGGCATACTGCAGCAGCAAGCGGATCACGTCTTCTTCTTGGTGTTCGTCGCTCAACGCTGTTCGCCGAACATCGTCCGAAATACCTTGGGGTAATCCGGGCTCAAGTCCTGAATGGGCCGCAGGAACGGGGAGCGCATCGAGAGCCGATTGACGGTCTTCCGGTCTGCTCTGTGTGGCTTTGGCAATACGAGCGCGGTTCACAGCATCCACAAACACCGGTTCTGCCACACCGGTACGGGCGGCAATATCGGTGCAGTAGGTCGATCGTTTTAGAGGGTCAGACACACAGGCGATGGTGGACGCCAATTCGCGCAGCATTTCAGCCTTTTTAAGCGGGTTGTCGCCACTTTCTGCAAGCAGCAAGGAGGTTTTGAAGCGGAGGAAATCGCGGGCCTCTGCATGGAGATGGTCTTGGAAGGCGGACGGACCCAGTCGGCGGCAGTAGCTGTCGGGGTCCTCCCCCTCGGGTAGGGTCACTACAAAGACGTTGATGTCGGCTTCCAATAAGATGTCAACCCCCCGAAGTGCTGCTTTTTGTCCGGCTTCATCCCCATCGTAGACCAAAGTGACCCTTGGGGTGAGTCGACCCAGCAAACGCGCTTGTCGTTGCGTGAGGGCTGTTCCGCTGCTGGCTACAACCTCCTCTATGCCAGATTGAACCAAGGTGAGGAGGTCAATATAACCTTCCACCAAATAGGCGTTCTCTTTTTTCTGAACGGCTTTGCGTGCCTGAAACAGGCCATATAAGCCGTCGCCCTTGGAGTAGATGAGTGTTTCCGGGGAGTTGAGGTATTTCGCCTCTTTTTTGTCGGTACGTAGGCTGCGTGCCCCAAAAGCGATGATTTTGCCGCTCAGGTTGTAGAAGGGGAACATCACCCGTCCGCGGAAGCGGTCGTAGCCCTGTCCCTGCTCATTCTTGGCTGTTAATCCGGCTGCAATAGTTTCCTCTTCGGTATAACCCGACTCAACAGCGATTCGGAGGAAGGCATCGCGCGTGTCGCGGCTGTAGCCCAAACCGAAAGCATGCATGGTATCGGGGTTGAGCCCACGCTCACGAAAGTAGCTGAGCCCTATAGCTTGCCCTTCATCACTATCGTGCAACAACCTTCGGTAGAAAGAACCCGCCAGTTCATGGAGGTCGAAGAGGCGATCGCGTTCACTTTTGCGTACCCGTTCAGCCTCGCTGTCGGACGATAGATCTTCTTCTACTATGATGTTGTAGCGACCTGCCAGCCAACGAATCGCATCAGGAAACGACAAGTGGTCGTGGTCCATCAGAAACCCTACTGCATTGCCTGAAGCCCCACAGCCGAAGCATTTGTAGAGGTTCTTAGCGGGGGTCACCACAAATGATGGCGTTTTCTCTTGGTGGAACGGACAATTACCAATCCAGTTCGTCCCCTTTTTTTTGAGGGTCACAAATTCTCCAATCACCTCCTCGAGGCGAACCGACTCCATAACTAAATCGATGCTGCTGCGGCTAATCAAAGTAAGGGGATGGTTGAGGGGTTATGTGGTGAAAAGGTGATAGCGTGAAAAGGTGATAGCGTGAAAAGGTGATAGCGTGAAAAGGTGATAGCGTTGCGCGCGTATTTCGTTACAAAAGTACGGGTTGATCGGGAACGGAAAAGAGGATGGCGGGCGAGGCTGTATTCGGGCGAGGTAGATATCGTCGGTGACCCGCTTCTTTACTGTGACCTGCTTCTCGATCTGTATGCGTATGTTTGTGCTGCATTTGGGTTCAGCCTCATTACAGGAATCAACGGCGTTTATGAATCCGTTCATTTTGTTCAATAGAGCAGCAGAAATCAACAGTAAAAAAATAAACCGAAAAAGAAAAACCAACCAGACCATGAAATTCGGAACGAAAGCCATTCATGCCGGGGTGCATCCCGATCCGGTGACCGGGGCCATTATGACGCCCATCTATCAAACATCCACCTACGTGCAAGAAGCGCCGGGGCAACACAAGGGCTATGCCTATGCCCGTGGAAAAAATCCGACCCGCAGCCAATTGGAGGCCAATCTGGCAGCACTCGAGAATGCGGCCTACGGTCTGTGCTTTTCAAGCGGAATGGGTGCCATAGACGCCGTCATCAAGCTCCTTCAACCCGGTGATGAAGTGATCGCCGGCGATGACCTTTACGGTGGGAGTTATCGGATGTTCACCCAAATCTATGAACCGCTGGGCATTCGTTTCCACTTCATCGATCTGTCTGATCTCGCTGTTGTTTCGGCTCACGTGACTGAAAAAACCCGGCTGATTTGGGCGGAAACGCCCACCAATCCAACGCTGCGGATCGTAGACATCGCGGCCTTGGCCCAAGTGGCCCAAAAAGGAGGCTTCTGGTTGGCGGTCGATAATACATTCGCATCGCCCTACCTCCAGAACCCACTCGATTGGGGTGCCGACATCGTGATGCACAGCGTAACCAAATACCTCAGCGGGCACAGCGATGTGGTGATGGGCGCCCTCATGACCAATCAGGAGTCTTTGTATGCCCGTTTGGCCTTTATCCTGAACAGTTGTGGCGCCAATCCTGGCCCTATGGACTCATTTTTGGTGTTGCGTGGGGTCAAAACCCTGCACCTGCGCATGAAAGCGCATGGCGAAAATGCGGCAGCTGTGGCCCAATTTCTCAGGAATCACCCGGCTGTGGGACGAGTCTATTACCCCGGATTCTCTGACCACCCGGGGCATGCCGTGGCGGCGAAACAGATGAGGGGATTCGGTGGGATGGTGTCATTTACCCTGCAAAACGACTCGGAACAGTCGGCACGGCAGCTGGCCTCATCGCTCAAGGTCTTTTCTTTGGCTGAATCGCTTGGTGGTGTGGAGTCGCTCGTGGGACACCCGGCCAGCATGACCCACGCGAGCATTCCCCGCGAACGCCGGATGGCAGCGGGTGTTGTGGACGGACTACTTCGTCTGAGTGTGGGCGTGGAGGACATCGATGACCTGATCGACGATTTGAAGGCCGGATTGGCTGGATTGGACGGATAGAATGGATTGGACGGATAGAATGGATAGGATCGATAGAATGGATAGGATCGATAGAATGGATAGGACGGATAGGATGACGGATATAACGGATAGGATTGATATAACGGATAGGATTGATATAACGGATAGGATTGATATAACGGATAGGACGGATAGGATGACGGATAGGATGACGGATAGGATGGATAGGACGGATAGAACGAAAAGGATGGATAGGATGACGGATAGAACGGATAGAATTAATATAACGGATAGGATTGATTTAACGGATAGGATTGATTTAACGGATAGGACGGATAGAATGGATAGGATGGACAGAACGGATAGGGCATATAGAATAGATTAGGGTGAAAAAGCCAAATTGGCAAGAAGCCGTGCTGAAGGCCACCGAGCGCTACCACTGCCCGGCCTTTATCGACGACGATCCCGTCCAGATCCCCCATCTGTTTACCCAACGAACCGATATTGAGGTAGCGGGGTTTTTTGCTGCGTTGTTTTCATGGGGCAACCGCACCACCATTATTGGCAAGGCGCGCGATCTCATGCGTCGGATGGACAACGCTCCGGGCGACTTTGTGCGCTCCTCCACCCAACGAGAATGGGCCTCCCTACAGGGATTTGTGCACCGAACATTTCAAGATACGGATTTGTTGTTTTTGATCGACTTCCTCCATCGGCATTATAGCCAATACAGCAGCCTGGAAGATGCATTTCTCAAAAGTTTTGAATCTGCAGCGGGTGAATCTACGGCGGGTGAATCTACGGCGGGTGAATCTGCGGCGGGGGAATCTGCGGCGGGGGAATTCGACGGACGGCAGCGGCTACAAGCCTTCCACGCAAGAGTTTTTGCCGTTGAATGGGCTCCCGCGAGGACACGCAAGCATGTGCCATCGCCCAACAGAGGGTCGCGTTGCAAACGATTAAATATGTTCCTTCGGTGGATGGTACGCCGCGATGCACTGGGGGTCGATTTCGGACTTTGGCAACGCATCTCGCCAGCCAGTCTGATGATGCCGGTCGATGTGCATGTGGAACGGGTGGCCTTGCAGTGGGGGTTGTTGAGCGGCAAGGAGCGGGGCTGGCATGCGGTGGAAGCCCTCACGGCCCAAATGCGCTTATTGGATCTGGAAGACCCCGTTCGGTTCGACTATGGACTGTTTTCTTTGGGTGTTGAGCAAAAAGCTATTCAGCTACACCCGACCAAGTCGCCAAATCGGCGATAACCAGGTCCACTACACCATCGCTCAACATTAACTGAGCCAGTATTTCCGGACGTTTGATGGCCCGGCTGGCTTTCTTTGGATCTTCATCGGGGTGTTGCTCGAGGTAGAGATCCGTATAATATTCAATCTCCGCATGGTCGGCGGGGTTCATCACCCCATACAATCGGCTCTCGTTGACCCGGTAGATGCGGCATTGATCGTAGACCTCGAGTTCATCGCCCAGCAAGATCACCTCAGCCAGATCCTCCTGAATCAGGATCTTGGTGAGTTTAATGACCTCTGGGTCGATTCCCTGAACAAAGCAGATGATGGGGGGCGTTTCTCGGTCGGCGCACCATGCCTGGATGGCTTCCAGCTTACTCATATGGAAAAATGTGTACTAAAATAAAGGGTTTCTCTCGAATGAAAAAAAATCAGGGGTTATTTTTGCAAGAAATAGCTGAAAATGAGCAATAATAGGGCCTCAGATGGCTCCACCATCGTGGCATTGGCCTCCCCGCAAGGTTTAGGAGCGGTGGCACTCATCCGCCTGTCGGGCTCCTCTTCGGCGCAAATCGTGGCCTCGTTGGGCGGGATGCGTGCCGATGATCGGCCCGAATTGGATCGGCGCGCCCGCTTACGTCGTTTATATGATGGTCCAGACCTGCTCGATGAAGCTGTGGTGACGGGCTTTGCCAGGCCGCGGAGCTATACAGGGGAGGATGTGGTGGAGCTGGGGGTGCATGCATCACCCTACATTATAGAGCGGGTCTTGCGTTTATGCCTCGATGCAGGGGCCAAAATGGCCGAACCCGGCGAATTCACCCTTCGCGCCTTTTTGAATGGGCGGCTCGATTTGAGTCAGGCCGAAGCCGTGGCCGACCTCATCGCCGCGGATCATCCGGCTGCCCACCGATTGGCGGTTCACCAGATGCGGGGTGGCCTATCGGAGCGCATCGGACGCTTTCGTGCGCAGCTCATCGACCTGGCAGCCCTCCTCGAGCTCGAGCTCGATTTCTCGGAGGAGGATGTAGCCTTTGCCGATCGAACCACCCTCCGTGCTTTATTGGTTGATGTGCGGTCTGAACTGGCCGCTTTGCGGGCGGGGTATAGGGCCGGACAAATGGCGCGTGAGGGAGTGGCTACGGTCATAGCGGGGCGCCCCAATGCAGGCAAATCCACGTTGCTCAACGCCCTCTTAGGCGAGGAAAAAGCGATTGTATCACCCATTCCGGGCACCACCCGCGATGTGGTGGAAGATTTGGTGCATATTGGCGGCGTCAAGTTTCGTTTGCTCGACACGGCCGGTTTGCGGGCAACGACCGATCCGGTAGAGCAAATGGGAGTTGACCGAACGCGCGACCGCATGCAGCGCGCTGCTCTGGTTTTGTATGTATTTGATCCCGCAGATCATTCTTCGCCCAGTAAGGTGCTGGAGGAATTGGAAGGCTTGAACACCGGTGATGCCGTGGTGATGCCCGTGGCCAGCAAGTGCGATGTCGCGGAAAACCGCCTGCGCATGGATGGGCCCGAATGGAAATCGGTATTGCCCCATTTATTAACCATCTCCGGTTTAACAGGGGCCGGACTATCCGAACTGCGGCACACACTGCGTGCGACGGTCGATGCCCTGGGCTTATCGTCGGAGGTGTTGGTGGCCCATTTGAGACACGACGAACTTCTGGGTCGTGCCGATGCCGAGCTCCAGCAAGCCGAGGTGGGAATGACCACCGGACTGCCCACCGAATTATTGGCGGCCCATCTGCGCGGAGCCCTTCGTCATTTGGGAGAAATTACCGGGGCCGTAGGTGCCGATGACCTCCTCGGCGCGATTTTCTCCCGTTTTTGTATCGGAAAGTAATTTACTTTCTTTTGTTTGCCAGGTGCTTGTTTTTCATAGGTTTTAAAGGGATTTACTTTCTCTTTTTTGTTGCCCAACTCTACTTTTTTACTTATATTTGATGCCCATTTGGCTATTTTGTTGCCCACATATCAGTTTGATGGAAATCAGGCGAAATAATGCACCAAGTAGCACCACCCAGCAACATACTGCAACAAATAGCAACAAATGAGTAGTACAATTAAACTTCCCAAATTCTGCGACCATTGCGGTAAGGCTTTCATTGCCCAAAAGACCACAACGAAGTATTGTGGCCATAAATGCAACAGTGCTGCCTACAAGAAAACCAAATACAAGCAACAAACTTTAAAGACATTGCTATTGAATTGTGGGAAGTAAAGCAATTCGAGAATGACACCCTTGCCATCAGTCCAATTAAAAAGTCTGTTGCAGCTGA
>SXGU01038561.1_pt1 | contig 13153 bp, 13 predicted proteins | sample 3174531 | NCBI WGS metagenome assembly SXGU01 (sample SAMN11356863, study PRJNA531348) | freshwater metagenome | isolation source: freshwater sample F1-140 | place: China: Fuxian Lake, Yuxi | collected 2017-12-25 | reverse complement strand
GTCTGGTAGGCGATGTCGTCGATGATGCCGATCTTGCTGGCGATGGACTTCATGGCTTCGACGGTTTCCTTCACCGCCGAGCCGCCCTGCTCGGCCTGGGTCGAGGACTGGGTGGCCATGTTGTCGGTGACCTTGGCGTTCTCGGTGTTTTGGGTGATGCTGGCGGTCATCTGTTCGATGCTGGCGGTGGTCTCTTCGACCGAGGCAGCCTGCTCGCTGGACGACTGCGAGAGCGACTGGGCGGTGGAGGAGACCTGGCCAGAGGCATTCGCCAGAGCGTCGGAGGCGCCTTTCACTTCACCGATAATCTGGCTTAGTTTGGCGATCAGGTTCTGCTGGGCGGCAAGCATCTGGCCAATCTCATCTTTACTGATGTCGGTGATCTTCACCGTCAAGTCGCCGTTGGCCAGGCGCTGGGTGACGTCGAGGGCCTCGCCCACCGGCTTGGTGATGCTACGGGTGATGTACCAGGCGAAGGCCACGGTCATGAGGGAGGCCACGACCCCGAGGATCAGCAGCAGCGTGCGTGCCGCGTTGGCCTCGGCTTCGGCGTGCTTGCCGGATTCTTCCATGAGCTTGGTCTGGAAGGCGATCAGTTCATTGACCGCCTTCAGGTACTCGTTGAAGATCTTGCGCAGGTCGCCCAGCAGCAGGTCGTTGGCCTCGTCGCGCTTGCCGGCCCGCATCAAGGTGTCGAACTTCTCCTGCAGCGGAACATAGGCGGTGCGGGCGGCGACCATGCCCTTCAGTACTGCCTTGCCGGCATCGGACGTGATGGTCTCGTTCAGCTTGTCCAGGGCGTCGCCGATCTTCTTACGCTCCCCGGGGATGCGATCAAGTTCCCTTCGCATGTTGTCTTCACCCTTGACCAGCAGAGAGTTGCGCTGGATGCGGGCGATGGCGTTGATCGCGTCGACGATGTCGTTGGCCTGGACGGTCTTGGGAAACTTGTCCGTGACCATGTTTTCGATTTCTTCGTCAAGCGAGGTGATCCGGGTGTAGCCCACCGCCGCGACCGCGATCAGCAACAGCAAGGTGATGGCAAAGCCGATGCCGAGCCGGACGCCGATTTTCAGATTGTTGAGCATGTCATTTCCCCTTTTGAAAGTAACAGTTAGTTTCCTTGTGTGCCAGGCATGGAGGCGAGTTCCCGATCAAGTTCGGCAATCTCGGCACGCAAGGCGGCGATGTCGGGCTGTTTGTCCGCAGGCAGAACGATGGCCTCGGCTTCAGCAAGGTGTTGAATCGCGCGGGTGCGGACCTCTTTTGCAAGGCGCAGTGCCGCTTCGCGCTGATCTTGCGCGCCCGCGAGGCGGAAGCTTTCCAGGCTGTGGCGGAACATGATGGTCTCCATCGCGGCCACCTCGGTAATGGCATGAGCGCGCAAGGCGACGACCGATTGCTCGACCTCTGTCTCGGCGGCTTTCGGTACGCTGTTCGACGATGGATTGAACAAGTCGAAGCCGAACACTGCGGCGAACAGCAGCATCAGCGAGCCTGACGCAATCAGGAAGGTGCTTAGGAAAATCGCCGGCGAGTATCTGGCCGGCAGACGGTAGCGGTCGGGGAACGGCAGACGATACCGGGCGACGAATCGTGCGAACTTGTTGAACATGGTCGCTCCATCACAAAGAGTGGAAGGAACGGCCCGTCATGCGCACAAAAACAAAAACCCCGCAGACTGTCCCGCACACGGCGGACCGGACAGCTACGAGGTGTAGGTAGCGGACCCTATTCTAGCTCAGGTTAAAACGTCTTGAATAGCTGCTTTTCGACTTATGGTGTGGGAAGGCCGAGGTCGGGGTCTTCGCCGGCGAGAATTTGTTGGGCCAAAGTTTCCAGCTTAAGCTTGCGGCCGCGGGCGTGCTTTCGCATGGCGGCGACGGCATCGTCTGGGCTACAGCCGTGATTTGCCGCGAGCATGCCAGCAGCGACGCTGATGGTGCGATTGCTATCGATGGCCGAACGCAGCTTGGCGGTGTTTTCTGCTTCGCGGGCGATGGAAGCAAGCGCGCTTTTGACCATCGGAAGCAGTTGATGATCGAGGACGGGTTTGACGACGTAGCTAAATGCGCCAAGATCGATGCCGGCCCGAACGACGGCTTCATCCTGATAGGCTGTGAGGAAAATGAAAGGTGCCGCATGTCTTTGCTCGCGTAGACGGCGCGCCAGATCAAGCCCGCTCCCGTCAGGCAGTCCGATGTCCAACACCATCAGATCAAAATCAACGCGGGTAGCCTCTAGGTAACCGGCAGCTAAGGTGCGCGCTACAGTCACCTGGTACCCAACTTGTTTCAGGAGGCGGGCAAGGTTGTGGGCGACCAACCGGTCGTCCTCAACGAGAAGTATCGACTGGGTGGTGGCTGACATCAGTATTGCGAGGGGGGATAAGGACTGTGATCACGAAAACGCCTTCATGGTTTTTCGTCTCAAGCACTCCAATATCGATCAACATCGATTTTACGAGCGCCAGTCCAGTCCCCAAGCCCTGATCGTTTTCCAAGTCAAGGTTGACCGGCTGCGCTACCGGATTGCTGATTGAGACATGCGCACCGTCCTGATCGTGCCATTGCTGCAACCGGATTCCCAGCGTCGCGTTTCGGATTCCATGCTTGCATGCGTTGAGCAACAGCTCCGAGATGACCAGCGCCAAAGGCACCGCATGTTCAGCGGAGATGGCGAAAGCCGCCTCGCCGAGTTCGACGGAAATACGCATGTTGTCTGCTGCCTGGCTTTTTTGAAACAGCGTTACTTGCTGGGCAATCAGTTCGACAAGCTGAACTTCTTCGCTGACACTGCGTGCCTGCATACCATGAACCGCCACGAGGGACATCACATGCCCCAGCAGGGTGTCGAGTTCACTTGATCGCTTACGCCTGAGTCGCTGCTGATCCTGGATCAGGCCCATCAAGCCTTGCAAATGGTTCTTGATGCGGTGATGAACCTCACGCACGAGCACTGTCCGATTTTCGGTAAGTTGGCGTATTTCACGTTCCTTTGTCGAAACTTCCTGCCTAACCTGTCGGCGCCAAAAAACACCCGTGACAATGAGCATCAGGCCGGAGAGTACCCATGCGAGCACCAATAGCCGCTGCGATTGCTGCGTGGCAGCGATAGCGATGGCACCAACGCTATCAATAGCCAATTTGTCCTGCGCTTTGCGCAAAGATTCGATGGCTGCCTGGTACTCCTCTCTGGCAGGACGAGTGGACTCGTGCAGATCGCCGATGCCTTTCGTGTCAGCGCGGGTTAAATCGCGATTGCTGCTTTCCTGGAAGTACCGCTCACGCTGCTGACTCAATTGGTGCCGCGCGATTGCGGCCGTTTCGTAGGCAAGCCGGACAGATGGGTGGTTGATATTATTCCCAAGAGACGCAAAGACCTCTTTCCCCTTCCTGATGTGATCGCCAGCCAACGACAGATAGTAGTTGCGCTGCTTCGCGTCACGTGCCAAGGCCGCGTTACGCAGATCAATCGCGGTCAGGTAGTCGTGGTTATTTAGTGCATCTATCAGTCCCGCGTTGGCCAACCGGTGATTGGCAATATCTCCCGTGCGGTGCACGTCCCTGTCGGTGGCATGCCAAGCTTGCACCAATATGACCAATACCAACAACAGACTCCCGGCAATCAGCAACGGAATGCGCCCCCACGGCACAACCATTGATTGCTCAGTTTTTCTGTCGATGCTCAGGTTCATCGCGTGCAAATCCAGTGCTTGTGGCGCAAGGCAATTGTGAAGCAGCAAAGCGGCTCTAACGGTTCAACTGATCTCTGACGAGCGTGCCGCCATGGTGCGTCCCCACTTGCCGTACTCTGTTGCTGAATTGCCGCGTGTTGATCGGGTAGCGTAAAGCCAATTGCAGAGTCGCTTCGCCTGATTGAGGCTTGAACAAGCACGGTATGCCCGATGGGACGCTTCAGCCATTATCGAAACTGTCCAATGAAGCATAGCATGTCGGTAATTGGCATCTGCTAGTACCTTCCATGCATTCCCGCAAGGTAAGGAATGAAAACGCGCCCACCGCTTGGGGCCTTCGCGATATTGATGGTCATGCTCACTACCTTGAGCAGTTGAACCCGCTGAAACGATATGTGCGTTCTGAAACCCGCCGCTCAAATCTCATGCCCAGGGTATCGCCAAAGACGGGAAAGCTGGATAAATGACGTTCCAGCATAAATGGCACCAACGAAGAGCGAGTAGCCGCTTCCTCAATCTCCCCGTTGCTGACCAAGGTCCGCTTTTACTTACCCTGACGGGCAGCAATGGGCACGGAGTACGCATTCGCCAAATGGGAAAGCTGCCGTTCGCGACCGCGAAAGGCTGAACGGCAGGTAAGCGGCGGAATGCCGCCCGATTGAGTGCATCCGGCCAATGGCCGTTCAGGCCGACGAGCACTCATAGGCCAAGCGACAGGTTTAAGAGTGAACCGATCCCGTAATTGACCGCTCAGCAGGGAAGGCGAAAGTCAGTTGTTGGCCGAAGGCGGAAGTCGAACTAATTTCGCCACAGGCGATCCCCGCAACCCGGGTGCGGTATCGTATCCCAAACCGCTACAATGAGGCGCTCAAATGAAACCATCACATCAGTCAAGGCAAAGTTCGGCGACGCCATCCATCGCATCTTCCGCGTCAACCCTGACGCACTTACCGCCCCGGAAGCCGAATTCCTCAACAGATTCTCGTAGTTTGAGTCCTTCCGAGATCGCCTCGCTGCGACAGGACAAGAAGGACGCGAGCGTCTGGCTTCAGCGGTACTTTCCAAGCAGGACGGTGTAGCTCCAGAGTCTCGTGGCAATTACCTCGGTGCCACAGAGGGGGGGGTTACCGACACGCTGCGCAGCGCAGCCATCAAAGGGAAGCGGGCGTCGTATCGCCAGCGATGCCTTAATGCCATTTTGCCAAACAGATTTCACCCGTGTCGAAGCTCTTTCATTTTCAAGAGCATGGCCAACGTCCGCTCAAACTTGCGGTCAAGGTGCGTTTCGTAGCGGTTTAGCGGCTCCAGCTTGTTTGCATGTAGCCCATCGCCCATTACCTGGGCCTTGATCGCCGGTAGGCTTCGGGCGGTTTTGGTCATGCCGGACAAGATCGGCTCAAGAACATCGCGCAAAAAGAATGCTAACGATTGGGCGTTCGGCTGCACGGAACCTTCAGCAACATGGCTATCCCACGCCTCGCGAGATTCACTCGAGAGCACCCTTCGCGCCTTAGAGTAGGCTTCCTCGCGGCCTTTGCGGATGATTGACTGTGCCTGCCGCAACCCACGTTGGTTGGCTTCGGCTTCATTTTGGAACTCAGCCATTCGATCCGGCGAGAAATACATGGCCCGCCTGATGTCATCCTGGTCAGCGGCCAACCCCCTTTCAAAGGGCGCGGCTGCTCCTATTGAGCTTTCGGCTCCGTGTTTGGCGATTACCTGCAGGCTGCGATTGATGACCGCCCCCTCAGCGACCAAAACCCGCCGCTTGCGCCAGATGATCGTGGCGAGTTCTTCGACGAGGTGTCGCTCGGTCATCCCAACTGGGCGATGCTCATCAATGAGCTCCGCGAGCAGATTGTTGAACTCGGCATGGTCTTCGTGTGCCAATACTGTGAGCCGGGAAAGAATTCCGTGCTTCATGGCGTTAAAGCGCACTGGCTCATAGTTGCCAGATATTGGCCTGCTAACCACGTCGGAGGGGTGAATCAAGGGGTCACCCTCGAAATTCAACAGTTTGGTTGTTTGCATAGCCTGCCCTCCAAAATCATTCACCAAAGAGACCGGCGGGAAACATCAATTGTTTTCGATGCTTTTCCCACAACTGGTCGCATGTTGTGTCGGGCAGATCTCCAAACCATACCCAGATATTCTCCCCGGGGGAGCGCGCAAAGTATTCACGACCGACTTGTTGATACTCCTCCGGAAGAGGGGAATGTACGCCATAGGGGTCAAGCGTTTGCGCATATATCCAGATGACCTCAGCAGTCTCGGCGTCAATTCGTAGCCCGGCTTCCCTACGGATTTGAAGCCATTGTTCGATCGCAAGTTGATCTTTGCTTGGACTATCACTGTTCAAAGATTCTGAAATCGTCTCAGCCGCGATTCGCTTTAGTAGCGCGTTATCAATCATGATGTTTCCTTTCAGGTTGGTTACAGGATGGCCGTTCATGTGCGCAAGGCGCTGCGCCCTTAACTGGCCGGGTGCTGGGGCTTTATTCATGCCGCTCCCGCTGTCGCCTTGATGCGCTCAGCCAAACCGGCGCCCATGGCGTGCAGTTCGCGGATGAACGCCGCCACGTCAGTAATGCGCCCTTGCCAGTAGGTCGCCGCTTCGCCGCCTGCGCTGAAGGCAATGCGAATGGCGTCCCTGATTTCGGCGATTCCATCGGGCGTGTCGGCGCCGGTTCCGAGCCAGTGGCGCTCGACCAGTGCAAAGTCCTCGGCGAAGGTCTTGGGAACGGTCGCCATGTCAGAACTCCACCGACTCGCCTGAGGCCAACGCCTTGCGGTCGTTGATGATCGGCGCTGCGGTTCCTCCACCATCGAAGTACCGGCCCGTTACCGAGTCGTATGTCAGGTCCGCCTTGCCGATCTGGCCGGTAATCTTGTGCCGGATCTTCTGGACGTGGATCTCGACCGTTCGGGTGTTGGCCATCTGGTCGCGCCAGACAGCGATACAGCAATCCGCCTTGTTGCGCCAATGCGCGCTGCCGGAAACATCGTAGGGGCCTGGCACGGGATACTTCCCGTTCGCCTCTTTGAAGAGCTTTGCCGGGTGCGCCACCAGCCAGACGTGGACGCCATGTGCTCGGGCGAACTGGCGAATCCGGGATAGGACGACGCTGATGTACTCGGTTTCCGTCTGCCCCTGCGTGCGGCCATGCTCGATCTCGTTCCAGGGATCAATGACGAGGCCACGAATGCCCTTGCGCAGCACCAGGGCCTTTGCCACGGCCAAGATTGCATCAATGCTCGGCTCTTCGGGCAGGATCATCGTGAAGTGCCGATCCAGCCAGGTTGCGGCCATATCGAACTCTCCCCGGCTCATGCGCTCAGTCGGGCCGGGATTGAATGGCTTGCCTGAATACTTCTCTGCGAGTTTCGCCAAATGCAGGGCGAACGGCTGATTCTCCGGCGAGAAGATACCGAAGCGCCAGCCATTGCGGGCCGCCAGGTTGATCAACAGCGCATCGATGAATTCAGACTTGCCGTGCCCGGGTATTCCCGTCACCAGCGTCCACTCGCCAGGACGGACGGTGTAATGCCTATCGATCGAGTCCCAGCCGGTGCTGACGCCACGCGGCATTCCTTGAGCGTAGTGCTGTTCCAGATCGCCGATCAAGTCAGCGACATCGAAGGCGCCAACAATCGGCAGCGGCTTTGCGGCCTCAATGCACCGGCCCAGTGCGTCGGTGCCATGCTGCATCAGGACATCATTTGCATCCTTGCAGCCGTCAGGCCATTCCACCAGCAGGCAGTTCTCGGCACCAAGGCGGCGGGATAGTTCCTCCTGCAGCCGCTTGCCGGGCGCATCGTTGTCGACGGCCAGGATGTGAGTCTTAACCTTCGCCAGTTCCGGCGCCCCAAGGAAATCGAATTTCGACTCGTAGCTCTTCGATTCAGGAGCTGGGGCACCATCCGGCACGCTGACGGTATTCGGATAGCCTGCGACTTCCAGCGCCAGCTTGTCCATTTCGCCCTCCACCCAAATCGTTGTCTCGGCGATGTCATTGAGACCATAAAGCACACGCTCGGCGCCGGCCGCCATGCGGAAGTTCTTCCGGCCGTCGCGGTACTTCACGTTGATGACCTCCCCGCTACGGAAGTACGGGAACTGAATTGCGGTGATTTCTTCTTCGATCTGCGGCATGTAGATCGCGCCATAGCCGATCTGGTTGCGCCGAATTACCTGCTCCGTGATGCCGCGCTCACTGAACCAGACAACGACGTTCTCCGGCAGTCCGGTCGTGGTGGCAGCGTAATCAGGGCGCCTGTACTCCTTGCGGATCTCCGGTCGCTGCCACTCGCCGCCCTTGAGCGTACCGGACCAACCGCAGTGCCAGCAGTTCCAGACGCCTTGATCGATATTGACGTTCAGGCATGGGTAACGGGCCTTCTTGCGGGATGGCGAGCAGCGCGGGCATGTTGTCTTGACTTCGCCGCTGGCGCCGGGACGCAATTCGATGTTGAAGTCGGCAAAGGTTTTCATATCACTAGCCCCCGCGCTTCCGGCTTGAACGCTCCGGCGATGTACGCCTTCGGCTCAACCTTGGGATGCGCCGCCAGGTGTCCAAGCACTTCGGCCAACTTGCCCTCGTCCTGCTTGGCGAACTTCGCCAGGAAGGAACGGGCACTGCTTTCGGTTGCGCCTGTCTTGGTCAGGATCGATACGCCGAGATCGAAGATGGCCTTTTTTGGATCAGAGGGCGCCAAAGACGGCGTAGCCGTCATGTTTTTAGATGTAGATGTAGATGAAGATGTAGACCCGTCACCAAAGGGGGGCATCGGTGCAACTAAGCGGGACATTGGTGCGGCCTTTGGTGTGGGCATGGGATTGGCATCTTTGCCGTCACCGTCTGCACCAAACCTTGAGCTATCTCCCCTGTGCTGACGAACGTACTCATCACGAACCATTCGACTCGAATACCAGACCGGGCCGCGCTGTACCGGTATCAATGTCACTGGGTCACCGTTCTTGCGGCCATGCCGTGGCGTGTAGATGAAAGCCTCGCACTCAGCATCGTCGGAGCCCCTCATCACCCCTTTGGCGATCAGCGCGTGAAGGATCTCCATCTGGGCACCAATAGCTCGAGCGAGGTCGCTGAGCGGCCAACGAAGCATGCCGTACTCGGCCGAGTCGTTCATCAGGCACATGACATCGATCCACGCGCCTTTTTCCGCATGAGTGCAACGCCGAAGGTTTGAGTTTCCCAGCCAGTCAGCCGGGTAAAACTGGAAGGATGGGCGCCTCATGGTTACGCCTCCTTCCAGTCAAGAACGTGAATCAGCCATTCCGTGAAAGCTGCCGGCAGCAATCCCCATATTGCGAGCTTGAAGATGATCGCCTTCCCGCGATGAGGGCGACAGGCGGGCCAATCGCACCAGGGCCGGGGGCATGTGCATTGGCGCCGCTTCATGATGGCACCCCGCATTTCTGCAGGATCGTAACGGGTTGCTTCCATCCATCAGGTACGGGACCAAATGTTTGCTCCCAAACCTCATTGCTCACTCTGTGCCCAGCATCTGTCTGCCACATCCAATCAACCATCGCCAGATTGAATTGCCAGGTTAGGGGCTGAAGATCGGGGTCGATGAAGTCGCGGCCGCGCACCAGGTCACTATTTTCGAGACCATAAGCGAACACCATATGGAGCAGCTGGCCACTGGACGTCTCAAGCAACGCTCGGTCACTTACAGACACACCGAGCGCCCCAAGCAGATCGGTTGGATCTAGCGCATCACTGATCTCTTTGCCGTGATGCAGGAGGGCTCTGCCAGCCTCCTTGAGACTGAATTCAAGGTCTAGCTTTTGATCTTCAATCGATTGGCGACGCTGGTAGAGACGCTCTCGGTCCATGGACGCCTCGGCACTCTCGATTGCCGAAAGCAATTCCAGTTGTGCGTCTATTTCGGTCACCCATGAGGAAATCAACTTGATCTGCCGGCGACAACCGAGGATGTTGCGGCGAATCAATGAGACGAGTTTCAAAACGTCAGCCCGCTTGCTCATATCGCACCCCGCTTCAAGCCGCCCATCGACTGGCGGAGCAATGAGTCTGCGCGCCTCGCCTCGGTGCTCCGTATCGTCCGGTTCCAGCCAAGGCAAAACACACACAACGCTTGGCCGCGGCAACAGCAAAAATGCTCGGCAAGGATGCCTGTGCGTGTGCTACTCTTCGTTTCGAGGTTGCCTGCCTCACCCGCTTCACCCCTGACGCCCACCTGCAAGTGGGCGTCATCACGTTCAAGGGGACTCATCACTGCCCCCCGGCGGCTATCTCGCGGATAGAACCCGCCCTCCACCGAGTCGTGCGTCCCAATCGGGACGGTTGCGGTAACAAACCGCGAGCGACCCAAGACCACGCCGTTGAAACTCCGATCCCGAGGATTGACGCTACCGATTTGACATCGATACGCGCGTCATCTGGGAGTTTGCTGAGGTGCTGCGCCGCGAAGGGAACTTCGCGCGCCTTGGTTACGCCCTTTCTGATGCGGGCTGTACTGGCGGCGGCTGCCTTGGTGATGGCGTCCATGATCATCCTTAGTTGCGCCGGGTGAATTCGGCATGGATGACATCATGCAATTCCATCTACCTATTGTTCGGTGAACAGCGAGCTGTTCGCCAGCACAATCGCCCGCTAACCCTTGCGGTTAGCGGATTCGCTACTTTGCAATTTTCTTGTTTTTCGCCGAGTCGAGTAGCTCTGTAATCGCTGCGCGCATAGCCTTTTCGTTCTTTGCACATCGCTTCATAGGTTTCGCTTTGGCATCCAGGTAACTGCCATCCTCGTGCCTAACAAGTACGCTGCTGCTAACCAACTGTTCGATGATGTAGGCGGGACTTTTCTTCAAGAGTTTCAGCCGTTCGTCTTCGATCATCGCCCGGGCCTTGGTCTTCCATAGTGCAGGCCGCCCACCTTTCCTTTCCCTGTCCGCTTTGCCAGCGTTGCTGGTCTTGTAGGCGCGCGATAGCATTGCGAATTCAGATGGCAACGCAGTAGCAATGAGGCTTTCGACAACCTTCCGAGCGATCAGATCGCCAGCCGCCGCGCTGGCTTCGGTCAAGTCAGTCTCAAATTTGGCCTGATCCTTTGGCAACTTCAGATGCTGTTCGGCAAATAACTCAAGCACGGCACGCGCAGTAATGGTCGCTTCCTTGGCTACCAAATCACGCCAGGCTTCCAGCTTGGGTTTTACGGCAGCCAGCCTCGTTGGATAGACAGCATTCTTGCGGTTCATATCACGCCGCCACCGTTTACCAGCCGCGCATCAACTACCCGCGCCCCATCGCTTTCTGTCGTCTGCGGTATCGGTATTACCTCTGCACCCATCACTGCGGCATCGATCTCATCTGCGTACCACTGCATCAGCTTAACCCGCTCCTGATAGAACGTAGCTCGGTCATAAGTCCCCTCGATTTTCCCGCCGCGCCTGTGCGCCAACGCAGCCTCCTTCACCTTATCGCTCCATATCAGGGATTCGGAGGCATGGGTACTGAACACACTCCGGAAACCATGTGGATGAGCTGGAAATGTAGTTGCTCGCTTAATGACGTAGTTCATGGTCATGTCTGACATACAAGGATGCTTCGACCCTGCTCTACTCGGAAAAAGGAATTCACCATCCCCTGTAAGCAGGCGCAATTTTTCGAGCACTGACAACGCCTGCCTACTGAGTGGAACAGCATGCATCTGGCGCTTCTTCATCCGTTCGGCCGGAATTTCCCACCGCGCCCCGCCACTATCAAACTCGGACCATTTTGCCTCTCGAATCTCGCTCGGTCGGCAAGCAGTAAGAACAAGCAGTTGAACGGCACAACGTGTTGGTTCTTCGGCCGTTACGCTGGCCACGGATTGCCAGAAATTTCCAATCTCTGACCAGGGAAGCGCGGCCATTCGCCCACCCTCATGCTTCTTGAAGACGTTCTTCCTTAGCGCGTGGGCCGGGTTATCGCCAATGTAGTGACCATGCGCTTTTGCGTACTCAAACACCTCACCAACCCATCGCCTAACACCTGCAAGGTAGTCCAGTGCCCCTCTTCGCTCCAATGGGCGCAAAGCCTCAGCCAGTATTGGCGGGCTTATTTCATGGATTGGGATTGAACCAAGGATTGGATAAATGTTCGCCCGCAGAGCTCCACTGACCTTTTCGTAGTGCGCCTTAGAGACGTTCTTTTGCTTTCCGGCAAGTAACTCGGAAGCAATCGCCTCAAATGTCGTGTTTGCCTGGATCCTGTTGCGGAGCTTAGCAACCTTGTGTTCCGCGATTGGGTTTCGGCCCTGCCTCCCAAATTCTCGAAGCTCGGAAGCCCTCTTCCTGGCGACCTCTACTCCCATTGTTGGGTATTCGCCAATCTGCGCACTGCTTTCTTTGCCGCCTACCGCGGTCCGATACTGCCAGTACTTCCGCCCGCCTGGCGTGATCGTCAGGCGCAGTCCATTTCCGTCGGGCAATACAAGCGTCCTCTTGCCGTCCCGATCAGGCTTTACCTGCCGCACCTCTCGATCCGTAAGTCGGCCTGAAACCCTTACCATGCACCCCCCTTTAGGCTAAAGGACGCTACCCGATTTGCTACCCGTTTATGCATGGTATGACGCTGGACGGAAAAAGACAAGCCTAGAGTTGCGATCCGCTCTACCGATTGAATACAAACAACTTAATGGACTGTGCTAGACGACGCTAGACACCCAATAGGCTCTGGGTGATGGAGTCGAAGTAAGCCGCGACGAGGTCGCGGCGCGACCTTACTTGACGCGGGTCAGGAAAGGCTTTCCGGCCGGGCGGCCGGCGCTACCTTCCGGTGCGGATGCGGGGTCCGGTTCGACCGCGTCGACGTCGGCGGCAAGCGCCTCGGGATCGTTCTCCCCCACTTCGAATGCCATGCCTTCGCCATTTTCGCGGGCGTAGATCGCGAGGACGCGGTCGATCGGCACCACCACCGGGAAGGTCTTGCCACCGAAGCGCGCCTGGAAGGTGATTTCCTCGTTGCCCAGCATCAGCTGGTGGGTCGCTTCATTGCCGACGTTGAGGACGATCTCGCCTTCCTTGACGAACTCGCGCGGCACCCGCGTCGCGGCATCGACCTTGACCCCGAGATAGGGCGTAAAGCCCTGATCCGAGCACCATTCGTGGATGGCGCGGATCAGGTAGGGTTTGGTGGACTGCATGCCTGCGCCGAAGCGTTCAGCGCGCGGAAGAATGACGCGCCTAGCGGCGCATCATCTTTTCCGTCGGCGTCAGCGCGTCGATGAAGCCCTGGCGCGAGAAGATACGCTCGGCGTACTTCATCAGCGGCGCGGTGGTCTTCGGCATCTCGATGCCGTAGTGGTCGAGGCGCCACAGCAGCGGGGCGATCGCCACGTCGAGCCGGGAGAAATCCTCGCCAAGCAAGTGCGTCTGCTTGTTGAACATCGGCGCCAGTTCGACCAGGCGGTCGCGGATGTGGCCGCGCGC
>SXGU01200493.1_pt1 | contig 13154 bp, 10 predicted proteins | sample 3174531 | NCBI WGS metagenome assembly SXGU01 (sample SAMN11356863, study PRJNA531348) | freshwater metagenome | isolation source: freshwater sample F1-140 | place: China: Fuxian Lake, Yuxi | collected 2017-12-25 | reverse complement strand
AGCGCGTCGGTGATCCAGATGGTGTTCACCGAACCGAGGCAGCGCACCGGAATCAAGCGGACGAAGGCCGAGTAGCTCATGAGAGCCATGCCCGCCATGACGAGCGCCGGGGACGCGTCGTACTCGCAGGCCAGCACCAGGATGCGCGGCTTCTCTTCGTCTTCCTCGGGCACCTCGACCGCCTTGACCTGGCTACCGACGGTGTCGACCGAATAGTTCTCGAAGGAGATCACGCGCACCGGACAGGCGCCCATGCAGGTTCCGCAGCGGCGGCAGCGCTCCTCGTTGAACTTGGGGAAGCGCTTTTCGTCCTCGTCGATGGCGCCGAACGGGCATTCGACCGTGCAGCGCTTGCACTGGGTGCAACCTTCGAGGCGGGCGGTGGGGAAGGAGAGGTCGCCTGAGCGCGGATGCGCGGCGCGCCCGACGGAAGCATTCTCGACCGCCTGGATTGCCTTCAGAGCGGCGCCCGTGGCGTCGTCCGTGGCCTGCAGGATGTCCATCGGCCTGCGCACCGGGCCGGCGGCGTAGATGCCGGTGCGACGGGTCTCGTAGGGGAAGCAGATGAAGTGGGAATCGGCGAAGCCGTGCTTGAACTGCGGCACGTCGGGACCCTGGCGGTAGTTGAGCTTGAGTACCGAGGTGGTGCGCATCGCATCGCGCTGGACCTTGGCTTCTTCGTTGCCGCCTTCGGCCGCCGTTACCACCGGGTTCCAGGCTTCGAGATCGACGCCCGCATTCGGTACCTGGCCGGTGGCCAGGACCACCAGGTCGGCGGCGATGGTGTTCTCTTCGTCGAGGATCAGGTCCTTGAAGCTCACCGCGCAGCTGTCGCCACCGGTGACCTTGCTGGCCTTGCCCTTGCTGAAGATCACACCCTTCTGCTGGGCGCTGCGGTAGAAGTCTTCGCCCATGCCCGGTACGCGCAGATCCTGGTACATGACCACGGTGTCGATGTCTGGGTTCTGGTCCTTGAAGTACATCGCCTGCTTGATGCTGGTGCCGCAGCAGTGGCCCGAGCAGTAGGAGAGATGCTGGCCTGTCGTGTCGCGCTGGCCGGCGCACTGGACGAAAACCACCGACTTGACGTCCTTGCCGTCGGCGCGCTTGATGGCGCCGCCCTTGGCGGTTTGCGCCAGCGCCTCTAGCCCGGCCTGGTCGACCACGTTGGGCTGGCCGCCGCCGAGTTCGGGCAGCTTGGCCATGTCGTAGGGCTTGAAGCCGGTGGCCTGGACGATGGCGCCGACGGTTTCTTCACTGACCGCGCCGGATTCCTGGGCGACCTGGATCACGAAGCGGCCCGGTGCGCCGGAGGTGTCGGCGATGGTCGAATTCAGGTGCAGCTTGATCAGGGGATTGGCGGCGATCCTGGCGGCCATTTCGGCCACGCCGGTTTCCTGCGCTTCGGCATAGGGGGCCTTGAAGGGCTGGCGCTTCCAGAGATTGGCGGCCATGCCGCCCAGTGCGCTGCTCTTCTCGACCAGCACGACCTCGTAGCCGGTGTCGGCGATTTCCAGTGCCGCAGTCATGCCGCTCATGCCGCCGCCGACGACGAGGATGCGCTTGCTCGACGCTTCCTTGACGTTGCCGGCCGGCTGTTTCATTTTTTTGACTTCGGCGCAGCCCATGCGGATGTAGTCGGCGGCCATTTCCTGGCGCACCTCGTCGTGTTCCTTGCCGGCAGCAACGACCCACAGCACACCTTCGCGCAGGTTGGCGCGCGACATGGCGACACCGTCAAACTGGAAGGCTTCGGTCTTGGCGCGGCGCGAGCAGGCGGCGATGCAAACGTGCGTAACCTGCTCGTTGGCGATGTCGTCCTTGATTGTCTGCACCCCTTCGGCATTGCAAAGGAAGGGATGGCTCTTGACCAGCGCCATCTTGCCTTCCTTCTTGGCGATGTTCTCGAGCTGCCCGATCTTCATGGCATCGCCGATGCCGCAGCCGGAGCAGATGTAGGCGGCGTACTTGGGTGTTACAGGTGTAGCCGGGGCGTTCATACGGCCTCCGTGGAAGCTGTTTTGCGAATGACCTGGATCGCGTGCAGGGAAGCCGCCGTGGCGCTTTGCACCGCGCGGTTAACGTCCAGCGGGCTGGAGGCTGCTCCGGCGCCGAACATGCCGCCATCCTTGCTGCCTTCGATGAAGTTGGAGGAATCGAGGATCACGTCGTCGGGCAGCTTGACCCCGGTAATTTCCGGCTCCATGCCGACCGCAAGCACGACCAGGTCATGTTCCGTGGCGTAGCGGTGATAGCCCTCGGTATCAACGCCATGCAGGATGGGGTTGCCGTTCTCGGTATTCTCGGCGATGCGCGCGACCTTGCTCTTGACGAAGCTGACGGTCGCGTCCTTCTGCACCATCTGGTAGAAGTCCTCGAAGCGGTCGATGGCGCGGATGTCGATGTAGTAGATGGTCGACTTGCCCTGGTCGCCGAAGGCTTCGCGCACGTATTGCGTCTGCTTCAGCGAGGCCATGCAGCAAATACGCGAGCAGTGGCGCAGGTGGTTCTCGTCGCGCGAGCCGGCGCACTGGATGAAGGCGATGTTCTTCGCTTCCTTGCCGTCGCCGGGGCGCAGGATCTTGCCCCCGGTGGGGCCCTGCGGGTCGGCCAGGCGCTCGAATTCGAGGCTGGTGATGACGTTCTTGAAGCGGCCGTAACCGTAGGGCTGGATCTTCGCCGCATCGTAGGGGCGCCAGCCGGTGGCATAGATCAGGGCGCCGACCTGCAGCGTGACGGTCTCTTCTTTCATGTCGAGATCGACGGCGCTGACCGGGCAGGCCGCCTTGGCCTTTTCGCCTTCGGGCGTGCCGACGATGGAGGGATCGATCACGTAGCGCTGCGGGTAGGCCATGTTGTGCGGCAGGTAGGCCGCCTTCATCTTGTCCAGACCGTAATTCCACGGATTCGCCACTTCGGCCGTAACGGCCTCGGCGCACTTGCCGCAGGCGGTGCAGTTTTCATTGACGAAGCGCGGCGCGATTTTCAGCGTCACGTTGTAGTTGCCGCGGCTGCCGGCAACAGCAGTCACCTCGGTCATGGTCATCAGGCGAATGTTGCGATTTTGCTTGATGCGCCGCAGATTGATTTCCAGCCCGCAGGTGGGGTGGCACATCTTTGGAAAGTAGCGATAGAGCCGCGCCGTGCGGCCGCCGAGGACAGGTGTCTTTTCGACCAGAATCACCTGTTTGCCGCACTCGGCGGCTTCGAGGGCGGCAGTCATGCCGCTGATGCCGCCGCCGACGACCAGACTGGTCTGGTTGGTTGCTATTGAAGCCGTCACATCGAGCTCCCGGGTTGATTTTGTGCGCCGCGAATTTTAGCGGTTGCTAGGTCAAGGCCTTGTGCAAGTTTCCAATGTTCCAATAGAAAAGCTGAATGCACCGCAACAATTGCGTTGCGTCGATGCGAAGTTGCGCAGCTAAATCGCTGTGGCAGCCCTGGGTATTTCGCGGATTTCGAAACTTAGCGTGTCGAGGTCGCCGAGCACCCAGGTTGCCGCCGGAGCGCCCAGGCCCGCAACCGTGCCCGGATTGACCAGCCAGGTCGTGCTGCCCTTGATGTTGGGCTGTTGCCGGATCTCGGTTTCGTGGCTGTGGCCGCAGCACACCAGATCGTAGTCACCGGTGCAGGCCATGCCGTGGCCGATGTGCGGGTAGTGGGTGAGGAAGATGCGCCGACCGCCAAGCTTGAGCGTGGCATCCTGTCCATAGTAGTGAAGCTGGTCGTCGGAGTTGTGGGCGAGGCGGGCAATGGATACAGGATCGCCGAGGTTGTTGCCGTGAATGGCATGGATCGGCAGGCCAAGTTTGAGCGACGCGCGCAAGGTGTTGCCGCCGATGATGTCGCCGCAATGGATTACCGCCTCGGCACCTTCGGCCATGGCGACTGAAATCGCCGCTGCCATCATCGGGCCGCGATCGTGACTGTCGGAAAGGATGCAGATTCTCAAGGGGCTTCGCCCGGGCGGAAGCCGAAGAGTTCATCAAGGCGCATTTCGCGTATCAACTGGTCGGCTGCGACCTGGCCGTGCTCCCGGATCACGTCGGCCACGATCAGGCGTGCCCCATTGCGGTTGTAGCCGCCGCCGAAGCTGACCTGGGTGGCGAGCAACTGGCGGGCCTTGTCCAGTGTCATATCACGATCGGTGGCAGGTAGTTCTCGTCATCGCTGTTGCCCGGAACCTGTTTAGCCGCGCCTTCAGGAAGGGCGGCGCTGCGCGTCCCATGGTGGTCAGCCTGCAACTTGAGCAAGGTGGTCACGCAGTCGCCAAGGTTGTCATACACGTCGCGGCCGGTGCCAAAGATTTCGTTGGGCGAATAGAAGAACTGGCAACGGAAACGTTGATCGCCGGTCTTGGCGACGACAAACTCGCAGCCCAGTTCGCCCCAATACAGCGCAGGGCAGGGCGAGGGCATCTTGTCTTCCGGACTGAGCAGCATTTCGACCTCGACAGCTTGCAAAGGCACGATGCGGCTGTAGCGTTCGAGCAGGATCTGGTTGACCAGCTGGAATTCGTTGTCGGTGAAATCGGGAAGGCTCATTGCGGTGGATTCTCGTCAGGATGTAGCAACCGTCGCGATACGCGCCAGCTTGGGGCCTCGTACTCTACAGCGGCGCCTGCTGCACGGGCAATCATTGTTGCTTATCGAAAAATAGAAATTATCCCCTTGTACGCGAAGCGGCCAACTCGTCAGAATATCGGGACTTTCTAATGTAGCTCTCCCGGACAGCTCCTACGCCCATCGTGCCAGCCACTGCTGCCAAAACCATACCGGTTCAGGAAATCAAAACCACCACCTGCTACATGTGCGCCTGCCGTTGCGGCATCCGTGTGCATTTGCGCGATGGCGTGGTGCGCTACATCGACGGCAATCCTGACCATCCGCTGAACAAGGGCGTGATCTGTGCCAAGGGTTCGTCGGGCATCATGAAGCAGTATTCCCCGGCGCGTTTGCTGAAGCCGCTCAAGCGCAAGGCCGGGGCCGAGCGTGGTGCCGGCGAGTTCGAAGAGATCGAGTGGGAAGAAGCCTTCGCCACCCTCGCCGAACGCCTGGGAAAAATTCGCGCCACCGACCCGAAGAAGTTCGCCCTGTTCACCGGCCGTGACCAGATGCAGGCCTTGACCGGCATGTTCGCGCGCCAGTTCGGTACGCCCAACTATGCGGCGCACGGCGGCTTCTGTTCGGTGAACATGGCCGCCGGCATGATCTACACCATCGGCGGATCGTTCTGGGAATTCGGCGGGCCGGACCTCGACCGCGCCAAGCTGTTCGTGATGATCGGCACCGCCGAGGATCATCATTCCAATCCGTTGAAGATCGCGCTGTCCAAGTTTAAGCGCGACGGTGGCCGCTTCATTTCGATCAATCCGGTGCGTACCGGCTATTCGGCGATCGCAGACGAGTGGGTGCCGATTCGCCCCGGAACCGATGGCGCGCTGTTGCTGGCGATCATCCACGAGATCATCGCCACGGGTCTTTATGATCGCGAGTTCCTGGTCCAGTACAGCAATTCCGGCCAGTTGATCAATGTCGATGAGGCCAACGACGAGTTCGGCTTCTTCGTGCGCACCGAGGTGCCGACCGAGGAGGCCTGCTACGAGCCGCAGGACAAGCTCTGGTGGGATCGCACGACCAATCGTGCCGTGGTAACCCACGCGCCCGGCGCCGATCCCTACCTGCTGGGCGAATTCAAGCTGCCTGATGGAACACCGGTCAAGCCGGCCTTCCAGTTGCTGCACGAGCGCGTCAAGGACTACACGCCGGAATGGGCCAGCCAGATCACAGGCATCCCCGCCGAGGTGATCCGTCGCCTGGCCTACGAGATGGGCGTTACCGCGCGCGACCAGAAGATCGAACTGCCGATTGCGTGGACCGATTCCTGGGGCAAGGAACACGACACGGTGACCGGCAACCCGGTGGCCTTCCACGCCATGCGCGGCCTGGCGGCCCACAGCAACGGCTTCCAGACGATACGCGCGATGTCGATCCTGATGTCGCTCCTGGGCACCATCGACCGCCCCGGCGGCTTCCGCCACAAGGCGCCGTTCCCGCGGCCGATTCCGCCCTGCGCACGCACGCCCAATGATCCGCGCGCGGTGCAACCCAACCGGCCGCTGGACGGCATGGCATTGGGCTGGCCCTCCGACCCGGACGATTTGTTCGTCAACGACGACGGCAGCCCGGTCCGGATCGACAAGGCCTTCTCCTGGGAGTATCCGCTGTCAGTGCACGGCCTGATGCATAACGCCATCACCAATGCCTGGCGCGGCGATCCCTATCGCATCGACACGCTGCTGATCTTCATGGCCAACATGGCCTGGAACTCGACCATGAATGCGGTCGAGGTGAGGAAGATGCTGAACGACAAAGCCGAGGACGGTGAATACAAGATTCCCTTCCTCGTCGTCTGCGACGCCTTCCATTCGGAGATGACGGCTTTTGCCGACCTGATCCTGCCCGACACGACCTACCTCGAACGTCACGACGTGATGTCCATGCTCGACCGGCCGATTTCCGAATTCGACGGACCGGTCGACTCGGTACGCGTCCCGGTGGTGCCGGTCTCCGGCGACGGCAAGCCCTTCCAGGAAGTGCTGATCGAACTCGGCACGCGCCTCAAGTTGCCGGCCTTCGTTACCAAGGAGGGCGTGCGCAAGTTCCGCGACTATCCGGATTTCGTCGTCAACTGGGAATCGGAGCCGGGGTCCGGCATCGGCTTCCTCGCCGGCTGGCGCGGCAAGGGCGGCGAGAAGTCGCTGCGCGGCGAGCCGAACCCGAACCAGTGGGAGATGTACAAGAAGAACAACTGCGTCTTCCACTACGAGTTGCCGAAGTCCTACCAGTACATGCGCAACTGGAACAAAGGCTACCTTGAGTGGTCGCAACGCAACCGCATCACGCGATACGCCGAGCCGATCCTGATCCACATTTATTCCGAGGTGCTGCAGCGTTTCCGTGCCGCCGCGCAGGGCAAGGGCTTCAGTCGCAAGCCGCCGGAAGCTGTGAAGAAACACGTCGAGACCTATTTCGATCCGCTGCCTTTCTACTACGACCCGCTCGAGGCCCAGGTCACCGACAAGCACAAGTATCCGCTGGCGGCGGTGACACAGCGGCCGATGGCGATGTACCACTCCTGGGATTCGCAGAACGCCTGGCTGCGCCAGATCCATACCCACAACTACCTTTACGTCAATGCCCGCACTGCGTTGGGCCAGGGTATCGCCGATGGCGACTGGATCTGGGTCGAGTCGCAATGGGGCAAGGTCAAGTGCATGGCACGTCATTCGGAGGCCGTTGAGCCCGGCACGGTATGGACCTGGAATGCCATCGGCAAGGCCGCCGGTGCCTGGAACCTGACGCCGGACGCCAATGAATCGCAGAAGGGCTTCCTGCTCAACCACCTGATCTCGGAAGAACTGCCGGGCGCTGGTGCTGGCAGGGTGTCGAACTCCGATCCGATCACCGGCCAGGCCGCCTGGTATGACGTGCGGGTGCGGATCAGCAAGGCCGAAGCCGGCGAACCTGAACAGACCTCACCCCAGTTCGAGGTGATGAAGCCCTATCCGGGCATGAAGGAGCGCAGCAGCATCCTGGCCTACCTCGGGATCAAGCAGAAATGACGCAACTCGGCATCCTGGAGTGCTCGCGATGACCCAGCTCGCGTTGGTAATAGACCTCAATGTCTGCGTCGGCTGCCAGGCCTGCGTGACATCGTGCAAGGAGTGGAATACCTCGGGCGCCGCCGGGCCGATGGGCGACCAGAATCCCTACGGCGCCGATCCGACTGGCACCTTCTTCAATCGCGTGCAGACCTTTGAGGTGGGCGAGTTTCCGAACACCGAGACCGTGCATTTCCCCAAGTCCTGCCTGCACTGCGAGGAGCCGCCCTGCGTGCCGGTGTGTCCGACAGGTGCCTCGTACAAGCGCAAGGAAGACGGCATCGTCCTCGTCGATTACGACAAGTGCATTGGCTGTAAGTATTGCTCGTGGGCTTGCCCGTATGGCGCGCGCGAACTCGACGAGCAGCAGCAGGTGATGAAGAAATGCACCCTGTGCGTCGATCGCATCTACGACATGACGATGCCTGAGGCCGACCGCAAGCCCTCCTGCGTCAAGGCCTGCCCGACCTCAGCACGTTTGTACGGCGATATTCACGACCCTGAGTCGGCAGTATCGGTGGCGATTCGCGAGAGCGGCGGATACGCGCTGATGCCCGAGTGGGGCACCCATCCGGCGAACCACTATCTGCCGCGGCGCAAGACCCGGATCAAGATTCACGAGGACGAGCTCGAGCGCGCCGACAATCCGCTCAAGGTCGACCGCCAGTTGCCGAAGCCGGCCATGAACGAGCCGACACTCGACGACGTCACTACCTGGTAAGCGGAAACGAAATGCATCCGGCCTTCTCCGTTATTTTTCTCACCACCCTGATCGGGGCTGCTCAGGGCCTCTTTCTGGCGCTGTTCACCGCGCAGTCCTACGCCGCCTTCAAGTTGCTGCCGCAACCCGATGCGCACGCTTTTTACGGGCAGGGAAGCCTCCTGGCTCTAGTGCTGCTGGTAGCCGGCCTCGTCGCTTCTTTCTTCCATCTCGGGCATCCCGAGCGCGCCTGGCGCACCGCTACCAAGTGGCGTACCTCATGGCTGTCGCGCGAGGTGATCGTGCTGCCGGCCTTCATGGGCGTGGTGTTTCTCTATGGCCTGGCCCACTGGCTGAACTGGCATCCCGTTCTTCTGACGCTGCCGGGTGGGTTGCCCGTCGATCCGACGGCCATTCTTGGCGTCGCCGGTACGGTGCTGGCGTTTGCCCTTTTCCTATGCACGGCGATGATTTACGCCTGCCTTAAGTTTCTTGCCGAATGGCATTCCCCATTGACCGTGGCCAATTACATCCTGCTCGGAGGCGCATCCGGATTCACCCTGGCGGCCGCCTTCGCAGCCCTTACGGCGCCGGAGCTTGTCGGGTTTCTGGCGGGCTGGGCGGCGATCATCACCGTGCTGGGCCTGATTTCACGGGGCGCCTCACTGTTCCGCAATGCCCGGCTCAAGCCGAAATCGACCTTGCGCACGGCAATCGGTGTCAATCATCCCAAGATCGTGCAAAAAACCCAGGGCTTCATGGGCGGCAGCTTCAATACCCGCGAGTTCTTCCATGGCAAATCTGTCGCGGTGTTGCGCGGAGTGAAGTGGTCTTTCCTGGTGGGGGTTTTCCCGATTCCACTTCTACTGCTCAGTGCCGGCATGCAAGGCAGCGCCGGGTTTCTCGCCGCGGCTTTCATTGTGCAATACCTCGGCTTGCTGGCTGAGCGCTGGTTTTTCTTCGCCCAAGCCAATCATCCGCAGAATTTATATTACCAATCGATCGCCTGATTGCCCGTTGTGGGCGCAGGCCATTGGATATATCATCAATCGCTAAACTACAAGACCGGTCACACTTGGACCATTTACGAGAGAGGAAATCAGCATGAACTTCGACAAGGAACTCGACGCTCGCGGACTTAACTGCCCGCTGCCCATCCTGCGTGCAAAAAAGACCCTGGCGGAACTCCAACCGGGTCAGGTCCTGCGCATTATCGCCACCGATCCCGGGTCGATTAAGGACTTTGCTGCCTTCGCCAAACAGACCGGCAATGAGCTGCTCGGCAGCAGCGAAAAGGACAAGGAATTCGAGTTTTTCCTGAAGCGCAAGTAATTTGATTCCCGTTGCCGTGGCCTGTTGCAATGCCCGCCATGGCGACCTAAAAGGCCGAAACCCCGCTTGATGCGAGGCTTCGGCCTTTTGCCGCCATGTCGAAGCGCATGGGGCTGTCGTTTTATTACTACCCCGAATCCGGCTATAAGAATATTTATCTGGATGCTGCACTGCGATTCATAAGACTATTCGAACGTAGCCATATATGACTGGAGATTCACAACATGGGCGCCACTCCTGAAATTGCCAACCTTGATGAGTTGGTCAACCGCCGCATCGAGGAACTTCTTCCGCAGAAGATCGAGGAAGCCTTGCGCCAGCGTGAAGAGTCGCGGACCCCGTCCATGGCAATCATCGCCACCAAGGGCACCCTCGATTGGGCGTATCCGCCGTTCATTCTGGGGTCGACGGCGGCAGCACTGGGCTGGGACGTGTCGATCTTTTTCACCTTTTACGGCCTCAATCTCCTGAAGAAAGATGTGTCGGGGCTGAAAGTCAGCCCGCTAGGCAATCCCGGCATGCCCATGAAAATGCCCTTCGGCCCCGAGTGGTTCAAGGGCATCAACTGGAATATTCCGAATATCGTCCAGGCCGGGGTGCCGGGTTTCGAGAACCTGGCGACCGTGCTGATGCAGCAGACCATCAAGAACAACGGGGTCGCGACGATTGAGGAACTCCGTGGCCTGTCGCAGGAAGCTGACGTCAAGTTCATTGCCTGCCAGATGACCGTGGAACTCTTCGGCTTCAGCCACGACGATTTCATTTCCGGCGTCGATTACGCCGGAGCGGCCACATTTTTGCCTGTCGCGCAGCAGGCGGATGTCAGTTTGTTCATGTAATTCGCAGCACCCGGTTCGGCGGCATGCCTGTACCGGCCGGCGTTGATCCACTTGCAGCTCGTTAGAAAAACCATTTCACGCAACATACCTCGGGGAGACCCAATGAAACTGAACAAGATTGCAGCACTCGTCGCTTTCGCATGCGCCGCTGCGCCAGCTTTTGCAACCAACGGCTATTTCTCGCATGGCTATGGCTTCAAGGCAAAGGGCATGGGCGGTGTCGGAATAGCTTTGCCGCAGGATGCGCTTGCTGCTGCGACCAATCCCGCCGGAATGGCCATGGTTGGTAGTCGCATGGATTTCGGTCTGGATCTTTTCATGCCAGATCGCACTGCAACCTGGACTGTTTCGCCTGCTGGCCTGGGTTCTCCTCCGCTGGGGGACAACCGATCCGGCAAGCGACTGTTTGGCATCCCTGAGTTCGGATATAACCGCGCCCTTTCTGGAGGTAGGACTCTCGGGGTGGTTGTCTACGGCAATGGCGGCATGAATACGGCGTACAACCGGGCAATCATTCCCGGTGCGGCCAACGCTACGAATACATATAGCAATCTTGAGCAATTGTTTATCGCTCCGACATGGGCGATGAAACTAAATGCACAGCACTCAGTTGGTGTGTCCTTGAATTTGGTTCGACAAACTTTCGAGGCGCGAGGTCTGCAAGCTTTTGCCGGCGTTTCTTCCGCAGCTGGCGACCTTACTGATCGCGGCAACGACATTTCGACCGGGGTAGGCGCAAAAATTGGCTGGACAGGCGAAGTTTCGCCGAATGTGACCTTAGGCGCGACCTATCAGAGCAAGACGAAGATGTCGAAGTTCAATAAGTACAAAGGGCTATTCGCCGAGCAGGGTCGCTTCGACATTCCGTCTTCTTGGGGCCTTGGGATTGCTGTTAAAGCAACACCGACCACCACAATTGCGGCAGATATAGTTCGCATCGATTACAGCAGCATCAAGTCACTAGCCAATTCGTCGGCAGTTCACCCCCAAGTCAGCGGAATCAACCTTGGAACCGACAATGGCGCGGGTTTCGGCTGGGCTAGCCAAACGGTGTATAAGTTGGGTGTCAGCCATCAGCTTCGGCCTGATCTCGTGCTGCGCGCCGGCTATAACTTCGGCAAGACGCCGCTAAATGACCAGAATACGTTCTTCAACATTCTGGCTCCTGCGACAGTGGAGCAGCACATTACCCTGGGTGCGACGTGGACCTTGGCGAACAAGTCCGAGCTGAGCCTGTCGTACATGCATGCATTCAACAAGGCGTTGAACGGCAATGGCGGCGATGGTCGGACCGGAGCAATCAACACCACGCCTGGCTGGCCAGTCAACCTCAAGATGCATCAAAATGCCCTTGGTATTGCCTACGGCTGGAAGATGTAAATTGCTTCCACGATAAAAATGGCCGGGGATTTTCCCCGGCCATTTTTCATTCCAGGCGGATGATTTGCGCCTTGAGCTTTTCGCGTAGCGCCAGAAACCCTTCCAGCCGCTCGCGCTCTTGTGCCACCACGGCAGCGGGTGCGCGCGACACAAAGCTCTCGGTCGCCAACTTTTTTTCCGCCTTTGCGATTTCAGCTACGACGCGGGCCAACTCCTTGCCGAGGCGTTCCTTCTCGGCGGCGACGTCGATCTCGATCTTCAGCATCAGGCGGAATTCGCCGACGATCTGCACCGGCGCATCCGAGTCAGGCAGGGTTTCCGCCGCCGTGACTTCGGACAGTTTGGCCAGCGCGGCCAGGTATGGCGCATAGGCATTCAATATCGCCGTATCACCAGCGCCGACTAATGGCACCTTCTGGGCAGGCGAGATGTTCATTTCGCCGCGCAGGCTGCGACAGGCGTTGATCATTTCCTTCAGCTTTGCCACCCAGGCTTCGGCGGTGCTGTCGCAGCGCGACAGGTCGGCCTTGGGGTAGGTCTGCAGCATCAGCGAGCGCGTACCATCCGCGGCATCCGCACGGCCCGCCAGCGGCCCCACTGTTTGCCAGAGTTCCTCGGTTATGAACGGTATCAGCGGATGCGCCAGGCGTAGCACGGTTTCCAGGACGCGAACCAGTGTCCGGCGTGTTGCGCGTTGCTGTGCTTCGGTGCCATGCTGGACTTGCACTTTCGCCAGTTCCAGGTACCAGTCACAGTACTCGTCCCAGACAAATTCATAAATGCCGCGGGCCAGCAGGTCGAAACGGTAGTCGGCAAAATGTTGCTCCACCTCCTTTTCCACGTTCTGCAGGCGGCTGACGATCCAGCGGTCTGCCGGCGAAAAATCCAGGTAACTGCCGGTACAGGCGTCCGATCCGTGCGGCGCCAGACCGCAATCCTGCCCCTGGCAGTTCATCAACACGAAGCGAGTGGCATTCCAAAGCTTGTTGCAGAAATTTCGGTATCCCTCGCAACGCTGCATGTCAAACTTGATGTCGCGTCCCGGCGAGGCCAGCGAAAGGAAGGTGAAGCGCAACGCGTCGGTGCCGAATCCGGGGATGCCGTCCGGGTACTCCTTGCGCGTGCGTTTTTCGATCTTGGCGGCGTCCTTTGGGTTCATCAGGCCCGTGGTGCGCTTCTTGACCAGGCCGTCAAGAGTGATGCCGTCGATCAGGTCGATCGGGTCGAGCACATTGCCCTT